>Ga0209666_1003419_pt1 | contig 11559 bp, 12 predicted proteins | sample SaaInlV_125m_DNA_FD_184679 | JGI IMG/M metagenome (GOLD analysis project Ga0209666, IMG submission 184679) | Marine microbial communities from expanding oxygen minimum zones in the Saanich Inlet - Saanich Inlet SI037_S3LV_10m_DNA (SPAdes)... | ecosystem: Environmental > Aquatic > Marine >...
CTTCAACTTAACAACACTTTGCTTTCACGTTCCACAGATGTACCTACTAATGAGGGCTTTCAATATAGCTCTAAGATAGACTTTGCTGGTTCCGCAGATAGTAATTTTCAACAGAACATTGAAAATGGTATAGGACTTACTTCTGGAAAATCTGTAACTCTTTCTTTTTGGGCAAAGGCCACTGGGGGTATTACTCGTTTTGAAAACATTTTCTTCCTTAACAGTACTAATTTTGGAGTAATAACATCACCCGCAGTGTCTATTGCAAACTCTTGGCAGAGGTACACATTAACGGTAACAGTACCTAGTTACTCTGCTTCACAGTATTCTGATGTGCTACAAATTAGGTTTGACCTTGACCCAACAGAAAGTGGTTCTTATTACATAACAGGCGTCCAGCTAGAAGTAGGCGACACAGCCACCCCTTTTGAGCATAGGTCGTATGGAGACGAGCTTGCTAAGTGCCAGAGGTATTATGAACAAATAGACCATCACACTCTCTACTCCTACGCTGCGGGCAATGCGGCGGGGGTAAGCGGAACATTTGTGTACGCTCCTCTATTTTATAGCGTGAAGAGAGCCGCCCCCTCCATCACTGGAAATGGTGATTTTGTTTTGTATGATGGAAGCGATAAGACAGTAAGTGGTGTAACTTTTCAGCACATTACACCTCAAGCCGCTTCATTCAGATTGCAATCTACAGGAATAGTAGCAGGAAGGGCGTATAAAGTTCAATTCCACGCTAGTGGCACTAGAACAATTCAGATAAATGCGGAGCTATAATCATGGATAATATGAACATCACAGCGGCTCAGTACACGACTGACATGTATGGCAACACCGCCTCTATCCAAGCCACCATCGACGGCACTGAAATGTCAGTCCCGTTAGACCCAGCCAATCGCCACTACGCAGAGATCATGCGGCAGGTTGAGGCTGGCACACTAACGATTGAAGAGGCTGACTAATGTTAGGCTTTAGCCCACTCGCATCTGCTCCACTGGCAGACAGTGGTGTTACATCTATTGACTATATAATAGATGCAGCGAGTGGTGCGTTTACTCTTGCGGGTCAGGCTGTTACTTTTGATATAGCTAAGGATGCTAATCAAGGTACATTTACATTTACAGGTCAAGCTGTTACCTTTGACATAGTTAGAGACGCTAATCAAGGCGGCTTTACATTTACAGGTCAAGCTGTTACTCTTACTAAAGCATTAAATGTAGTTGCATCTAAGGGTGACTTTACACTTACTGGTCAAAGTGTAGACTTTGTTAAGGCATTAAATGTAGTTGCATCTAAGGGTGCCTTTACATTTACTGGTCAGTCTGTTGGGTTAAATAAGACTTTAAATGTCTCCTTAGATAGAGGTACATTTAATCTTACTGGAAGAGCAGTAGGTCTATTTAAGCATCTTATTATTGGTGCTAACAGAGGTAGCTTTACCTTTACAGGACAGGCTGCGGCACTTGGCAGTAACAACCTTGTAGCAAGCTCAGGTAGCTTTACTTTAACTGGGCAGGAAGCTGCACTAAGGCCGTTAAACTTAGCTGCAGGTTCTGGCTCATTTAGTGTAACGGAGCGTCCTGTTGAATTAAATGTTGGCAGACTGTTTGCTGCTAACACTGGATCGTTTACCTTTACTGGTCAAAACACTGCACTAAGATCCTTAAATATAGCAGTTGATTCTGGATCGTTTACATCTACTGGTCAAGCTGTAGCGTTTATCCTAGAACGCTCAAATATTATGGATGTCATTCATGGCACATTCGTATTAACTGGTCAGGATGTTTCTCTAAGGTCACTTAACCTTGCTGTTCAACATGGTACGTTCTCCTTAGTAGGACAATCTGTTGACTTAGTATCTAACAACTTAATAGCTGGCACTGGTGTATTTACACTTACTGGACAAAGTGTTGATCTCGTAGCCAACAATATCATAGCTGGTACTGGTGTATTTACTCTTACTGGGCAGTCCGTTGACTTAGTAAGTAATAACGTTGTTGCAGGATCTGGACCGTTTATATTAAGTGGAACAGATGCTACACTAAACTCAGAACGTTCTCTTAGTGTTGATAATGGTACTAATACATTAATTAGTCAAGACACTGTATTTAACTATGGAACGTTTGTTGCACCTGTAACAGGCACCTATGCCTTATCAGGACAAGAGGCTGCACTACGTCCATTAAACTTAGCTGCTGAAAGTGGGTCTTTTGATCTTACAGGACCAGATACTGCCCTTAATGTTGGTAGGCATATTGATCCTGTTAAAGCTGACTTCTCTGTAGTAGGTATAGAAGTAGAACTTTTAAAGTCTTTAAATGTAGTTGCGACAAAAGGTTCTTTCGATCTAGACTTACAGATTGTTAATGCTAACATAACTATACGTCTTATTGTTAATAGAGGTAACTATGTAGTAGATGGTCAGAATGTACAGTTTAGCAAGACTGCATTTGTACCACTAGCTACTACAACAGGACTACAAATATCATTCAATGATCCGCAAGAGATTATTGTAACTGAAAATATTACTTTGTTCCCGCCTGAATATAGAAATGTAATATATTTAAGAAGCACAGATAATGATAATACAGTTTACATTAAACCTGAACAAAGTAAAACTGTAGTGATATCTGCTCAAGATAAAAAAATAACTGCATACGCTGCGTAAGAAGGAATAACTATGTCATATAAGTGGCCTGATAAAGATAAAGATGAAGTTGTTGACTACAGTATAGATTGGTCACGTTTTTTAGATACAGATCCTATTTCTGCGGTTACATGGTTTATTGATGATGCAGATGGTACTAAGACACAAGTAACTTCTGCTGCTGTAGTAGATGGATTACAATTTGTACAGGGTACATATACAAATACCGTAGCTACTATTAGATTAGGTATAGGTACAAACAATAAACGATATAAAGTTACATGTAAAGTAACTACAGTTGGTGGTCTACAATATGAACGTTCTGTGTTCTTACGTGTGAGGGAGAAGTAGAATGTTATATAATTATCTTAGTCTAGTTAATGATGTAAATCGTAGGCTCAATGAAGTAGAGTTAACATCTGATAACTTTGCAACTACTACAGGTTTCTATAGCTTTGCTAAGGATGCTGTCAATTCTTCGATACGGCATATACAACAAGAAGAATATGAGTGGCCTTGGAATCACGTAGAGGAAACAGAAGTGCTATCTGTAGGTGAGTCTCGTTATAGTTATCCTTATGATGCTAAAACAATTAACTTAAATACATTTAGAATTAAGCGTGATGATACATTACCTACTAGTACTATTAAACTTAAAGTGCTTAGTTATGAAGAATACCTTGACAAACATGTTGATTCTGAATATAACTCTAGTAATAAGGGTACACCACGATATATTGTACGTGCTCCTAGTAGAGAGTTAATAGTAGTACCTGCACCTGACAAGGCGTATGAATTAGTCTATGAGTACTATGCGTTAGGTTTTGATTTAGAATTACATTCTGACGTTCCTAATCTTCCTGAACAATATCGTTACGTTATTATAGATGGTGCTATGTACTACACGTATCAATTTAGAGGTGACATGCAGGCTGCACAATTAGCTATGCAGAAATTTACACAAGGTATTAAACAATTACGTAGTATTAATATAAACCGTACAGAATATTTACGAGACATGAGAGTACACTTTTAATGGCGACACAATGGCAGACATTTCCTATTGAGTTTAGAGGTGGTCTTATCTCTAACCTTACTCCCTTGCAGCAGGGTTCTAATGCTGTAGGTTCTGCTACCATACTACAAAACTTTGAAGTAAACAAAGAGGGTGGCTACTCTAAAATACGTGGCTACTCTAAGTACAGTACAAGTCAACTTGCAGGCAGCGGGTCATTACTCGCACTTAAAGTTATTAGCTCTGGTCGTATTGTTGCAGCACGTAAAAACTCTAGTAACTTAACTCAGTATTACTACAGTACTGGTAATTCTTGGTCTAGTATAGGTACTAGTGCAGGTACAGGTGGTGGTAAAGCTAAGTCTGTATTATATAATTTAGATGGTGTAGATAAAGTTGTATTTGTAGATGGAGTTAACTTTCCTGCTGTTTACAGTACGTCAGGAAACTCTCTTGATTTCTTTAAAAATGACAGCAGTGGCGATCCTTTTGATATTGGAACTAGTGATCCTTTAGGCGCAGAGCATGTTGCAATATTTAAAAACACAGCATTCTACGCTAAAGGTAATACTATCTTTTTTACTGCACCTTTTAGTGTAAGCGATTTCAACGTAGCTAATGGTGCAGGCTCTATAAATGTAGCAAATAATATAACTGGACTTGCAGTCTTTCGTGAACAACTTATTATATTTACTAGTGACACAATAAAAAAACTTACAGGCAGTAGTGCTGCTGACTTTCAAGTATCCCCTATTACAGACCGTATTGGATGTATTAATGGTGATACTATCCAAGAAGTTGGTGGTGATATTATGTATCTTTCCCCTGATGGAATTAGATTGTTGAGTGCTACGGACCGTATTGGTGACTTTGGATTAGATGTTGCGTCAGACTCCATAGCAAAAGATGCTACTTTATTTTTAAGCCAATCTCCTTTATTCTGCTCTGTTGTCCTAAAGGAAAAATCTCAGTATCGTATTTTTTCGTATGTTCAGTCTGAGCAGGTAGAGGCTGCAAAAGGTTTAATCGCAACTAAGTTTATTTCTCAAGGCGCTGGTGGTTTAGCTTGGTCTACTACAAAGGGGATAAAAGCTTTTATTGCAGACAGCAGATACACAGGTACTGCTGAGACATTAGCCTTTGGGAATGATGATGGTTATGTATATGTAATGGAAACTGGTGCTGACTTTAACGGACTTCCTATAGAAGCTATTTATGAGTCTCCGTTTATGCCTGTTACAGATCCTCAAGTACGTAAGACCTTTTATAAGATGACTTTATATGCAGATCCTTCAGCAAGCATGACATTAGACTTAAATGTTAAGTATGACTTTGCTTCTGCTACAGACACTAAAATAGTACAGCCTGCTACTCAACAAATATCTAGTACAGGTAGTTCTGTGTTTTTCTTTGGCGCGTCTAACTCTGTATTTAATAATTCTACTTACGGTGGTGAGCTTGACAAAGTATATAATACTAACATTATTGGATCTGGAAAAACTGTAGCAATACGATTTGAAGATTTTTCTACTAACCCTACTTTTACTTTAGATACTGCATTACTAGAATACAGTCAAGAAGATAGACAATAAGGAAACAACATGGCAGGTTATACAAGACAGGATACAGCAAACAACATTGCTAATGGGCAAGTTATTGATGCTGATGACTTTGATGCAGAGTACAATGCTATTGAAGCAGGGTTCAATGCTTCTACAGGACATAAGCATGATGGTAGTTCAGGAGAAGGCGCAGCTATTACTAAGGTAGGCCCAAGCCAAGACCTTATTATATCAGGCTCTCAAGTTTTACCTAAGACTGCAAACACATTAGACTTAGGATCTAATACTACTAGATTTAAAGATGCGTATATAGATGGTACTACTGTTACAGATGCTGCAACAATTACAAACAATGTTACCGTAGGGGGCACTCTAGGTGTTACTGGATTAGTTACTGCTTCTGGTGGTGTATCAGGTAACTTAACTGGAAACGTTACAGGTCAAGTTTCTGATGTTAGTAATCACGACACAGATGATGTAACAGAAGGGTCTAGTAATCTATACCACACTACTACACGAGTTAGAAATGCAATATCTGCAACTGGTAGTATAAACTATAACAGTACTACAGGTGTAGTTAGCTTTACACAGGGTAACACAGATACAATAGCTGAAGGCTCTAGTAATCTATATCATACTACTGCGAGAGCAAGGGCCGCTATATCTGCAACTGATGCAGGTGGTGATGGTAGTCTATCTTACAACAGTACCTCTGGTGTTATCACCTACACTGGTCCTAGCGCTGCTCAAGTAAGGGCACATTTTAGTGCAGGTGGTGGTATTGGGATCTCCAATGGTTCTATTAGTCACTCTGATACATCTTCTCAGACGTCAGTAAACGGCTCTGGTCGTACTTACATTCAAGACATAACCTTAGACACTTACGGACACGTTACAGGTATTGCAACTGCAACTGAAACTGTTGTAAACACAGATACAAACACAACCTACAGCGCAGGGGGTGGCCTAAGCTTATCAGGTACAACTTTCAGTCACACCGACACATCTAGCCAAGGGTCTGTCAATAATAGTAGTGGAACTGTAATTCAAGATATAACTCTGGATGGCTACGGTCATATAACAGGCTTAGCATCAGTTAATTTAGATGGTCGTTACTATACTGAAAGTGAATCAGATGGCAGGTTTGCTTACAAGGCAGGTTCTACTGCTCAAAACTTTAGTGTAGGTTCAACTCTTACTGTAGGTAATACTACCTCATCTAATATTGTAATGGTGGATACTGATAATGGAAACCGTACTATTCATTGTAACTCTAACTATATAGGTTTTTTAACCCAAGGTGGTAGCTGGGGAGCCTACTGCGATGACAATGGGAACTTCACTGCTGCAGGTGATGTAACAGCTTTCTCAGACGTTAGACTTAAGGATAACATCGAAACCATTGAGGGGGCTTTAGATAAAGTTTCAGCAATGCGTGGTGTTACATTTGATAAAGACGGACAACGTAGCACAGGTGTTATTGCACAAGAGATGCAAGAAGTCATGCCAGAAGTCGTAACGCAGAACAATGAGTACCTATCTGTTGCATATGGTAACTTAGTAGGTGTTCTTATTGAAGCTGTAAAAGAGTTACGTGCGGAAGTAGAAGAGCTTAAGAAGGGTTAGTAATGACTATTACCTCTATAGATAACTTTGGTCATGCAAGTGGTGCAATATCCATGAGTGAGTTACGTACTTACTATGGTAGATCAGGTGCAGTATCACTTAGTGGCAGTTTAAGTGGCAGCACTGGCCCAGTTCCAAGCAGCTTACCTAGTTCTGGTAACACTATATCTATCTCTAACTTTCGCAGTAAGAATAGGATATTAAGAAAAAAGGGATCTACGCAGACAGTTTCTAGTGGGTCTTCTTGGTCGCCAGCGCAATCAGGTTGTGTAGAGTATAGCGTCTATGCTTTGGGTGGTGGTGGCTCTGGTGGTGGTCATTCAACTGATAGTGGGCGCGAAAAGGTTGCCTCTGGCGGCGGTGCAGGTGGTACAGCTAGACGTAGATACTCTGTGCAGGATCACGGTATAACTTCTGCTAGTATCAGTATTGGCGGTGGCGCTGCGGGTGTTTCTTATCCTGTCAGCAGTGGTTACGCGATCTCAGGTAGAAGTGGTGGCAGTACAACGTTTAACCCTAATGGGTCTGGTCTAACTATAATTGCGTATGGCGGCTCAAGAGGATTTGCTGGAAGACAAACAGTAGCTATTGGAGAAGCATCTACTACCACTAACACTAGTGATTGGGGTATTTGCTCTCGATCATACGGCGGCACCGCTAATGGGGGTGAAAGCAATTACACTGGTGGTTATGGCCCAGCGCTTTCTGTTGGTGGTAACCAATCAAGCGTTAGCGGCGGTGGAAGCCCAAACTTAGGCTCTGGCGGTCAAAACGGATATACAATTAATCAATCTGGGTATGCAAAAACACTAACAACTAACGCACCTACAAAGCCTTCTGAGTGGGGTTCTAATGTAAGCGCTACGTTTAGGGGCGGCGCTGGCGTGCAGCACTCTAGCGGCGCAGCGGGTGCATCTGATGGGGGTAGTAGTTATGGTGCTGGGTCAGGCGGCTCTGCGTCTGAGCGCGGGGTGGGGTCTTCCGCAAACGGATCTAGCGGCGCTATATTTGTAACTTATTATGAGATAAACACATAATGGCTAAGCGTGGATTTTACTTTGATAGTGACAGTATCATTGAGAACATTGTTGTTTTTGATGACGATCAGGTTTTAACTTCAAGCCAAAAGTTTGAAGAAGATGTATCAGGTGTAGCTGAGATAGGTAAGTACTTTGACGTTGCTCAAAACTCAGTATACTTCCTTACTTCTCCTATAAATGGTTGGGTACTAAACACAACTACTTGGGAGTATGAGCCACCTACACCAAACCCATCAACGGAGTTAAACTTCTACGACTGGGATGAGTCTTCTGAGTCATGGTCTTTAACTGAGACAAGGAACACAGTTGATGACGAATGGCAGGTTGTTTAATGGATACCTTGACCCCAGAGAAACTTGAAGCTATGCTTGATAGGGCCGCTAAGAAGGGCGCTAAACAAGCTCTGTGTGACTTAGGGTTATCTGACATGGATGCAGCTAATGACATCAAAGAGTTGCGTAGTTTGTTAGACTCATGGCGAGATACTAAAAAGAGTATATGGAAGACACTAGTACAATTAGGAACAGTTGCGGTGCTAACCTTTATAGCTACTGCAGTATGGATGCAAGTAGGTAAATAAATGATTGAAGTACTAGCACTTGCTGGAGCAGTAACTAAGATAGCTGGCGCAGTTAGTTCAGCAGTCAAAGCTGGTAGTGACGTAGCTGATTTACTTCCTCACTTTGGTAAGTTAGCAAAGCTTGATTCTGAAATACAGATGGCTGAAAAGGGTAAGCACAAAGGCCCATTAGGTAGGCTATCATCCTCTGAAGAAGAAGGCTTTGCAATAGCCCAAGCTAAGATGAAACACAAAGAGGCAATGGATGAATTACGTTCAGCGTGTCAGTTATATGGACCACCAGGAATGTGGGATCTAGTTGTTAAGGAGCAGGCCGCTGCTAGGCAACGTCATAAAGAAGCATTAGAGCAACAGGCTGCAGCAAGGGATAAATTGTTTTGGGGTTTATCCTTGACAGCAGGTATCATAATATTTATAATAGGCTTAGGCGCTATGACATGGGGATTAAACGAAGTAGTAAATGGATAATAAGGAAATAAAACAATGATGCAGTTTAAAGGATTCAAGCCAGATGCAATGACTCGTATTGCAGATTCTCTTGGTTACACAGGTGACATGAATAATTTTGACCAGTTTCTACAGGGTAATCCCGCAGCGTTAAAGAAAATGGATACTTACCGACAAGCAGCTATGACTATGGCTCGTGGTGGTATGGCTAAAGACTATGACGTGGGCGGTATGATTCAGCCTTTAGTAGCTGGTCTTGGGGATGCACGACTTGCTGTAGAACCTAAAATACCACCTAGAGGCGGGCAAATAGGAAGTAGAGGTAATAAAATAGGAAGTAGCGGTAATAAAACAGTTGCAGATCTTACTACTGAACGAGTTCAAGATCCTACAGGTTCTATGCCAGCAGGTACTGTAGTAGATCCCGTAAAGGTAGAAACTTCCTCAGATCAAGAAGTTGATACAGATGCAGGTCAAGTAGGAGAAGCTAAAACTGCAGATGTTACAACAGTAGATACGGTATCTAAGGTAGACGTTGTAGATCCTAGAGATCCCGCTACTGTAACTGCCGTAACAACTGAGGATAAAGTTGACGAAGCTGCAAAAGTAGATGTTGTTAAAGGGGAAGTATCAGATGAAGCAACAGTAGAAGCTGAGCAGCAAACTGAAAGTTCTGTATCTGATTTAGAGGCTGCACAAGGTGAAGCTATCTTAATGAAGAACCCTATTCAACGTGAGATAGAGGATGGTGAACTTATATCTGGTGCAGCTAATGCGGAAAAGGCAGCTAAGTTTACAGAAGAAGTACAGGCAGCTACAGCTACACCCTCTGAAAAAGCTACTGTACAAGGGCAAATAGGTGAGCTAACAAAAGACTTTGATGCAAGTAATCCACCCGCATGGGCGGCAGGTGCACTGCGTGGTGTCATGTCTAAGATGGCCTCTCGTGGTTTATCTGCTTCTAGTATGGCAGGTCAAGCTATGGTACAGGCAGCTATGGAAAGTGCTTTACCTATCGCACAAGCGGATGCATCTACCTTTGCAAAGTTTGAAGCACAGAACCTATCTAACCGTCAGCAACGCGCCATGCTTGCAGCAGAGCAACGTGCTAAATTTATGGGCCAAGAGTTCGATCAAGCATTCCAAGCTCGTGTTATGAACGCTAGTAAAATATCTGATGTAGCTAACATGAACTTTACTGCGGAGCAAACTGTTGCGTTGGAAAATAGTCGCATTGCTAATACAATGAACTTAGCTAACTTAAATAATAAACAAGCTATGGTAATGGCAGAAGCTGCCGCATTATCTAACTTAGATATGGCTAACCTTAGCAATCGTCAACAAGCTGCTGTGCAAAACGCACAGAACTTTATGACAATGGACATGGCTAACTTGTCTAATCAACAGGCTGCTAACATGTTCCAAGCGCAGTCTAGGGTGCAGAGTATGTTTACTGATGCTGCCGCTGAGAACGCTGCTAATGCTTTTAATGCCACGTCAGAAAATCAAACTAATCAGTTCTATGACAGCTTAAGTACACAGGTTAATCAATTTAATTCTTCTCAAGCTAACGCTATTGCACAGTACAATTCAGGTCAGAAGAATGCTATGTCTCAGTTTAACGCTAATGTAGCAAATCAACGAGAGCAGTTTAACGCTAACAACAGACTAGTGGTAGATCAGTTTAATGCTAACTGGCGTAGACAGGTTGCTACAGTAGACAATGCTACTGTTAATAGAGTCAATGAATTGAATGCAAAGAATGCACTCGATATGTCTAACACTGCCTATAACAATATGTTTAGTTTTTATAGTGACACAATGAAATGGGCTTTCGATGCTTCTGAAAATGAAAGAGATAGAGTAGCCAATATGACTATGGAAGAGATGCGTCAAAAAGGATACAAGGATCGTGCTGATGACTCCGCTAATGCTGGTTGGTGGTCTGCCGCAGGAAAACTTGTAGGAAGTATTATAACTGCAGATGCAGATTCTATTGTCGGTAGTTGGTTTTAAGTAAGGAGAAATAGTATGAACAACCATAGAACAGCGTACTTAAATGTACTACGAAAGGCACAGGCTAAGAAAGTAGCTACGGGAACTACTTCAGATAAGGGTGGTCTGTTACGTAGAACAATGAAGCCAGAAGAAACTGAGGCTACTAAAGAACCTAGTGAAATGGTTGTTGAATATGTACGTGAAATTAACATGGCAAGAAAGGCACTAGCAGATGGATAAAGGTCCAAGCTTCGACGCACCTGTAGGTGGACAAGGAATGGTAGCTGAGATGGGCAGTATGCCTTGGCAGCAACCAGCTAAGTATGATACAATAGATGAAGCGTTAGAGTTTTACTCCTCTCGTTTACTTGAACCTAAGTTTCAAGAGGAACTGCTTGATGTTATGGAGTTAGGTACACCCCTTGCTGCGTTATCTAATTCAATTCAACTAGGCGGTGTAATGCAGGGACTGCACACATTAGATGTTGGTATACTTATACAACCAGTCATATTAGAAATGCTCGCTTTTGTAGGCGATAAGAATGGTGTTAAATACGACATGGGATTGCGTGATCCCGACATTGATCCTGATAAATTTCCAGATTCCAAGATTGCTCTGGCAGTAAAACGTGCTAGAA
>Ga0209666_1003423_pt1 | contig 11554 bp, 9 predicted proteins | sample SaaInlV_125m_DNA_FD_184679 | JGI IMG/M metagenome (GOLD analysis project Ga0209666, IMG submission 184679) | Marine microbial communities from expanding oxygen minimum zones in the Saanich Inlet - Saanich Inlet SI037_S3LV_10m_DNA (SPAdes)... | ecosystem: Environmental > Aquatic > Marine >...
CAATTGACGGGGGGCGTCGTCGTGTTGAGCCAGCACCACTGCGGGAGGGGGATCGTCGGGGTCAGCGTCGGAGGAGGTATGATGATGATGTGTACGTATGATGGATGGATGCACTCACGATGTAGCCGTCGGCCATGTCCGTGGCGTTGGTGTCGTTCGCCCCCGTCGGGGGGGGCGAATACATCCCGACGCCTCCGGTCCCGTTCGTCGCGTTGGACGACATCGCGGCGGTCACGTCACCCGCCTCCGGTGCCGTATCGAGATGGATACCCCGTGCCTCTTAGGGATCACGCGGGTTCGCGCGTCATGTGGTCGTTCGTCGGCTCTTACCAGCCACCGCGCCGCGTGTCGTTCACGAGCGTCCTGTGCAATGGCTGAAACGGCTCTCCCGAGATGATCGCTAATAAATCCTCGCAGTTTCGGTGATCTTTTACTTCGGGACGTTGCCGGAGATACGAATTGGGAGCAACTCACTGAGAGACGCAACGGCAATCAGTCATCGGAGGGGGCACGTATTTTTGATATGAGAGAGTTTCGATCGAATAAAAAGCGGCTATCCCGATTCCCACCCGATCATCACCCTCGAAACCCAACCTTCTCCGAGCGTTTCACACATGAACGCATCTACTCGTCGGAGATGACACCCTTCTCCGACACGTAGAACCCGTCGAGGAACTTACGGATATCCTTCTTCTTGACGAGGCAGGACATGTGGATGAGCGCGGCGGACTTGGAGACGTTGTCGATGTCGTTACCCTCGAGGACGAGGCAATCCTTGACGGCGTCGTCCCTCTTGATGGTCACGCCCTCTTGCATGACGCAGGTGCGGATGCGCTTCTCGCCGAGAAAGTTGCGAATCTCAATCTTCTCGCCCTTGTTGCCGATGTTGAGGTTCACGGGGAAGTGAGCGTACACCGCGCGCATCTTGTACCTGAAACCCTTGGTGACTCCGTCGAAGCAGTTGGACATGTGCGAGACGACGGTGCGGAGGGAGGAGAGGCGCTTGTTGGAGCTGAAGAACATGGTGCAGATGATGGTGTTGGACTCCTTGTCGTGGACCATGTCGACGCGGGGAACGTGCGTGAAGTCCCTGGTCAGGACGCCGCGGGGGCCCTTCACGGTGAACTTCCTCGCCTTGAGGGTCACATCCACACCCTCGGGGATGGGAAGGACGCGCTGCGACTTCAGAATCTTCATTCTCGCTAAAAGGTAGTCGTAGCCTGGAGATGAAGAAGGGGTGTGAACGGTGAGCGAACCGCGCGTGGAGCGTGCGGGGAAGCGCGGGGAGCGCGCGCGCCCCCCAGATTTTTCCCAGTTGAAAAACAGGCCAAAGCCCTAAAATGACTGCCGAGTCGCGGGTGGAGCGCGCCGGAACGGGCGACGAACGGGTCGACGGAGGGCGACGACGCGCGAGTACTCGACGCGCGATACACACGGGCCGACACGGTGTCGCCCGCGCGCGCTCGCATCACGTCGCATCGCGCGCATCGCGCCAAACTCCGACCGCTCGCCGTCCCATCGGGATCCTCCAACCCTAGGAGTAAAAACCGGCGGGTGTCCGGGCCCGGCGAGACGCCGTCCGAGGCCGCTGCGGCGCTCGCGGGACGTCGCGCTCGGACCGCGGTCACCCCCGGCACGTGCGGGAGGACACGGACGAGATCACACACCTTAAGCTGCAACACCGCGCACTTGAAAGAGGGCTTCAATGCCGCGCCTTCGCGGAACAAAAGCCAGAGCAAACAGAGCAGAAACGAGACTCAGTTTCCGCCCAATCTTTGGCGTCAACAACCGAACACGGTTTCCATACGATTGAAATACGCAATTGCTTAATTAACACCAAACCTGACTTTGTGTGACCGAAATACGCGGTGTTTTGGATGCCCTCCCGGTCAAACGCGCAGCGCTCGTCGCGCCCTTCCTCGGTTTTGACCGCCTGTCGCCAAAAACAGAAATCAATTTGCCCCGCGCTCGCAAGAAGCGACTGCCGAGATGGCTGAAGAGGAAGGCCCCTGCGAGTGGGAAGGCGAGCTCGACGATGGTTTCCCCACCGGACAGGTCAGTCATCCGACCCGATCCACGCCGAACACGCGCGTCTCCACCTTCACTCCCCCCGCGCGCGAGTGACACAGACGAAGCCTCTGGAATGAATGATCCAATTCTGACGCAAAAAACTCTCCATCCATCCCCCTTCCCGCTTCCACAGGGAACGATGAAGTATCCCAACGGCGACGCGTACGAGGGCGTGTACGCGAAGCTCGAGGTCGACGATCCCGCCGCGGTCGCCGCGTACGAGGCCGAGAAGGCCGAGAAGGAGGCCGCCGCCGCCGAGGCGGAACCCCCCGCGGAGGGCGAAGATGCCCCGCCCGCGCCCGCCCCCGAGGCCCCGCCCGAGTTCCCCAAGGTTACCACCTCGCTCCGCCACGGCACCGGGAAGTACACCTTCGCGTCCGGCGTCGTCTTCGAGGGCGACTACGTCGAGGGCAAGAAGCGCGGCGCCGGCGTCATGACCTTCCCCGACGGGGGCAAGTACGAGGGTGCTTTCGACGACGATTGCATGCAGGGCGAGGGCGTGTTCAACTACCCGTCCGGCGACACGTACAGCGGCGCCTTCCACGGGAACAAGAAGAGCGGCGTGGGTAGCTACATGTTCAAGCAGTCGCAGTCGCAGTTCATCGGCGAGTGGGAGGATGGAGAGTTCAAGCGCGGCGAGTGGATCTTATCGGACGGTACCTCGTGGAAGGGTGAGTTCCAAGGCGGCAAGCCGAGCGGCGACGGCGTTCAGACCTTCGGGCGGACGGGGAACCAGCAGCCGGCGACGTACGAGTACGCCGACGACGGCTCGATGACCGGGCTCAAGTTCTCGGGTACCATCGTGGCCGGCGCGTGAGGCGTCTAGTGACATGACAGTTTGTAACAATCACGCGAGAGTTTACGTCGTTTTAAAATGCGTTTCTCGCCGCCGCGTCTATACCGCGCCGCTCTCGAAGATCGTGGACAGCCTCTCCAGGGAGTAATCCTTCGCCCTAAGCGCCGCGTCCAGCGACGGCAGCGCGTGCTTCACGTTCACGCCCTTGAACCTGTGCCAGTCCACGAAGAAGTCCTTCGCGACTCCGATCAGGTAATCGAGCTCCCTCGGCTGCTCTTTTAACCGGCGCTTGATGACGTCCTCGTCCCTCAGCATCTGTTTCTGTTCCTCCGTGAAGAACTCGTCCGTCTCCTCCTGCTGCTTGATCTCCTTCATCGCCTCCACCAGCCGCGCCTGCTTCGTCAGCTCCCGGTTGGCGTGAAGTTTCGGGTGCAGAAGCTCGGCGAAGTGCGTCGGCGTGGCGTCCGCGAGGTCAAAGTTGAACCGAACCCGAAGCTTAAGGTTGGTCGCCTCGCGCCCGATGTACTCCTTCAACAGCGCCAGCGGCGTGACGCTGTCGGACCAGAACGTCACGTCCCCTTCCTGCACGCTCGCACGAAGCAGCGTGCCCATCAACGCGCTCTCAAAGTCGTACACGATCTCGCCCCCCGCCTCGGGCGGCGATACCCGGACCGGAATCTCGTCCAGGCACCGGCCGATCCACGCGTGGGCGTCGTCAAACGCAAAGTCGCCGCTTATCCTCATCGCGTTCATCGGCCTTCGCGCGAGCGCCTCATCTTCGTGCCTATTCACGGACCGCCTGTGCAGGCACAAGGTCTTGATCTCGTATGACTTTTCGGTACACGTCTTGGGGGACTTGGTCGGGATCATAAACGCTCGAACGGTTCCGGCGTGTCCTTCTATGACCCTCAGTCTGATCTCCGCCCTGCTCGCGCCGCCCTCGCCTTGCGTCCTGTACGTCGCCAGCGCCATCGTACCCGAACGCGGGTCGGGTTCCGATCGCGCGCACACGGCTTCATCGTTCTCCACGTCGAGCAGGTCCAAAGGCACGGTACTCGCGACGGAGACGGAATATATCGGAAACGGCGCCTCGAGGGTCAGGTGGTGGCACGCGGTGTCGGGGTTCAGCGTGAACTTGTCCAGCACCCTCTGCGCGCCGCCCGCGGCGACCATGTTCTCCGCGTGGTTCCCGTAGATTCCCCGCGCGTGCTTCACGTCCGCCTTGAGGGATTCAATCTCGGCGACGAGCTGATCGGCTCGCTTGGTCGCGAGGTCATCCGCCATCTTCATCTGGTGCTCCGTGGGCTGCTCACCCTGCGCGAACCCGTCGATGGTCCTGTTGTCCGCGCCGGGTCTGAACGCGATCACCTTGCCGCTGAACGTGTGCACGAGAATCTCCGGAAACCCGCTGGTGATCTTGCCGGAGGTTAGCGTCTGGATGGATTCGCCGAGTCGTTTGTCGAATACGATTCGCGGCGTTCCGTTTTCGTCCAAGGTGTAAACCTCCAACGACCCGTCGTCCCGTCCCACCACGACGTCGCAGACGCCGTCGCCGGTGAGGTCGCAGTCCCCGTGCAGCGCGCTGATCCCCGCGCGCGACGGCGCCTCCGATGTTTTGGGATCCATCACCCATCCCCGCCGAACCTTCTCGCCGTCTAAAAAGATCTGCCCCACTCCGCCTTGCGCCGTGCCGTACAAAACCTCCCGCGCCTTTGCCTTTTTATCCTCCGGGTTATGCTCCGCCCGCTTGCGATCGTTGACGATGCAGTGCTCCACGACGGTGCACGCGCCTGGGGTGGCGGCTTCGTAGTACAGTTCGCTACCCTGCAGGATCCGTATGAATCGATCCGCGCATCCTAAGATGGGGTTCTTCTCGTCGGGTAGGATGACGGACGCGACGGCCATGTCGTTGACCTTGTCGTTGGCCATGTAGTAGGACGCGTCCGCGCAGTTGACGTACTGGTTGGTGACGTACTCACCGGCGGCCCATATGGTGACGTTGTCGACGTGGAGCTTGGCGATTGGTTCTGTGAGATTTGTGGTAAACTTGAAGAACTCCTTTCCTTTCTTGTTGACCCCTTTGACGACGTTGCCGGTGCTGGCGAAGAGCTTGTCCGTCTGCGTCCGCGCCTGCCCGAGGACTAAGGAGGAGACCGGGTTCGGCCCCGGGTTGGTCTTGAACACGGAGACGCGCTCGTCGTTTTTCATACCGATCGTCTGCACCACGCCGTCGCCGTCGCCCAGCGCGAGCTTCTGCGTGCGCTTGCCTTTGGTGAGGGGGAACACGGTCATGGTGCCGCGCTCAGCCTGGGAGGTCTGCGTGATGTCCGTGCGCGAGAAGGAGAGGCTCATGGCGGCCGTCGAAGATCGAATCCACACCCCGCGCCAGCCGCGCCCCGGACGTCTGTCTGGGCACATCCGAGTTTTTTGTTAAAGTTTTGAACGTGAACTCGCCAGCCAAAAAGTCTGGTCAACGGCACGTGGGCACACACGACGCACACAGCCGGCGTGAGTCGGGGTCGTGAACCCTACGCCCCTCCAAACGCGATGAGCGGCCGCGCGAGGAGGTCATGGGGCGCGCCTCCCGACCTCCGCGCGCGCATGGGCCTCCGCGTGCCCCGGCTCAGCGACGCCGTCTCGACCGAGAATCGCGTAGTCACCACCGGGGCTGACTACGAAGCACTGGAGCGCGGCTTCTGCACCAGCTGGAACGGCGCCAACGCGGGGATGAAATCGATACGGGCGCCAGTGAAGGGTAAGGCGGCGGATGCCAAGGACAGGTGCGCGTGGACCACGCCGCACGTGCTCGACGAGCGGGGACAGGCGGTCCGCATGAGCCTCGAGGAGGATGGCCTCGAGGTCGTCGAGGACGACAACAACGAGGTCGATCGGAGGCGGGAGGAGGAGAGGGTGGTGGTCAGCGACGACGACATGGACGACGCTTACGTGGAGTACAGCGAGGACGAGTACGAGGACGAGGACGTCAGCTTCTCCAGGGACCACACCGGGGCCCTCCGGGCGGAATACGGTGATGCCACCCACGGCACAAACGTATCAAGACCCGAGTGCGCAGAGCGCGACTTAGCGTAGGTATAGCGGCGAAAGAATCGGATAGTCTTACACAGTGGCGTCGAGCGTAGCACCCTACACTTCACGTCACTCTCACTTCTCACTTCACTTCTTGGCGAAGATGCCCTGGTAGAGGTACACACCGAAGATGCTGAAGCTCACGGCTAGCGCGCCCACGTAGTTGTAAACTCCGCCCGAGGCTTCAGCCAACGCGTCCGCGTCCGGGTTTAACATCTGCGCGGCTCCGAAGGTGTAGATCGTCATGGCGTCGATACCCGCGATGGCCGCCGCGATGGACAGGTTCAGCTTCTTGAACGTACCCCCGCCCAGCCGTCCCCGGCTCGCGGCGTCCAGCAGCACGAACTGCGCGGGCGCCAGCATGAACACCGTCCCGAGCCCGAAGGCCCTTTGAATGATCTGCGAACTCGGCGTGTACTCGTTGACGATCGCGAGCGGGGACAGCGGGGAGAACGCGAAGGCCCCGCCGACGATCATGGACGCCCAGAAGGAGAGCTTGTAGTAGAACTCCAGGTACCCGCCCTCCTCGGACCTCTCGCCCAGATTGGTCACCACCGCAAAGTCATCCTTGGCTCGATCGATCGCTCCGCCGAAGCCGCCGCCGTAGGCGTTGATGGCGGCGGTGGACGCCGCCATGGCCGGGACGAACGCCGCCGCGGTGCCCACCAGCGCGCCGATGGACGGCGACGGGGTCAGCGAGGGATCCACCGCCCCAACCGCGACGGCGAGCGCCACGCCCGCCACCGTGCTACCTCCGTACAGCACGAGCGCGAGCGCCAACCTCTGATAGGTGGCGGAGTCCAGGCGGGTGTTCTCGGCGGCGTCGGAGAGGACGTAGCAGGCGCACAGCGCGATGAGGGTGAAGCAGTCGGTGCCGACGACGTTGCTGAAGTGCTGGACGTCGGAGATCTGCGTGAAGCCCGCGGGATCGAACCACGAGCCGCTGTGAGACACGTTGAAGGCGTCCTCGATGGCGTCGGGGGCGACGAGCGTGGGCAGGGCTGGGACCGCGAGGATGGCGCCCGCGGCTTTAAACGCGTTCGCGTCACTCTCAGTTCCCGCTGGGGGCTTCGCGGGCGCCTTGGGCTTGGGCCTCAGCTTCGTGAGGAGAGCCGTGGGTGCCGCGATGATCTTTTTCGTCGACGTCACCCGACGGGCTCCGCGGCGATGGAAAGCGCGAGTGTGATGACACCGCGGTCGAGCCGTGAGCGTCGATGCGGACGCATCGGCGCCGCGGAGGACGCGGGCGGCGGTGCAGGTGGCCATGTCGCGGCGGTGGGGTCGCGTCCACGCGCGCGTGAGTGCGGCGTGTGGACGACGCTCGAGGACTAAAAGATGGATAGCGAGCTCGACCGTCGTCCGACACACAGCTGTACCGGCACAATTGAGGCCGCGGGTTCCGTGCGTGAGGTTGGGATGAACCTCGCGCGTGGCCGCGAGCTGGGCATCTCCTCGCGCGTGGACGAGGGCCACGACTGGATACACAAGCCCTCCAGGTCGTTCTACGAGGGTAAAGCGAGCGTGGGCGAAGCGACGGGCGGGTCGTCCGGCGACATCGCGGTCGTCCTCGGAGCGACAAACGGTGAAGATGAGGACAACGACTCGCGCGACGAACGCGCCGAGACGCACGTCGCCGCCTCATCGTCGCCCGCACCGGACGTCGCGTCGGTAGTATCGTCGTCCGCCGCGCGCCTCCACGCGTTCAACGCCCCTCTCGGCCGCAGAGCCCGCGTCGACGTCGCCAACTGGATGGCGCAGCTGGTGACGCACATCGCCGATACACCACTCCACAGACTTCGGTTACCAGGGACGCACGACAGCGGCGCGTACCATCTCTCGCGCACGCGCATGGGCGACCTCCCCGCGTGGCTCCGCGCGGTCAACAACGCCACGCGGGGCATCGTCACCAGGCCCATCACACCAATCATCGCCGGATGGGGCGAAGCGCAATCGGTCGACGTCTATCATCAACTAAAACGCGGAGCTCGATACCTGGACCTACGGGTAGTTCACGAACGAGGCGGGTACTTCACCGAACACGGCATGGCGGGCGCGAGCTACGAGGACGTCTTGACCCAGGTGGCGTCCTTCTTAGATGACCACCCGGGCGAGATTGTCCTGTGCGACTTTAACCACTTTCACCGGTGAGTTTATTTTCTTTTCTATGTGGGCAATTAGACTGACGGCGTGTTTCTTGACAGCTTTGACGCTTTTGAAGATCACGTTAAATTCGTCGACGTCATCGAGCGGACGCTGGGCGCACACATGGTCCCGCTGGCGCTGCGACGCGCGTCCACCGAGGGCGACGGCACCGTCACCGTCCGCGACTGCCTCGCCGCGAACAGACGGTGCGTGTGCCTCTACGGCGGCTTTGATTTCGCGGGAGTCGCCAGATGCGCGGTTGAGGCAGGATGCTGGTAAGTTTATTTTAATTCTCGTATGGGCGATTAGACTGACGTCGTGTTTTGTTTACAGGGGAAGGAAACGGGACGATATATGGAGCCCGTGGCCGATGGCGGGGACGCGGCGCGCGCTCGTGGAGCGCATGCGCGCGCTCGACGCGGAGGGCGTGAACTGCCGCGGGTTCTTCGTGCTGCAAGGGGTGGTCACCCCCGACGCCAAGCGCATCACCAAGGCTGTGCTGTTACCCGACTGGGGCCGACCTCGGACGCTGAGGGCGCTGGCGGAGCGGGTGACTCCGCTCGTGTGTTCGATGGTGACGGGCGGGCAGGTCCGTGCGCGGTGCGTGGTGATGGTGGATCACATAGACGTGGCGGACGTGGAGGGGTGGCTCCTCGGGGCGTACGGGGGCGATTAGCGAGTAGCTCTTAGAGACATACGACAAACGAACGTAAACGCATTTTCACAAGAGTGAGAAAACAAACCGGCCGAGTCAATCCCAATTTGGAGTCAGTGCTCGGTGGCAAAGCCGAGCGGTGGAGGACGATGGCTGGACCGGGGGCGTTCGGGGGTTTCGACCCCCCGGACGAGGCGATCCCGACGCCCACGCCCGGGGTCGTTGACCTGGCGCATGGGAACCTTCGTGAGTTCCCGGCGTTCACCAAGGCTCTGCGAACCGCGCTCGAGCTCGATCTGGAGGGTAACCCCGAGCTCGTGTCCATCCCGGCCGGTGCGTTGTCGCGGCTCACCTCGCTGGAGACCCTGCGCCTCACCGGGTGCGCGCTGACGCATCTCCCCGAGGACATGAACCGATGCGAGTCCATCGCGCGGCTCTTCGCGGGCGCCAACGACATCACCGACGCGCATCCCGCGTTCGAGCTCCCGTGCGCGGTGCACGTCGGCCTCGCGCACAACCGCATCGCCGCCCTGCCCCCGCCCGAGGTCACCGCGCGAGCCGAGGCGCTCATGTCCCTGGACCTCACGCACAACAACCTGTGCGACGCGGCGGATGCATTCGCCTCGCTGCGCGCGATGCCGTCGCTCAGGGCGCTCTCACTCGCGGGGAACCCGATGGCCATGGGAACCGGGTTCGCGACGAGAGTCGCGAACGAGCTGCCCGAGCTGCTCATGCTGGACGGAGCGAGGCTCGAGCACGCCGCCCGCGGACCGATCCCGTCGACGGACGATGAAGATGCGACGCCGACGACGACGTTGACGGTGAAGTTCAAGGTGACGGACGCGTCGTGCGAGCCGGACCCGCCGCCGCCGACTGATCCAAACGACGACGACGAATCGAAGAAGACGGCGGATGACGAAGATGTTAAGGCCGAAGGTGACGCTGAAGGCGGCGAGGGTGCGGGTGAGGATGAGGGTGAGGGCGATGTCCCCGCGGAGGGCGAGGGTGGAGCCGAGGGTGAAGGCGACGGCGAGGCTGCGGAGGGTGACGCGGAAGGTGACGCGGAAGAAGCGGCTCCGACGGACGACGCCGAGTTTTTCGTTCGGTTCAGCCTCGCGGCGTGCGGCGGCGACGACGACGCCGCCGCCCTCGCCGAACCGTTCGCGATCCCGCGGAGACCGCGGACGGTACCCGAGCCCGAGGTTGCCGCCGAGGGCGAGGGCGAGGGCGATGGCGAGGGCGATGGCGGCGACGCCCCCGAGGAGGCGGCGGCGGAGGGTGAGGGCGAAGGCGAGGGCGAAGAAGCCGCCGCGCCGACGCCGCCCGTCGAGGAGCCCGACGACCCGGACACCACGTTCTACGCCGACCTCCCGCTGACGCTCGCGACGCGGGACTTACTTCACCGCGGTGTGAGGTTCGAGATGTGTAAAGTGGAGACGGTGCCGAAGCCGCCGGCCGAGGAGTCGAAGGAGACTAACGGGGACGCCGCGGACGGGGGGGACAAACCCGAGGGTGAGCCCGAGGCGGAGCCGGCGGAGGATTCCGAGACGCAATCGGAGCTCGTGGAGCGCGTCACCGTCGTCGGCGTCGCCACGGTCCGGCTCGGGTCGCTCCTCTCCGGCGGCGTGAAGGAGTGGCGCGGGGAGGTTGATTTCTTCCGGGAGGCGCCCATGTACCGTAAGACGGCGGTGGGCGAGGTGCTCGTGGCGCTCGGCGGGGACGGGTCGGGGGCGGGGGAGAGCGCGGGGCGGGCGACGGTGACGTGCGTGATGCACGCGACGAGGCCGGCGGTGGAAGGTGAGGGTGCGGAGGAGGAGGGCGAGGAGGCTGCGGCTGAGGAGTGAGAGGCTCTCGCGTTGACGCAATCCTAAACTTGTGCTCCACCTATTCGTCTCTAGTTAGCTCCCGCGTAACGCAGCAAGTACACGATGTTCTCGTACGCCGACGCTCGTGTCGCCGAACCGTCATAATGATCGTAACGATTCCTGAGGCTCAGGAACTCTCTGAACTTCTTGTCGTCCTTCTTTTGGCTCGTGTTTTTCTCCATACCTTCCTTCAACGCCGCCTCGAGCCTCACGGCGAGTTCCATCGGTGTTTCACAATCTTCGTTGACCTCATGGACGTCTGCACCGGCTTGAATCAGCAACGCCACACTTGTCTCCTGTGCATCTCTAACTGCATGGTGAAGGGGAGTGTCGCCACCATGGTTTGCAATGTTCACGTCTGCGCCTGCCTTTATGAGCTCGATGATGTTTGGTACATTAGCTCTGGGTGTGATGGCCAGATGTGGGTCTGGGTGATCAAATGTTGGTGAGATGGCCAAAATCAGAGGAGTGTCGCCACCCCAGTCCTGCACGTTGACATTAGCACCTGCTTCAATCAGTGCCTTCACAACCTTCGGATTAGGCTTCGGATTAGCCTGCGGATTAGCGGCGTAATGCAAAGCTGTAAAGGAACTCGTTTCCTCATCATATGTGTCGATAATCCAATTCACGTTCCAAGACTTCAGGCAGGCCCTGACCGCGGGCAGGTTGCCGTGTTTTACCGCCCAGTACATCGGTGTAGTGCGCGTCTCTCCACAATATTTTGCGGCAGCGTTGATCTTCTTGTTCAACGATCGAACGCCATCCGCGCTCCAAACCACGTCGTTGTAAGCCTTGTTCACCTGAGCCAGCCTGAGCGTGTCCTCGAGGTCAAGCTGGGGCAGGATGTGCTCTGTGAACACGTCGGGGATCTCCTCGGCGACGGCGTCGAGGATGGATATGGCACCGCGCTGCAGGTACCTGACCGTCGTCGGAACGACC
>Ga0209666_1003425_pt1 | contig 11552 bp, 8 predicted proteins | sample SaaInlV_125m_DNA_FD_184679 | JGI IMG/M metagenome (GOLD analysis project Ga0209666, IMG submission 184679) | Marine microbial communities from expanding oxygen minimum zones in the Saanich Inlet - Saanich Inlet SI037_S3LV_10m_DNA (SPAdes)... | ecosystem: Environmental > Aquatic > Marine >...
TCGCCTCCGAACCCCCTCCGCGTCCCGCGTCCGTCGGCGTCGTCCTCGTCCGACTGCGAGTCGGGGACGACGTCGTCGTCGCGCGGCCGGATGGCGCGCGGCGCGAAATCGGCGGACCGAATACCCGTACGCCTCGGCGCGTCGTCGTCGTCGTCGACGACGACGATTTCGGGCCCGCCCGGCGCTTCACGAGGACGGCCGACGCCGGGACCGTCGCCGCGTCCGTCCCGATCCGCGAATCCCGCGTTTCCCTCGCCGCCGCCTCCGTTCGGCGTTTCCCTCGCCGCCGCGCCCTCGTCGTCGTCGTCGTCGTCGTCGTCCGAGTCGAGGTCGGACCCGGAGGACGCGTCGTCGGAGTCCCCGCCGAACGTCCGAAACGCACCGTCGCGTCTGGCGAAAACCTCGCCGCCCGTGTCCGCGTCCGCGCCCGCTCGTTCCGCGGGCGCGCGCGCACCTTGTCTTGTCAGCGCCTCGCCGAGCCGTCTCGCCACCGCGTCCCGCAACGCCGCAGCGCGTCGCCGCCGCGCGTCTTCCTTTTCGCGCGCCGCGCGCCTCGCTCGCGCCTCGAGGCCGCCGCCGCCGCTGCCGCCGATCTGCGCGCGGCGCCTCTGGAACTGCTCGCGCTGCGCTCTGGGGAGTTGCAGCATGGGCATGGGCCCCTCCGCGTTCTCCCGTATCCGAGTGGTGATCAGGTAGTGCGCCACGGATTGCCACCCGAACTGCAACGCCTCGTGCGTGAGCTGTTGCGTCGGGAACAGGTTTCGTTTGGCGCGGAGGCAATTGGCGCCCGAACAGTTGCATATGTCGCGGCACACCGGACACCGCCACTCCTCGTCCGCCAGCGCCTCCTCGATGTTCTCGCCCATGCGCATCTCCAGGCACCAGCCGCACCACGCGCCGCGCCCGCGCCCGCCGGGGGGAGTGCTGCGCCACTCGCCGCACTGGCATCTGGTTTTCACGTCGGCTGTCTTTTGCCTGCAAAAGTGGCAACTCGTGCACTCTCTGCATCCCGGGCCGTGCACATCCTTACACCACACCTTCGAGCCCCTTCCGTCCCTCGCCCAGGCGCGCCGGCGGCCGTACAGACGGTCGTAGTGCTCGAGCGTGTAGTACTCGGCGTGCTCGCCCTGCGCGCTGCGCAGCTTGGCGAGCTCGGGCCCGATCTGCCCCGAGTTGATGCCGGGCACGTGCCTGGGAGGCGCCGACGCGTCGGAGACCGCCGCGCACAGCACCTCGCGCTCCTCGTCGTCCACGCGATCGTCTCGCGCGGGGTCGCTCGGCACCTGACGGCCATCGGCGGCGTTCCGCGCGGCGGGGCCGGCCGTCGCGGCGGTGGCGGAGGCTTCGCCGGCGGACGCCGCGGGCGCGCGGGTCGGCGCGGAGCCGCGAGCGCGATCTTCGAAGCGCCGATGGTCCAGACGCGCGTCGCGTCTCACCCCCGTCGCGGCTTCGCGCACGCGTCGCCGCAGCGCCTCGTCCTCCACGTCCGAGACGTCGTCGTCCTCGGACAGGTCGCTGTCCGAGTCGGACAGCGCGCCGCCGCGACGCGCCATGCTCGAGCCGCGGGCGCGCGAAGGGGCTGTGCCGCGCGTGTGCCTACGCGAGCGGTTTCAAAAATCGACAGGTGCCAACAAAAGCTACACATTGTCGGTCGGCCGGACCCTCCCGGTTTTACCCTCGCGCGATCTTCGTTGGATAAACGAGAGCCAGGAGAAATCGCCGTCGAGAACTCCGGTGGCTGCTCGAGGCGCGCCACTGCACGCCGCACGCGTCGCGCTCCGTGCGCTCCGCGTACGCCCACGTCCAGGATGGCGTCGTTCACGATCGCCGTCGCGAGCGTCTCGGGGTCGGCGCGCGCGCCTCGGACCGCCTCGAGGGCGCACCGCGTCGCCGCGTCGCGCGTCCCAAAGGGATCGTTCGGCAGGGGCAGAGGCGTCGCCGCGCGCCGCGCCGCGGCCGCCGCGGCGGCGACCGACCGCCCGGTGGTGCTCATCGACAACTACGACAGCTTCACGTACAACTTATCGCAGGTGCGTGAGATTCCGGAGGACATCGCGCGGCGACGCGAACGCCTGAAGCGCGTCTCGGAACGCTTCATCCATCACGCGGGTCCAGGAGCGCGAACGCGGACCATGTTCGCGACACTGTCGTGTTTCACGCCCTTCATCGAAAGCGCTTTTCGACAGAAGACTTTTCGACGCCGCATGACTCCGAACGCCGCTGACGACGTTTCATCACATCCCTCACACGCGCTTCCTTCCTCACACCTTCCTTTCACCTTATACAGTACCTCGGCGATCTCGGGTGCGACCACGTCGTGGTGAAGAACGACGAAGTGACTGTTGAAGAGATCCGGTCTATGAACCCGAAAGGCGTGATGGTGGGTCCGGGACCGGGAACGCCGGAAGATTCCGGAATCGCGCTCGACGCGGTTCGAACACTGGGGCCGGAGTTCGGCGTGTTCGGCGTGTGTATGGGGCACCAATGCATCGGACAGGTGTTCGGTGGGAGCATTATTCGCGCACCGTGTGGGTTGATGCACGGCAAAAGTTCCCAGGTGTGGCACAAGACGGAAGACGAGAACACTTTGCTGAACGGTTTGCCGTCGCCGTTCATGGCGGCGCGGTACCACTCGCTCGTCATCTCAAACGACGGTTTTCCTGATGATCAATTAGAGATCACGGCGTGGACCGAGGACGAGACGATCATGGCGGTGAAACACAAACAGTTCCCCAAGATTCAAGGTGTGCAGTTCCACCCGGAGAGCATCATCACCGAAAACGGCCTCACGATCATCGCCAACTGGGTCAAGCTCATCAACGAAGACGCGTAAGGTAGAGACGGCGAGATTTTTTATTTTTATTGATAGCATCTGTGGTCGTCTCGCACAACTCGTGTCTTACTCATCATCGTTCGTTCGGTCATTGTTTCGCTCGCCACACGCCTCCCCGCATGTTCGCCCGAGCCGCGTCCGTCGCGCGCGCGTTCGCGCGTCCGCCCGCGTCCCGCGGCGCGTCCCCCCCGCGCGCGCTCGCGGTCCGCACGCGCGCGATGCACGCCGACGGCACGCAGATCAAGGTGGCGCACATCCTGATGCCCGCCGAGAAGAAGGTCGAGCTGGACGCTCTGTACGAGCGCATCGTGGGCGAGACCGCGACGCTCGCGGAGCTGGCGAGGGAACACAGCGTTTGTCCTTCCGCGCAGAACGGCGGGGTGATCGGTTGGATCCAGAAAGGCCAGACCGTGGGTCCGTTCGAGGAGGCGGTCTTCGCGACGCCCGTGGGATCGATCACTCGATGCGACACACAATTCGGGAGCCACGTGGTTGAGGTTTTGGAGTCGCGAGCGACGCCGCGGCCGGCGACGGACGTCTCGGTCGAGGACTTAGCCGAGTTAATCGAGTCGAACGAAGTGAACGCGACGTTGGATGACGTCAACTTGATCGACGTGCGGGAACAAAACGAGTGGGACAACGCGCACATCTCGTCGTTCACGTTGAAGCCGCTCAGCACGATTCGCGAATGGAGTCAAACGGCGACGAAAGAGTTTGACCCGACCAAGCCGACGTATTTGTTGTGCGCCGCCGGCGTTCGCTCGGCGCAAGCCGCGTCTGTTCTCGTCGACCTGGGGTTCGAAGAGGTGTACAACGTGGCGGGGGGCATGTACGCCGCCGCGGGGGTGAAAGGCTTAGTAAAGTAGAGGAAGTAAGTCACAGTGGTATCATTCATGAATCGTACGCATACGATAGTAGGGCTTTCGACGGTTGTCTACAACCGTACAGTAACTACGGCGCTACATACGTTTGCCCGCTATAAAGTTAGACTACGTTCGTCCCACCTCCTTCTCGCTTCCACGCGACGCCCTGCTCGGTTTTCGGCAACAAACACTCGTGGAAGATCTCGAAGTTGTACACGTAGCGCCCGTCTTGGTGCTTGGCCATGATGCCCAGCGGCTGCCCGTCGACGTGCCTGTCTAATTTTAACTTAACGATGCCGATGTCCAGGCAGTACGAGTCGAACAGGAGCACGGACTGGAAATAGTCGAAAGTGTACACGTCGTTTGTGTTGTACACGTACTCCTTCGCCGTACGCGGGTCGCCCAACACGCGACACCGCCGCGCGACGGAAACGCCGCTTCCTTCCGAAGGTTCGGAAGTTTTTGTGGAAGTTTGGAAACGCTCCGAGACGCTCGACGCGACGACGTCCGCGTTTTGAAAAGTCTTTCCGTCACCCGCGGTCGTTGACTCCGTTTGACTCGCGGGTTCTTTTTCGCCCGCGAACAAACGCGGAGTTCCGGAAGCGCCTTCCTTTTTTTGGTCTGAAGAAAACGCGCCCCCCATGCGTCCGTTGCGCTCCTTCACGTCGGACAGCGGATCGGGCTCTTTGCCCTCCGCGTCCACGGACAGGGTCGTGACCGTCCCCCCCAACGTCGCGGTGTAGTACGGCTCGTCGCACAGCAAGTCCAGCTCTAACCCAGGGGTCAACGCGGCGAAAAACTTACACCCCGCCGAGACGAGGTAATTGGGCGGCCGCTCCGTGAAGGGCTTGTGGAACTCGCCCCCCGTTAAGATGAGATCCGCCCTGACTTCTTCTTTGAACTTGCCCTGCACTAACACTTGAAACGTGCACCGCTTCTTCTTGAAGAAGTCATTACTCGTTTTGCACGCGGACGGGTTCGCGGGGCAGTTAATACCTTTAAAGCGGCACACGATTTTCCCCACAAACAGCTCCGACTCAAACGCCATAAAAGTTTCGGTGTTCACCGGGCAATTCGCGATCGAACTCGAAGGGGGCGTTTTTTCGCCGACCTCACCCGTCTCCGGGCCCCAAGGTGTCGCCCACCCCGCCAACGCTCGTTGCGTTCCATTGTCCCTGGGCGAAAAACGCACGAAAACCGGACGGTGCGGCCATAACGACGGGTCCGGTAACGCGCGTTTCGGGATGTTCTTCGGAAGGCGCGTCTTTTTTAGCGCGTTCGAATAACGCCCGTCTCGAGACGCCGTCAAGAAAGCACCGCCGTCTTCGTCATCTTCGTCTTCAACACTCTCTTCGTCGCCGCGCGAAAGAACACGCGCGCCGTTTGCGAAATAATACGGAAAGGCGTCGCCGTTTTTTCGACGCAGAAACTGGGTCTCCGTCTCGCCTTTAAAAGGAACGAGGCCGTTGACGCGCAAAACAAACAGAAGCGCGACTCGGATCGGGGTCTTCACGAATCGTGCCGAGCGGAGCGCGCGGAGCTCATTCGCGCGTCTCGTCGCTTTTGCCTTCGCCACTTCCCAATCGGAGAAGCTCTCCGAATCCGAATCCGAATCCGACGAAGCTCCCGAGGCCGTTAATCGTCCCGCGTCGGTTTTTTTTGTCTTCGCGACGTCGTCTTCGCCAAAGTCGTCGTCGTCGTCGCTCGCGAAGGTCTCGCCGTTCTTTGTCTCTTCGGTTTTCTCTTTCGTCGCGAACGAGACGCTCTTTTCGGTCGGCATGGCGTCCACGGTCCACCGTTCGTTCACTCGAGAAGCGTCGTTCTTTTCCCTCCGTTTCGTGTTGAGGTAAACATCGCGTTTATCGCGGAATCGCTGTAGCTTCGCCCGCAGACGCGCGTCGCGTTCCGTTTCTCGCTTAAGCACATCCTCGTCCACGCCCACGGCGGATGCGAACGCCGAGAGCGCGAGTCGGACGTACGCGGGGCTGACGTACCCCCGCCTCTTCATCCACACCAGGTCGGAGGTGGGCAGGAACAGCCACCAGTTGGTGACGGTGAGCAGCGTAACGGCGAACGGCACGCTCCAGTCGAGCAGGAGCGCCAACGCCGTGCCCGCGACGACCGCGAGCGCGGCGCCGACCGCGAAGTGCGCCTGGCGCCACACGACGCGCATCACCGCCAGCCACGCGCGGAAGAAGAACCCGGCGACGGAGACGGACAGTCTGGCGAGGCCCAGGCCTGCGCGGAGCACGCTGCCGATCAGCACGGGGCCGTCGTCGGACGCCATCGCGGCGGCGTGGGTCGACGGCCGCGCGCGGTGGCAGTGAGCGCAATCGTGGCTTTCGAGCAGGTGTTATACTTCTCGACCGCGAGAGAGAGACTGGTAAAATTGGTTTTATTCCGCGCGTGAAAGGCTTCGCGGACCAGACTTCACATCACCGGAAGGAGGGTGGGAAAGAGCGGCGCTGGCACGGTCGCCTTTGATCATGGAGGCGTTTCTCAGGTACAACGCGGGACGCGCGCGCGCCGGGATCGCCCTTTCCCGCGCCGGAATCTCCGTTTCCCCGTCCCCGACTGACCTCCGACCCGTTCGCTTCTTCCGGCGCGTCGGCCCATCCGCTCGTTCGTCCCTTTCAACGAATCCGCGCAGAGACCTCGGGCTCGAGGAGTACTACCCCCGGTTCATGGCGCAGGGCTTGGACGACGTCGAGGAGGCGCGCACCTCCAGGACGCTGGACAGCGTCCTGGAGACCGTCGGCATGGACTGCAACCCCGGGTACGGTCGCCCCGAGATTTCGAGACTTCGCGCATCACACACATCGCTCTTCGCGGGAGGAACTTTTTTTTTGTGCCGACTCCCGAGCGAAACGCTGTGGACGTCGACTTCTCCGCGCGCGCCGACGACGGAGCGCGTCGCGACCCTAACAACGCGTTTCACGATTATGGTACCCTTAACTGACCTTAACCTTAACTAACCTTAACGCACCTTAACGCACCGGCATTCACTCGCCTTCGTTCGAAAGGCACGTCTCCAAGTTTAAGCGCGCGCTCGCGAAGTTCGAGGTCGGCGCGGCGACCGGGGGATCCGACGCCGACGGAGACTCTCCGTCGCGACGCGTTAAAAAACAAAAAACGTCCTCCTCCTCGGGAAATGATCCCGCGCTTACACTCGACCCCGCGGCGGCTGTGCGCGCGGCGATGGCCGCGGCGAAGGCGCGCGGCGGTGGGGTGGTCGGGGGCGGCGACGCCGTGAAACGCGCGCCGGGTTCGAGTTCCGGCGGTCCGGTTAGTTACGGCGGTTCTAACACTCCCGCGCGACTCGCCGCCGCGTCGGAGGCGGAGGTTTTGGAGATTTTGTCGCGTTTCAAGGCGCGCGACTTTTTGAGTCTTCTCGGGTTTCCCGGCGCGCCCGTGGACGATCGCGGGAAGTGCGACTGGAAGACGCACCCGGTTTCCAAACCAGGCGACGTCGCGTTACGCGCGAAGCTGCTTACCCTGAGACTCGACCCGAGTTTGCCGGGCGCGCACTCTGCGGCGCGGGAAGCGTTTGACGCGGTGGCGTATGTTTTAAAACAGTTGGACGACAAGGAAGCCAAGAAAGAGATCCTCACAAACGCCGTTCGCCGCCGCGTCGAACAAATGCGTCGCGAGAACATCGGGGACGTTCGCGGGGGGTACGTCTCCGTGACTGGCGTGCACTACGCCGCGGGCGCGGCGGCGGCGCAGGTGTCCGATTACAAAGCCGACGACGCGGGGGAAGGACCCGCGATGAACCCGGCGGCGAGACTACGAGCCGGTCGTTCGGCGGTTGAGAAGTTTGGCGTCGGCGGCGACGGAACCGAGAACCGTTCCTTTCCCGTCGACCGCCCTGACGACGTCGACGGTCCAACCGACGTCGGGACGCTCCCTCGGCGTCCCTCGGCGACCGCAAAGGCGGCGAAACCCAAGGTGGACCTGGGGAGCATTCGGGACAAGCTCAAGAAGAAAAAGGCGGGGCCGCGGTTCATGTAAGGTTGTCGAACGTTTTGTTTTATCACGCGCGGTGTCACCGGCGGGACTACGGGTATCCTTTCGGCGCCCGTCGCGCCCGTCGCGTCTGTTTGTCGTCAGGAGCTCTTTCACGCACGAGTCCATCAACCGCCGAAAATAAGCTTCTTTTCGCAAACCTCACCTCTCTCCTTGGTAGTACCTACGGTAACGCGACATTTTCTACGACAACACTACAACACTACTACGCGTCTTTCTGCAGCTGCTCGAGAATTTTATCCACCCTGTGCCGCATCACCGGTTGGCCTCGTTTGTTTTTCTTGCGAAACTTATCTCGCGTCGCGTCTCGACGCTCAAAAAACGCTTTCTTCGCCGCGTTCTCCTCTGCCCACTTCTCACGCAACGCCGCCAACTCACGCTCTCGTTCCTCACGTCGAGCGTTTTTCTTCAAACCCTCCTTCACGGCTTTGTTCCAGCCTTTGTTCGGGATTTTGGGTTTGTTCGATGTATCAGAAACGATCGTGTCCTCCGCGTCTTCCTCCGGAAGCGCCTTGGTCTCTTTTTCATCCTCCGAAGGCTCTTCGTCTTCGTCCGCGTCCGCGTCGCGTCGCGCCGGAAACACGACGTTGTCGCGAAACACGTCGTCGTCGTCAGACGCACTCGGGTCGTGTGAGAATTCAGTCGTGGAAATCTGTCGTCCTCGCTTCCCGCGCCCGAAGCCGTCGTCTCGGGGCAAATCCTTTTCAAACTTTTCAAGGCGCGCGGCGTATTTCTCCGGGTCGAACGCGTCGGTCACTTTAACGCTGTCCCCTAAACGTTTTTCGATTTTTCGATACTTGTTCACCTTCGCCGCGGCTAAGTCTCTTTTCTTCTGTAACACGACGCGTTTGTCGTACGTGCTCCGCTTAGCGCGCGAAAAAACATCGAGCGACAACGCCGACTTGGTTTTGCGTTTCTTTTGCGTTCTTTCGCCGTCGTGTGTTTTTTTGCCATCATGATGGCGATTTTTGGACAGCGCGGCGGTTCGGTCTGCGCGCCGTGGAGGGGGAAGGGGAGAGACGGGGTTTGGACGGAGCCGCGTCACACAGGTCAGTCCTCGTGCGCGTCCGACGATGAAGAAGCCGTGGAGAGAATGACGCGGGCGCGCTCACGGACGCGCGTCGATAATGCGACGAACGCTCTCGGTGATTCCGTCGGCGGCGAGAAAATAAATGCGCGCGGCGGCGGGCGCGGTCGAAAGCACCCGGAGACGGCTCGACGAGGTCCAGACGTGTGGAGGGTTTCGAGCCTCCGAACACGTACCGTCATCCCGCGAGTGGTTAGGCATGCTCGCGGCCTCGAGCTCGCGGCGGACGTCGCCTCCGAACGCGGTCCGCGCGCGGCGCAATGCGGGCGGCGGCGTGTCGGAGCTGCCGACTTTCATCACGCTGTTTCCGTGTGCGTCCGGGGAAAAATCGCTCGCGGGATTTTTTTCCGGGCACTGCCAGCAAAATCCAGGCTGCACGCTGCCACGCTGAAAGGACGGCAGCACCGACTCGACCGTCTCGCGCGCCACTCTCCCTCCCGCGAGGTCCTCGGTTCCCGGGTCGAGCCGCGCATCTCCGCCATGGAGACCATTCGCGAGACCCTGGAGAAAGCCGGCGGCGTTCCCGAGTCCGCGCGCGTCGCGATCGACGGCGGAGTCGACGCGGTGGTGCACACCTTGTCCAAGCAGGTGGCCGTCGCCGCGGAGCACGTCGCCGGCTACGCGGACGTCGCGAGCGCGCACGCGGACGCCGCGTCTTACCGGCTTAAGGAGTACGAGGACCGGTTCTTCCGCGTCCCGACTTTAACCGTTACAAACGCGGTGACGAGTTACCCGTACCAAACCGCGGCCGGCGCGCTGGGCGCGTCGCTTCTGATCGTCCCGGCCACGAGGCGTTTGTTCGTAAAAGCGCTCCTGGGCGCGAGGTCCAGCGAGGAGGCCATCTTCAACCGCGCATCTAGAGGCGCGGCGAGCGTTAAGGACTCCGTGGGCGCCGCCGAGAAGGAGCTGAAAGCGTTGCGGGACGCCGCGGTCGCCGCGGAGGTGGAGATGCTCCGCGGGCGGACCTCTTTGGAGCGCGCGGCGAAGGGACTGAAAGCGCTGTCGGATCGGACGCGAAAAGACGCGATCGCGGTGGAAGACGCGTTGGATGAGTTACGTCGTCTGCCGTCGGCGGCGGCGGTTTCGGCGCGCGCGGACGCGGCGATGACCGCTAACCAGGTGGCGAAGGTGCGACGGGGCGTGGACGCGGCGTTACAAAGCGTGTGGCGCGCGGGCGTACAGATTTGATTTACATGTACAAATAAATCGTGAAAAGCCGAAGTTCATCGTTGGAAGTGGAAACACGTCTTCGCCACATCTCCACGCACCCACCCGCTCGGTACGCCCCGGCTCTGGTGCCATGCCTCTCCCCGCCCCCGCCTCTCTGCGCGGGAAGGTGGCCATCGTCACCGGCGGGTCGCGCGGCATCGGTCGCGAGGTGTGCCTGGCGCTCGCGCGTCAGGGGTGCGACGTCGTGGTCGCGGCGAAGTCCGCGACGCCGCAGAAGACGCTGCCCGGCACGATACACACCGTCGCCGCCGAGATCGAGGCGGTCGGCGCGAGCACCGGCGCGCGCGCTCTCGCGGTGGTGTGTGACCTGCGCGACGCGCACGCGTGCGAGGCGTGCGTTGTCGCCGCGATGAAACGCTTCGGGCGCGTGGACATCCTCGTGAACAACGCCAGCGCCCTGTGGTGGCACGCCATCGAAGACACGCCGGTGAAGAAGTACGACTTGATAAACGCGATAAACGCGCGCGGCGCGTTTGTCATGGCCAAACACTGTGTACCGCTGATGAAAAAAAACGGGTGGGGCAGAGTCATATCCATGGGCCCGCCGTTACCGAAACACTTCAAACAGTTAAAGAACAAAACAGCGTACTACGTCAGCAAGTGCGGCATGTCCATGGTAGCGCTCGGCGTCGCGGCGGAGGGCGACGGCGTCGTGTTAGGCAACGCGCTGTGGCCGGCGACGGTGGTCGAATCGCTCGCGTCGGAAAACTTCGCGCTGGGCGAGAGACGCACGTGGAGGAAAGCGTCTATTTTAGCGGACTGCGTGTTGCAGCTCTGTTCGGACGACGTCACGAACGGCCGAACGCTGATCGACGATGTATACCTGCTCGAGCGCGGCGCGAGTGACGAAGATCTGAAAAAGTACCGGTGCGACCCGAACGTCGAGCCGCCGCGGCTTTTGGCGCAGTCCGAACTTTCGGACGACGCAAACACGAACGGAGATTGGGACGTTCGAAGAGGAAGCGTCAAGGCGCTCAGGGAAGACAGGGCGAGGAGTAAGCTGTGAAAGAAGAGTTCCTTAGTGTGGTTAATAGTCTCTATCGACGCGCGCGGAAGCGTAGTTACGTAGCTAGTTACGTACTAGGCTTACTACGCGGGGCGCCGGTCGTTTTCGCGCGCAAAAAGGCGTTCACGGAATATTTCCACCGTGTCCTCATCAGTCGTCCCCGCGCGAGAACCTCGACGCGCGCGCACTCGTCCGCGATGCTCGCGGGCGCGCGCTCCTTTCGCGCCGCCGTCACGGTGTCGCCCTTCGCGTCCCAAACGTCCTCTGACCGCGTGCCGGTCGCGTCCGTCGGTTCGGTCGGCTTCGCGAAGAGAAGACGCCCTGGTCTCTTGCCCCGACGTCCGTCTCGCCTCGGGTCCGCGTCCGACGCGGACGCGTCCCCCAAAGGCTCTGCCGCGTCCCTTTCATCTGTCGTCGACCGCCTCCGCGCCGCCGCGGGCACGGCGAACGGCACGGATCTGGACTCTTCCGGCGAGGCGAAGGTGAAGGCTCTCATCAACGAGCTGG
>Ga0209666_1003429_pt1 | contig 11544 bp, 24 predicted proteins | sample SaaInlV_125m_DNA_FD_184679 | JGI IMG/M metagenome (GOLD analysis project Ga0209666, IMG submission 184679) | Marine microbial communities from expanding oxygen minimum zones in the Saanich Inlet - Saanich Inlet SI037_S3LV_10m_DNA (SPAdes)... | ecosystem: Environmental > Aquatic > Marine >...
CCTCCTGCTTCTCCAATGGTGGAGGGAGAAGAGATTCTTAACTTCAGCCATGTAGACGGAATGTACAGTTACTGTACTAGAGATAATGGAGAGGTAGTACATCTAGCTGCCTGGACTGAAGTAGAGATAGTATAATGGTAGAAGTATTTATTTTTTATTAAAGCAGAATGCGGAGATGTAATGTATGTGGTAAGGACAAAAGAGATCATAAGTTTAAGCATGAGTATAAGAAGACATGCTTGAAATGTGAGACTATCTGGTGGAGGCAATTGCTTCGTAAGATGGTTCAGGAACGTAGATTAACTCCTGTAGAAAGATTAGCAAACAGATCAGGTTATATGGGTTCAGCGTTCTTAATGGTTAGTCCTTACTTGTTACCCTATGAAGGAGTAGGAGCTTATACTTACTTAGTTGGTGCAGTTCTATCTATGCCTCAAGTATGGGTAGCTAAACAATGGAATATAGTTGCTCTAAACTTTAACCTTTTGGTAGGATATGGTATTTATATTTATACAGCGTTATGATAATAGAAGAAACATTAGCAGCTCCAGTTCGTGAATGGGTTTTAAACAAAAATAACAGAGATACTTTCTTTGTTCAACCAGGTTCAGGTACAATAAATGTATCAGGTCTTCCTCATACCGAAATGTTTGATGCTAAGAGAAACAATAGTAAGTTTCCATATGTTGAAATGTTTAAGATATATCAATCTATTCTATCTCATTACTCTCTTCCTAAAAATCAACCTTTAGATAATGAGTTTGGAGCATTAATATCTTTTTCTGAAGAAGGTCATAAGGTACAGCCTCATACTGACCCTAACCCTCCTGGTAGGATTCATACTAGATTTAATGTTCTAATAAATAAATCAGAAGGAGGCGGTGAGGCTATTATAGACGGTAAGGTAATAGATACTAAAGAAAATGAAGTATGGGTATGTGCTGCTGGAAAGTATGTACATTCTTCAGTGCTAATAAAAGGTAGTAAACCAAGAGTATTGTTAAGTTATGGTACTTACTTAAAAAGAAAACAACTAGAAGAAATATTAAATAAATGAAAGGTTTAAGTAAAAGAATAAACAAAGTTGCGATAATAGGAAAAGGAACAGCAGGATGTATTGCTGCTAGTTATTTTAGAAAAACATTAAATGCAGAGATAGAATGGATCTATGATTCTGAAAGTCCAGCCCAATCAGTTGGCGAAGGTTCTACTATTCCTCTAGCAAGAGGATTCTTTAACGAGTTAAATATGAACTATTCTGCCTTAGACTACTTAGGAGGAAGTATTAAGAAAGGTATACGGAAGATAGGGTATAATGGAGTGGGAGATTATCTTCATGAGTTTCCTTTAGGTGAACTAGCTATTCATTTTAGTTCTAAGATGCTTCAAGATTATATTCCTAAAGTATTAGATAGTAAAGGAGTTGAAATAGTAGATAAAAAAATAACTTCACATGATGAAGTAGATGCTGATTACATTATAGACTGTACAGGTTATCCAAAAGATATGAAAGGGTATAATGAAGCAGAGTTTACATCTGTTAATGCAGCTCATATAGTTCAGTCTCCTTGTAGAGGTCCTTTATTTGATTATACGTTTACAGTTGCTAGACCTTTTGGTTGGATATTTGCTATACCATTAGCTGATAGGACTTCATGTGGGTATCTTTACAATAAAGATATTAACACTTTAGAGGAAGTAACAGAAGATATGAAAGCATTTATGAAGGAGTATAGATTTCCATATTCAGATAATATTAACTCCTTTGAGTTTCAGAGCTACCATAAAAAAGAAGTCTTTACTGAAAGAGCAACTTATAATGGTAACGCAGCTTTCTTTCTAGAACCTTTAGAAGCTACATCTGTTGGTACTATAGATTGGATCAATAGAACTGTTGTTGCAATGATGCAGAAGGATTTAAGTTTTAAAGAAGCTAATAGTTTCTTTACTAGGGAGATTAAACAAACTGAGCATATGATTATGCTTCACTATCTTAATGGAAGTAAATACAATACTCCTTTTTGGGATTTTGCTAAACCTAGAGCTGAAGCTAGTGCTAAAGAAATGGTTCAATCTAACTTATTTAGAGATATAGCTGCTCTTGCTCTTAAGAACTTTCAAGAACCAGATTTCCCTTCCATGATAGATGTTGGTGAGTATGGACAATGGCCTCCTTATTCTTATTTTCAAAACTTTAAAGGTTTAGCTATTGCACAAAAAATAGACGATCTTATTAGAGAGTTTGAAACCTCTTCTTAAATTTTTAAAAACTAAAAGCTATTTATGATAGACATTATAGATATAGTAAAATCTTGGAGTAAATTAATAGGTAATAAAACCGATCAAGAAGTAAAACTAGCAGCAGAACGTTATAAAGTTTGTTCTTCTTGCGAGTTTCGCTCTAAGTTAGATTTTTGTAAGGCTTGTGGATGTTACCTTAAGGCTAAAATTTTTACTACTAATACTGCTTCATGCCCGAAAGGAAAATGGAATGAAGCTGAAATAAAATATGGAAATGTTAAAACAACTAAAAGTATATTATAAATGAAAGGAGTACTCGTTGGAACTGATTACGTCAAAGACATTGATGGTTCATTCAAAGTATTAGAAATAAATACCAGTATTGGTTTGACATGGAATAATGCCAGCAACTATTTTTTAACTAGTGCATTAGATCCTATTATATCAGGTTCCAGTTATACTGAAGCACATCTTATTCGAACAAGTCTTCAAAATAGTCATACTAATGACTTATCAGCTAGTTTTTCTGATGAAAATATGAGTGTGAATGCTGAAGCTCTTTTGATAGAATACTTAACAGGTTCCGGAATGACTGTTACTCTTCACAACGCTGCTAATGGAATAGTTCCTGATGTAGAAGATGCAGATAATAAGTTTATACTTCGTCAAGCATATGATCAAACTGCTGTATTTGATGAAACTTACTGTAAAGACAACTTTAAGTTTTTAAAGACAGTTTATGATCAAGACAATAATGCTATTCCTAAAACTTTTATTCCTAATACAGGATCAGCTGCTTCATTTACTTTCGATTCTATAGGAAGTACTGTTAGAGATAATGGAGCTTATCCTAACTATCTTATTAAAGAAAGATATCCAACAACAGATTATTCTTCATACCCTAAAATATATAAGGCTGCAGATACTTTTGCAGTTACAGCTTTAAAGAATGGATTACAAGAAAATGAATACTTACAAGAATATGTATTAGATTCTAGTTCTTTAGTTGATGGTAAACTTCCAACTTATAGAACTATAGAGTTACTATACGGATCTAGTCTTGATAAAGTAAACATGACAAAAGGACAAGTACTTACAACACTTTCTCCTTTAGGTAGTAGTATAGATTTAGACGATAATAATGAAATACAGGTTTGGGACAGAGCTAAAATGATTCATAAAATATCTAAATATGGTTCACAAGCCCCTATTGGTTTAGACACTAACCTTCTTCTATCAGGATCAGGTATTAATATATCTGGAGCAGATCTTGAGACCGGAACTATTTTAAAAACTTATGATATTCCTGATCTTGCTGAAGCATCTGCTAGTGGTGATCCCCAACAGTATAAATATAATTGGTCAGGATCATCTGCTTTAGCTGTGGCTTCTGGTTCAATAGTAGATACTGTATTAGAAAGTATTGTAACTATTCCTCAAGCAGTAGCAGGTATTGAAATGACTTTAGATGGAGGTCAGAAAATTCATCTTGCTCTTAACTCTACTCTTTATGTACAAGAAGGAGATACAGATAAAACAGAGTTTTTATACTTAGAGGATTACATACTAAAAGACGGATCAGATATTACTGGATATAAAGTAATGCTGTATAACAATAATACATCAACTCTTTCCCCAGTAGGTATTACAGGAGTTCAGTATTATTGGGCCCAAAATGGAGGATTTACTTTAAACGTAGAGGAGACAGATACTTATTTTATAGAAGACGGTTCTGATTCTAATACTTTTGTTATTCTTCACAACGCATGTAGCATGTGGGATTTTTATGGTAGTGCTTTCTGTGATGCATGTGGAATGAATACCGGTACTTACTTCCCAACCTCGGGAGCGACTGTATGCTGCAGTAATACACCATCCAATGCATACTACAATGGATCTCCATCCTGTTCATCCGGAAAATAAACTATAAATTATGGCAACAGAAATAAACAAAGACCAAAGATTTAATAATATCTCTGATATAGCAAATACTGTTACTAATGCTAGTACACAAGATCAAACTACTCTTATTAGTAAATCAAATAGTGTATTAGGGTATATTGTTAGTGACTTACTGGCATAATAGATATGAAAGGTTATATTGAACATAAAGTTAAGCAAACATCCGTTTGGGCAACTAACGTTTTAGAAAACGGAGCATTTTCCGAAGATGATATTAAGAAATCTTTAGAAGATATATTCATACTTAAAAACTCCATAAATCCAGATAGTAACTCATTTGGTATCATTGACTTTCCTGGTATACAGTACCTGTTAAACTATAGCTTTAGTGATATAGTAGATCAAATGCTTCTTTACTGTAAAAGAGAAACTATAAGTACTTATCTTTATAGCAGGACTAATAAGTCATTTCATTCTCATCTTTTTAAAAGCTGGCTTTACTTATCTTATTCTAATGAACCTTACGAGTTTTGGCATAATCATGATCAGTTATCAATATCTGTTCCTGTTCCTCCTCCTGGAAAAGATAAAGGAATGGTATTTACAGGTAATCTTACTTATGTACTTTATTTAAGTTTACCAAACAATATGGAAGAAAAAGGAGGTTTACTCCATTTTACTTCTAAAGAAGTTGAAAAACACAATGAGCATGATAAAAGCCTTAAAGAGTATACATATAAACCTAAAGTAGGAGACCTTATTATATTCCCATCACCGCTAAACCATCTTCCAGAACAATCTTCAGATTCTACAACTAGAGTAGTACTAGCAGGTAACGCTTACTTTAGAAAGAATACATCGTTGATTTAGTTGTTAGTCTGCGTTATTATTCTTATATTAATATAAAATATAAACGTTATGATTAAATCTTATTTTATTGCTCCTACAAAAATAAACGCTAGGATATCTGAAACAGTTCTTACTGGCTATCATATTAAGATAGATGGTTTAACTTATGAACAAACTTCTAAGAGACCATTTGGCAAATCCTTAAAGCAAAGCCTTGTTAACGAAGCTAAACAAGAAAGAATCCTCATTTATGGCTAATAGTTTAGACAACGACTATCAGAAACTTCTCAAACAAGTTCTTACTAGAGGAGTTGTTAAGACTGATAGGACCGGAACAGGTACTAAATCTATCTTCGGAGCATCAATCAGACATGATATGTCAGATGGTTTTCCTATCTTAACTACTAAGAAGGTTGCTTTTAAAACTATGGTTACTGAACTTAAATGGTTTTTAAAAGGTGATACTAATATTAAGTATCTTCAAGATAATAACTGTAAGATATGGGATGGTGACTATAAGAAGTCTGGCAATAGAAATGGAGAGTTAGGACCTATATACGGTAAGCAATGGAGAGATTGGAGAAACTATGATAGAGATTATTATAACTTTGATCAGATTAAAATACTTATTGACAACTTAAAAAATAACCCAGACAGTAGAAGATTGTTAGTATCATCATGGAATGTAAGTGACTTAGATAAGATGACTCTTCCTCCATGCCATTATTCTTTTCAATGTTATGTAGCTAATAATAAACTCTCTCTGATGTGGAATCAAAGAAGTGCTGACCTATTCTTAGGAGTACCGTTTAACATTAGCAGTTACGGTCTGTTACTGTTATTACTATGTAAAGAGACTGGTTATGAACCTGGAGAGTTAATAGGAAACTTCGGAGATGTACATTTATATTCTAATCATTTAGATCAAGCAGAGGAACAGTTAGATAGATATTCTTATGACCTTCCAGAAGTTAGTATTTTACTTCATGATATTTTGAAAGGAGAGTTTGATGTTAATCTCTTTAACTATGAATACCATCCTGCTATAAAAGCTCCTTTAAGCAACTAATGACATTATATATTCCTTTTGAAGATTTTAATGATGATATTAAAACATCATACCTAAAAGAAGAGATAGTAAGTATTGCTATAGATTATCAATATAATAATATCAATGGGTATATAGGTAATAAAGAAGTAGAGATATTTAGTTTTAATAAGTATTTTAAAGCCGATAATAGGTATAGTTCTTATGAACTTCATTTAACTCCTCAATCTATTACAGTTGAATATACTAACCCTTAAATATAATCTAGATTGGAGAGTAGTTAAACCTCTTGCAGAGAAACTAGTTAACATTCCTACACAGGATATGTTAGAAGTTAATGCAAGTACTTCTTATTTAAACCCTCTTCAAAAGCTTAACAAACTTCCAGAGCTCAAAGAGTATTTTGATTTTATTACTACTAAAGTACAAGACTTTGTTGGTAAAGATAAAACTATTATGATTGAAAGAGCTTGGTTTTCTAAATATGATAAGGATGGTCATATTGTTCCTCATACTCATCCTTCTTCTACAGCTGTAGCTTGTCTTTACATAGAGTTTCCTTCTAATGCTGGTAACTTAGAGTTTAAAGTGTTTGATATGTGGCAGGAACTTAAAATCAGTCAAGGTGACTTAGTTATATTTCCAGCACATATGATGCATAGATCTCAACCAAATAAATCTGGTAAAGAAAGGTGGACATTGACTACTAACTTTACAAAAAAGAGATTAATATAGTTGGTAGTCTGAACTATTCTTCTTATATTTAGATATAAAAATAAAGGTTATGCATTTAAGAACTACTAGAAGATTAGCTGAGAAATATTTAGATAACTGTATTGATGTATATGGTCATAGCAAACATCATGACTGTACTCCTTATATAGAGTTTCAACCATATGTTCATTCAGTCTATACCGAAGATGATAATCCTGAAGCAGAGTATATCTTTGATTATAATACAATAGTAATATATTATAAGAATATAGAAGATGCAGAGCATCTAGCTCAGACTATCGTACATGAATATCAACATTACTTACAGTCTCCTTCATGGATGACTCGTTACTATAATATGGGATACTCTTATTCAGATCATCCTTATGAAGTAGCAGCATTTAAAGCTGAAGAAAACTATATGAAAGTATATGAGTAAGTTAGAGTTTAGCCCTCTTCTTACTCCTAGACAGATCTTAGAGTATGGAGCATTTGGTGGATGTTATTTTGGACTTCCTATAGAAGAATATACTAACTATGATTATAATAGTTTATTCAATGAACTGTTTGATGGAATAGATACTAAACTATATTTAGGTGAAAGATACTCTCCTAAGCTTAATCAGTTTAAACTTCGTTCTGGAATGGATTATGATTATTGGAAAGAGATGGGATGGTTGCATCAAGATGATCCTTATGGGTGGTTTGAATGGTACTGTAAGTATACTTTAGGTAGACGTCATGAAGATGATACTAGACAGATTACTAGATGGCAGAACTTCTGTGGTAAGAATGGTAGATGGAAGGATAGAATCTATACTAGAATACATGAAACTAAGAACTGGGACATTAGTCCTAGAATACAGCAATCATTACTTCATTGGGGTTATTATGTAAATGAACAAGACTATGATCATTGGAAATATTATAAGAGAATAGTTGCCTAACTGAGATAAAGTTCGTATATTTAAGTATAAATAAATAATAAAGGTTATGACTAGTTTTAAAAATTTAGTATTTGTAGATCATCCTATCGGAGGTGGTATTATGGCAAAGCACCGGTTCAATAATGGTAAAGTAATATCAGTTGTAGCGGGAGCAGGCCTATATTCTACTCCTGCTTCTCCTATCTCTAAACCAGAAGAAGTAGTTTCTTTTGAAGTATTAGTTGATGGTGATGATGATGTAAGAGGATGGCAGAGTAGAGAAGATATTAACTCTATAATGGAAGCAAATGAAGTGTAGTAACTTATATAAAGGATAGTATGGCTTTGTGGGAAGTAACACTTAATGGAACTACTACTATAGAGTATAGAGATGGAGCTTATTCTCAATCTCCTCCTGTCTCTGGTGCATGGGTTAGAAGATTTGCTTATAAGGTACCTTATTCTAACGTAGGTAAGGGAGGTATACTAAAAACTAAAGGTAAGACGTATCATACTCCTTCTTGGACGGAAGTTCACGAGCAAACTACGTTAGATGATATTATTATCGAGCAACGTCCGTTTGACGAGCTATTCCCGAGCAATGAAGAGTCCCGAGCACCCTACGAGCCCCGTCAGTTTGCGAGCGCTACGAGCGATAAGACATACACGGTCAAACTAGGGAAGAATGGATTTTATTGTGACTGTATGGGTTATATAGGTCATAGAAAGTGTAAACATATTAAACAAGCAGCAGAAGAATGGGATACTTAGTAATAGGATTGTTATGGTCTCTTTGGTTAGAGTTTTATACAGTGAAGTCATTAGCAATGCCTGATTGGGTATGGAGAGAGAGATTCTTTCATATTATCTTTTGGCCAATAAGTTTATCTATTTTCGTTTATAATTTTTTAAAAGGTTTATGGTAGAAAGAATCCCAATAGCAGTAGTATATAAGTATAGAAGAAAAGTATACGTCAAAGAGTTTACTAACCTTGCAAATCCAGACCCTATTATTTCTTCTAAATCTAATAAACTCCCAAGAGGATCTGAAATACTTCATATAGGTCAAGGTTCTAAGTTCTACAAACAATATCAAGCAAAATACTTATGATTTATCAAACTTTACCAATATACAGAAAATCGATTCGAGTAATAGAATCTTGCAATCATATAGACCATATCAAACCTACTAAAAGATATTTGAATAACTTTTTCAAAATGTATTCTACTCCATCAAGAGATTTATTTGGTCCTTACAAAACTTTTTATATAGAGGATTGGGTTGGAGATATGTATAATAGACTACTTGTAAAACTTGAAGAAAAGGAAAAAAGTTTAAAATAGTTACTTAAAAAGTTGCTTACTCGATTCTTTCTTCTTATATTTAGGTATAATATTTAAAAATAAAAGGTTATGTCAAGTTTTAATAATAAGATTACAGTTTATGATGAAATGGATGCTCCTGATACTTCAGGTACGTCTTTAAAAGGTCATTTAAGTTACGGTATTACATATAATGACTTATTAGATTATTTTGGCCGCGAAACGTTTGGAGAAAGTGGAGATGGTAAAGTAAAAAATGAATGGGTTATAGAGTTTGAAACTGAAGAAAACGGTATTCAGTTATTTACTATATATGATTGGAAAGTTGAAAGTAAAGAATGGAGTAAAATAAATACTGGTTCATTAGAACAAGCAGAAGACTGGTTAGGTGGTAGTAGATGGCATATTGGAGGTAAAGAATATGCTGGAGATTTTATTGAGTTTATAGAAAAAGATTTAAAAGAAGTAAAAAATAAGTTACCTTTTTAAAAAATAACTTAAGAAATAGTTGCTCGTTCGAAAAAAGAATCATATATTTAGGTATAATATTAAAAGATAAAAAATAAAGGTTATGAAAAAAATAGAAGTTTTAGATTTAAAAAGAGAAAAGATTTATGATCAGATTAATGCATTAGAAGACCGTATTAATGATATTTCTGATAGACGTAAAAGAGAGCAGAAAAGTATTCTGGAAAAGTATATTGATACTTATGACGGATTTGTAGTAAGGTATTTTAGTGATAAAGTTTCAATAAGTACTAAAGAAAACTATAGCCTTCTTGATATGTACGTATATGATGAATGGAAGAATGATAGTAGAACTTATAATAGAATAGATTTTTCTACTGCTTCATTTAGAACTGAATATCAAACGGGAGAAAATATGAAATGGGCTGCTGAAAGATTTAAGTTACTAGCTTTTTATTCTAAAGCATTAGCAGATCATATGGACGATATTTTAGCAGAATTCAATAATGTAAATGATAAGTATTCTAAACTTACTGTTGCTTTATTTGAATCAAAAAGACCTCTTAATAAAGAAGCTAGAGAAGTAAGTGAAATGATTTCTGTTATTGAAGATGAAAATATGTTATCTAAACTTATGTCAGAAGATGGATTGACTGTAGAGATGAAAGAAAAAGATTCTTACTTACCTTCTTTTCAAGTTAAGTTTGATTGGGAGTTGCATTCTGTAAAGTCGATTAGAGGAATGAAGAAATCTGCTTCCGGAAAGTCGATTGATTTGCAAGTTAGTGTTAGAAGAGGATATGGTGATGAAAAGACATTAGAAGTTATAGATGTTGATAGAGTAAGATTTGATAATGTTAAATCTTTTATCAATAGAAATAGTCAATCGATTGTATAATGGAAGATAGATTTATAGATTGGTTGGATAAAACTTCAATAGTTGGAGTTAAGATATTGGGTTTAGCAGTACCCATCTACTTACTGCTTCATACTTTTATTTTTTAAACGGGATTAGGGGGATATTTTTTATCCCCTTTTTCTTAAATAAAAGTTGCTAGTTCGAAAAATAGTTCGTATATTTAGTATGTAATAAAAAATAAGATAAAAATAAAGGTTATGACAGATTCAAGAAAAGTTATTAAAGATTTAAAGTTAAAAGCTAATACTGCTCTCTTTTGGGGGGAAGATGCGGAAGATGTAAAGATTTTAGAAAATGTTGATAAGGAAACGTTTGATAAAGTTTCAGAAGCATTTGAAGACAGTTCAGCATTTTATGCAGGTGAGAATGATGATGAGATGTTTGATATTCTATTCAGTATGGATGATGATTGTGCTTATGATTTGATTGAGGATTATAATAAAGAGTGGGGAAGATTTATTGAAATAATAACTGAATAAGTTGCTAGTTCGAAAAATAGTTCGTATATTTAGTATGTAATAAAAAATAAGATAAAAAATAAAGGTTATGAAAGAAGTATTGTTTGAAAAAAGTAAAAAAGAGGTTATTGAATCTGCAACTATTGCTGGAAAGAAGTATGAGTTGCATGAAGAGTATGATTTGTGTTTTGATGGAGGAGTTATAGTTAAGATTACTCCTAAAGAAGAGATATTAGAATACTATAAGAAGAAAGATTTTGAATGGGACTTTCGTTATTGTGATGATGAAGATAAAGAATGTTCTGTAGAAGATTTTGGAGCTCAATTTGATATTAGAGATAGAAGTGGAGGATATAGTGTTCAGTTGGATAAGTTTGGGAATGAGTTAATAGAATATTAAATGAAAAAGAATATTAGTTTAACGTATTTAGATTCGGTCGGAAGTTGGCTGGATGAAAGTAATGGAAATGTATTTCCGGCTTTTGATGATGGTAAAATAGATTTAGATAATCCTATAAGTTTAGTTGAAGATGAAGTTGCTTCTGATTGGTGGGATAGTTTAAATGAACTTGACTTAAAAAAATGTTATAAGTATTATGGATAGAAGTTATGTTAAAGATTGTATAGTAAAATCATTTGTGGAAAGAGAAGCAGATGTAAATGAGTATGATGTAGGTGTGTTAATAGATTCAGTAT
>Ga0209666_1003431_pt1 | contig 11543 bp, 22 predicted proteins | sample SaaInlV_125m_DNA_FD_184679 | JGI IMG/M metagenome (GOLD analysis project Ga0209666, IMG submission 184679) | Marine microbial communities from expanding oxygen minimum zones in the Saanich Inlet - Saanich Inlet SI037_S3LV_10m_DNA (SPAdes)... | ecosystem: Environmental > Aquatic > Marine >...
TTTCGTGCCCCAGTCCTGGACACTCTTGTTGTAGTCCCAATCGCCTAGCGGAACCATTGCTTCTAGCAAACTGCCGTCATGGCCCCAATCTTTAAGACGCTTGAGCTTCTCTTTCGGACCGTAAATCTTTACGGTGTTATCGCACCAATTCGGCATTACGCTACCTCCATGTTAAACGCCGTGCCTACTGCATCTTCTGCTTTCCAGTCCATGCCGCCTATATGCCATCTGTAAGTTCCGTGCCTGCTTGCTTCCGGGCCGTCCTCTTTCCAGTCGTAAATTGTAGCATACACTTCGCCTTCGTCTGTTTCAAAAAGCAAACTCCACTCTGTCCATACTTTATCAAAGCCGCCTTCTTTTTCTGCTTTATACGGCTCGCCAAACTTCTCAACTAGCTCGTCATAGTTCGCAGTCATGTAGCCTTGTAAACAACTACCGCTTTTCATATTGCTTTCTGTTATGTTTATTATTTTCATTTTCGCTCCTATTTGTTTATTATATGCATACTATACAGTCTGTTATCCAAACTGTCAACCCCTAATTCCAATTTTTCTCATTAAATCGTTCACTAAGTTCGTTCGTGTCCAGCATATCGCTCACTTCATCAGTGCTCATATACTTCAAGCACATAGTAAGCATTTCTTTTGCTGTCACCATTCCGTCGTCAACTAGTTCAAGTGCAGTGTTTCTGCTGTCTGTATCGTATGTCATATTCGCTCCTGTTTGTTTATTATGTGCATACTATAACACATATATCCAATTTGTCAACCCCTAATGTACGCTAACTTCACGTTCTTCCATACAAAGTATATCGCGTGCATCCTCACCAAACACATCAAACTGCTTGCACGCTTTCGCAAACGTCTTCGCAAGTATGTCGTATTCAGTTCCGTTGTCCATAACAAATTTATAATGTTTAAGCATATTCACTCCATTTCTCGTTCCACATTTCACTTACAATCTCGTTGTATTCATCTACGCTATACAACCCAATCATCAAATCGTTGTGTGCGTCCATCTTGTCCGCAAATTCACTTTCAGTTTCGCATTCGCCAATTTTGTTGTTAGCAATGTCGTAAAACTGCTCTTCCATATCCATTAACCAATTTTTAGTTTTGCTCATTATCGCTCCTGTTTTTTTATTATATGCACAGCATAGCACCAAAATGCTATGCTGTCAACCTCTTTTTTTATTTGTTATAGCTTACATGTTGTAAACGTAACCAGCATCCACTACGCATTCCTCTTAAAAATGCAGCGTGTAGTTTTACACGTTTACATCCTATTTCTTTTGCTAGTGCAGTTAAGTCCACGCCTTTGTATGCGTCTCCATCTACAGCAAACGCCATGTTGCGTTTGTCTGCAATCTCTGTTTTGTTGCTGTAGCATTTATTCAAATACACTTGCTTTAAGCTACCGCCAAAACGTTGCTTAACTAAATCTTTTACTTGTGTTGTGTTTAAACTTTTTAACATGTACGCTCCATAATGTTAATTGTTATTGTATCTGCAATGTAGCACAGTTTTTCCAAACTGTCAAGTTTTATTTTACATACGCATGTTTGCATCTGCACCGTCATAATCGTGTGCGTCCTCTTGCTTAAAGTAAAATTCTAATATGTTGTGCTTTTTACAGTAATCAAAAAAGTGTTCGCTTATTCCTTCATTAATACAATCATCATCGTATCTGTAATCTATTGCAGTTTCAAATGCAGTAGCAAGTGTTTTATCATTTTCTGTAAAGTAGTTGTCTAAAACTTTATTAGTTTGTGTACACAGTTCTTCTGTAGCGTTCACCCAATTGTAACAGTTGTCACAATCTTCTTCATCGTAATCAAAATCTTCATCACTTACAAGTTCAACTTTGTAGTTCATTGTGTGTGTTAAAAAGTTACATAAATGTTTTAATTCACGTGTTGTAATGTTTTTCATTCTCGCTCCGTTTTTTTATTATAATGCATACTAGCACACAAATGCTAGTATGTAAAGTTTTTTCTTAATTATTTTGTTTATACTGCTTGTAAGTAATGCAATCCGCAACGCCCTCAGTTTGTAGCAGTGCACAATCCATACACATGCAATTTTCCTGCACGTATACATCCCCTTCGTGCGTATCCATAATTACTGCATCAAACATAGCACAGCCGTCCATAATCTCGCCTGTGTAGTGTGTAGCAATAACTACAAATTTATCTTCACTTTTAGCATTAAAAATTTGTGTGTTTAACATATTGCATCGCTCCGTTTTGTTAACTTATAATGCATACTAACACAGTTAGCATATAACGCAAGCGAAATCTGCACTTTTTTTAATTTATTTTATTAACTTGTTAAGTAAAAAGTGCTTTACAAAAACTACAAAGTGTGCTATACTAGTTGCTAAATTTTTTCGCCGTGTCTATTATCGAGGGGTCGGTGGCCTCTTTCACGAAGTTCGCACCGCCATTGACCCAGCTCACTACCACATCACCCCAGGCCTTGACCTGGTCGGTATCTATCACTCCGTAGCCCACGAGCGCGATCATAACTAGTATTCCGAATAAAAATTTAAACATCTTTGCCTTTCCTGTTGCCTTATTGTTCTTACAGTATACTTTCTAATCTAGGTATTGTCAACCACTTCGTACTTGCCCTCGCCGTGTTCTTGTGCTATAAACTTGAACAAGTCATCCCGTGTATCGGCCTGCCCTAAAAATGCTTCGGTTGTCGCACAGTGGGCATAAAATTGTTTGCCTACCTTGGTAAGCACAATAGGTCTTGGACCATTGGCTAAGGTCTTGAACTTCGCTGGCAGATCCTTCTGCGCATCCTGCGGCACTCCTAGATCGTCTAACAGCTCTTTCATATTGCGTTTGGTCTGTTGATTAGTCCACCAACACCCGGCACTCCAGGCCCCCCAAATTAGGAGGCCCAGTGTCATAATATCTATTTCCATTATACCTTCTCCAACATTGTAGCAGGCACTCTGTACTGCCCTACGGGTGTGTCACATACTACGTACTTGATGTTGACCTTCTTAACCGTACCGCCGACTGGAACGCCGCCTCTGCTGGTGAACTGGATCTTGTCTCCGACCCTGAAGCTCCTAACCGCCTGCTTGCTTAGATACTGACGCTTGAGTTTGACCGCTTCAATGATCTGATTAAGTTCATCGTTAGTTGTAACTGAATGGATTGCTTGGATTGCTGTCTGTACATTGTTCATTAGTCGCTCCTTTGTTTTCATTGTATGCATAATATACATTCTAATTCTAATTGTGTCAACCAGAAAGATCGGCCTACACGTACAGCGGGGTCACTACTTGATCGCTATAATCATATGCCGGCTCCACTTGCCCGTAGGGTAATCGAACTCTACTGAACCCTCGTATAGGCACTCTGATACTCCGAACCTCTCTAATAAGTCTTTAGGCGATGAACATATCCATATATGATCATCGTGTAGTTGATCGTTGGCCTGTAGTGCTACAACCGTACCATCGGGGATGTTCTTGTACCAACCGTCGCCTTCTACGTGCTCGACGGAGGTGTTGATCACCACGTGAGGCACTCCATTGTCATATCTTAGTTTGTTGACATCGCAGGTATCTGCTTTGAACTGCCACTCCTGCCATTCCCATAGTTTATTGATCTTGTCTGCTATAGGCTCACAGTTGGGATCCATATCGAAACTTCTTACTTGCTCGACATCAATGACTGCTCGTGTTCTAATAATAAAATTGGTTATGCCATACCAGCCGCCTAGTATCCATATCCTCCAACCCTGCGGGGGAGTTGTCATGCCGTCTAGGCACTCCTCTAACCTCTCTACCAACCATTGCTTCGATAGTGTTTGACTCGAAGCATAGCAATCAAGGTTGATAGAGGCACTCCTCCCCCGCAGAACATCAACTGCGTTTCTAAGCCGCCTTAGCCAGTGTCTCATCATAATGAACTGTCTCTCCAAATGGCGCCTTATTGTCGGACCCTTTTACGATAAACAATGTGTCGCAATAGTCCTCATCACCCCATGAGTCCCATGGGTAGCCGTCCGTGAACATAATGAACTTCTTAGGCTCAATGCCTTCTTCTTTCATGAATGTCCAGTTGGCCATAAAGTCTGTACCGCCTCCGCCTTTAGGCTCGTAGTCTGTAATGTCATCATTGCCGTCTGCTGAGTATTCAGCGAAGTTGTAGCATTTAGTATCGAAGCACCAAATCTTAATGCTGAAGTCTACATACTGATCCATGATGCCTTTGATCTCTGATAGGAAGATGTTCGCATCCACATCACCAATTGAACCACTCATGTCAATAGCAATACAAACGTCAATGGTCTCATCGTTCTTCATGCCTGGCAGTATTGCGCCGCTATGCTGACTCTTTCTGTTAGGACGCTGAAAGGAATAATCATTACGGATGATGCTCTGGATGTTCATCTGTAATACTTCACGCCAGTCCATCTTAGGCTCTGTCAAGTCTTTGATCAATCTCTGAATAGCACCTGGCACTTTGCCTGCTCCGGCAGCCGCCGCACTCTGGATCATTGCTTCTTTGATCTCATCCTTAATCTTCTGACGCTCCTCCTTGCTCATAGCAGGACCCTTCTTGCTGTCGTTGCCTGGAGTGTTAGAGTCTTCGTTGATATGCTCGTCTAATACATCACCTAGTCCGTCTAAGAACTCGTCCAATGTCATCTGCGGTTGGCCTTCTTTTTCTTTCTCAAGTTGATCGTAGATCTCTTCCCATGCTAGGCCTCTATACTTAGAGTCTAAGCAAATGTCTACTTCAGTGATCTTATCACCAATGCGTTCATCTACAAGTATCTGGTTAATGGCATAGTCCTGTGCGATGTTGCACAGTTGACGGTTCCTGCTACCTGCTCTACCGAAGTGATCAAATACACAATGACCAATCTCATGAGCAAAGAGGAACTCTAACTTCTTTGTAGATAGTTTGTTGACAAAGTCTCGGTTGTAATAAAAGTCACGACCGTTAGTTGCCGCTGTCGGGCACCAATCAGTTGCGTCAATGATCTTCATCCTTGTGGCCATGTTGCCAAAGAATGGAGTCTTAAGAAGCAAGCCGATCCTTGCCGTTGTAAGTTTTTCTAATATTGGGTCCATATCGCTCTCCTAACTGTTATATATAGTATATGATCTTATATCGTCTTTGTCAACCCCTAAATAGGGTGAGGGAGGCCATATTTCAGGCACTCCCTCTGTTGTGCTATGGAAGAGGTCAGTTAGGAATTTTCCATAGCATTTACAACATATTTGCCGAAACGATTGTGGAACTCATCAAAGGATTCCATCTTGTTCGCATCCAGCGGCAAGTTGTAGTTTGTAAGGGCAGTCTTGGCACCCATTACAACCAATTCAGTTGGGAAGTTGTCCATCATATAACGGAAGAATCTATCCGCCATAGCGTCCCACTCCTTAGCCTTCTTCTCAGCACGGTCTTTCAACTCGTAGCATAGAGAGACTGTTAAGGAATACATGGCACTCACTTCCTTAATCTCTAGGTCCTTAACCTTACCGTCAAGGATGTCATCCGCCTTAGGAAGTTTACCAGCGATCTTTCTATGCGCCATAAACTTCACAGCCAAGCCATCACCGACAGCACCTGAAACTAGGTCCATCAATGTGTCGCTGTCTAAGTCGTCATCGTCAAGCAAGTCGCTCACGAAACTCCAAGAACGCGGTGTTGCAAAAGCATGGCTTGAGCTCTTAGGATCAAAGTCAAACAAGTCCTGCTTGGCAAAGCCTAAGTATCCAACCACGTCTTCGTGGACCTTGTTAAGTGTAGCCCAATCAAACCAATCATCAAAGTCTGGCTTCATTTCCAAGTGTAAGAAACGATTGGCAAGTGGCTTAGGCATTCTGTAAGTGACACCACGGTCACTGTCTCTATTACCTGCGGCGACAATGTCTACGCCTTTAGGCAATACATATGTACCAACCCTACGGTTAAGAACAAGTTGGTAAGCCGCTGCCTGTACTGCAGGTGGAGCCGCATTCAACTCGTCTAAGAATATGATAGCCTTGCTATCTGCGTCGACTGGCAGTTCAACTGGTGGTGCCCATTCCATCGCACCCTTCTCAGGATTGTAAAATGGCATACCTTTGATGTCCGTAGGCTCCCACAATGGAAGACGAATATCAATTACTTCACGGTCAGTTGTATTACCGATGAACTGCATGATCTCTGACTTACCAATGCCTGGTGCTCCCCAAAGGAACAATGGGCGTCTCTTGGACAATGCCTTAGTGACTGCTTTGATGGCCGCTTTTGGACCTACTTGACGTATTGCGATATCTGTGTTTGACATAGTGTGACCTCTCTTTTATTGTTTAATTCCTAACTGTTATATGCAGTATATGATCTAATACTCCATATGTCAACCCCTAATTACAATCTTTTTACATAATTTAATTGGGTTGTTTTATCTGCTCTCTGTGTCTTGATCTTACCTTTGATGGTCATCATCTCCCCGACCTGGCACCCTTTATTGTACCAGAAGTCAATGAAAGAGTCGCCTAGTTGCGCCGTGACCCGGTGCTTATCGTAGTTGGATGAGTAGTGGCACTTTATAACAGTGACTTCACCCTGTATCTTGTCGCCTACTTGACCCGCAAGCTGAGTAGAACTGAATACTTCGCGACTCATGTCGGCGCGGTCCTTGTCCTTACGCATAGCCTGTGGGAGGCATGATATGATCGCGAACTCTAACATATCCTTACCACCGAAATGCTCCTTGGCACTTACCTTCAGTGCGGTACGCTCGAAGTCGTTGATCTTACCACTCAGTTCCTTCATAACGAACCCTTTGAAGTAGGCTCGGCACTCTTGGCCCTGTTCTATATCAGTAGGAGTAGGTTCAACACCGCCTTCACGTAGCCATTGCTTGACCATTGACTTGTTGGCCGTCTTGGTAACAATCCAATCGTCATGCTCATCGTTCCAGTGGCCTTCATCTTGTTTGAAGTAGCCACCGTTGATACGATCAGCAATGATTGATAATGCCCAAACGTGGTCTGCGGTAAAGTTCATAGTGTCGCTCCTAATTCCTAACTGTTATATGCAGTATATGGTCTGCTATCCAATTTGTCAACCTATTTTTTGGATTTAGCCAATAAAAAGTTAACTACCTTAGGATCAGGCATACCAATGCCGTGTACTTCAAGTCCGTCAATGAAACTGTCAGCAACCATCTGTACCGCATCTACTCTAGAGATACGATGATAGCCTAAGCTGAATAGTGTCAAACCTCTGTAGGAATGTGTGACTTTAATTTCACTTTCTTTCCTAGTACCTCTGGCCACAACCTTGATCTTAGCATCTTCCCAACGACCCAAGTCGTTCTTAGCAATCCTTCGCATCTCATTGATAACACGGTTGGCCAGTTTCTTTCCAACTTCAGGATCGGCATTCTTCTTTGCTTCTGCCTCTTCAGCAAGACGCTTGCCTTCTTCTAGTCTGAATGTTTCACCCTCTTGGAAGATGATTTCCATCTTGTCTTCAAGGCCTCTATACTGATCAATCTTATCACCAGCTTGACGTAATGCTTCAGCGAAGTTGTTCCATGCTTCGGGCTTCGTGACCTTAACGGAATAGCTGGGACTGTCAATAAGGTAAGTCCAACCTTCATTGTGTGATCGCTTGATCGAAATATCAACGGAAGCACTATCGCTCCAACGGTTTAAGCCGTCGACTACAATGTTGATAACGCCATTGCCGGTGAAAGCAATGTCTCTAAGGGTTGGTTCTTTGATTGTGTTTGGCATAGTGTCGCTCCTATTGTTTAAGTTATATATGCAGTATACATGATTCTAAGGATATGTCAACCCCTAAATGTTCGGTCGGCCGCATGCGTGGACCGGAGTGCCTGGAACTGGAGCCAAAAAAATACCCTAGTGTTACACTAGGGTATCCAAAACCTACCGGGAGCGAATCGGTTTAGTTGGTTTTGTAGCTCGCTGAACTAGATAGTTTCTAGTGTCAAACCTTTTGCTTTTGCAGCATTACCAAGTGCAACTACTTCTCTTGAAGGGTTGCCCATTGTGTATTCTCTTACCTGAACACCGTTACCAGCTGTTCTTGTGTTTGAGTATACAGCATATCCGTTCTGACGGATTCTTGATGCTTCAGCACTCATGTTACCTACGCCAAACTGCTTCTTAGCCTGTGCGGGTGTAATAGTTGCGCCATCTTTCAGAGCTTTAAATACTTTGAAAGTCTTTGTTTCTTTTGAAAATGTATATTTCATATCAGTCTTCTCCTTAGTTATGAGTTTATATTATAACACATCTACAGTGAATGTCAACCCTTAGGTTGTCCAAAACGTGTTTGAATAAACACGCTCATGATCACTACAGCAAGCCAGTTCCAGAAAGTAAAACCCAATCCTAGTTGGAACAGCGTATTAAGGGCCCAAATTACAGCCAGGGGCCCCAACAGTAGTAGTACAATGATGGCACCCACAAGTAAGGTGATCTTTGTGTCCCACTTCATTTAACCTCTCCTCATTACAGTTACTTCTGCCATTGAGCTCCAGTTGTTTGGAAAGCTCTTGCGCAGGTCTGCGATCTTCAACACTGTTCGCAAGCTCAGCTCACGTAAACGTTTGGTGTTGGTTGTGATAAAGTCAATGATCTCGCACTGCTCATTGCCTTCAAACTTGTAGTGCTCAAGCATGCCGTCTTGTGTGATCTGCTTGATACGTAGTACTTTTTCACGTTCAGTGTCCATCTGTAGATCAATGTAGTGGCATCTGCTTTCCAGCGCCATTAGGTGATCCTGTAGCTTCTTTGAACGTATGTTCTCGAACTTCAAGTTCGTGATAAAGATAGCACCAGCATTGAATTCAAAGCTGTCCGGAATACCTTCTGCTCTCAACTTGGAGCTGTCCGTGTTCCACGCAATCTTTCTACGCTTGCTAGTATCTAGCGCACCCTTTAGAATGTTCAGGGATAGGTCGTCTAGTAGTACTGAGTCACAGTCATCAAACACGATAACGTTGCCTTTGTCTGCGTATTGGTACAGCTTACAGTACAGGCCAACCGCACTCATTGCGCCCTTGACCACTTCATATTTGGGAGGTCTTTCTGCCATCTGATCAAAGATGTCATTACGGCCCAGCACCTCTTCAACGCCAAAAGATTTACCTACGCCAGGAGGTCCAGTAACGATCATTGCTCGCACATTGCCCTCTTTCACAGCTTGAGTCATATCGTGAAGCACGTTAAAACGACCACGTAGTCGTTCTATAACATCTTCATCAGTCTCCTCTACAGCTTTTTTGGTCTTACTAGTCTTGGCCGGCACTTCCGCTGCCTCCGCATTAGTTGCTACCTCAGCATACGCATCTGCGCTCTCGCATCTAATGCGTATAGGTCGATCTGGAATGTTAGCATTGGGTGGAAACACTGTAGCACCTGCCACTGTTACGTATCCTTGTCCATGCTTATCTTGGGTGAATTCTTTTACAAGCGCAAAGCGATAACCAGCCATGCTAGTGTCGTTGCCTCTGATCTTGTAAGTTCCGTCTTTGATCTCAATGTTCATGTTCGCTCCTATTTGTTTATTATATGCAGTATATGATCTTTATGCGTGATTGTCAACCCCTTGTTTGACATAAAACCAATATTCATCACTCGAAATATACCAATGTTCAATGCTGTCTTTTAGTGCTGTGTACACCGACTCACGCACCACAGTGTCAGTTGCTTCTTCAAAGCCCTCACCGTAGCTGAGCTTGTCTAGTGCTGTGTAGGCCCACTGCCATACATGCGCATCCTCGTCTCCAAAAGTCTTCTTGAGCTTGATGGCACTTTCAACAATGTTATGTACCAATTCATCGCCTGCGTCTGTAAACATTCCGTAAGTTTTCATATGTCGCTCCTTAATTAATATATGCATAGTATAGCATCAACAGCAAATGTGTCAACCCCTAATTACATGCTCCAATATGATTCTGATCGTGGGCTCATGTAACCGGGAGTGTTCACGGGTTCTCTAAACTCTACACCACTCATCAAATTCTTCGCAGTGCGTGTCTTTTCAATTAGTTTGTGAAAGTACGCTGATTCAGCAATAGCATATCGTAACAGCGGGTCGTTGTCGTAACACCCGTCAAATTCAATCGCCAGCCACAGCTTGCGCAACCGGCTCTGAGCCGCTTTGGCCGCTGCCATTGTCTTGTAGCTCTTAAGGTGATCCGGACGGCCGTCTTTGCCGATAATATACGTACTGCTCACTTCATAAAGATAATACATGTTTGCTCCTGTTTCCTAACTGTAGTATGCAGTATATGATCTATTTGCCAAACTGTCAACCAAAAAGTTTAATTAATTTAGCTGGTCTCGCACTGTTGGCACTCCGCCTCGCATTCCATACTGACCGGCACTCCATGTTCTCCTCTACGCTGTAGTAGCGAGTGTATACACATGTTGTATACAACAGCAGTGGTGCCCACATCCGGACTCGAACCGGAATGGCTATTCGCCGACAGATTTTAAGTCTGTTGTGTCTACCTATTCCACCATGCGGGCATCTGTGCTGTGTTATGTTGAATACGGTTCTGTTAGATTCTCACATTCCATCATGTGCTGTTGTGTGGGCAGGTGTCGTAACAGTTGTCTAGCAGTTGTTCTAACTGTTTTTGGCACCCTACTAATAGCTTTGGGATCCGATAGAGCAACTAGAAACTCCTCTACTGCAGCAACACATTCCCGCCTTTCACGTGCACTAGTGGCACTCCGACTATCCTGTACAAAGTGATCTCGCAACAGTTGTCCCATATCCCCGTTGGTGGCAACCCCCTGTTGAATCTTATTGAATGTGGTGTTGATGCGTTTATTCAGTGTTGAAGCCATTTGAACCCCTCTCTTGATTGTTTATATAGTATACAGCGTATTGAAGCAGTTGTCAACCATTTAATGCCCGTTGACGCTATTAATATACATGTGAACCTTGATCTCTTGCATGCATAATAGTAATGCCTCTACCCCCACACCCACTACAGCGGGGTCTATCCACAGTATACAGTGTTGGTTACTGGATCATAGGGACAGGGTGCTGGATGTTGTTCTAGTAGATATGATGTGTCTTTGACTGTGTATGTACATGCTCCTAGCATTAGTACACTTAGTAGCGTGATGATTTTCATTGTGCGATCCTTTTCTAATGTTATGCATACACTATACACTATAAAAGCGTAGTTGTCAAGTGTGAACACAGCGGGGTCAGGGTGTTACTGTGCCAAACGATTCAAACAATTGACTTATTTGACCCAATTAAAGGGGTTTTTCGAGTCGTTTTAGGAGTTTCGACAGTGAAATAAACTCCTAATTTGAGTCATATGAGCCGAGTATTGACTAGCATACTAACTGCCAAACGAGTCAAAAGAGCATGGTTTATCCGACATGCCAAAAATACTTTTCACTCTATCTCCCCTACACGCACAGCGGGGTCACTGTCCGTACAGTGCTTTACTCTACAGTACCGTAGGGTATACGACTCCATGGTACTACAGCACCTGCACTGTCTCTAACCAACTCCCCAT
>Ga0209666_1003436_pt1 | contig 11528 bp, 12 predicted proteins | sample SaaInlV_125m_DNA_FD_184679 | JGI IMG/M metagenome (GOLD analysis project Ga0209666, IMG submission 184679) | Marine microbial communities from expanding oxygen minimum zones in the Saanich Inlet - Saanich Inlet SI037_S3LV_10m_DNA (SPAdes)... | ecosystem: Environmental > Aquatic > Marine >...
CTAATCATAATATTTTATATAATATTTTATATAATATACCATAACAATAGCAATAAGGGTCGGCCGACTGCCGCCAGGCAGTCCTGCACTATCAACACATAGCTTGCACAATAGCTATATACATCATGCAAATCATAATATTTTATATAATATTTTATATAATATACCATAACAATAGCAATAAGGGTCGGCCGACTGCCGCCAGGCAGTCCTGCACTATCAACACATAGCTTGCACAATAGCTATATACATCATACTAATCATAATATTTTATATAATATTTTATATAATATACCATAACAATAGCAATAAGGGTCGGCCGACTGCCGCCAGGCAGTCCTGCACTATCAACACATAGCTTGCACAATAGCTATATACATCATACTAATCATAATATTTTATATAATATTTTATATAATATACCATAACAATAGCAATAAGGGTCGGCCGACTGCCGCCAGGCAGTCCTGCACTATCAACACATAGCTTGCACAATAGCTATATACATCATGCAAATCATAATATTCTATATAACATATCATATCAATACATACGCCTATATATCACAATTATTATTATCATTACTAATACCAATATTGCTAACTCTCTTGTCTTATATTGTGATGTTATAAATAATAAATATTTAATGCGATGATAATATATTAATATCGCACTTATTACCAATAATATTATGAAAATTATTATCTCATTTATCGTTTTCTCTTTCTCAACTCCTTCTTTTGAGTACATAATTTTTATTTTTCTATATTTTTATAAACTTTTATAAATTTAGCTTTTTAAAACAATTATGTACTCCTTTTTGACAATGCCTTTTTTAACATTCTTTTCATATGCCCTTTAATACCTTTGCTTTTAAATATTCCCTTGTCTTTCTCATTAAATTGAATATGTTTACTTTTAATATATTCATTATCATTCTTTGTTAAAAACTTACTCTTATTTAAATTAAATAAATTACCATATATTACTAAATACGTTAATACTAGGTCATATGGATTACTTATTTTTGTAATTGTTCTAAGAAAATCAATAGTGTATTTATTTTTAATATCTTCATTATCCATTAAAAATTGTGTGAATAATATATAACAACTGTCGTAATAATCCTCGCCGCCTTTATTTATACTATCTATATGTTTCTTTATCGCACCTATTTCTTTTTCAAGATAGTTAATCTTCGTTATATTCTTTCTATCTATTATATTTATCCTATCATTTAAATCTTTGATATATCTATTCAGTGCTGATTTTTCATCACTAATAATATCTTTGATATGTGCAATATTCTTTCTTATCACCACTTTCTTCGCTTTATCATCTATATTATCTTTGAAAACCATACTGAATATGTCGGGTAAGTTTTTGGCAAATAATAAGGTTTTCTTTATACTTAACTCAGCAATATCTTTGTCTATTGAATTAAGGTCTTTTTGATTAAACTCGACTAGATATGCTGTGTTTTTACCTAGAAAATATAATCTATTATCCTGGCTCCGCATATACCTTTTGTGAAATACATCTATTACATATTTCGTTTCTTTTTGTATTTCTTCCGAATTAGGAAATCCATTTCCAAAATTATATGCCCCTCTACCGCCTCCTCTTATATCGGGTATCATTGAGTTCTTAGAATAATATACATTTCCTTGAAAATAAATATTACTTACCTTATCTATTATTTTAGGATTATTTATCAAACAATTATATAATGGTCTTACTGGCGCTATTGATATTACATTAACATTATTATCAACATTATTATCGAAAAAACTAGTTAAATTATCATAAGTCTTTATATTTTTTTTAAGTTCTATTATATTTATATCAGTATCATCATATGGTAATATACATACATTACTGTCAATATCCTTGACGATTTTATTAGTTCTCTCATCAATATCAATTGGACTAAATATAAACTCTTCATTTAAAGAAAGAACCACGGATATATCTACAATAGAATACCTGGATAACCAGTAAAAAATACAATTAGCTCTGTTTTTTAATTTTGCTCCAGATACGGCGATTGTTAATAATTTTATTTTTTTGATTTTGTGTAAATATAATAAAATTATTAATGCTAGTGTATCATCAGTATCGCGCCCAATATCTGTAATTAATATATAATTTTTCATTATTATTAATTTATATAGATATAATTATTATATAAGTGTTGCTATTTTTTATTTAATTATAATAGTACAACATATTAATAGAATATGAATTATAATTTTATGAAAGGTGGGGTGGAATTCATTAAAACAGATGAAAATCCTGAAACCAAAAACTTATCCCTTTATGGTGATGATGCAACCCAACTACAATATAGACAAGTTAATGTTCAAACATATTTGAAATTAAAAGACGATACGCATTTAAAGTTTACCTTATATAACATTGAGGCTTTTAATAAGTATGAAAAACAAGAGTTTAATTTAACTCCACTTGGTATAGAACACAACGATATAAATGACCTTTTTATATGTGGGTTTTTAACAAAATGGACGAGAAAAGAATTATTTATTAAAAAAGGCAAGGTGAATAAAAATGAGATAAGTTTTAAGGAGATAGGTAAAACATTATATGAACTATGTGACAAAAACAAAAAAGATTCCGATAAAATACAAATTATTTTAGCTCATAGCACAGAAAAGAAAGCATTATGTATAATTTTTAATATGAGTGGAATCGATGGTATTTATTATAATTCATTAAAAAAATCTCTTTCGGGTGCATCATTTAGTGATAAAACAATTTTAGAAGGAAAAATTAAAATTTCACAATTAGAAAATTTAATAGATTTCACTAATAAAAAGCTCATTATTGGACCCGTATATTCCGGGGAATTAAAAACACGATTTCTACAAGGTTTATTGTTTCCAAATGAGATAGTGGGAGCGCCAAAAGAAAAAGTAGATAATAAATCAAAAACACGATTTCTACAAGGTTTATTGTTTCCAAATGAGATAGTGGGAGCGCCAAAAGAAAAAGTAGATAATAAATCAAAAACACGATTTCTACAAGGTTTATTGTTTCCAGACAAATCTTTACCACCCTCAACCTACGCAGGATAAAATTTCAAAGATAGTAACCCATAATTTATGAAATGTCAATTATAAATGATATATTTTATGATAATAAATTTTACTTACAATATGAGAGAAAAGACACATTCGGGGAGAAAGAGCAGACGCCAGAGCGAGACCAGTTGTGAAAGAAGACATTGATGATCCTTATTTGGAATAAAAATGGGGGCATGTCAGGTGGATGAGACCGTCCTCATCACCAAAACTATTCCAGAATAACCAGAATAATTAAATAAAAAATGGAATTAAAATTACTCGCTGAACAGGCTGATATCGTGATGCTGGGTATGATTATATAATAGTATAAAACAATTAAAAATATTAAGTGATAAAAGTATATTGAATATGGTAACAAAAATACTATAAACTCACTATAAATAATTATATGAAGCACATTTAATTTCATATTTACTTTTTTTTTTATTTATATCAATAAAGTAAGTAAATTAATTAATGGCGGAACCGAACATAGATAATTATGATATTGCTGTAAATGCTTTAAATATTGACGACTTATATGGTGAAAATGAGCTTAATATTGCTAATGATGTTAATAAAAAAAATAAAATAAAAGAAGTGTATCCTGATGAGTCTAAAATTTTTAAATTAATTAATGTAGGTAATATTTTAACGTCATTAAAATTGGACTCTAAATTTAATAATGTTTTTGATTACGATAAAAACCCATTGACAATTAATAAAGATAAAGTTTATCGTTATTATAATAAAAATACTAAAACTATCACAAATCCTTTTATTAGGAGTAAAGAAAGAACAGCAATTCGCATAGTATGTGCAGCATATTTCGAACAAGACGATAGCGGCGCTAATAAAACAATTATAATTGCGTCTAGATTAGATACATATCATAAAGATCAACCCGTAAAACCCCAGCTGTCCACAGAACCCAACCCCATGCCAAGCAGTAAGTCGCTTGGCCAGGATGAAAAAATTTATATAAATAATATACTATCCGAACTTTTAAAGAATACAAATAATGCCACCAAACGTGTGAAATTGGTGAGTTTTAACGATGATTTTAGAAATAAAATGTTTAAAATTTTGAACCCCAAATCAACGATGGAAGAAAATTTTTCATCGCATACTACCGTATATGAAAAATATTTAACAAGTATGGATTTATCCTCCTTAAATAAAAAAATTATAAAATTTAATGTAGAATTTTCAATTATATTCGTTGCGGCTAAGGATATGATTTATTATTCAAAAAAAATTATAAAATTGGACGAAACACAACACACTTATGAAGGAGTGTATGCAGATAACCAATTGGAAATCATGTTTCCAAACGAACATGATGATAAAAAAAGATATGAACGAGAAACTGATGGACAAGCAACTGATATTGACGTAACTGGAAATGAAGAAGTCGACTTGCTGCTGGGCCTGGACCAGGGCCAAGGCCAAAATTTACGGGCGAGTGGTGGTAAAAGAAAAATAACAAGAAAACAATTAAATACAATGACACTTACTGAACTAAAACAATTGCATAAAGTTAATAAAATTAAAATGAATAATAATAGAACAATCAAGGCACTTATAAATAATTATATAAAAAATAATAAGTAAGACGAAAATTGGTAGATAAGTTTTAGGCATGGATACGATAATTATTATTAACGAGGAAGTACAATCAATCATTACTTACTATTTATTCATTTTTCTAAGCATATAAAGAATATTACTAACAAATATTATATATATGGAAGCCTTAATAGAAACGAGAAATGAGTATATTGAGCATATACAAGATATACTTGGGGTAGCAATATCAAAGCGCATTAATAAAATATGGAGTGAAACGGAAAATAATGTTAAAAAGTTTCAAAGCGAATTAACACAAATAAAAAAATGGAATAACAATATAATCAATGAAGAGTATAAAAAAATAGTAAAATATACAAAGTGCAAATATATATATAATTTAATGAAAATAATAATAATCAATAGTATAAAAATAAAGATATACGAATATCGCGAACAGTTTGACAATATCAAAATAAAGATACCTGCTGCCGAGGATTATATACATAAATGTTATATGAATATAGCTTCCTTTTCTTGGAAAAATGCTTACCTGTTTAATAATAAGAATATAAGGGATGCAGAATATCAAAATAATTTAAATATAATAGAAGAAAATATTAGAATAATAATAAAGAAAACGTTTAGAGATTTTATACCATTTGATGATATATTAAATCAAATAGAAGACCGCTTAACTGATACTGTAAATCAATTTACAGAAGCCCCAAATAAATCTAGCAAAATCCATGATGATAAAGAACCCGAAATAGAAGAAGAGAGTGGACAAGAAGAAAGCGAAGAAGAAGAAAGCGAAGAAGAAGAAAGCGAAGAAGAAGAAAGCGAAGAAGAAGAAAGCGAAGAAGAAGAAAGCGAAGAAGAAGAAAGCGAAGAAGAAAGTGGGCAAGAAGAAGAAGGCAAAGAAGTAATAAGAGAACCAGAAGAAATAAGAGAACCAGAAGTAATAAGAGAACCAGAAGTAATAAGAGAACCAGAAGAAATAAGAGAACCAGAAGAAATAAGAGAACCAGAAGAAATAAGAGAACCAGAAGTAATAATAAAACCAGAAGAAATAAGAGAACCAGAAGAAATAAGAGAACCAGAAGAAATGAGAGAACCAGGCGATGAAACTAATGTAGAGCCAATAGTTAGCGAGGATACTACATTGACGGAAAGTTTTTCATTAGATAAAAATGAAATACTAGATATGAAAACCTTAATACCCGAACCAATAATTGAAGACGATAACATTAGTATAAATAGTGATATGTCACATATAAAAGAAATACATATAAATAGTTCACAGGATAAAAAGAATAAAAGACCAAGCTTTTTTTAATGAATACGATATGCTATATATGTGATAATGCAGATAATATCATATATACTCAAACCACATTTATATGTAAAAAATGCAATACAATATTGTCAAATAAATGCGATATATGCGGATATAGATGTAATAACAAATGCCTAGAAATATTTAAAAAAATATTAATATTTTAATATCGTTGATTTTTTCTAACTTTAATTTGCTTAGAGTTTTTCTTTTTCATAAAGACCCCGGGGTCATAGTCTTCGACGTCTTCTTCTTCTTCATTTTCGATACCCATAAGCTCTCGCTGGTCCTGTAATGCCTGCATTTCCCATAAATCTCTTGAACACATTTTAAAAGAGCTTTCATTAGCCTTGTACCAAAACACTATATCATTGATATTATTAGACTGTACTTTATTATCAATAACAAGACATTCAAAATTTTCCGTACATTGATTCATAACCTGATTAAAAACATCAAACGTCGGAAACATACCAGCATAATGATTGTATATTTTTTCACGTTCTTTTACAATATTATTTCTAAATATAAAAACGTAATCAATATTGGAGCGTAAATCGGGTGGTAATCCGAGCCCGTGTTGCATAGTTATTAATAAAAAGATTTTATAATGACGACCATTCATAAAAATGCATCTAATATTTTTGTCAGACATTATGCTTTTATTGTACATACAATCGTCTAAAATAAGAAAAGAGCGAGGGTCAACAGTAGATGAGCCATGTTTAGCCAATTCTCTTTTTCTATTATTGGTAATATTAATTTGTCTATTTAAATATTTGCTAACTAATTTTTCTTCAAGTTCATCATATATTAACATTTTAGGAATGAATTTTTCAAAATAACCATTGGCTTTTTCAGTTGGAGAAACGACAACTCCTACGGGAATATCCCTGTTATAACTCAAAATATCTTTCATACAATAACTTTTACCAGTATTACGTTTTCCGATAAAAACAACAACAGAGTCATTCTTTATTTTATTTGGGTCAAATTTTTTAAGTTCCAACTTCATTTAACTTCATTAATTAATAATAACAAAAATAATATGATAACAATACCACACATTATTATATAAATATATTGTTATATTATTACATATGTTATTATAATGAAACATTTTTGGATCAATATGGAAAAAAGTACAATGAGGAAAAACTTTATGGAAACTCAATTCAATAGATTAGACATTGATAATAAACGTATAAATGCTGTAACTCCTGCGGATTTTGATAATCAATTAGCTCATGAGAGACCATTAACTTGCAAACATCCGGGATGCACTAGTTGCGAATATGAATTTGCATGCATATCTAGTCATATTAAAGCAATGAAATATGCTCTTGAAACATCAAACGATAATCATTTTGTAATAATGGAGGACGATATAACAGTGCCATATATTATTGATTATGATAATATTGTAAAGGATGCCCCTAATGACTTTGATATTCTTCAATTACTAATATTATATGGTCCAACCGTAAAATATCTATATGAAAATTTATATCTAAAAAATAATGTTAAATTTATAAAATGGAAATATTTATTACCATCAGCAGGAATCTATATTACATCACGTAAAGGAGCAGAAAAATTAGTCAATAGATACTACAAAAATAATAAGTACGATTTCAATGATTGTGAATATCAAATAGTAGCAGATGTGGCATTGTATCAAAGTGTCAATACATATGCTACTACATTTCCAACGGCATATCCAAATATAAATATGGGGTCAGAAATACATCAAGACCATTTAGAAGCACATAATGTAGCGATAAATGATATTAAACAAGTCATAAAACATATGCGTGATAATAATAAAATACCGTATATAAAGACATAAGATTATTTGTCCTTTTCATTTTCTTTAATTTTGTATTTTTCGTCAAAGAAATATAAAACGATAAGTTGTTTGCGATGGTCTCTCAATTTATTAGTGCAAAATAAAATATAGCTTTCATCTTTACCATTCAGGTTTTTATTTTTTACCCAAATTTTGAATAGTTCGTTATATAAATCTACTGATTCGCTAACTAAAGGATAGTCTTGAATTTTATTCGTTGCTAACATTTGGGCTTCTTCTGACAATCCAATAATATGAAGAAAATGTTTAGTGATACAATCGCGACATCTCTTATTTTTGTTTGTTAAATGTTCTTCGAGTAATATAGATTGTTTAATTATTTGTTGCATATTATATCTTGGGTCGCTAACAGGGTCAAGTGAATCGCAAACAGTTGTGCATTTATCTCCCCCGGTTGTTGTACTTTCAACTTTATTTTTATTATAATTTATATTAAGAAGTGTAGGGTTTCCACCAAATTCCGTATCATTATAGTTTGTTATAAACCATAATATTATACATGTATTTAATGCCATAGCTAATATGATTATGATTGTTTCATATGTATTTGCCATAAATATATTATGAACTATCTCTATTATAATATAATATTATATTGTTATTTAAAATAGTTATAATATAATAGAATAAATAATGTTATTAGAACACTTTGATAAATGTTCTGATCTTAAAAAATTCACGGATAAAACTGTAACACATGATGATTTAGAAGGTGTTTCAAGTGAAGATATAGATAAATGTAGTCAATTAGAAGAAGTAATAAATGATCGCAATAATTATTTACATTTATATAATAACGATGATTCAAATAAATTAGAGAATCCTATAAATAATCTAAACTTTGATAATTTTGATATTAAACAAATCAATATAGAAGCTCTTAAAAGTAAGCAAATTTATATATATATAATTATGGCATTAGTTGTAAACTTTTATTTAAGCTTATTTATAGCACCTATCGTATTTAGTGGCAGTATATTAATATCATTATGTATAGTGTTATTATCAATATTAATACTATTCTTATTAATGTATTTATTTAGTTAGTAGTAAAAACACAAATACTACAAATGAATATAAAAATGTACCCCATATAGTATCTATAATTGCGGTTGATAATGGATATTTCGCAAAAAAGCTCATGCATGTGAAATTATATATACCATATATACTTAAACCTACAATACCACCATATCTAATAGCTTTATATAATAAATCTATGCTTTTATCATTTTTATTAATATTTTGCATAGTAAATGGAATAGCCAAATAAAATAAAGATATTATCATAAATGAATATGCAGTAATTGCATATGTTATATTTATCTTAGGAACAAACCCTTGGATATCTTTAACAGTTTTGTTATACATTTTGAAATTTGAAGATATCCATATAAAATCTAGAAAAGTCAGCAATAGTGCAACTAATATGTATCTAATATACAAATTCATATCCTATATAATAATTATTTATTTTTCTTCTAACAGTTTATTATCATTCCATTTTTTTGCGACTAGCTTCATTAAATCCTTATATTCTGTATTTGGGTTTTCGGTACGCAATTTAGTAATTTCTTCCTTCATAAAAATATTATATGCAGATGGTTCTCTTTTAACAACTACTTTTTTTCCAGCTTGCTTGTAAGCCGCAGAAAGATGTTTTTTCAATTCATCAAGAGAATAATCCTCATCTGAACAACAAAGTTTATTAAACTCCTCAATAATTTTATCGCCACTAATTTTTTTACCTGTTTTCTTAGGAACATCATTTGTTTCAGAGATAGGTTCTTTTTGCATTATGAAAATTAGTGTCTTTTTTATTATTATTATATAGTAGTAAAAGTTTTATATATTTTTATATAATGAAATCCACGGACAAAAATGTATTTATCAAAAATAAAAATAGAAAGGTTTATTTGAAAAACGGTAAACATTATTATAGATATTGTAATGAATATCATTTAATTAAGAGAATTTTAATCGGAGGTGAGGATGAGCATGCTCCTGATAAGGTAGACGGGCGGAAAGCCGAACAAGAAAATATTGATAAATTTATTGGTGATAAAAAATTAACATATAAAAAAATAAAGCTCTTTGAAAATGTAGTTAAATATTATAAAGATTATTTAGATATATCAGTTCTTGATAAAATAAAAAAATCATTGAAATTTTTATCAAAATATAATGATAAAATAAATGTAATTATAGATATGTTTAAACATGATGATAATGAAGTATTGAATTCTGACCAAGTACGTATGTTAATTACATATTTGAAAAAATTTATATTTGATAAAATTTTTGTTAATTACTTTATAGATATAATTTCAATATATTATGATAATTCGCGAACAGCGAAAAAAGAAATTGAAGACGCTATGCATATGTTGACATTTGTTGAAAATGATAAAAAGGATGAATTGGTATATAGTCAAAAAATAAATAATTTATTAAAGAGATTAAGAGACAATGGTGCAATAAATGCTAATGATCGCGAAAAAGCTTATGTTGATTTTTCAATTAATCTTGCGGCATTAAAAGATGGAAAAACAGAAGATGATGATGAAGAAGGAGATAATGGTGAATATCAAGAGTTGACAGAGCAAAAATTTACAGAAGTAAAACAAGATGTTTTAACAGATTTAAAAGCAAAATTTGAAAAACAAGAATTAATATTAATAGAAATTCAAGGTACTTTGTATTGGTGGGATAAAATGAGAACTATTGTAGAAAAAGAATTTAAAGAAACTGATAATAAATATATAAAAGCATTTGAAATATTTATAAATGAATTGTTAAGAGAAACAATATACTATGATATTGAGTTGGAAGAAAAAATAGAAGGGAAAAAACAGGAAGACGAGCAATTAGATACAGAATTATATGAAATATATAGAAAATTTATTAGGAATACTTTTATAAAAACAATGAATTCGGATGATATTAATAGATATATGATAGATGGAACGTTATCAGATAGTGAATATAATAGAAAAATAGATGAAATAGATAAGGGTATTCCACATGAAAAAGAACCAACACAAGAAGAATCGGGATTTAAAAGACATTTTATTAGACAGCTTGATAAATCTATAAAAAAACGCAAAGATGAAAAAAGAAAAACTATTACAGAACTGATAGCATCAAAACAAAATAATATGGTGACGTCTGGTGTAGGTACCGGAACAGTAACCGGGGGGAGTAACGCTTTATTAAAAGCACAAACTGAAATGGAGAATGAAGAAAAAAAATTAGTAAAAATGAAAAAAATATTAAAAGACAAGGTTTTAAAATACATAAAAATTTTAAATATAATGGCGGGTGCAAAGGAACAAAAAAAAATAATCGAATCTAATGACTATAAGGTAGATAATGATGGCGATACTATTGTAAATAAACAAAGTTTTAAAGATATGGCAAGTATATTAATAGTATACCTCAAACAACATATATTATCATTCTCTATTGTATACAAGCAAGTTATTAGAGATATAAAAAACGTACATAAAACATTATTAGAAGAAATTAAAGAATTAGAAAATAAAATAGAAGAGTATAAATCGGAATAACTATAAAAAATGATTATATAAGTATAATTTATTATTTTTATTTACTATTATGGATGATATAATAAAGTTTACTAAGTGTGATATTTTTACACCAGACA
>Ga0209666_1003443_pt1 | contig 11511 bp, 9 predicted proteins | sample SaaInlV_125m_DNA_FD_184679 | JGI IMG/M metagenome (GOLD analysis project Ga0209666, IMG submission 184679) | Marine microbial communities from expanding oxygen minimum zones in the Saanich Inlet - Saanich Inlet SI037_S3LV_10m_DNA (SPAdes)... | ecosystem: Environmental > Aquatic > Marine >...
CTCGATTCTGTCGACTGAAAAAGCTGTCCCTGAAAAAAGGATGATGCCCCTCCGCGGTGAGCTCACTCTCAACGCGCGTCGCACGCGACAACCGTCCGATTCAATCGCCAACATGGCGCGTCATACCGCCATCTTCGCCCTCGCGGTGCGTTCCCGCGCCCCACGACACGCGTCACCCCCGCATCGATCTCGTTCGTGACCCATCCGATCCGACACGACACGTCACCGCCGCCACCGATTGCAACAAAACCTGACGAACGATCCCCCGCCTCTCTCCCTCCGATCCGCAGGCGTTCCTCGCCCTCTCGGCGTTCAACGGCGCCGATGCGAACAGCAGCTACATGTGCATCAGCAGCCAAAACCCCCTGGATGTGAACAGGGACTACTTCCCCGCCAACACCAGGCTCGCGAAGGACGGCGCCATCGCGGGAACCGCCGAGGTGACCTTCGCCGGCGCTTTCTCAATCACATACCACAAGTACTTCAAGGTGGTCAAGAACCTCAAGGATTCCAAGACCTACATCCTTCGCATCTGCGGCTCGGACGCTCCCACGCAGTACCCCGACGGTACCGCCATCGAGGCTGACGCCAAGCACTTCTCCGTGCCCGTCAAGGGCGTCGCTGTCGGTTGGTCCACGCCCTACTCCGCGCTCGAGCTTCTCGGCCTCGAGGACGAGCTCAAGGTTGTGGATCCCCAGTACATCCACTCCCCCTGCCTACGCCAGAAGGAAAAGGCGGGTGAGGTTAAAAGTCAGGGCTCCGCGAGTTGGCTCGGTTATACAGCTGACTGGGTCGCCGCCACCAAGGACAACGCCGACGTCTCTGCGGTCCTCACGGACTCCTATGATCCTGCGACTGGGGCCTGCGGCTGCGATAAGGACATCGTTTTCGACCCCGCGAGCGATAGCTCCCCGCTCGGCCGCGCCGAGTGGCTCAAGTTCCTCGCCGCCTTCTTCAACGAGGAGGACAGGGCCAACCTCGTGATCGACCGCGAGGTGGCCGCTTACGACGCCACCAAGGCTCTCGCCGCGTCCGCCGCCGCCGCTCACGGATCCACCAAGAAGAAGTGCGCCTGGATCAAACCCAACGGCGACGCCGCCACGTTCAAAATCACGCTCAAGGCGGATGCATACAAGGTGGACTACTGCCAGGACGCCGGCATGACCGCCGTCGTTCCCGCCGACGGCTCCACCTCGCAGGATTTCACCGACGCCGCTGCCTGGAAGACCTTCGCGGCCGACATCGACGTGTTCATCGACGAGAGCGGTGGATTCTCCAGCTACGAAGCCTACGACACCAAGGCAGAGGTCTTCGCCCTGATGGGCCCCGGTTTCGGCGAGTCGGACCTCAAGGCTGGCGCACTTCTCCTCCGCGTCGACAGGGAGATCGCCGACAACAGCGCCACCTCCACCAAGTTTTACGAGACCAACTCCGGTGACTCGGGCCACAACTACGCCTGGCTCGAATCCGGCGTCTTCCGCCCCGCGCACGCCCTCCAGGGCCTCGTACACGAAGTCTGGCCGGACTACGTCAAGGCGATCCCGGACGCCTGCGTCGACTACTTCCGCGATGTCATCGCGGGTGAGACGCACGTCATCAAGGACCACACCCACTGCGTAACGTGGGACAACGCCAACGCCGAGTCGAAGTGCGTCACCAACATCCTCTCCGACGATGAATACGCCGCCATTCGCATGTCCCCCGCGGCCAAGCCGGCTTTCATCGTCGCCATCCTCGTCGCCCTCGTCGTCGCCTTCATCGGCGCGTAAACACGGACGAGAGACGAGCGATGTGTGACTCGACATCATCATCATCGACTCACCTTTAGTCCCCCGCGTCGGCGGGAGCGGCGACGGGAAGAGTGCACCCTTCGACGATTAGGACGCAGACGCGCGACGACGGCTCACGAAGCCTTCGTTCCCCCGTCGCATCCGATGTAAGTCGTCGGGACCGGTAGTGCCGCGGCCTGGACTCCGTTCGAGAGTTCCCCCGCGGCCGCCCAGGTCCCGCGTGGGTTAAGCATCGCCCGAAGCCTCGTGGAAAAAAATAAAAAAATAAAAATAGAACGGACGGGAAGAGTGCACCCTTCGACGATTAGGACGCAGACGCGCGACGACGGCTCAACAAGCCTTCGTCTCCCGTCTCGTCCGATGTAAGTCGTCGGGACCGGCAGTGCCGCGGCCTGGACTCCTCACGGGAGTTCCCCCGCGGCCGCCCAGGTTCCGCGTGGGTTAAGCATCGCCCGAACAATTTAAAAAATTTAAAAGGAACGTGTTCCAAAAACCGCAGTATCCTAACCACGCTAAACCGTCTTACATCGGTCGTTCATCTACGGCGGCCCGCGAAGGGCCGCGAGGCTATAGTCCAGTATACTCGGCGACTGCCACATGTCCCACCCGCCGCCCGCATCCTCCTCATCGTCCTCGTCCTCGTCACCGTCATCGTCCTCGTCCTCGTCGTCGAGTACCACTGCGGCGACTCTCTTCGCCGCCTTCTCCGCTTCCTCGTCGATCCACTCATCCCCCGTCTCCCTCACCCACGACGTCTCGAAGTCCCACCCGCCGCGCCTGTCCGCGAGCACGTGCGCCGCGTACACCGCCATGGACCTGAGCGATTCGATCCGCCTAGCCGTCGACCCCGAAGCGCCCGCGGGTGGAGTTTCCTTCTGAAGTTTCTTTCTCTCCGCGTTGGACAAAGTATCACTGCTCCCTCCAAGTCCCAATCCGTCGCTCCCTCCGGGGCTGTGCAGCACGCTGACCTCGAACGTCTCCCGCGACGCGTCACCGGCCCATCGCTCGTGCAGGCGCACGGCGTGGCGACACGCGGCGCACGCCCTGGACAGCGCGGCATCCGTCGCGGCGTCGCCGGCTTCGGCGTTGGCGAGCGATAGGATGCACGCGCGGAGTGTGGCGCACTCGAAGGAGGACGGCGCGAGCTCGGACGCGCGTTCGGCGCTCGCCAGCGCGCACCGTAGGAACATGCGGCGGTGCGTTGGGAGGTCCCCGCGGCCGTGCGACGGGCCGAAGCCGCGATGCTTGATGAAGAACTTGCGGGGTTTCTCCTGCGCGTCCCACGCGGCGTCGGCGTAGAGGGAGCTCAGCTTGACCATCATCCTCGCGCGCCAGTGGTGCACCGCGGCGCGGCGCAGGCCCTCGGCGTCGTCGTTCGCGAGGGATGACGGGGCGCTCGTGGAGGCGGGCGGCGCCGCGCGTTGCACCGCGCGCGAGACCTCGTAAGTCCCCGAGGGCTTGGGCACCTTGGCATTATCAGTAGATTTTCCTCCTCGCTTGGACTTTCGGGCCACCGCGCCGGTCGCCGCGCACTCGGCCTGCACCAGCGCCTCGACCCTCGCCGGGTCGCTCATCTAAGCCGTCATCGTTTCGATATCCCCGGCGTTCTTATGCCTCGTGACACCTCCTCCTCACTTTGGCGCGTGTTCTCACTGTGGGGTGATTTTAGACGACAAGTTTGCTCCCTTCTCCATCAAAGAAGTCTCGGAGTCGCCGCGGATTGTTTCCACAATTGGATGGCGCGGTCGGAGAGGCGGCACGTGCCGCACGATCCCGGTGCTCCCGTGACCTACCGCGATGATAACCTGGACCGCTCTCCGAGCAAGGCGCGGTTCACGTCGACGCGGGACAAATACGGGTCACCGCGGGTCTCCAAGCTCACGCAAGGGACGGTGAAGCTCGGCGGTCCTTTGACGCCCTTCCCCTCCGAGGTGATGAAGCCGGAGCCCCAGGGGCTGGTGCTGGTGCCCAAGGTCAAGGTGGATCTCGCGCGGGCGAGGTACACCAAGGGGCGGGACATGCCGTCGAGGGCCACGAGCGCCGCCACCGCGCACAGCGCAACCTCCATGGTCCACTACCAGACCACCAAGGAGAGGCTCATGGTGGAGAAGGAGTGGGAGCAGGTAAGATTGCCGCCTTCTCTCCCGCAATTCCTAATCCGGCCAATTCCCCACCCTCCGCGACCGACGCCCCGCCCCCACCCGCTGACCGTGTCGTCCCACCCATCCCACCGCCGCGCAGGTTCACCCGAGGCAGTTCATCAAGGTATCGCGGACCGCGCGCCCCGGCGACCGCGACGGCATGGCCCCGGACCCAACCGTCGAGTCCGCCAGGACCGCGCTCGAGAAGCGACGCGCGCTGGAACACGAAGCAGCGTTGGCGCACCTGGAGAAACTACGCGTGGAGGCGATCGAGGAACGCGACGCGCTCATCGAGACGCGACGCGCGCTGACCACCGCGACGCTCCGGGAAGAGTTCAAGGACCAGCGAACGCGGCGGAAGGACTGGTGCGAACGCGCGGTGGCATCCGCATCCTACCGGCCCTTACCAGCCGAAGATCACTTAAAAACACAGCTGGCGGAGCGTGACCTCATGCTAACGTACGATCCGAAAGGACTCGCGGAGACCATCGGGTCCTCCACGACGTACGCGCCGTACTTCGAGGAACACGCGAGGTCAGCACGGGCGTGCGCGATCGCCGCGGGGGCGTCCACGTCAGCCGGTTTGTCCGACACCATGAGCGTCCGACACGAATCGGTTCGAGCCGAGGAGACTAAAGAACGCGATCGGGCCATCGCAGAGCTGGACGATTTCGACGAGCGCGTGACCTACTTCCACACGACGAGTCTGCGGGACAGGTGTAAAGACCGCGGGTGGATACTGAGCCCGGCGGGGAAACGGAGGGGCGGGATCCCGGCGAGTCCGGCGACGCTGAGGGTGAGTAACCCGCCGGTGAGTTTCAATTCGCCGGATTTTTAGGAAGGCTAGAGTAGAGTAACGTTGACGACGAAAAGAGACCGAGTCTCGTTTGACTATGACTTGCGGTTCGTCGTTATTGACAAAATTCAAATCGAATGTTGGTACTGGTGTGCGGCCCGGAGCGCGTTCCCGGCCGCGGCTATCTGCGGCGACTGCATAAAGGTTTGGACCTCGTCGCCTGAAAAGAATTGAAAAGATGATTGGTTTAGTGCGCCTTGGCCTTGCCGTTGACGTAGTAGTGCTGACCGACGCGGTCGAGGTTGCCGAAGGTTGCCTTCCACGCCCCGTAGTACGTCAGCACCTTGTAGTTGAGGTTCCACTTCTCCGCGAACGCCACGAACCGCCGGCTCACCTCCGGCTGCCGAAACTGCGGCATGTCCGGGAAGAGATGGTGGATGACTTGGCAGTTAAGGTACCCCATCAGCCAGTTCACCGCGGGGTTCCGCGGGTTGATGTCCACGGTGTGATCCACGGCGTAGTTCACCCAGGAGATGTGCGTATCACTCGGCACCGTCTCGAGGTGCGTGTGCGACGTGGAGAAGTGCGCGAAGAGGTACATGTACGCGATCCAGTTACCCACCCAGAACCAGCCGTACGCGCCCGCCCAGGCGCACCCAGGCAGCGCCGCCTTGATCACGGCGGTACGAACGACGTGCGAGAGGAACATCCAAGTCGCCTCTTCGTAGTTCTTCCGGCGCATGACCTGCCTCGGGTGGAGGACGTAGATCCAGAACATCTGCACCAGCACGCCGGACGTGACTGGCACGAACGTCCACGCCTGAAGTCGAGCCCACGTCTTTGAAAACCCCCGCGGTCGGTTGTCCTCGACGGCGGTGTTGAAGAAGGCGACGGCGGGGGTGGTGTCGAGGTCCATGTCGTGCCGTACCTTCTGCGGCGTGGCGTGGTGCTTGTTGTGCATCTGGTTCCACATGTCGCCGGAGGTGCCGAGGCCGAAGCCGCACGTGGCGGCCTGGATGCGCTTGTCCCACCAGATGGAGCCGGTGAGGGAGTTGTGGCCGCCCTCGTGCTGGACCCAGCCGCATCGCGCGCCGAAGAATGCGCCGTAGACGACGGACGCGAGGAGTGGCTGGCCGATGTACATGAGGTACGTGCCGAGCGCGAAGGTGGCGCAGAGCTCGAGGCATCGGTACGCGAGGTGGAGTCTGGAGGGCTCGAAGAACCCATCCTTCTCGAGCTCCGCGCGCCAACGGGCGAAATCCTCGAGCATCGGCGCGTCCGGATCGGCGCTCCTGGGCTTCGTCGCGGGCCTCTGGGGCAGCGCCTTGAGCATTTTCCAAGCCTTCGGGGAGCGCATGTGGAACTCCTTGAACGCCTCCGTGGCGTCGGCGCCGGTGTTGGAGAGCATGTAGAAGATGACGCTGCCGCCCGGGTGCTTGAAGTTGGTGACGTCGTACTCGACGTCGTCGACGCGGACCCATCGCTGCTCGAAGGTCTGCGCGAGCTTGTGGGGCTCGAGCTTGGCGATCTTGGAGTCGGCCAGCTTCGCCTTGTGGCCCCTGGTCATGGGCGACCGAACGGAGTCCGCGGGAGGGCACATGGTTCAATCGACGGCGATCAAGGGTAACCCCGCTTCAAATTTCTCTCTGCCCGGATTATTTGTCAGAGGTAATCAATCACCCCTCGGTGGAGTATCGAGCGTGACACGATACGAACCCGACACGCCGAGACGCGAACGAGCCGCCAAAGGCACGGGCGTGAGCCACGCGCGCGGTGGTGTGCTTCACGGGTACGAGATACTATCGAACACCGCCCGTTAACCCTCGGAGGGTCTGCCGATATTTCTCCTCAAAACGTGGTTTGGCCACGCAACCAGATTTGCGATTTTTTTCTTGTGGTGCCGGGGTACCTTTCGCTCACAGACCAGGAACGGGGGTTTATTTTTGGCGACGGTTCGAGGCCAGCACCCGAACCTGCACTGCAACAGCAGTCAACCACCTCCAATCGCCGTTTCTCCAAACGCTTTCGTCGCTTTTCACTTTACCCGAGACTAACTACGCGCCCGCCTCCCTCGCGGCTCTGAGCCTATCGCGCAGCTCCTTCACAACCCCGCCCGTCTCCATCCCTCGCTCATTCAGCTCCTCGACGAGCTCGTGCTTTCTCATCTTCGAGATCGCGGTCCTCCTCGTCGCCGGAGTCGCCGGAGTATCCGGCTGCCCGATGCCCGGGCTCCTGCTCATGGACTCGGCCCGCGGCGGCCTGGTCGTCGGCGTCTGGGATTCCTCGAAGGCATCGTCCGCACCCACGACGGGCGATGGGGTCGGTACCGGCGAGATCGGCGTCGGGGAAGCATCGTCCCACTCTTCGCGTCCGTCGCGTCTTTCATCACCCTCGATCGCGGCGACGCGTTCCCGCGCCGAGTTTCTCGAGGGAAAGCGCCGCTCGCTCTCGGGGATCCGTGGCTCGGGCCGGAGACGCGACGACGACGACGACGCGCTCGGCGGTGTGGGCACCCCACTCGGCACCCCACTCGGCACCCCACTCGGCACCTCACCAGGGTGTGGCGATCCGCTTAACTCGGAGTCCAACCGCCGCCGCCGCCCGAACGCTTCCGCGTCATCCACGCCACCCCCTCCGCGCGACGACGGCGGCGACAGCGCCGCCGCGCCCGTGAGAATGAGCCTCTCCAGCAGCGCGTCCACGCGCGTCGCGGCCGCCGCCTCCGGGCTCGAGTCCTTCCCTCCCAAACGCGATCGACGCGAGCTCCGGCTCCGCGACGACGACGACGACGAAGTCCCGAGATCATCATCATCCTCCGATGAACTCGAAGACGCCGGCCCGCGGCCACGTGGGGTGTCGTCGTCGTCGTCATCATCGGATGAAAAGTCCGAGGAGCCGATCGAGAACGAGTCGGAGTCGTCGTCGGATGAGTCATCGCGACGATGCCGCGAGCCGCGGCGAAGTGAGGGCTGATTGATTCGATTGTTTCGCGACGACGTGGAACCCAACCGATTCTCGAGTCGTTCACGTGAGTCTAATCGCCCATGCGAGAGCCCGTGGTCCCGGCCGCGCCTCGCCCCGCGCGGATGACGCCCGTCGTTTGGCCACTCGTGCCGGTGGAGCAGCTCGCTTGACGGCGCGGACCGGACCCACGGCAGCAGGGGCTTGCGGATCCTTCCCCCCGGCAGGTGCCGTGGGCGGGTGCTCGGGGTGAGCGCGGAGGACGACGCGACGCGAAGCCCCGCGCACAGCCGCTCGTCCAGGCGGCGGAGTGCCTCGGGTTTGATCGCCGGACGCGCTGGGGGTTCGGGCGGCGCGCGGCGCGCGTTGCCGTCCACTCGGTCCAAGGGCGCGCGCGATGACGGAAGCGCCAGCTGTGTGTCCAATTCCGAGGGTGCCGGAAACACCACTCGCGGTGGAGGTTGGTGGGCCCCGCCGACGCTGACGGTCGGTTCGCCGCCCTGGTCGTCGTATCGGGCGAGGTAGAGCTCCAGCGCGTTTCGCCCGCTCCTCGCCGCGCTCAACGACGCGGGAACGAGGTCCAGGGGCGGACGCGGGACCTCCTCCCCCGGCCCCATCGCGCCCGTGACTCTGGTCATTCTTAACAACTGTTGCTGACGGGTTCCCCCCGTCTGCCCGTCGTAAGTAACACCATTTTTCCGTGTTCGCCCCCGCCAGAGCGAGGGGCGCCGCGCCACGACCGGGACGCAGGGTTTGGGCCATGGGCAAGTCCCCGCGGAACTCCCAAGGGCGCTCCATCGCCAGGCGCATGGAGAGCTCGGGAGGCCGACGGAAAGAGAAGGGCACCGGCCTCGTTCCAGGGACGAAGAAGCACGGGGGCTTGTTCAGCGACGACGCAATCGCGAGCTTCGACGAACTCCTCAACTCGGACGATAACACCTTCCGAACCGCGCCCGGCCCGCCGGTGAGCAGGGCGCCGCCCCCTGAACCGAACCCGAACGCGATGTCCTCCGGGATGTCCTCGTGGATCCCGTCCGCGCTGCGAACCGCGTCGTCCGGACGATGGCTCAGCTGGATCAACGTCGTCATGTTAGTCGTCCTCCTCTGCGGAGCCGGCGTGGCGTACGTGTACGTCGGTGGGAGCGAATGGACGGAACCGATGGAGGCGGACATGATGTACGCGGACACTGCGGACATGGTGGAGTCGGCGGCGGGCAATGGTGGAGTCGGAACGCCGCCGTCGCCGAAGGACATCATAGAGGAGTACCGGCGCAAGCGTCTGGCCAAGGAGGCCAAGGAGGCGGAGGAACGGGAGACGCGACTTAAGGCGGCGAGGGATACGCCGCTCATCGATCCGACGCCCACGCCGCTACCCGAGCCCGAGCCCGAGCCCATGACCACGCCGTCGCCGACGCCGGAGGTCATGGCGCCGCCGCCGAGACGCGCGATGAAGCCGAAGTCGACCGCGGCGATGTCGGGGCGAAAGGGTGGTGGAAAAACTTCCAGGCCGGTCGCGTCGGGGGAGGATCCGGCGACGACGACGACGCGACCCCGCGGGGAGACAGACGCGGAGAGAACGGCGCGGTACGCCCGGGAGGATGCCGAGCGGGAGGCGAGGATCAAGGCGGAGGATGAGGAGCGCGCGGCGAGGATCGAGGAGGAGGAGACGAGGGCGAGGGCGAGGGTGGAGGAGCTGGCGGCGGTTCCAAAGGCGCCGGAGGTTATCGAGGAAGCCGTCGTGGAGGAAGAAGAGGCGCCCGTCGTGGAGGAGGAGGACACAGAGGAGGAGGACACAGAGGAGGACACAGAGGAGGAGGAGAGGCCCGCGCCGGTGGCGAGGAAGAAGAAGAGGGAGGCGCCAGCTGCGGCGGGCAACCTCGGAGTCGATTACGAGTAGCGGGTTTCATTAGTCATTTGGACGCATCACTCGACGCCCTCGGCCTCGGCGACCTCGGCCTCGGCGATTCTGATGCTCCGGAATGGCAGTGAGCAAAGGAGAGGTTTCGCAAGTACCCAAGATAACTTCGTCTGGGTTCTCCCCTGACTCCAAGAGGGCCCTGACTGCGCGTAAGTTGCCGTGTCTCGCCGCCCAGAACAGCGGGGTCATGTTGACATACGAAGGGGCGTCAAATGATACTCCCGCGAGCACGTTAACCTTCGCGAAGTGCGCCTCAACCTTGGCCGGGAACGACCGAGCGCCGGCCACGGTCCACACCAAGTCCCTGTATTTTTTGCTCACCTTGGCCAGGTTGAGGGTCTCAAACAGCCCGAGCTTGGGGAGTATCTCGGCGTAGAACAGGTCAGGCATGTCAGCGACGATGGTTTCGAGGATGCTGACGTTTTCTTGCATCTTGATTTGAAGAGAGTGCACGCCACGGCTCGGTGGAAGGTGTGGAAGTGCCCGATAGGACCCGAGTCGTGTCTTTTTCCACTTTTCTCCACTTTTTGGTCCGATGAAATGTCGCGATCTCGTGCGTCCACGTCATCAAAATGGAATTTCCATTTTTTGCAGACTGTTTGCTGGCTTGTTTTCTGCCGAAATCTGGGTCACGGCGCAGGCCACAGGCGCTACCCTTGTTCCTAGTCTATCCAAATCCGATCGCGAGCGCCGACGCCACTACCGTACGCGCGTCGCCTCAACCGCACACGCAGACCGTACCCACCTTCTTTTAGAAGAGAGATGGCCTCCATCGTGAACGCCGCCTCCGCGGCCGTCCGCGTCGCCGCGTCCGTCAAGGCCACCGCCGCCTCCAACAAGGCGCGCGCCTCCGCCTTCCACGGCCTTCGCGTGCAGCACACCTCGTCCGTGAAAGCCTCCGCGCGCTCTGGTGTCCAGGTCGTGAAGGCCTCCGCCGACGAGGACGCCGCCACCTTCGGCCGCCGCGACATCGCCAAGGGCGCGCTCGCGGGCCTCTCCGCGGCGGCCATCGCGGCCATGCCCGCGGGCCCCGCCAAGGCTGAGGAGGTGTCCAAGTACTGGGAGATCATCGACCTCCCGCTCGAGCCCGGCGTCATCCTCCTGGACATCGCGTTCGTCCCCGACGACCCTAAGCGCGGCTTCCTCCTCGGTACCCGCCAGACCATCCTCGAGACCACCGACGGCGGCAAGACCTGGGACTTCAAGTCCATCCCGGAGGGCTCCGACGAGGATGTGAACTACCGCTTCAACTCCATCTCCTTCAGCGGGAAGGAGGGCTGGATCGTCGGCAAGCCCGCGATCTTGCTCCACACCACCGACGGCGGCGAGAACTGGGAACGGGTCGGCCTCTCCCCCAGGCTCCCCGGCGCGCCCGTGCTCATCACCGCCACCGGAAGCTCCGGCCAGGCTGAGCTGGTCACCGACGAGGGCGCCATCTACCTCACCACCAACGCCGCGCGCGACTGGAAGGCGGCGGTGGAGGAGACCATCTCCGGCACCCTCAACCGCACGGTATCCTCCGGCGTGCAGGGCGCCTCGTACTACACCGGCACCCTGTCCACCATCGCGCGGAACAACGACGGCGACTACATCGGCCTGTCCTCCCGCGGCAACTTTTACATGACGTGGTCCCCGGGCCAGTCCTACTGGCAGCCGCACAACCGCGCGTCCGGCCGCAGGGTGCAGAGCATGGGCTGGCGCCCCGACGGCGGGATCTGGGAGCTCACCCGCGGCGGCGGCATCTACTTCAGCAACACCGATCAGCTCCCCGAGGAGGATGACGACTTCTCCGAGGGCAAGATTGGCAGCCGCGGCTTCGGCTTGCTCGACCTCACCGCCAAGCCCAACGGCAAGCAGTTCTGGATCGTGGGTGGCTCGGGCAGCGTGTTCTACTCCAACGACGCG
>Ga0209666_1003444_pt1 | contig 11507 bp, 8 predicted proteins | sample SaaInlV_125m_DNA_FD_184679 | JGI IMG/M metagenome (GOLD analysis project Ga0209666, IMG submission 184679) | Marine microbial communities from expanding oxygen minimum zones in the Saanich Inlet - Saanich Inlet SI037_S3LV_10m_DNA (SPAdes)... | ecosystem: Environmental > Aquatic > Marine >...
CGCCTTCGAACAGCACGAACGCGCCTCGCGCGGCCACTTTTCCCGCGACGGACATCGTCGAAAGCGCGCCCGTTCGCGCGGCGTCTCGCCGCGGCGCGTCGCGGTGCGTCGCGCGTCGTCGCGCCGGCGTCGCGCGTTTCAAACGCGCGCGCGGCGACCGACCGCGTTTGACGCCGAATGTCCGAATTCTCCATCCCAGTATGGCGGGTTTATCCAGATCGCGCGCGCCGAAAACCCTAGTATTGTCGGCTGACTGTTTGCGCACACGACGCCTCGACCCCGCGGGGCGACGCGCGCGCGCGCGCCACACCGCGCCGCGTCATGTTTACGATCTCCGCGTCCTCCACCGCCGCGCGACCGACCGTGGTCGCGCACCGTCGCGCGAATAAGACGCGCGCGAAGCGTTCCGTCGTCGTGCACGGCGCCAAGGTGCGCGAACGCGCGAGCGCGCGACGCACGCGCGCGACGCGAACGCGCGCGCGAGTAATCGCGAGGGGCGCGATCGGTCGTGTTATCCTCGACGACGACGGCGTCGGACGAGGCGCGAACGCGATGAAGAGGACCGCGAACGCGCGTGGGAGTTTTGTTGCGTCGCGCGCGCGCGTCGCGGCGCGCGCGCGGGCGTCGACGGGGGGACGGCGGACGGGACGAGGCGACAGCGATCGCGCGGGGCGTATCCTCGAGGGGTTTGGCGCGCGCGCGCGCGGCGCGGACGAATCCGACGTTTGACGCGGTGTGGGTGGACGTGCGTTTGACGAGAACGGTAGACTGACGGATGATTGATCGTTTTCGCGCGTTGCAGTCCAACCCGGTGTCCAGCGGTTACGCCGCGGCGCTCGTCGACGCGTGCAAGTCCTCCGGCGCGCTCGAACAAGTGCACGCCGATATGGAGACGCTCGACGCGTACGTCAAGGCGAACGCCAGCGTTGCGGGCTTCTTGGCCAACCCGACCATCGTCGCGGAAAAGAAGAAGGATGTTTTGGCGAAGCTCGGCAAGGAGGCTGGCTTCCACGCGTTCACGAGCAACTTCTTGAACTTGTTGGTGGACAAGAGACGTGAAAACCAAATCGAGGCCATCATCGCCGAGTTTGAAACTTTGTTCTGCGAGGCGACGGACACGCAAGTCGCGACGGTGACTTCCGCGGTCAAGCTCGAAAACGAGCAACAATTCATGATTGCGAAGAAGTTGCAAGAGATGACGGGCGCCAAGAACATCAAGCTCAAGCCGGAAGTCGACGAGTCTCTCCTCGGCGGCTTCGTCGTGCAATACGGCAAGGATGGCTCCGGCTTCATCGACATGTCCGTCAAGGGACAAGTGGATAAGCTCGCCAGTGTGTTCGTGAACTAAGCGAATACGTCGTCGATTTGCCGCATAGCCGAAAGTAGAACCGCCGGACAAGTTCCGCCGCTGATTTAATTTCAATTCAATTGAGTCACCTCACACTTTCGTCGTCGCTAACTAATGGCTAACACTAATCTACCGCGCGTCGTTCGAGCTATTCGTCGCGCGACTGCTCGCGGCTTTAAAGAATTTCGCCCCGACGTACGCGAGCGTCTTCGTCGGCGACGTGGTCAGGAGCCCCGCAACTGCTTGTCGCAGCGTGCTCGCGCGTACGATTCGCCTTAGGCAAGCGCGCACCGCGTCGCCGACCCGTTCAGCGTCGTCGCCGACTTCAACTCTATTCAACATAGTCGTCACCGTCGCCGGCAACGCATCGATGCGCTCGCGCGTCGCTTCAGGGCTCTTATCTTGCCGCCACGTCGACGCCGACGTCTCGACGCCTTTGAGCTCGCGCACGACGTCCTCGTACATCTCTCGCATCGCCTCCCCGTTCGATCTCGCGATGCGCTCGATCTTCAACCCATCCTCCGCCGCAAACGCGAATCGCACGTCCCCATCGTAGGACAACCGCACGATCGCGCGATGAAAATCGAGTTCGCTGAACGTCTCCGGCAGCGTCAACAGCGCCGCGTTCGCCGCGCTCCGCGCGTTCCGCGCCTGCGCGTTCACGATCGCATCGCACGCGCGCGCCGTCTCGTGCGGCTTGTGCATCCTTCCCGCGACGAATAAATGCTTCCATCGCTCTAAATCATCCACGACGTCGCGCACGTCGACGACGCCGTACTTGTACGCGCGTCCCCGTTCGTCCCGCAGGCGCGCGTTGTAGTGCGCGTCCGCGCCCAGCGTCGTCGCCGCGCCGTGAATCGCGCGCCCACCGCCCAGGCGCGCGTGCCACGCGTAGTGCGATGGATTTCGCGTCGCGTTCGCGTCGTGCCACGCCGCGGGATCGCGCACGGCGACGAGCACGTCGAGCGCGCGCTCGGGTCCGGCGACCGACGCGTCGGCGAGCACGGCCGAGCCGTACGCCAGCGCGTGCTCCACGGGCGGCAGCGCGGCGAGGACGCCGGCGATGCGTTCGCGCGCGCGCGCGTTCGCGCGCATACGAGCCGCGCGCGATCGATCGCGACGGCGCGCGCCGCGGTGTGCGGCGTCGGTTACGGCGCGCGTTCGTTCCTCTATCCACTCTATTCTACAGTAGAATTTCTACGTCTTCCTAGGTTTCTTCTTCGACGACGGCAGCGCGTCGACGACGTCGCGCTCGCCGTTCGCGTCCGCGCCCTCGCGCGCGTCTCGCGCCGCCGCGCTCGCCGCCGCGCTCGCCGCCGCGCTCGCCGCCGCCGCCGCCGCCGCGCGTCGCTCCTCCGTCTTCGTCGTCAACTCTCCCGCGCCCACGTCCTCCGCGTCCTCCCGCGCGATCCTCAGATTTCCTATCTCCCCGTCCACCACCTCCAGCGTGAACGTCCCGCTCGCTTCGTCGAACACCAGCGCGCAGTCGATCCCGACGTCTTCGCTCGCGCCGTCGTCGCTCGCGCGCGGCGCCTCCCCCTCCTCCGCGTCCTCCCTTCCGCGCGCGCGTCGCGCCCGTCGCATCCCGCGGTACCGCACCGCGCGACGATCGCCCTCGCGCGCGTCGCCGTCCCGCACCGCGTCGAACGCGACGTCGACGGCGCCGCACGGCGAGATTTTCACGCGCGCGCGCGCCGTCGCGTCCGCGTTCGACGCGCTGAAATCGTACCGGAACACCGTCAGCGGCGGCGCGGCGCGCGCGCGCGCGTCGCCGAAGCGCTCGCGGACGCTGTCGCCGACGCGCACGGCGTAGACATCGCGCGCGCGCGGCGCGCGCGGCGGCATTCGTCGCCGCGATCGATTCCGGCACCGCGCGACGCGTCGCCGTGTGACGCGCGCGCGCGCGCGATGGACGACGACGAGGCGTGGACGGATCGAGACGCGCTGGATTGGCGCGATGACGACGACGACGCGAGCGAGGACGAGGGCGCGAGCGCGCGAGGCGCGGATTACGAATTCGACGGTTGCGACGCGATGGCGACGAAAACGAACGACGACGACGCGCGGCGCGACGCGAGCGCGGACGCGACGCGCGCGCCCGCGGCGCTGTCGTACGGAAGCGTGTTCACGCACGCCAAGGCTGGGATGGAGAACGTCGATCGCGAGCGCGTGGCGAGGGTGGTGTACGACGCGACGGTGGGGACGCCGCACCACGAAAACGAGACGCGCAAGGAGCGAGCGACGTCGAAGAGGATCGCGGCGATGAAGGCGAAGGGCCAGGGACTGACGAAGACGGAGTGGGAGACGTTCGGACGACGGGCGGACGAGCGGGCGCGAGCGATGGAGAGGACGCGGAGCGGGGCGAGAAAGTGGTTGGTGGTGGACATGGATGGATTTTACGCGGCGTGCGAGGAGTTGTACGATCCGGCGTTGAAGAGCGTGCCCGTGGGCGTGGCCGCGGGACCGTCGAGCGTGTTGACGACGGCGAATTATGTGGCGAGAAAGTACGGGGTGCGGGCGGCCATGCCGGGATTCATCGCGAAAAAGTTGTGCCCAGATTTGGTATTCGTGAAGCCCGACTTTAAAAAGTACGTCAAGGCGTCGAACGAGTCGCGAGGCGTGTTCGCGCAGTACAATCCCGACTACATCGCCGGTTCGCTCGATGAGGCGTACATCGAGGTGACAGAGTATTGCGAGAAGCACGACACGACGATGGAGGCGATCGCGGAGGAAATTCGCTCAAAGGTGAAGGAAGCGACGGGCGGGTTGACGTGCTCCGTCGGCGGCGGGTGCTCGCGTCGATTGGCCAAAGTGTGCTCAGACTTCAACAAGCCAAACGGGCAGTACATCTTGGGTACGACGCGTGACGATATTCTGAAGTTCCTTCGCGACTTGCCTGTGCGCAAAATGTACGGCATTGGGAAGACGCTGGAGAGGATACTGAACGAGTTTGATATTAAGACGTGCGGCGATTTGCTCGCAAAGCGCGCGACGATGCTCGCCTTGTTCACACCGAAAGCGTTCGACTTTTTGCTGGGCATCGCGCTCGGCATCGGTACCGAGTGTCATCCGCGCGAAACGCCCGAGGGCTCGGGCGGACGAAAAGGTGTTTCCAAGAGCGAAACTTTCAAGGCGACGGCAGACAAGGCTTACTTGGATGCGAAAATGACCGAGCTCGCGACCGAGGTGGCGTTAGAATGTCAGAGGCTCAATTTGAAAGGCCGCATGGTGGCCGTGAAGCTGAAACGAAGCACGTTCGACGTTATTCAACGTCAGACCACGCTCGCGGGGCCGACGAACGATGTCAAGACCATCGTGAATAGCGCGTTGCGATTAATGCGCAACGAAAACTCAATCGGGGCGAACATGACTCTACGCCTCGTCGGCGCGCGAGTTTCGCAATTCGATCACGAAGAAGATGTGCCAGAAGATCAGAAGCGTATAGATAACTTTCTTGTTTCACCTAAGACGGCCTTGACGCAAGCCGTCGCGTCTGTAGAAGAAACCTGGACGTGCGACGAGTGCGCGCGGACATTTCCACTGAAGCAGCAGACTGAACATCTCGACTGGCACGTCGCGAGACGATTGCAATCAATGGACGACGCCGAACAGTCGCGCGCGCGATTCGCGGCTTCGCACAAAGTGCCGTCGAAGAAACCTCGTCAAGGCGACCTACGAAGCATGTTCTTCACGAAGAAATGATAGAAATAATTTAGCCGTTCATTCGTTCATTGTACATTCCTAGATTTAGCGCGCGGATGCGATCAATTATTCCCACGTCGGCGCGCCTCACGCTCCTCCCACAACGCGACCAATCTGTCTCGTTTCGCTCGACGCATCATGAGCTCCTTCGGAGTCGGCGGCGCTGGCGCGTTTTGCGCCACAGTTTCCAGCGGTTTCCTGGGCATCGGCGTTGAGCGCAGCATGGTTTGCATTCGTCGAAGCCACGATTGATACACAGTCATATCCACGAATCGCTCATGGGCCGTCAGGTCGTCCGCTAAATCGAGCGTCGCGACGAGCAAACACAACTGATTGGGTTCTAAGTTCTTTGCCAAGAGTCGCGGTAAATCGAGCCACGCCTTGTGGCGTCGTCCGCCGAGCATGAGCGCGGTTTGCGCCGACGCCGGTGTACGGGACATGAGCTCACTCAAGTAGCCGCACAAGACTGCCGCCTCGTTCGCTCCAGATCCCGTAGAAAGTCTCGTCGCGGCGAGTGTACCAGCATGTGTGGCGTGGACGAATTCCGACAGCGTAACGTCCTCAACGTATCCGCACGCGCAAAGCATCGCCTCGAGACGATCGAGCGCGCGAGGGCTAGCGCGCTGAGGCTCGAGCTTTTCCATCACGTTCCTCAGATGCGCAAGCGTGATTCGACCGATCGAAGAGCCTTGCAAGCGGAACAAAGGCTGGAGCAAGTCGAGACGTTCTCTCGCCACCGTCCAGACGATGCAGCACAAATCATCCACGAGCGGACGCGCATGCGTAAACTCAATCGATTCGATCAAGGGTGGTGCCGACGGCAGTGGTGATTCGACATCCACATCATTCGTATCATCCATCTGAATGTCCCTCGCGGGCGCGTCGTACTCATAGTCTTCTTCTTCATATTCGTCCAGTCGCTCGTACGGCGCCGTGTTGCTCTGAAGAAAGTGACGCAAATCTATTTCGTCTTCGCCCTCTGCGACCGCACCGCCGTGAACCTGCTTTTCTACCGCTCCATAGCCCATCAGGTTCGGCCCACTCGACGATTTTCCGAGCAAAGGTGTCTGCGCCGCCGAATCATTCAGTTCGCGTTTCGTCGAGGCGTTCGTCTCTTCTCCGATTTGAATCGGCGGCGGAACCTCCAACTCTTTCACTTTCCGCACATTTGTCCCTCGTGAATTTTGCACCGGTCGAATCGGCGACGCCGCGCCGTACGTGGACTCCTTTACCACAGGCAACAGCGGCACTCGCACGTCCCGCCACTCCCTCGGCGAATCGCCGTCATCTTTGGCGCCGTACTCCGCCAAGCTCGCGTTGGTCGCCAAGAGCGGCTCTGCGGCCCCACTCTCCCTCGCCGCCGCGCTCATACTCTCCCCGGGCACGGCATCGTCCACCGCATCCAACTCCAAGACGATCTGCGGCGAATTTTCCACCGCGTCCTCCACCGCGCCGTACGAGTCGCCGCGCCGCAACAGCGGCTCTCGCAGCGTCGCGTTATCCTCCACCCTCGGCGATTCCGCGCTCGCCCCGTACGCATCGCTGTGAAACGAGCTCGCGTGTTTCAACAGCGACACCGACGCCGCCGGCGCGTCCCGCACCGCGTCGTCCGCATCGTTCGCCGTCGTCGCGTCTTCGCCTTCGCCGTCGTCGTCGTTGTCGTCGTCGTCGAACCGCACCCACTCCATCGTCGCCGCGCCCTCCCGACCGTCCATCGACAGCGTCGACGCGTCCAATTCCACCGCCGCCTCGCGCGCGTCGTCGTCCTCGCTCGACAGCGCCGAGATCGAGCCCGCGTCGTCGCGCGCGCGCGCGGTCGTCGCCAAACGGTCGTCGTCCTCGAACGGGTTCCGCGCCGCGCCCTCGCGCGCGCGCGCGCCGCCCCTCTCCGGGGTCACGATCCCGACGCCCGGAACGAAGAGCTTCGCCCGCGCGTTCAGCGCCGACGTCGTCATCGCGCGCGCGCCGCGACGCCGCGTCGGTGAATGCCGACGGCGCGGTGCGCGGCTGGATGGATGTCGACGGTGACGCGGCACAGCGCGCCGCGCGCGCCGCGCGCGATGGACCGCTACGTCAAGGGACGCACGCTCGGCGAGGGCACGTTCGGCGTCGTCCACGAGGCGCGCGTCGAGGCGACGGGCGAGCGCGTGGCGATCAAAAAGATTCGACTCGGGAAACTCAAGGAGGGCGTCAACTTCACGGCGATACGCGAGATCAAACTGCTGCAGGAGATCGAGCACGAGCACGTCATCGCGCTCGTCGACGTGTTCGCGCACAAGAAGAACCTGAACCTGGTGTTCGAGTTCTGCGGCGGGGACCTGGAGATGGTGATCAGGGACAAGACGGCGCCGCTGGAGCGAGGGGAGGTGAAGTCGTACGCGATGATGACGCTGCGAGCGGTGGCGCACTGTCACGAGAGATGGGTGCTGCACAGAGATTTGAAACCGAACAACCTGTTGATCGCGCCGAACGGGTGCTTGAAGTTGGCGGATTTTGGGTTGGCGCGGATATTCGGGTCGCCGGATAGACGGTTCACGCATCAGGTGTTCGCGAGGTGGTATCGCGCGCCGGAGTTGTTGTTGGGGTCGAAGACGTACGGACCGGGCGTGGATATTTGGGCCGTGGGGTGTATCATCGCGGAATTGATGCTCCGGCGGCCGTTCTTCGCGGGATCGTCGGATATCGATCAGTTGGGGAAGGTGTACGCGGCGCTAGGGACGCCGACGGAGACGAATTGGCCGGGGGTGTCGGCGCTACCGGATTTCATCGAGTTTGTGTACGTGCCGCCGCCGAATCTTCGCGATACGTTCCCGAACGAAACGGACGAGGCGCTGGATCTGTTGCGGAAGATGCTCGAGTACGATCCGAATAAGCGTATCACCGCCGCGCAGGCTTTAGAGCATCCGTACTTTCACACCAAGCCCGCGCCGATTCCGTACGAACAGCTTCCGAAGCGGTTCGTCGCGAAAGAAGCCGAGGCGAACGCGGCGGCGGCGGCGGCGGCGGCGGCGGCGGCGGCGGGGGATGAAGAGCCAGCTTCACCCGCGTCCGCACGTCAGCCGAAGACTGGCGAGAAACGTAGACTAGAGGACACCACCGACTCGACGGATCCAAACTTTCGCCCGAAGCTCGACGAAGAGGACAGGGAATCTTTGCGAAAACGAAAAGGCGCGCTCGACGCCGCGTTCGCTGACGTCGACGGAGACGACTGATTAGGACCGTAATACTATAGCTTACCCGTAGTGAAGTGATTTACAACTCGACGCGCGCGCGTCTTACTAATCCGCCGCGTCGACGCGCGGCGCCTCGCCTCTCGCCGCCCCCGCCAACTCCGCCTGCATCCGTTTCAACTCCTCGGGATCGATTCCCTCTAATATCTTCGGCGCCACGACCGCTAAAAACACCGACATGATCACCATGAGCGCCATCGGATTCCTCAGCAAGCTCCCCAACGACACGCTCGACGCCGGCTCGTAGTATTCCAGCGTCGACGCCGGCGTCAATCGCAGCGGCTTCGTCGGCACCGTCACCGTTCGATCCTCGGCGAGATATGCCTCGACGTCACCGACCTTTCCTCCGTCTCCGTCGTCCGCGCCGACGATTCGCACGGCGACGGGCGGAAAATTCAACCCGACGGCGTGCACGTCCAGCACGTGTCTTCCCGCGGGCGCGTCCCGCACCGCGAACGTCCCGTCTCCTCGCACTTTGGCCCCGATCTTCCCGTGCGCCTCCGTGTTCAGCGTCACTCGAATCGTTCGCGTGTCCACGCCGTGCGCGCGCAGCGCGCCCTCGTCCAGCGCGCCGTCGAGGACGTAACGCTCGCGCGTCACCACCGCCGTGTTCATCGTCCCCTCCTGCGCCGCGCGCGCGCCGCGCAGCGCCGCGAGCGTCGCGCACGCGCAGAGTGCGTACCATCCGATCGCGCGTCGCCGCGTCGCGTCGCGTCGCGCGCGCATCGCGTCGCGCTGTCCCGCGAACGCCGCGGTGCGTCGCGCATTCAAAACCTCATTCGTCGTCGCCGCGCGTCGACGCGCGCGCGCCGTCATGATCACCGACGACGCGTACGGACGATGGAAGTCGTTGGTCCCGTTCGTGTACGACTGGTTCGCGCACACGCGGACGTCGTGGCCGTCGCTGTGCGCGCGCTGGGGCGAGGTGCTCGACGCGAACGACCATCGCTCGCGACAGCGCGTCTATCTCACCGAACAGACCGAAGGGACGACGGCGAGCGGGAAGCCGACGCCGAACACGATATTGGTGTGCCAGGCGGAGGTGGTGCGACCGCGCGTGGCGGCGGCGGAGCACATGATTTTCGATGAACACGCAAAGTCGCCAATTTTAAAGAAGGAAAAGGCGCTGTGGCACCCGGGAGAGGTGAATCGAATGCGGTGCGTGCCGGGGAAAGAAAACGTGCTGTTGACGCACACGGATGCGCCGGAGGTGTTCGTGTTCGACGCGAACGGGCCGGGAGGGAAGCAGAGCGCGTGTAAGAGAGCAGACGGGACGCAGTACACGCCGCCGACGGCGTGCTTGCGAGGACACACGGAAAACGCGGAATACGCGCTGGCGGTGTCGACGGTGGGAGAGGTGGTGGCGAGTGGAGGTAAGGATGAAAAGGTGATGATTTGGGAGCTCGGAGATGCGAGCACGGGGGGCGGGGCGAGAGGAAAGGAGGAGAAGGAGGGAAGCGGCGCGCCCGTGGTGGGCGGCGGGTTGAGCTCGACGGAACTCGCGAGACACACGTCTATTTGGGCGCGCGTCGAGTTTTCGGGGCACACCGATACGATCGAGGATGTGTGCTTTAACCCACGGAACGAGCGGGAGCTGTGCTCGGTCGGGGATGATCGGAATATGTTTTTTTGGGACACGCGAACGAAGAAGGCGGCGGGGTTCGCGAAGGGGGCGCACGCGGACGACGTGCACTGCGTCGCGTGGAGCGCGTTCGAAGAGCACGTCATCGTTACTGGTGGAAAAGACACCACCGTTAAGGTTTGGGATCGTCGAACGCTGTCCGATAGCTCGAACGAGGCAATGCACACGTTCGACGACCACACCGACAGTGTTTTGTGCGTGGACATGCACCCGCAGGCAAAGGGGGTTTTCATGACAGCCGACGAAGTAGGCCGCGTGAACGTGTTTGATTACTCGAAAGTCGGCGCTGAACAGAGTGCGGAACAAGCAAAAGCTGGTCCGGCGCACTTGGTCTTTCAGCACAGCGGCCATCGTGGGACGGTTTGGGATATTCAGTGGAACCCTTACGACTCCTGGACCGCGTGCTCGACCTCGGTCGGGGACTTTCAGAATACTTTGCAACTCTGGCGCGTGAACGATTTGATCTATCGCGACGAAGAGGAGTGCGTTCGCGAGCTCCAACAACATCGGGATATCATATGTGGTCGCGCGGCGCTGAAACAGTCAGAGCCGTCGGTGAAGGAGGAAAAAACGGACGCCGACACCGACGGCGGCTCTATTATCATCGAAGACGACCGCATGGACGAAGACTAGATCAAAATTTTGGAATCAAAAGACTAGAAATGAAGTGTATCAATCATGAACTGAAGTGTATCTATCATGTGTGCTAACTGCGCTAACGTTCTGCTCCGAACGCGCCGAGTCCGACGCGTTTTCCTCGAGTCGTCGCGGTGACGGGCTCCGCGATGCCCTCGCCTTCTCTACCTACGCCTGAGCCTTGCCCTTGGAATCCCATCTTAGCGAGCATGCGGCTCCCGAACCCAGTGGTATGTTTTTCAAACGCGCCGTACTCGTGTCCCGCGCCGACAACGGTGCCGCGCTTCTTCGCGCGAGCCTTCTCGATGAATTCTCGGTCCCTTGCCTGCGCCTCGGCCGCGCGTCGCGCGCCGCGATTCGGATACACGACCGGTTCACCGTTGGCGTTGGGTTCCATCGACGGTTTCTTGCGAGAATCCTCGTCGTCGTCGTCGTCGATGAAGACGTCGGAGTCTCGCACGACACCGCCAGAAATGAATTGCACTGCAGGTTTCGCGCGTCGACGCGTCTTCTTCGCCGGCCCGCCGCGCGTACTTTTTGTCGGCGCGCGCGCCCCGCGAACGTTCGTCGAGCGCGGCTCTCGTCGAGCGGCAGAATCTATGTGAATGATCGCGTGACGCCTCTTCCCACCACCGCGAACTTCGAGCGCGCAGTCGTGCCGTTTCGCGACCCTCGCCGCGTCTTCGAGCGAAAGCGACGTCGGGCACCCGACGTACGCCGCGCCCGCGTCGATCGCCGCCGCGATAACGCGCGACCACTTCGCGTCGGCGTCGTCGTCGTCGAAATCATCGCTCGCGTTCGCCGCGAATCGCGCCTCGATTTCTTCTTCGTCGCTCGAATCCCACGGAGGCTCCGGCGGCCCGCCCTCGACGTTCATGTTCATGATCGATCGCAACTCTCGCGCGAGCCTCGCGTCGCTCTCATCCTCGTCCTCGTCGAACTCGCGCTC
>Ga0209666_1003445_pt1 | contig 11504 bp, 8 predicted proteins | sample SaaInlV_125m_DNA_FD_184679 | JGI IMG/M metagenome (GOLD analysis project Ga0209666, IMG submission 184679) | Marine microbial communities from expanding oxygen minimum zones in the Saanich Inlet - Saanich Inlet SI037_S3LV_10m_DNA (SPAdes)... | ecosystem: Environmental > Aquatic > Marine >...
TTTTCTACGGGAGCCGCGCGTCCTCCTGCGCGTCTTGAGAGTGGATGCCGCCGTGTGCGTGTCACGCGTCGTGGCTTTTCACGTTTCGTTTCTCGGACGACGAAACGCGCGAAATCGCCGCGTCATCCAGGCGCCAGGTTGGAAAAAATTGGCGCGAACCGCGAAGTGACGCGCCAAGGGACACGACTTGCTCACTTCTTCCGCGCGAGCCCCCGCACGCCCATGCGCCCCTCTTCGCGCTCCAGCGCGCTCGTCGCGCTCGTCGCGGCGCTCGCCGCGACCGCCCCCGCCGCGGACGCCGCGCGGTTCACCTCGCCCAAACGCTCGCTGTCCTCCCCCCTCGCCCGATCTCGGACGGACACGCGCGCGTCCCCTGGGGAACCGAGCGGCCCCCTTCCCGAATCGTCCGCGCTCGACCGCGCGCTGCTCGCGGTGGAGGCGGAGGCGCTGGCCGCGCGCGCCGAGTTCGACGCGTTCCTGGCGAAGTACGAGAAGACGCTGCGGTACGCTTCGGACCCGCGCGAGTACGTGCACCGCCTGCGCGTGTTCGCGTCCAACCTCGCGACCGCGCGGGAGCGTCAGCGGGACGACCGCGCTAACGGCGGCGGCGCGACGCACGGCGTGACCAAGTTCATGGACCTGACGCCCGAGGAGTTCCGGAAAACGTACTTGGGCGCGAAGATCGACGCGGAGACGTTGGACAAGATACGCGCCTCTGCTTCTCTTTCTCTTTCCGACGACGAGAGCGCGAGTGATGAGAGACGACCGGCTGCTGACGACGCGACAGACGAAGAGTCTTTCGACGGCGTTTCCTTCGGCTCCGTCCCTTACGCGCTCCCCGACGCGACGGATGCCGAGCTTCAAAAACTTCCGACGTCGTTCGACTGGCGCGACCGCGGCGCGGTGACCCCCCCTAAGAACCAGGGCGCGTGCGGTTCGTGCTGGACCTTCTCGACGACGGGCGCGGTGGAGGGGGCGCACTTTTTAAAGACGGGCGAACTTTTGTCGTTGTCCGAGCAGCAGCTCGTGGACTGCGACCACACGTGCTTAGAGGATGAACCCACCGCGTGCGACGACGGGTGCGCGGGCGGTTTACCCCTCAACGCGATGCGGTACGTGCGACGCGCCGGTTTGGATTTGGAAACGGATTACCCGTACAAAGCCGTCGCGGGGACGTGCGAGGAGTCAAAAAAAACAAACGGAAGCCGTTCTTACGCCGCGCGAACGACCATCTCGGGTTTCGGGTTGGTGAGTCAGAACGAGACCCAGATCGCGGCCGCGCTCGTGAAGCACGGCCCATTGTCGATCGGCATCGACGCCGCGTGGATGCAGACGTACGCGGGGGGCGTCGCGTGTCCTTGGCTGTGCGATAAAAACGCGTTGGACCACGGCGTTTTGATTGTCGGGTACGACGGCGACGGACAATTCGCGCCCGTGCGTTTACACAGAGAGCCGTACTGGATCATCAAGAACTCCTGGGGACAAGACTGGGGGCACGAGGGCTTCTACCACATATGCAAGGACAAAGGCTCGTGCGGGCTCAACAACATGGTCGTCGCCGCTATGGGGTAGGATGAGATGGCGGAAAGTACGAGGCGCGCGATCCGTCACTGGAAGACAAGATTGTTGTCAATCCATTTTTTCGGTTTTCAGATCTTCTGACGACATGCTCGACGTCGGCACAGCAGCACAGTCGAGAGGATAAAAAAGCTCGCCCCCGCCGACTCGCGCCCATTCCCTTCGGCACCGCGTCCACCAGGCTTCCGACGATGTCGGCCGCGGTGGCGGTGCGCGCGGTGGTGGCGCGCGCTCGACGCGCGTCGCTCGCGCTGCCGCGCGCGCGCCGCGCGCGCGTGCACGCGCCCTGGTCCACCCCGCCCCCCCGCGCGGGGACGTGGACGCGTTCCGCCCGCGCGATGGCGTCGGCGGCGGCCCCCCCGACTCTGGACCCCGCGGACGGCCGGTTCGTCACCGAGCTCGAGGTGCTGGCGGTGCGCGCGCCGCGCCGGGAGATCGGGGGGCTCATGCGTTTGCTCAAGAGGCACACGCTGGCGCGGCCGCGCACGCACAAGGTGGTGCACCTCCCCCCCGAAGTCGCGGGGGGCGAAGAGACATCGCTCATCCTGCTCGACGAGTCGACGTGCGCGCCCGGCGCCGACCGGAAGACGCTCCCGCGCGTTGTCAGGGAAGCCGTCGGTCTGGCATCTCCCGACCCTCCCGCGGACGACGAGAATTGCGACGCTCAAAGTCTCGACGCTAGGGAGCCGTCTCAAAGAACCGCCTTTTCGCTCATCACGCACGTCTTGACGTTAGGGTACGACTCGTTAAGCGCGGAGGAGGCGCTAAGACGCGTTTTGCCGAGCGACGTCGTCGTCCCCACCGGCTTCGAAACCGCGGGAACCATCGCGCATTTAAACTTACGGTCGCCGGAGCACGACGATCACGCACGTTTAATAGGTGCGGTTCTTTTAGATAAGCTGCCACAAATAAAAACCGTGGTGAACAAGACGGGCGAGACGGGTGGTCCGTTCCGCACGTTCGCGATGGAAGTGTTAGCGGGCGACGGCGGACGGTTCGCGGGGCCGTTACTCACGACGGCGCACGAAAACGGCGTGGCGTACGAGTTTGATTTCCGGAACGTGTACTGGAACTCTCGGTTGGGCACGGAGCGCAAACGTTTAGTGGACTCGTTCGCGTCGGAAGACGTCGTGCTGGACCTGTGCTGCGGCGTGGGGCCCATCGCGCTGCCCGCGGCGCGCAAAACCAAAGCCGCCTTCGCCAACGACCTCAACCCGCACGCCGTCGCGTTTCTTATCAAAAACGACGCGACGCACTTCAAGACGACGGGGGTGAAACTCGCGGGGATTTTCAACATGAACGCGCGCGACTGCGTCGCGGCGATGGTGCGTTTCGACGCTGCTGAAGAGACAACAGACACGGTCTCAAACTCGAAACGCGGTTCCGGAACCGAGGTATCACGGAAGGAACAATCGCCGCCTCTTTACCGGTTCACGCAGGCGGTGATGAACTTGCCGGAGGGAAGCCTGGATTTGCTCTCGTGTTTCCGCGGCGCGTTTGACAAAGAAACCTGGCCACCCGCGACGCTCCCCCGAATCAACGCGTACGCGTTTTCCAAGGATGTCGACCCGGAGCGGGACGTCGCGACGCGCGCGGCGGCCGCGCTGGGGCTCGAACCGACGCCCGAGTCTTTGGGGGACCCGGGAACTGTCCACTACCGACGCGTGCGCGCCGTCGCGCCGGGGAAGTACATGATGCTGCTCAGCTTCCGCGTCCCGGAACGCGCGGCGTATGAAGGCGCCGGGGGAGACTAGTCTACAATTAGGCGGCGTACTGAAAGCTGAAAGCGAAAAATCCAACCCGAACGTCATGCGAGGAACGGCGGGACACGCGGTAGTCCTAGTAGTTCCCTTACGTTTGACATAACACGCCCGCGTCCGGACGCCAGCGGCGATGGACGCGCGCCGGAGAGCTTAGATAGCTACGCATAGTCTACCCAAAAAAAAAAGACACGCGCCTCAACGCACGTTCGCGAGGGGGCTCCTCGCGACGGCACCCATGCCCCTTCCGGCGAGGTCCATGATGGGCGACCTGCCCGGTCCGCCCGCGCCCCGGCCTGCGGGGCGGCCCGCGCCCATGACCTCCGCGGCGGCGGCGGCGGCGGCGGCGCCCAGCCCCGCGGCTTTCTTTTTCTTCCCCGCGCCGAGAGCGTAAGTCTCGCCCAGCAAGTCGCGGCTCGCCCTTTCCCGCCCCGTCGACACCGGCGACCCGAACGCGGAGAGGCCCACCGCCGGCGTCGCGGGCGATGCCACCGTCAGCGAGCGCATCTTCTCTCCCACCATGGACACCATGGACGGCGTGTTCGCGGCGTGTTCGCTCGTCTCGACCCCCTTCTTCTCCCCCTCGTCCGCGCCGCCGGCGGGAACCGAACCGGGCACCGAAACCGGGCTCAAGCCGTACGCGCTCGAGCGCCGTTTCCTTCGCGCGCGTTCGTTTCCCTCACCCTTCTTCGCGCGGACCGTCGTCGTTAAGACCGTCGTCGTCGCCGTTAAGGGCGCAGTCGATGACAAAGACGTCGTGGGAAAGACGCAGTCGAAGCACCGCCTGCACGACGCGGCGTAGCACTCCGCGCCGCCGATGAGCTCGAGGCGTTTCGACTCGGTGTTGACGCGCTTGGTGAAGGCGGCGTCGTCGCCGCAGCGCGCGCACACGGCGCTCAGCTTGGTCACCTCCTCGGCGATGGGCACCAGCGACAACACGTCGTTGAAGGGCTTTTGCTGGAACGTCGCGTCCAGCGCGGCGACGATGACGGTCTTGCCCGCGCGGGCCCACGCCTCGCAGCACTCCGCCAGGTCCCCGAAGAACTGGCCCTCGTCCACGCCCACGACGTCAAACGCGTGCACGATGTTGGCGACGTCGGCGAGTCGCGAGCACGGCACGGCGGCGAGGGACTGGCGGTCGTGCGTGATGACGTGTCCCTTCGCCGACGTGCCGGACTCGTCTTCGTACCGCGTGTCCCCGGCGTACTTCACCACCAGACACTGGCGGTTCGCCACCTTGTGCCGGCGGATGCGGCGCGCCAGCTCCGTGGACTTGCCGGAAAACATGGGGCCTGCGGGGTGCGCGTTTTCGGTGTTTTGTTTGCGGGTGTGCGGAGGCGGTGACGGTGGGGGAACACGCGGCGGGGCGGGGTTCGAGGTCAGCACAGGGAGGCTCGGTCGGTGAAGCCGGCTTGTCGACCGCGCGGCGGGGTCGCGAGCGGCGGGGTGCGCGTGCGTCGCTTCGGTCGCGGTGGTCCGCGCGCCGAAATCGAGGCTCGCGTCGGGAGGTCCGAGAGACAATGCGCGGCGTGCGTGCCCGGGTGTCGCGGGGGCGCACCGAAGATGACTTGCAGCGAGCCCCGCGGCGCGTGCATGACGGTCCCCTCGACGGAGTGGGAGGCGTCGCTCATGGTGACGGTCGGTTCGTATCGTGCCGCGTGCCCGCGCGCGCACCGAGTGGCCCTCGCGCGGCTGTGGGTCTGTATTTCAAACGTACAAACGGACTGCCGGCCTTTCGCGCGCCCGCGCGCGGATTTCCGCCAAACCCGTCGCGCGTCGGGCGTTGCCGAAAACGCGTTTTCGCTTCCCGTCTCCTTCCTTCGACAGACCGGGGGGCACCGGCGAGGTGCGCCATGCCGCCGTCCCTGTACCACGAGAAGCAGGTGAGCCTGCTCTGCGGGCAGCACGCGTTGAACTCGCTGTTGCAGGGCCCCTACTTCACCGCGGAGGACCTGACCGCCATCGCCGTGGAGTTTGACGAGCGCGAGAGGAACCTGATGCGCGAGTCCGGCGTGGAGAGCGCGGACTTCCTCAAGTACATGGCGGAGGACTCCGGGAACGCCGCGGCGGACGGGAACTACAGCATACAGGTATTGACTCGCGCGCTCGAGACTTGGAACCTGAAGTGTCTCCCCGTGATGAGCCAGGAGGCGGGCACCGCGTGGCAGGCGCCGCAGCGCGAGCGCGCGTTCATCTGCAACCTCGATCGCCACTGGCTCACGCTGCGCCGGTGCGACATCGCCGACCAAAACGTGCACGCCGGCGCCGCGACGGGCTGGTGGAACTTCAACAGCACGTTCCCCGCGCCCCGGCCCATCTCGGACCTGTATTTGACCGAGTTCCTGCACCAGCTCAAGGACGAGGGGTACGGCATATTCGTCTGCCGGGGGGTGCTTCCCGAGCCGAGAGGACCGGGAAGCGCGCGCAGCGCGACTCGACCGTTCGCGACGCTGCGCGACTCGGACGCCGGCGCGCACGGGAAGTGGGTCACCGCTCTCGAGGCGTCCACTCTGAACAAAGCGCAGGAGGCGAGCAAGAAAGCCACGATGGCGAGGGACGCCGCCGCGCGAGCGTTTAAAAGGCTGGGGGATGGGAATGTCGCGTCGTTCACCGTGAACGGTGACAATCGTTCCGCCGAGGACGACGACGTGCGCGCCGCAATCGAGGCCAGCCTTTCGTTCGGGGGAGCGCGGTCCGGCGGCGGAAGCGACGACGACCTCGCGCGCGCACTCGCGGCGAGCCTGGCGACCGCGGGGCCCGGTGCTTACCCCGGCGCGGGAGGCTCCAAGCGCGCCGCCGCGGAGATAAGCGGCGAGGACTCCGAGGACGCCGACTTGGCCGCCGCCATCGCGGCGAGCGTCGCGGAAGCCGCGGCGCGCGAGAATAAGACGCCGCGCGCCGACGAAGGCTCGAAAAGCCTTTCGGTTCCCGGTTCGGTTCCCGACGACGGCGTTCACGTGACACCGATTTCAGGGGCAGAGGAGGACGACAGGGACGTACATGCAGACGGTGACGTCGGTGACGTGCCTCCCGAGCCGAGCGCGGATGAAGCGGACGCGATGGACGTGGCGGTGCGCGGCGGCGGCGCGCGCGCGCGTCGGCGGTTCCGGAGCGCGGACACCGTGCGTTCGCTCGAAGCGTGGGTCGGGCGCGTGCTCGGTCTGGACATGCGTCGCCACCAGCTGGCGACGTCGTTCCCGAGGAAGGCGCTGCTGGACCGAGACGCGACTCTAGAGCAGGCGGGGGTGAGGGACAAAGACGCGCTCGCCGTAGAGCCGAGGCGGGGGTGAGGGACGAACGCGGTTTCGCGACGCGAGCTTCGTGTACGAAAACAAAATGCAAAAGGCTTCCCTCTCGACCGGTGCGAGCGTTCGGTGACGTTCGATTCGCGCGAACTGCGCGCTGCGCACTACTGTGTCGAAATATCGGCAGGGTAAAAGCTCACTGCCACGAAACCCCTTCTTCTTCCAACGAGCCTCGCGGCACACATCGAGCCGCGGCTGTGTCGACGTCGGCTGTCGAGATGCCCGCCACCACGCTCATCGGGGGCGGTCTCGGGTTCTGCATGCAGATGTACATCAACGCCCTGCGCAAGCTCCCCGTCCTGCGCAGTGCGTCCCCGGAACCTCTCCCCGAAGGGCCCCCGTCGCCGAAGCGTCCCGAGACGCACGAAGCGATCGGACCCCCGATTTAGGGTTTGCGCCTCGACGCGAGCCCGGCGCCCCGCGCGGCGTTCTTCCGGTTAGCGCGCGTGCGCGCCGCCTCGAGCGCGGCGGCGCGCGCCTCGTCGCCGAAACCGCGCCGCCGCAACCCGACCGGGGAACGCGCGGAGCGAACATCATGCGCTCGCCAAAAAATCAGCCGAGGCAACCACTGACCCTCCGTCCCACGCGTCCCTCGACAGATCCCTGGCAACACGTGTTTTGGACCGGCGCGGGCGCGGGTTTCGCGAACTGGAACGCGGAGTGGGAGGCGAAGCTCCGCAAGGAGGTGGACGCGATGAACGCGGAGCGCCAGGCGACCAACGCGAGGTTCATGGAGTCCATCGTCAAGGGCGAGTCCAAATAGAGGCGCGGATGACGAGAGCGACCCGGCGCGCATTCTCCGAGTCGTCCGACAGACAGCGACGTAGGGTCGGAACGACACCACCGATTGTAACCATATGGCGTAACGCGCAAGAAGCTCACGACGGCGACGTCGTGCGTATTTTGCAGGAGTGCTCCGACGTTTCGAGCCCGCGACTCGCGGCGCGGCGCGAAGATGAATAAATAGTCTAGCTAGAGCTAGTCTATTCCATCCGACGGATCGTCGGGAACGGTCATCACACCCTCTCGTCTTTCCTGGGTTGTCCCGCGGTTTCCAACTCTTCGAGGCCGTCTTCGTAGACGCTGTCGTCGTCGTCGTCGTCGTCTCGTTCGTCGTCGTCGTCTTCGTCGTCGTAGCTCGAGCGCCCAGCCTCGACTCTTCGTCGCTCCATGGACAGGTTTTTCCTCCGCTGGAGAGACAGCGTTTTCCGAAGCGACCGTTCCCTGTGCTCCCTCACGTTGGTCACGATCACCTCGTGCGCCTTAGTGAAGTGAAGGTGTATCATGACCCCGATGAAGATGATCACCATGGCGCCGCCGATGAACGCGAAGAGCCCGAACATCTGATCCATGCTGAGCGCGGAGTTATCCATCCCGGAGTCGTCGCCGCTCCCGGAGCACTGATCCGCGTTCTCGAACCGTCGCTCGATGAAATCCAACGTGCCGTCGTTTTCAATCTCGAACAGCAGACCGTCGAGGACGACGTGCGCGTTTGCCGCGCAGTTTCGAACGGACGCCATGAAACCGCCGCCGGAGATTTGGATGTTACTCGTGACGATGGCGTCGCAGTTGTTGGGTTGCAGCACGGCAGCGCGCGCCACCGAGCTCGGGAGGATGATGGCGTGCGCGCCGTGCGCCGTCATCAGATCAGTCAACTTCGCCGTTTTCATCTCCCCGAGCGTCCCGCCTTCGGCGACGCGCAGGTACGGGTGCCTCGATATCATGCGGTTCTTCATGGGCTCGCCCGAGAACATCAGCACCTGCCCGCCTCTGTCGCGGATATCCTCCAGCGACTGGATCAGCCCCCCGCCTCGCGCGTCGTCCACCACGATGATGGCCGCGAGTTTCGCCGTGTACAGCGACACGAAGAGGATCGTGAACAGGCCGTACACCGACGTCAGTAACCTGCCGCTGTTCGTTCTCGGGTCGGAGTGGTGGTCGCCGCCGTTGAACCGTTCGAACGACAGCCACAGTTCGTACGTCAGGCCGTTGAGGAATCGCCAGGTAGGGCTACGGCCCAACTCCAAATCGGACCACCACGGTCTGTCGATGAAGAGCATCATCACCGCGTACGAGCTCATGCACGCCGCGAACGTGATCCACACGACGGGCGCGAAGGGGCGGAGGAGGAGATCGAGGTCGAGCCCGGAGTCGGGCTCGTATCGACGGGTCACGAGGACTCTAGACGCGTCCGTGTGATGATGGCCGATGACCAAGCCGAGCTTGCGACGCTCCTCGGTGTCGGTCCACCAGTTGGAGGAGATGTCGAAACGGTCGTCGGTGGTGAAATTGACCGCCATGGGGGTGTAGCTCTCGTGGTGCGTGGCGGAGATATCGCGGGTGACCGCCCAATCCACCTCGAATCCGCCGCGCTGCGCCACAGCGCTGAACACCTCGTAATCGCGTCCGCGCAGGCCGCCCTCCTCGTGGCACCCGCGTCCGGGGATGTGCGGGGCGCAGAAAAACACGTCGGGGTAGGGACAGTCCGCGCATCCGTCCACGGAGTCGAACGTCGAGTGCTCCACGCGGCCGCGGTCGAGGTGCGCGACCGCGCGGACCGTCTTGCCGGCGAGGAGATTTCTGATCCGGGCGTTCGTGTTTTCCAGTGGGGAGAGCGTCCGGCTGATGTTGGCGTAGCCGCCCACCAGCTCGGGAAGGTCTAGCGCGCACCAGTCCACATACTGGGGCGTCGCGCTCGAGGGCAACACCGCCGCGAGCGCGAGAACCGCCAACGCGGGGCGACCCCACCGCGCCATCGCGAATGCATTGCGCGAGACGACGGTTAAGCCACGACAGCCGACTCTCCCAGCGCAGACTGACAGACATGACAGACATGACAGATGGCGACGTCGAGATTAACAACTGGTACAGGGCAGTGTCACAACGTTAGCTAGTCTACTGTTTCTACACGCGTCGTCGTCTCGCGTCGAGGGCGCATCCGTCTAGTCGAGGCAGATGGCCCCGTTTCTGTCGACCGTGAACTCCTCCTTCTTGCGACGCTTCGCCTGCCCTCCCTCGAGTTCGTCTTTGACTCCGGGAAGCGCCGCGACGACGGGATTGACGATGCCCTTCATCTCGAGCTGCGATTTTGTCGCGTAGTTGCGCACAACCGTGACGAGTGGGAACTGGCCGACGTTTTTGTAAGAAGTGTAGCGCTTCGCTTGCCCGAGGTCGATGGTCTGAACGTTGGCTCCCGTCGCGGTGGCGGTGGTCGCTTTGGCATCCTTCATCGACGACTTCGTCAGGGGCTTGATGATCTCGCCTCTCCTGTCGGCAAACCGCCCTAAGTTCTCGACGTAACTTCCGCGTTGTTCGTCTTTCCGCACGAGCCAAAACTTCACCGCGATGGTGCCGAGGTCGGGGTTCCTGGGCGGCGGGGGCGCCGCGCCCCCGCGACGAACTTCGGCTCGGGGTAGTGTGAACAGAAACTCGCTGATCGTGTCATCGCTGTAAGGAAGTCGTCCGCAGTTTGCCTGGTAACCCTTGAACTCGACCGTGACGCCCGCTAGGAGGACGTTAGCGCAAGCTTTTTTTCCGTCGACGTACAGATAAGCACAGACGTCCGAGTCGGAGTTGTTCGTGACCCGCACGGAATACGGGGTCGCGGGCCAGGACTGCTTGTACTTCTCGCCGAAAGGGTCTTGCTCTTCGTACTCGATCATCTTGGTAGACAACGCGTTGAAGCTGGACCCCACCCACTCCTTCCCATCGGGGCCCGCGTGCACTTCCAGGGGCTGCGCGTTGGAAGAAGCACACGGTTTTTGTGAGGATCTCGATTCGCGCTCGTCACTCGGCGCGCGCGGTTAAACGGGCGTTTCACGTACCTGGCCATCCACCAAGATCTCGACCTTCAAGTCCTCCGGCTTGGGCGCCATGACGGCCGTCGGAAGACGACCGCGCGCTCGTTTGTGACACGATCTCGTCGGTGCCAACAACTGAGCGCTTTTCAAAGACGGAGCGACGCGAGTGGCGAGTGCGAAAAATTAACACCGACCACCGAAGCCACGAAAAGCTTTTGGCTTTCTGGGAAAGCCTCGGAGGCGCTGCTGCGTGGACCATCTCTCGGCCTGTTCGCGGCGTATCCCGCGTCGCGGCGATACACCGCGGCGCGCACCGCACTCCCCGACCTGACCCGAGGGCGCGCGGGGCGAGCGAGGCGGCCGCCATGGACGTGCAGATGCGAGACGAACCGGGCGGCGAAGACACCTCCCCGACCAAACACGAGGAGGTCCGGGAAGCCCACCACGACGCCGTCGCCGTGCCGTTCACCCCCACGCCCACGAGGCCGGGCATGAACCCGCGCGCGACGCCCTGGACGCCGTCGACCCCCCGCGTGCGACCCCCCGCGTTCGGCCCGCTCGCGACGCCGCGCGAGTTCGGGACGAGCGGGGTACCGGGGTCGAGCGCGATCCCCGTGACCCCGCTCGCGACCCCGCACGCGCCGTTCGGCGGCGTCCAAACGACCGAAGGATTTTTTTTTGCGCCGTCGTCGGGTCCCGGTCAAACGCCGGGTCCCTTTCGTTCGCCGCGCGCCACGCCCCCCCTTTCCTCCCGCCGCTCGCACGCCCGCCGACGCGACGGCGCGTCTCGCGACGCTCGCGAGCGCAGCGCGCGAGATGGGAGACGCGCGCACGCGCCCCCTTCTTTGCCGGACGACACGCGGGGTCCTTTGGCCGTCGCGGCGCGTCCTTACAACGACTACAGCGTTCGTTTCGTGGTGACCGGTTCGCGTCCTCAGAACTTCATCCTGGACGGCGCGTCTTCGACGTCTAAACGCTTGGCTCGTTTCCCGACGCGCCGAGAGCTGACTGTTTTGAAAAAAGAACACGTCGCGCGGCACGCGCAACCGCCGCTGTGGCTG
>Ga0209666_1003451_pt1 | contig 11496 bp, 9 predicted proteins | sample SaaInlV_125m_DNA_FD_184679 | JGI IMG/M metagenome (GOLD analysis project Ga0209666, IMG submission 184679) | Marine microbial communities from expanding oxygen minimum zones in the Saanich Inlet - Saanich Inlet SI037_S3LV_10m_DNA (SPAdes)... | ecosystem: Environmental > Aquatic > Marine >...
GCTTGGTCGCCAGCCGGGGATTTCGAGATTGGGGGACGCGTATGTTTGGTGTGCGCGAAATGCCTGTGCATGCTTGGTCGCCAGCCGGGGATTTCGAGATTGGGGGATGCGTATGTTTGGTGTGCGGAAGGCCAGCACGCGCGCGACCGCTGCCTCACACTACTAACGCGGCTCCGCGCGGCGGAGCGCATGCACACGCGCCCCATTAGCTCAGTTGGTCAGAGCGCAGGTCTTATGAGCCTGATGCCGCGGGTTCGAGCCCCGCATGGGGCAGGCAGGCGCGCCTTTTTGCCGGTGTTTCGTGTCTTCTGCGGCACCCGGACGCCCGTACTCAGCTGCTGCGAGACCTAAAAGACCGCGCGGAGCGACTGTGCGGGAACACGCGCCAAAAGCTGTGGTATATATGTTCGAGCTGCACGGCCTGGCACTCAGCACCCAGAGTTCACCCCGGCAAGTCTTACGCATTGGAAGAGCATGTTTACTTTGGGCTCCTCCTCCGACGGCAATCTTGCTCAGGCACCCTATAAGCGCACTGGCGCTTTGTCCTATAGATCGTTGTTTATGCAGGGATTTGAAAGTGTGAATTTCAGGCAGCAGGAGGAGGACGATATTGAACGTATATTCGGGTCTGCAAATGTCAAACCGCAGACCGATTTCAGCGTCCAGTCCCTGGAAAATTGTTCTTGGCGCGAGCCCATGTGTGCCGCTGCCGAACCCCAGGCCGTGCCAGACACCAATGTTCACAGTGGAAAACCACCGGAAAGTCGCACGGTCAGGACGCGCAAGGGCGTGCAATGGCGGAATGTCGTTGTGAACCGGTCTGTGCTTCGAGCGAAACGCCAATTGACGCTCACAGCCGCCGCTGAGCAGCTTGGTATGTGCGGAACGGCACTGAAGCAGGCCTGCCGTCAACTCGGCATCAAGAACTGGAGGCTTTTTTGTAAAGAACCAGACGTTGAAGACAAGGCTGTCTAGCAACCGCCAACTCGCGAGCATCTGTGCTTATGCTGGAGGCTTGATGTAAGTTTCTGCTTCAATAAAACACCAGAAGCTCGACCTAATATCATGCGTTGGACAGACGGAACTGACAGCGTCTTGCGTGCACGTGCTTCCAGCGCGGCGCATATCAGAGCACATGAGCAGGCACACGCGTTGCCCACCGCCACTGCCCTCGCACTTTTGCACCACAGAATCCCGTGCACTTACTCCCGCATACCAGCATCGCGCATCGCGCGGCATTACAGCACTTACACACATGCAAAGGCCCCAGTCGGAGGCACAGGCCGGCGTCGCGGTGCCCGAGTGGTCAAGGGGAAAGACTTAAGATCTTTTGTGCGCATGCACGCGCGGGTTCGAGCCCCGCCCGCGACACTTTTTACGTACGTTTGTATGATGCACCGTGCGTTGCGCTCAGCTTTTGCAAAAGTTTTATTCTGAACATAAATCACTCAGGCGACCCCCGCGGCAGCACGTGCAGGACACAGCCGTTCACGAGGCGCGGGCCATCGCCGGCATGCGCTCAGCTTCTGCACACAGATCACTCAGGCGATTCCCCGCTGCCTGACTTTGCAGCCACAGTGTCAGGCGGCATCACGTGCAGGACACAGCCGTTCACGAGGCGCGGGCCATCGCCGGCATGCGCTCAGCTTCTGCACACAGATCACTCAGGCGATTCCCCGCTGCCTGACTTTGCAGCCACAGTGTCAGGCGGCATCACGTGCAGGACACAGCCATTGACAAGGCGCGGGCCATCGCTGGTATCGGTGTTCTTGAGCTCGAGGAAAAACTTGGTGTCGGACACGTCGAGGTCTTGAATCTCGCAGTACCTGGACATGAGCTTTTTCAAAGTGCGATGCTTGCTGGTGATGAAACACATGGTCTCAGTGCCTGGCTTCTTGATGTTGACGGTGATCTTGGTCTTGGTCTTGTGCTTGGGTAGCACAGCCGGGCGCGCGCCGCCGGCAGCTGCCCCGCCGCCTGGCGCGCCGGCGTCGGACTTTGGAAGCGTCGGCAGCCACAGCCGCACACGCTCGAGTGCAGCTTGGGCGTTTGCGTTGCGCTCCCTTGCGGCCAGCGCGCGCTGGGCATCAGCGACCCGCTGCTCCCTCTCCAGGAGCTCCTGCTCCCTGGCGGCCAGCGCGCGCTGGGCATCAGCGACCCGCCCCTCTTTCGACAAGACCCGCTGCTCCCTGGCGGCCAGCGCGCGCTCCTGGCTGCGCAACTGGCGTGCCTCTGACTCTTGCAGCCGCCGCCCCTGCCGTGCCCTTGCCTCCGCGGGCACATCTTCGGCGACATCCGTGTGCGTGCGCTTGGGCATGGCGGGGGTATACTTTTGTCGCTTCGAGTGCGCGGTGCTTTTATTTGGCTTTTTCGCTATTTCGGGTGCAGGAATAAATCCGGCACAATTTTAGGTGTAAAACAGCAAACTAAAAAATGGTTCCTGCATGGCCCCTGACAGGCAGGTTCGTGACGGATTCCAGCACGCGCTTGTCTAATTCGTGCGCTGACAAAGCCCTTGTAACCAAAATGCGGATTGATGCCTAGCATGCTGACGCCGTGCTCGCAAACGCCTGCACTATGTCCCCGGAGCTTGTATCAGCGCGTCACTCTCAATCTTGTTGTCTGTGTCTTCTAGACTGCGGTCACGCTTGACAATCTCGAGCGCAACCCGAGACATATGCCCGAGAAGCAGCAAGCTTGCCACGGTAGGCAAGATCGTCGACGCAATAAACACGATGCACACAACAAAAATGTGACTTGTTTGCGCCCCAGCGCTCGCCACCATGCTGCCAAGCCACGCGTCTTTAAGCGACATCACAAGCGTCACCACGAAATGCGACGCAATAAACTCGGTGGCCGTGGTGAGCTCGTACAGCACCAGAGCCGCACCGGTCGCGAGCGGAATGGACGCGAGCTGTACACACATCACAAAGAGATAAAACTGCTTTGAGCCGCGCATCTCTGTGCAATACGCGAGCAGCTGCGACAAGTGTGGAGACTCGGGTGCGGCCCGCGGGACTCGAGGGCCGTTAAGTCGTACACACGCGAGAACAAAGAGCACCACGAGTGTCATCTCCCACGCGGTTGCCAGCGCGCATCCGGCAAACGCACCCAGCAAGTAGCCATAGAGCATCTTGGTGACGTGCATTAGCGGAAAGCAGAAGAGCGTTTGCATCGCGTGCACGAGCAGCAGTGCATACACGATGCTATACCGCGTATTCTCGCTATGCAGCACGCGTTCGGCCGTGTGTGTAAGGTTTGCCCAATCGTTTGGCTGGAGGCTGTGTGGAATTTGGTCGTGGAAGCCGGCATTCACCGCGAGAGAGAGCACAAGAGTGATGAGCAGTGGAGCGACAACGAGCCTAACCCTGCTCCGGTCGCCTGCTGGCATACATCCGCCAAACGTAGAGCATGAATAAATAGATAAAAGGTAACAATGCAGACAAAAATGTACAATGATTCTCAAGAAGAAAATCCATGGTGTTGCCGGTGCGGCCTCGCTGTCTCCGGGGGCATCGATGATGTCTGCACGTGCGCCTGCGGTTGCGGCGCGGTGTGGAATACTTACCTGTGCAATGCAGGTAGCTGCTGTTCCCGGCGTCCTCTGTATCTGCGCCGCATGCAAAAAGTACTGTCTGTGAAACAGTGGTTCCGGTATGAAACCCGTTTGCAAGCGCATTTTGTATGTGTAAAAATAAAAGTTTTACTTCAAACTTCTACACAAAAAAGAGTTGCGCTTGCTTGTTCACAACGAACACTCTGAACGGATATGGGCATGGAAAACAACCCAGTCGGCGAGCATCGGGCTCTCGCCTGTTTCTGTTGCATTCAACTCACGGAAAAGAAGGAACGTCCGCTTGTCAAGAGATTCCGCCTCACAATAAGCATCCAGGACTTTGTGCAAATGCTTTCTCTTCATGCGAATGACTCTAGTGATGGCTCCAGGCCTCTTTACGTGCACATAAACGATGCCGGGGTTCTCGCCTCTGAGCTCCATCAGTGTCTTCAGAGTGGCATCGTCAGCGGGCAATTGCGACCCGGAGGATGGCTCACGCGCTTGGTCTTCCTGTCTAGACTGTAGAAGTAGACTATCGTTTTCTTTCAAGATCGGATCCGTGCCTTTGTGCTCGGGATCAAGCCGAAGAAGAACCATGACGGTCTGCAAATCAAGCGATAGCTCTGTACAGAGAAACAGCGTGAGATCTCCTACCTGTGCAGTGGGGCTGACGTCGTAATATGTGAACCCCTCGCCGCCAGAAGCGGAACCCGCCTGAACTTTTACCCGAATATTAGACCTGCAGCCTTCGTTTGTGGGCGCCCCGGCCTGGCCTGCGCGAGCGGTGCTCAGCTGCATGCTGGCCGCCCCGACCCGTCCGGCGGCAGGCGCAGTGTCCTGCGCCTGCGAGCCCAGCGGCTGGCCCGCGCGAGCGGCGCTCTGCTTCGCGATCTTTGGCTCGAGCGTTTGATTTTGCGCCCGTAGGGTACGTGTGCGATTCCTGAGCGCTCGCGCTGTCTCAGGTGTCTGGGCAGTCGGGGGCTGGTTGGTGCGCTGAATCGGCATTTTGCTCTCGTGCTTCCGTTTGGTTCGGGTGTCCTTGCACGGCCCGAGCTTATATAGTGCTTGCTTCATTCCGTGATTTCAGATAAAAATGATTTTCTGTCTTGCGTTTATGCATCATGGCTGCTGAAAAGAAAGATAAGAAATGATTACAAGCGCACAAGTATGCATGCGCGCCGGGTATATAAGCACGCGCAACACAGGTGCACCCAAAGCATGCACCGTCCATACTCGCCGATGAAACAAGCCTTCCTCCTGTGCGTCCTGATGACATCGTGCTGGTGCCTCTGCAGCGCACCGGCGGCATCGGACTGGTCCTTGGCCTTGTTCCAGCTGGCGATTGGTTTCGTTAGCTTCTACTGCCTGGAGTTCGCAACGAAAGATGATGGAGAGGTACTGGACATGGTCCATAAGATCTTGCTGTTTTGCATATGTTTCATGTGCATGTACTCGTGCTTCCTTGTCGGTGCCCGGGTTCGTACTTGGATCGTCTCGGGTTTCGCGCAAATATGGAAGAAACCGGACGTGCGGGAGGTGCGCGGGAACGTGTGTTCCCTGTGCCACTTGATGCAGGACGGCACCTGGGGCCCCATTGTATTCTTTGTGGTCCTAGTTGTGTACATGCAGCGCCCGTGCACATGCGGGGTGTGTTGAGTATTGCGATAGTATCTGACCGTGCGCAATAAAAACTCGTGTCGCGTGGAAAAAGTGCCAAGTCTCGTTTCCACGCCTGTGCTTGCTGCTGGCATAGGTAGAACACCCGGCGCACGCCCTAGAATGCGCAGGATGTTACACAACACCCGCGTGGTCGGATATGTGTCGGAGGACCTCGGGGGTGCACGCGCGTGCGTGGCCATGGCAACGGCCAGGGCCCTTGCCACCTCTGCATGGCACATACAGTGCACACCGCGGGGCGCCCGTGCACCAGCATCCGCGTCTCAGCACGAGTAGAACACGCGCCGCACGCACGCCCGCCGCGCGAGCAGGCGCTGGCACTCCTGCGACCGCCGTGAAGCGGGAGGCTTACCGCAGCGCGCCCGTGCACCAGCACCAGCGTCTCAGCACGAGTAGAACACGCGCCGCACGCACGCCCGCCGCGCGAGCAGGCGCTGGCACTGCGCGCACGGCAGGCTCAGCGCGGGGCGCCCGTCGACCACGCGCGCGACATACAACTCGAATTGCCCAGCACACGCCCCGCGCGCACCCAGCTGCCAGAGCGCGGCGGCCTCGGCGTGCACCGAGCAGCGCGCGCGCCACCCGCGCACGTACTTGTTGTGCCCGCGCGCGACGATGCTGCGGTTGCACACGAGCACCGCGCCGTGCTGGTGGCGGCAGCTCGAGCGCCGCGCCTCCGCGGCCGCCGCCGCCATGTACGCGGCGCGCGCGCGGCGCATGCCCGCGCTCGTACACTTGGCGCATGTTTAAAGTATGTCCCAAAATCACAGCTGCTTTCGTGCATGCTCGACGGCGACGGCTGCTGGTGTGCATGCGGCGCTCACAGCCACGCGTACCCTTCCCGGGGTGGGTGCGGTATGTGTGCGTACACGACGCCAGCACTGGGGCCTGCGCACACACACCGGCGCGGGCGGCAGGCGGGCAGCACGACGCACGCGCAGCACAGATACAGCATGAGCAGCGCGAACACCGTGGCCCCGAGCGCGTCGTTGAGGCCCTCAAACACGGGCATCTCTGGGTGCTCGGGCGGCGGTGTCGGCTGCGGCGGCACGTAGAGCCCGAGCCGCCCGTTCAGGTCCCAGCCGGGGCCTGCGATGACCCGTGCCGCGCGCAGATTCCCGGTGCTCTCGACAACCAGCCCGCGCGCGCCGGCCGCCGCGAGGTCCTGCGTGCCGTAGATGATGACCTCGGTCACGTTTGGCTGCGGCGTTGCCGTCGTCTCGCTGTCGCCCCGCACAGTCTCAGGCGCCTGCAGCAGACGGCGGCGCGCCGGTGAATCCGCCGTGCCGCACAGGGCATCGGTATCGGCGTCGAGCACGAGCGTCGTCACCAGCACCTCGGCGAGCGTGCCGAGCGCGGCGCGGCGCAGCGGAGTCTCGAGCCGGCGCAGCACGGCCGCGCGCTGCTCTGCCGGTGCCAGGCACGCCTCGGCGACGGGCACCGCGATGCTGAACGTGCACGTGCGTCCGCGAAAGCGCTCGCCCGCCGAGACGTTGGTGCCGCCGAGCTCGGCGCGCGCGGCCTGGTAGTACACGGCCTGATCTGCGGCGTTGACGTCGAGCATGCGGAGGGAGGCATTCAGCGAGAGCTGGGTGCTGCTCTCATTGCTCGCAACCAGTGGCAGCGATGCTTCCAGCAGCGCCGGCGCCGGCAGGCGCGCACGCTCCGCGTCGAGCCACACGGGCTCGGCGAAAAAGGACGCGAGGCTCGAGTTGAGCACGGCGCGCACGCGCGCGTGCGTGCGGCTGCGCGCGTCGGCGAGCGCGCGAGTGAGCGCCTGCGCGTGGTGCCGCCCGAGCTCGGAGCGCGGGAGCGGGAGGCGCAGCAGCAGCTCAAAGCACTGCACGGCGCGCCCGTCCGGCGCGCATGCCCGGAACTCGCGCACGAGCCCGGCCCCCGGCACCAGGCCCAGCACGCGCTCGTACGCGCCCGCGTACACGCGCTGCAGGTACACGTATTCGGCAAAGCCCGGGCTGCGCACGGGCACCAGCGCGGGCACGCGCACGCTGAACGCCCCCGGGCCGTGGGCCGGCGCGGCGAGCCCGCGCACCGCGGCCGAGGCAAACAGCAGCACGCGGTGTGGCCGCACCGCGTCGCGCGCGGGCACCGACACGTTGAGCGCGTCGGGCGCGGCGTCGGGCGACCGCGCCGAGACGAGGTACGCGCGGCGGAAGCGCGCGTTGGCGCTGAGGTTGGCGTGCGCGTATGCAGCGTGCGCCGCGAGGGCCGCGCCGTGCGAGTCGCGCAGCCCGAGCCCCGGGGCCTCCTCGGTGCCCGTGAGCTCGAGCGCGTAGTCGGCAGCGGTGCTCAGCAGCCCGCGGTATGCCGCGTAGCGCAGGTGGCACCCGAACTCGGGCGCGGCGCCGAGCGCGGACGCATTGTCGAGCACCAGCGGGCAGAGCCGCCGCAGCGCCGCCGCCGCGTCCAGCGTCCCTGGGTCCCACGCGCGGCCCGCGGCCAGCAGGCGCCCAAGCGCGCGCTCCTTGGCGGCACTGGTCAGCGTGAGCACCGCGAGGTCGTGCAGCGCAAGCCCCAGATCCTCGGCGCCCGGGCGCGTGAACGCGGTGGCGTCGGGCTCGAGCACGAGCGTGAGCACCGGCGCGACGTCCGACGCGCGCGTAAACGCGCGCGTGCCGTTCTCAGGGCTCAAGCCCGGGTGCAGCCCGAGGGCCACGCGCGCGCCCAACGGCTGCTGCACAAACTCGCGCGGGTCGGGGCACGGGACCGCGAGCGCGCGCCAGCGCGCGCGCGTGTAGAGCGCAATGCGCCCGACAAAGCTCGCCGTCGGCGTGCGCACAAGCACGAGAAAATCGACGTACACCGACGCCGAAAAGTTGGACGCGCGCCCGGCGCTCGCGTCGGCGTCGTTGGCGAGCGCGGCGTCCAGCACACTGGACGGGAGCGGCGCGACAAACTCGGTCGCGGGGGCGGGTGCGCGGGGCGCGGTACACACAGACGCCGCCGCCCGCGGCGTGCACACGCCAGCGCCGGCCGCGGCCAGTGCCCCGGCGGCATACTCGTCCCCCTGCCAGCCCACGCAGGCGTGCGTGCGCGCCGCGCCTGCCCCCACGCGCACGCTCTCGGGCACGACGCTGTAGTTGGCGGGCTCGCCGAGCGCCGCGCGCGCGCGCACCGCCAGGCGCACAAAGTCGTATCTGCGCGCGGCGGCACCGCCGAGCCCTGCCGCAAAGTACACGCGCTCGAGGCCGACGTCGGCGACCGGCGTAAAGGCCTGCCCCGCGTCGAGCGTGCTCGTGAACGTGAGCACCGCGTCAAACTGCACGCTGACGGTCTGCAGCACGACGCGCGTGCTAAAGGCCCCGGGCGCGGTCGGGCGCACGACCGCGACGCCGACGTCGAAAAAGGTGGATTGCACGCCGCCGCGGTGCTCGACTTGCAGCGCGGTGCCCTCGAGCTCGTCGGCGTGCAGCTCGACGTCGACGAGGCCTGGCGCGGGCTGCCACGCGCGCGAGCGGTTGCAGCCGTCGAACGCGCCGCTCACAAAGTCGCGCCGCGCGAGCGTGTCGATGCGTGTGGCGTTGCCGAGGCACCCGGCGCTCGCGCGCGCCAGCGCCTGTACGACAAGGTAGTGCTGCGCAAGCGCGCCGACGCAGCACGGGGCCTGCACGCTGGCGGTGGCGGGTGGTGCGCACGCCGCGCTCGCGTTGCGCCGCGCGAGCACAAGCGCAAAGCTCGCCCCGGGCGCGTCCGCGAGCTGCAGGCGCAGCAGCCAGCGCGTGCCGTTGACCTCGCGCGAGAGCACGCGGAAGCCGTACGACGCGGCGTTGCGCACGCTCCCGCCCTCGAGCGCGCGCAGCCGCAGAAAGCCGGTGCTCGCGCTCGCCTCCGCCGCGTCCGCGCTCGCCCCGAGCTCGACGAGCGAGACGTGTGCGCTGTTCAGACTGAACAGTGCATCCTCGACGCGCGCCAGCCCTGAGTGGTTGGCAAGGAGCTCTTGTGCGTGCACGTCGTGGAACGCGAGCGCGAGCCGGCACGTCCAGATCGCCCCGCCAAAGTAGTGTGCGGCAAACACACGCGCGCTCGCGCGCTCCGCGTCGACGTCCGCGCGCACAATGCCCGCGCCCTGCAGCGCGCGCAGCGCAGGGACGCCGACGCGCGCGCGCGCCGCGGCCGGGAGCAGGTACCCCGGGCCGGGCAGCGCGCCCTGCACTGCGAATTCGAGCTCGAGCGCGCTCTCGGTGCACGTGCGCTGCGCGTCGCTGTAGAAGCCGGTGACACAGGCGCACACGCCGTCCTCGCACGCCTCGTCGCCCGCGCAGGCGCACGCAGGCGCGTGTACCAGCGCGCACTGGTGCATGCTATAGCCCTCCGGCGTCGGCAGTGCCGCGCACGCGTCCGCGCACAGCCAGCCGCTCGCGGGGAGCACCTCGCGCGTGGCGTTGTCGTACAGCGCCGCCCACGCTTCGCGGTCCCAGACGTAGGCCGCCGCCGCGCCGCAGTCCGGACCTGCGCAGGCGCGCGCGTCAGTCGTGTGCAGACGAATACAGCGCACGGTAGAAAGGCGAAAGCACGCGTGGCGTCAGCACCCGTATATACTGCCCCGCATCAGACGCCAGTTTGCCACTAGGCAGGAGCGGACTATCTTGCGCACATAGTGCCCGGGAGTTTATGCACTCAAGATCGCCAAGTGTGTTTCATATTTCTATTACAACAAGCTGCAAACCAAGCTCGGTAGGTCAGATCGATTTGACCGCGCGCATGTATCATGCAACTCGCTCTAGCTACTGCATTTGAAAGACCATCCGGCATAATGCCAACGGTAACCTCGCGTGCAAATATAACGCAGCAGCCAGCTTTGTCTCGTATGCAAGGGTATATATGACATGCGGAGAAAGCATCGAGATTGCGTGCTCGTGCACGCGGATAGCCTTGTATAGAAAGGATGAGTCGTTCTGAATCAGCCATTCGGCAAAGTACAGAACTCTAAAGTTTACGGTCATGGCCTTCAGCATGAAGACGGGATCTTGCTTCAAATCGTCAGGTACGTAGACCATCAATGTTGAGCAACCTGGAAGCATACCCAGTATGAAAGCTTTATCCTGTTGCATACGCGCACTGGCATACTGGAAGAAGCTTACGTTATACTTGAGCGCCAATGTCACAACCTGCGGATCGTCTTGTTCCGTCTTGGCCATTCTAATAAAAGCCCCCCCATGTGAAAATGCAAGTCGCCACTCTACAATATGCATGCGACGTCTGGTGATTGGTGGCATCTCTGTCAGAGTGTTGCGTAACTGAGTAAGCTTCTTGCTCGTAAGCTGCTTCATCCTACGCATGCGAAGTCTGGTGATTGGTGCCATCGCCGTGAATGTGTGCAGTGAATGAGTACGCTTGCTGCTAATATAGTACTCAGCAGTGCGAGAGGGCACACGTTTGAGCTCCCGATAGTGCACACTGCATACAGCAGAGGTGGTCTGGTTGTCGTCTCTTTTTTTTAGAATGCGGGTAAAAAGCATAAAATGTAGCTATTTCGAGAAAAGTGAAATTTGCCGGAAATGGAACATGGCACATAAAGCAGCAAGGCCTGCTGCGAAATCCACAGCGAAATTTCGACCAGGTGCGGCACGCAAGCATGCCTGCTGCTTTGTGACGGGTGCATGACTGCCGATGTCTGCATGTCGTGCCCGTGTTCGCAGATGCACCTGCTCTCCCCCGCGCTCGAGGCCAAGGTCGCCGCGGTCATGTACCACGAGAACAGAGTCGATCAGCTCCAGCGCGCCCTCGCGGAACTTGAGCAGCAGAAGCAAGAGCAGGAGCAGCTGCTGCAGCAGGATATCGAGGTGCTCCAGCGCGCCCTCGCGGAACTTGAGCAGCAGAAGCAAGGGCAGGAGCAGCTGCTGCGGGAGGATATCAAGCTGCTACATGCGGCGCTCGGAATCAGCGGCGACAATGAGTGACTAGCGTGCGTCCGGTGTGTGACGATGATTCTACATGCATACGAATAAAAACAAGAACCCTGTCTGGTCGGCTATGTTGACAGCAACTTGTATACACAAACACTATTCCGGAGAAGAGTTGCAGAGAAAGCTTGCATCCGGTGAGGCCACAGCGAGTCTGCCGACTGTGCACCAGCAAGCATGAGCACTCACTCGCAGGAGTCACTGCGGCGCCTTCTCAAAACTTAGCGGGGGTCCCGTGTGTAGCCCAAAGCCAGCACTGCGTTGGAAGACTGCCTAGCCTCTGCAGAGCTGCCCGCACGCGCACGCATGGGCACTCACTCGCAGGAGTCACCACGGCACTTT
>Ga0209666_1003455_pt1 | contig 11483 bp, 7 predicted proteins | sample SaaInlV_125m_DNA_FD_184679 | JGI IMG/M metagenome (GOLD analysis project Ga0209666, IMG submission 184679) | Marine microbial communities from expanding oxygen minimum zones in the Saanich Inlet - Saanich Inlet SI037_S3LV_10m_DNA (SPAdes)... | ecosystem: Environmental > Aquatic > Marine >...
CGTCCGCGAACGGCCCCAAAGGAGACACGAGTGACGACGCGCGCGGGTCTAACAGAACCATCCCGGGGTGGAACCGCCACCCGCCGCGGCGCACGTCGCCGTCAACCTTCCAGCCGTAAAGCACCGTCGCGACGCCAAACCCGGGATCGCCGCTAGGATCGCCCGTCGCGCTCGCGGGCGAGGGCATGGGGAGCACCGCGCCGGGCATGCCCACGGGCAGCGCGACGTGCCACACGTCGCCCGTCCTGTGCGTCGTGGGGTTCAGCGCGAGCTCCATGGTCTCCGGCGCGTCGCCGTCGCCGTGGCGCCACTGCAGGAACAGAGTCACCTTCTGCGCGCGCGCGCTGTGAAGCGCGAAGTTGCACCATCCGGGCCCGGCCGTGGGCCCGAGCTCGACCGCGCGCGACGCGCCGAGCGGGTACGGGCACCCGGGCGCGGCGCCCACCGGCACGGCGAACGCGGCGGGCGGGTCGTGCGGGTGTTTTCGTTTGGGCATGTCGTACAGAACTTCGCCCTCCTCGTCCGGGAACTCTGCAGACGGAGGCTTCTTCTCGACGAGCACGAAGTTCATCTCGAGCGGCGCGTAGTAGGACGGGATCTCGAACTTGGCGCGCGCGAAGCGCAGCGGGAACCCGCGCCGGTACACCACCGTCGTGCGGTCGCCGTCGCGTACCAGAGGCGTGCGCGTCGCGGCGGTGTTTTGGCCGAAGCGGGGCGCGGCGCGCGCCTCGGCGCCCTCCACGTACCGAGAGCCAGCCGGGATCTCGGGAAGCGACATCCACTCGTCCAGCCACTCGCGGTGCATGCCCCAGTGCAGCCAGAGCTCGCCGCATCCGTCCGTGATGGGCTCGCCGTGCAGGTCGTGCTCGACATCCTCCGCCACCTCGAAAATGGCCAGGTACGTCTCGCCCACCGGGATCACCTCCACGTGCACCTGCCGCCCCGCCTCGGTGTGGAACGTGTGCTTCGCCGTGCGCTCGCGCTTCGCGGCGTCCCCGGACCCGCGACCGCGCGCCACGTCCTTCGTCCGGCTGTCGCGCGCGTACGGCGCGACGCCGCGCGCCACGTGCGCGTCGCGACCGCCGCACGCGCGCCCGGGCGCGGGGGAAGCGGGCGCGAGGGGCGCCGACCGCGCGCGCGACGGTTCGGCGTGGGACGAAGAAGCCGATGCGTGAGGCACGCGCGCGCGCGACGCGCCGATCGGCGACGGCCGCGGGCGCGCGCCGCCCGCCGCGGGCGACGCCGCCGCGCGCGCGGCGCACGGGGACGCCATCGCGCACGGAACGCACGAGTGTGCGCGAAAGAATGCGCGGAGCGCGTCGATCGCGAGGGGATAAACGCTCGAAGCCGGGGGCGAAGGAGTCCTCGACGTGCAGTTTGGAAAGTTCCTGGCGAAAAACGCGCTTCAAATTCGTGTTTGACAGATTCCTCGCCGCGCGCGGTCGCGCGGTCGCGTCGGCGGGGCTCCGAGCGCGGCGCCGCGGCCATGGCGATCGCGAAGCTGGCTTTCGTGTTCGCGATCGTGGCGTGGTACCGCGGGGACTGGGTTTACGCGCAGCTCCGAAGGCACGCGCGCGTGTTCGGCGACGCGCTCGCGAGACTCGGCGTCGGCGTGTTTGGGACCGACCCGGCGCGCGCGCCGCTCGAGTGGACCGTGGAGGACGGGACGGACACCTCGGCGCACGGCAGGCTGGCGCGCGAGCGGCGCGCCATCCTCGAGGACGCGAAGAGAAGAGCTGGGGCGCACGGGGGCCTCGGCGCGGGAGCGGCGAGGCGCATGGCGGAGAAACTGGAGGAAGGGTGGGCGCGGCGTCGCTCGCGGCGCTTCGCCGGCGGCGCGGGAGACGGCGCGACGAGAGACGCGTTTCCCGAGAAAACGCTCGATGCGCTCGTCGCAGAGCGAAGGGCGCGCGCGGCGGCGGCCGCCGAGCGCCACGCCGAGGTTCGCGAGCGCGTGCGGCAGAGACGACAAAAGGGCAGGGACGCGGCGTCGACGACGCCGCGGTGACGCCGTCGCGGCGCGGAATTTTGGCCCGCGCCGCGGCGGCGGCGACGCGCGCCGGTCGACGCTTTGCTTTCCTCGTGGACGGCCGGTCGCGCAGACGCCGCGCGCGTCTTCGTGCGACGCTCGTGAAACGCGATGATCGTCGTCTTCTTTCGTCACAACATCCCGTCTCGAGACGACCCTCGCCCTTCTCTCGCCTCACGCGCGTCTAAGTAATCGCCTCCAGCGTCCTCTCTTCTTCTCTCCGCGATCGATCCGCGTCTCGCCTTACAGGTAGGGCACCGCGGCGGCGTTGACCGCCGCGTTGACGTGCCAGGGGTCGGCGATGTGGCGGCCGAGCGCGGCGACGGGGCCCTCGAGGTTGTTCGCCTGCGCCTCGCCGATGATGCCCGCGAAGGCGAGCATGGCGACGCGGCCGTTGGCGATCTCCTTCCGCTTGAGCGTCTCGAAGTCCGCGCCCTTGGAGAAGCCCGCGGGGTCGAACATGCCGCCGGGGTAGAGGCGCTTCACGGGGTCCTTCTCGGACGAGCGCTGCTGCTCGACGTAGGCCATGACGAAGATCTCGATGGCCACCACCACGGGCAGGGGGAAGGGAGTGGGCGCGCCCAGGTACGTCTGGGTGTCCTGCACGGGGGCCTCGGTCCAAGTGACGCCGGTGATGGCCTCCGCGCCGGCGGCGCCCGCGACGCCGAGCATCGCCCAGCGCGAGTGGATGATCTCCGCCTCCTGGAAGCGCGCCAGGTTGGCGGGCTCCTTGCCCAGGTTCAGGGGATCGAAACCGTAGTCGCAGGGCAGGGAGCCGTCGAGGTGCGCGGGGGGGGTGGAGCCGGGCATCCACACGGCGCGCGCGGCGGTCTTGCCGACGGTGCCGTTGGTGGCGTTGGTCGCGAGCTTGCGGCCGGCGAAGGAGCCGGCGCGGGCCACGATGGGGGCAGAGATGGTGAGGGCGGCCATTGTGATGGTCTGGTGTGTGCAGGAATGGAGGGCGCGCGGACGCGGATCCACCCTCGCTTTCCGCCGATATTGAGGAGTTTCTTCGAGCGCGCGCTCTGATTCGCCGAAACAGATTCGGCCGGACGTGATGACTGTTTGCCTGTGCGAAGGTTGCGAAAAGTAAAAGCGAAAAAAATGACTGTAGCTCGGAAACCGTTTCTGCGGGAAATGCAATCGATGGCGACTTGACGACCCGTAGCTCGCGTTCAACCTCCGATCACGTCGGTTTCGACAAAACCGCGCGCGCGCGTTTCCCCGGTTTCAATGATACTTCCTGGTTTTATAACTAGATGATGATACCGGTTGATCACGCGGTGGCTTTGACGGGCCACCTTCATGCGTGAGACGTGTCCCCCTACCTTGTTACCAAAGGACAACGACCACAGATCTGAACCCAACCAAGAGAAGAATCATTCACGACACACCAAGACGAGGTTCGGATTCGAGCGGAATGCTGCGATGTCTGATGCCGACAAACAGGCGCGGCGACGACGATGATGAATGAAAAATCGATTGATGTCATTTCCCAAAACGCGTTGGGGATGCACAATTTCCTGCACGCCGCCATCCATGGCAGACGACGAGCCAGCCGCGAAACGCGCGAAGAACGAGGAGGAGGAGGAGCCGGAGGAGTCCGAGGAGGAGTCCGAGGAGGAGTCCGACGATGAGGACGACGAGGAGATCATAATCGACGGCGAGAAGTTCAACGTGGACGACTTGGAGGAGGAGAGCGACGACGACGAGGAAGAGTCCGACGACAACGACGACGCGTCGGATGAAGACGAAGACGCGGACTCCGACGTGCTGGGAGGCAACGTCTACATCGTCACGCACCATCAGGAGAAGAAGTCGGAGATTTCGGACGATAGTCTCTTCGCCCGCAAGCTGGACTGCGAGATCGTCGGCGTGGCGGGGTCGCTTGAGAAGGCTGAGGATCTCGCGCGCGAGTACACCGAGGGGGAGTTCGAAGTGGAGGTCAAGGAGGACTTCCACGGTTGGTTCGCCGACGGCTTCGAGGTGCAGGACCCCGAGTCGATCGATTCTGATATCGTGCACAAGGTGTTGATCGAAGTGCACGAGATCAAGGAGTGAAGCGGCGACGACATCGTGCGTCTGGCTGTCCCGGGATGAACGCGTCAAACGTGTCGGAAGGTGTACGTAGCGCGAAGAGCGTCGAATAAAAAAAAATCACAACCCGCACCTACAGCGCGTCGTCAGAACCGAATCTTCATGTTCGTTCCCTCCCCTGTGGTCTGGCGCCGGGCAGGCCCCTCGCGGATGGTCTCCACGCGCGCGTCGTCCTCCTCCCGCATCAGTTTCCCGAGCTCCACCATCAGCGCGTCCATGCCGATGCCCTCCACGGCGCTCACGGGGAGCACCGCGACGGGCGGCTCGCCCACGTCCGCCGCGTCCAAGGTTCGAACCGCCGACGTCAGCTCCTCGGTGCGCAGCGCCGCCCACTCCAGGTCCATCTTGTTCAGCGCCAGGATGTGCGGCCGCCGCACGTACTCGGGGTTGTACATGCGCAGCTCCTCGCGGACCGTCTTGTAGTCCCCCACGGGGTCCGACCCGGACGCGTCCACCACCACCAGCATCGCGCGCGTGCGCCGCAGGTGCCGCAGGAACGCGCGGCCCAGCCCGCGACCTTTGTGCGCGCCCTGGATCAAACCCGGAAGGTCCGCCAGCACTGGCCCCGCCTGCGGCTTCTCCGTGTCGTACGCGGAGAAGTCCATGGGGTCGGAGGGGTCCGGAACCACCTCCGCTGGCTTGACCACGCCCAGGTTGGGCATGAGCGTCGTGAACGGGTACGCCGCCACCTCCGGCGACGCGCGCGTGACTGCTTTCAGGATGCTCGACTTGCCGGCGTTGGGCAAGCCGACCAATCCGATGTCGGCTACGACGCGCATGAGCAGCTCGACGGTGAGCTCCTGCCCCGGCTCGCCGCTCGTCGCCGTGAACGTCGCCTCGTCAAGCTCGATGTCGCTCACCTCCACGTCCTCGGAAAGCTTACCCGAAAGCTTGCCGCGGCGACTCGCGCGCCGCTGCGCCTGCTGCGCGCGCCGCGCGGCGAGGCCGCCGGCGCCGCCCTCGGCGATGAGCAGCGTTTGGCCGTGCTTGGTCATGTCCCCGAGCAGCTCACCGCTTCTTTTGCGGCGCACGACCGTGCCCGGGGGCACGTCGATGTACAGGTCTTCCTGCGTGGGCGCGATGCGCGTGCGGTCCGCGCGCCCGGCGCCCGCGCCGGGCGCCGCCGAGCCGTGGTACCCCTTCTTGGCGCGCCAGGTTTTTTTGTCGTGGAACGGGAGCAGCGAGTCGCACGCGCGGTCGACGCGGATGTAGACGTTCCCGCCCGCCCCCCCGTCCGCGGGCTCCGCGGGAGGCAGCTCGATGAACTTCTTGACGTTCCGCCCCCACTGGTACTTGAAGTTCTTGACCGTCTTCGCCTTGGCCTCCGTGGTCCACGCCTCGCCGTCGCCGCCGGCGCCGCCCGCCACCACGATGATCGCCTCGTCGAAAAACAAGTGCTTGTTCTTGTCGTCGATGGCGCCGTCGACGCGCGTCGACTCCCCGCGCACCTCTCGCGGTCCCGAACCGGTCTCTCGTGAACGTCTGGAAGCCTTACCACTCGACCCGCCGCCGGCGGGAAACAGCTCGCCGTCCCACTCCTGAAGGAAGACGCGAGGGAGATGGACGGGAACGGTCAGACGCGCGCGTTTGAACGCGCGGCGCGGCGCGAGAGGGTGCTCGAGAGGAGGTTTCAGATAAAGTGCGGCGCGACGATTGACGGGAGGTGGGCACGACACGCACCTGCTGCTTCGCAGCCTTCTTGGCCCTGGAGACAGCACCGCCGCCCGTCTTGGCGCCCTTAACCCCCGCGGGGCTGGCCTTGCCCTTGCCCTTGCCCTTGCCGCCGCGGGCCGCCTTGCCCGCGGTGCCGGCGCCGCCCCCGCCGCGGGCCTGCGCCACGACGGCACCGCCGCGTCGCGCATTTTCTGCCGCCGCCAGCGCCAGGCGACGCGCCGGGACGACGGCGGGGACGCGGGGCGAGGACCCGGGCGCGGACGCCGCGGAAACGGTGGCGCAGGCGCGCGCACGAGGCGCGGCGCCGAGCGCCGGATGCACAGTCCCGCAAGCGGCGTGCATCTTGGTGTGCCGCGTCGTCGTTCCGAGGGGCGCTTTTTCACGCGCAAGAGGCAAGACGACGCGACGCGCCTTGCTTCTTCACTCGCAGATCTACAAGCCAACTGGCTGGCGTGTTATCTGCTCACTCTTCGACGCACCTCCTCGACCATGTCCACCGCGACGATGCGCCTCAGCGCGGTCGCCGGCCCCCGAGCGCGCGTGTCGCTCGGCCGCGTCCGCCGCGCGGCGCCCGCGCCCGCGCGCCGCGGCGCTTCCCTCGCGCGCCGCGCCGGCGAGACCTCCGCCGAGCCCGCGGCGTCTCCGTTCGCGTCGCTCGCCGATCGCGCCGCGTCGTACACCGCGGACCTGAAGGAGATGGGCATGACCATGCCCATCATCCGCCGCAACGTGGCCGGCCCCAAGAACGACCTGCGAGCGCTGCAGGTGTACCAGGACGCGCTTAATGGCGTGAGTCCCGAGGACGAGGACGAGATCACGCGGCTGGAGAAGGTGCTGGATGAGCTGAACGCGCTTCGGCTGGACAAGGCTGAGGAGGAGCTGTTTTGGGCGGAGCGCGAGGGACAAGTCGTGAGCGCCATCACGGACAACGCGAGCGGGCTGAGCGAGAGCGACAAGAGCGAGGTGGCGAACATGGTGGCGAACATCACCATGTACGGCGTGCAGGGCGCGGTGTGGAACGCCATGATCCTGCTCATCGTGTTCGTCTCCATCGTAAACTTCCTTCGATGACGTTTTGGTGAACAAAAAGTACGTGTAAAAATCACAGTTTCACAAAGTCGCTCGACTTGCGCGCGAGCTCGGCGATGGCGACGCGCCCCTTCCTGTTGATGAACGCCGCCACCTCCGCCATCTCGTCACGCGAGATGAAGATGAACTTCCCGCGGTCGTCCATCACGCCCGTGATCCGTCCCATCTGCTCCAGAGCCTGCACGCGGCTCACCGCGTCTTGCGTGCGCAGACCAAACTCCGCCGCCAGCTCCTCCAGCACCACAACCTTCTTCTCCGCGATGTAATCGACAAACTCCGCCAGCAACCCACCGCTCTCCTCCGCCATCTCCTCCTCCACCGTGCCCTCGTTCGTCACCGTGAACATGTCCTTCCACTTGTCGAACTCAGCAGCCTCCGCCTTCTCCTTCTCGACACGCGCCGATTCCGCGGCTTCGCGCGCCGCGCGTTCCTTCTCCTCGCGCTCAGCTTCCTTCGCCGCGTACTTGGCATCCTTCCCCGCGCGCTTCTGGTGCTTCAGCTCAGCCTCCTGCGCCTGCGCGAGCTGCTGCGCGCGCCTCGCCGCTTCCCGCGGGTCCTCCTCCGCGGCACCGTGGTGGTCGTCCGCGTCGCCCTCGTCGTCGTCGACCCCCCTGCCCCTTCGCCGCCGCGCGCCACCGCGCGCGCGAGGCGCCCTCCGACCACCGGCGGCGACGCCGGGGTCGCCCCCCTCCGCCTTGAGCTTCGCCGCGGCGGCGTCGCCCTCCCCGGTCGCGCGGCTGATGACCCACACCAGCCCGCCGAGCACGAGGAACAGCAGGCCCACCGCGACGGCCGCGAGCGCGGCGGCGTTGTCCGCCATGACGTGCGCGGCGCGGCCGGATCTGGCCGAGTCGGCGATCGGAAATGTGCTCCACTTGCCGGTTTTCCGGCGTGAAGATTGCCCGCAGGCAGACCGCTTTTCTTTCGGAATTGCCGTCGACGCCCGACACAACCCCGCGCTCTTCCCCACGGTTGACGCGCGCGATGGGCGACGACTCGGAGGAGCCCAAGCGCAAGCCCTTCGCGGCGAAGCGTAAGGAGGACGGCGACGACGGCAAGAAGGCGAAGAAGGAGAAGAAGGAGAAGAAGGAGAAGAAGGAGAAGAAGGAGAAGAAAGAGAAGCGCGAAGGCGGCGGCGGCGGCGACACCGAGGCGGAGCGTCACGAGGCGAACAAGCGTGTGAAGAAGGGCGAGGATGACAAGAAATCCAAGGACGACAAGAAGGGCCCGCCGGAGATCACCACGCTTTTCTTCGGGCAGATGCCGTACGACACCAAGGTGGAGCACATCGTGCCTTGGCTCAAGACCATCTTGCGCAGGGAAGGATGCGCCGATGACATTCACGCCGTGCGCCTCGCCGGGGGCGGCGGGACGAACAAAAAGTTCAAGGGCTTCGCGTTCGTGGATTTCAAAACCCGAAAGGCGGCGAAGAAGTGCCGCAAGTTCCACGACACGCTGTTCCGAGGCAGGAAGGTGAGCATCGAGCCGTGCGCTCGGCCGGAGTACGTCTCCTCCAAGGTGGAGCGCGCGCGCGCCGCGACGGAGGCGGAGGCGACCGGGGGAGAGAAAAAACAGCTCAAGCAGCTCACCGACTCGGACGTCGTCGACGACATGGTCAAGGAAGCCTGCGAGAGCTCGAGCGGGGTGATCTCGGAGAACGACTTCGACTCGCAGCTCCGGAGCTTCCTGAGCCTGCTGCCCAAGGACGTGCTGTCCGCAGCGCTGACGCAGATCATCAAGCAGGCGCCCAAGGCGCCCAAGCGCCGCGTGCCGTACTTCATGGGCATCACCAAGAAGGTGTCGAAGCAGTTTTGGGACAAGAGCGACGCGAAGAAGAAGCGGGACGCCGGGCAGCTCGAGGGCGAGCCCGAGTCTAAGAAGCCGAAGAAGGAAGAGTCTACGCCTTCGGCGGCGGAGGCGGAAAAAGCTTAGAGGACGAAAAAGCTTAGAGCGAGGCGCGACGGCCTTTGATGCGAATTAAGCCGTCTCTCGTTAAAAATGTGTCAGAGTCTCCTCTCCGATGTCGTTCTGTCTGTTCTCCGTCTCTCCCCCGCGCTCCGCTCTCGCGAGCGCGCGAAGCCTTTCCTTTCGGGCGGGAACAACGCTAGTTTACAGTCGCCGTCGCCGCAGCCTCGCCGGCGCTTCCGCCGCCGGCGCACCGAGTCAAATCGATCCTCCTCGCGCTTCTTTCCTCTCAAACAATCTCAAACAATCTTCGCCGCGCCGTCCGCGTCCCTCTCGCTCACGCCCAGCCCATGTTCATGCGCACCGCTTCAACCGGCGCGTACACGGAAACAGAGCGCGAGGGCGCGTAGACCATCATGGACGCCGGGCGGTTGTTGAACTCCCACTCCTCGGACGAGATGGCGGGGCAGTTGCACGTCCACAGGTTGCTGTACCCCCCAAACTCCGGGTTGTCCGAGGACAACACCAAGCGCCAGTCGCCGCCGTGCTTCAACCCGATGCGGTAATCCGTGTACGAGTTCACGGGGTGGAAGTTGAACACAAACACGCAGTCGCCGCGCTCGACGACCACCATCTTGTCCTCGTCGCTCTTCAGCGACGTGTACTGGTGGTCCCCGCACAGGTACTTGAACCGCGACGCGACGTCGTGCATCGCGGCGTCGAACGCGTTCAGGTACTTGTACCGTAAATGGTCCATGTCCACCAAATCGAACCGACGGCGGCACAGCAGGTACGAGTTGCCGTTGCCGGGAACGAATTCGCCGGTACTCTTCTCCACGCGGTCGCCTCTCGGGAAGTCGATCCACTCGGGGTGGCCGAACTCGTTCCCCATGAAGTTCAAGTACCCTTCGCCGCCGAGGCAGCACGTGAGCTGTCTTATCATCTTGTGCAGCGCGAGGCCTCTTGAGATCACCGGGTGGTCGGGCGTCAGCGTGGACATGTGGTCGTACATCTCCTTGTCCATCAGCCAAAACGCGGTGGTCTTGTCGCCCACCAAAGCTTGGTCGTGCGACTCGGCGTACGAAATACACTTCTCGCCCCATCGGCGGTTCTCCAGGCAGTGCACTAAGTCGAACATGTTCCAGTTGTAGTCGTCGCCCCACTCGGAGAGCACTTCGATCCACTTGTCCGCGATGGCCATCTGTAAGCGGTAGTCGAACCCGACGCCGCCCTCGGAGACGGGACGCGCCAGGGCGGGCATGCCCGACACGTCCTCCGCGACGGTGATGCAGTGCCCTTCGTACAGCGTGTGTAACATGTCGTTGGCGAGCATCAAGTACACCATCGCGTCCACGTCCGTGGCCATGCCGAAGTACTCGTTGTAGTCGCCGGTGAAGTCCATCTGTAACCCGTGGTGCGAGTACATCATGGACGTGACGCCGTCGAACCGGAACCCGTCAAACTTGAACTCCTCCATCCAGTACCGCAGGTTGGAGAGCAGGAACCGAATAACCTCCCAGTTGCCGTAGTTGAAGCAGCGAGAGTCCCACATCCAGTGGTAGCCCTGGGGTCCGTCGTGGAAGTACTGCCCGTTGGTGCCGTCGAACATGTTGATCCCGTCCAGCGAGTTGGACGACGCGTGAGAGTGCACGATGTCCATCAGCACGGTGAGCCCGTACGAGTGCGCGGTGTCGATGAGGTACTTGAGCTCATCCGGCGTGCCGCAGCGCGAAGAAACCGCGAAAAAGTTGGTGACGTGGTACCCGAAGGACGCGTAGTACGCGTGCTCCTGGATCGCCATCAGCTGCACGGCGTTGTACCCGAGCTGCGCGATGCGCGGGATCACGTCGTCCGCGAACTCGACGTACGAGTTGATCTTGGGCTCGATGGAGGACATCCCGACGTGCGCCTCGTAGATGCGCAACTCGGCCGGAGACTTGGGGCGCGCGTACTTAAACTGGTACTGCTCCTCGGGGGGGGGGTCGTAGTAGATGCCGTTGAACGGGATCTCGTCCGGCGCCTGCACCGCGAACTTGATCCAAGCGGGGATCTTGTCCACCGGCTCCTGGCCCTCCAGCTCGAGGTGGATCTTGACGCGCGTGCCGTGGGGAATCGCCGGCGAGCCATCCGCGTTGTTGGGCAAAAACACCTCGAACACGCCGAAGTCGTTCTTGGTCATCCACACGCCCTCGGCGCCGGTGGACCACCCGTTGAAGTCGCCAAACAAACACGCGGCTTTCGCGGCGGGAGCCCACTCGCGGTAGGTGATCCCCGCCTCGTCGCGCGTGAAGCCCATGGTCTCGTACCCGCGCGAGAACTTCTCCAACCCGCCCTCGTTCTGGTCAATGGCGTTGCGGAGCCCGCAGTACTTCTCCCAGCGGTACTGCAGGTGCCCGCGGTGCTGGTTCAGCGTGCCGTCGAACATGCAGATGCCCATCCCGTCGGTGGTGATGGGCGGGTACTGGAAGGTGTCGAACCGGTTCTTCGGCTCGTCGATGGGCTTGATCTCCGCCCCAAAGATGGGCTTCGTGTTCGCGCGCGTCGGCGTCTCAGGCACGAAATCCTTCGAGATGCGCTTCGGGCTGGCTTTCGTGCCATCCGCGTTCACGGGCGCCGCACCGGGGAAACCGCCGGGGGGGGCGATGTTCACGCCCGTTGAGACGGGGGCGGGCGCCGGCGCGGGGGGAGG
>Ga0209666_1003457_pt1 | contig 11480 bp, 13 predicted proteins | sample SaaInlV_125m_DNA_FD_184679 | JGI IMG/M metagenome (GOLD analysis project Ga0209666, IMG submission 184679) | Marine microbial communities from expanding oxygen minimum zones in the Saanich Inlet - Saanich Inlet SI037_S3LV_10m_DNA (SPAdes)... | ecosystem: Environmental > Aquatic > Marine >...
ATTGAGAATTTCAAGTCATGTCAGCGATGTTTTTATATTGATCGTAGATTAGGTGTTGGGCAACCTCCTGGTTTTCCCTTCAATATTAACTCAGCAGTTGATGGACTATTGAAAAAAGAATTTGATCATTATAGAGAAATAAAAGAACCACACCCTTACATGGAAAGACTTGGTCTTAATATCATACCCTACCAACATGAAGAGTTAGATGACTGGAGGGAAAATTTTAAAGGTGTCCAGTATTTTGATGAGGGCAAAAACTTAATCATTACAGGTGCCGTAGATGATGTCTGGTTTAATTTGGATACAGAAGAGCTTATAGTTGTTGACTACAAAGCTACTGCAAAAAATGGAGAGGTCTCACTAGATGCTGACTGGCAGGAGGGTTATAGAAGACAAATGGATATCTACCAGTGGCTACTTAGAAAAAAAGGTTTTAACGTCTCCGATGATGGTTACTTTGTTTATTGTAATGGAGATAAGTCTAAAGAGTCTTTTTCTAACAAGGTTGAGTTTAAAGTATCAGTTCTTAAATATACAGGTAGAACAGATTGGATAGAACAAGCATTAAAAGATATCAAAGAATTATTGGAAGGAGATGTAGTTCCCGGTATTAATTTAGAGTGTGCATTTTGTAGCTACAATGAAAGCATTACCTCAGTATTAAATTAAAAATAACTTCTATAAAAAATATAATTCAAAAAAAATTCAACTGACTATTTTTGGATTTTTGTACTATGAGTTATAAATGTGATTGACTAACTCTATAGCTTTTTTTTGCGGTAGTCGTAAACGTGCATAAATAGATTCTGAATCTGTAAGAGTTGTATTTACATCAGCATATATATCTGTCTCTGTATCTGTAAAAGTATGTTTAGTGCCAGCTGCTAAAACTTTATCCCAATTATCTTTTGTTTTGTTTTCTTCCCAAGTATCTAGTGCTATTTCTAAGACTAACGCTGTTTCAAAGCTCATATTTTTTATCTATTCTTTCTCTTTGTTTTATGTATAATCCTTATCTTGAAACCTTCTATTAAATCTATGATCTCTAGCTTCTTCATATCCGGGAATATTAGTTTTAAGAAGATCTTTAATCTCCCTATCACTTAATTCCACACCAAGTTCTAGTAAGTTTTTTTTCTTTTCTAGGGTAAGCTCTTGCAGGCTCCTCTTACTTTTATCAGCAAGTTCTTTGTCTCTTTTAATCTTTGCTCTTAGATCAGCTAATTCGACTTTTTCTCTTGTAAGTTTACGATTTTTTGTTCGCATAGCAAACTTTTCCTTACTTGAAAGTCTCTTAGCATTTTTTTTAATTTCGCTTCTATTTGATTTATTTACCTTTTTTTTGCTTTGAGATTTGCTACTATCGTAAAGTTTTTGTTTTCTAGGCACATCAATCATCGTTGATATTTTTGGATCTAACTCTGTGAGTATTTTTAAGATATTTTTTAATTTTGATGTTTTATTAAGATACGCTGAAACCATAGCAAGTTTAATTTGATTGTCCGAGAATTTGCATATATCAATTAACTCAGGCGCCCTATGAAAGGCTTCTCTTTGATTATCTCTTAATGGTTCTACAAAGCCTGTGTTGTGTACAAACTTTTTCTCCCACAATTTAAGAACATCTTTACTCTCCATAATCACAAATATAATAAATCTCTATATATTTTTCAATTTCTTTATGCTGAAAAACAAATATGAGTGGAAATTTATGTTTCTATCTCTAGATAATGTAAAAAATGCTTAAATATTAATTTCAACTTTTGTCCAAGTACCTCTTATTGGTTTGTCATGCTGTTTCATAATTCATCATTACTCCACACCATAAACTCCATAAATGAAAAAACTCCTATTAACTTATCATCTATTTGTTTTTTCATCCAGGAAATAGAATCTTGCCTATATCCACCACCATCAATTATTATCATTGCTTCGTATGGATTGTTTTCCTTTAAATTTATGACTAAAAAAGGAAACTTTTCATCTACAGAACCTTTTGATTGCTGCCATTTAGCCTCAATTACTAAAGGGACCCCATTCTGTCTTGAAATTATGAAATCTACAAATTGATTAGAGTTATATATATTTTTCCCTAAATTAAATTGTGTTGAATAGAGCTTATTGTCGTGTCTTTTTGAGTCTGAAATTAAGTTTAAAAAACTGTCACTTTCTATCTTTTCATACCCCAGATTAATAAGTTGGGCTTCAATATTTTTCTCAAAACTTTTTCCTGTTTTTTCGGGTCTTTTATTTGACATAAAAAAAGTATAAAGACACGTGAATTAAATTGCATATTGTATTTAAAAATGTCTCAGATTATTGGTAAGATATCAAAATGGTTACAAAAAAAGCTTTACCTATAGTTGAACAAAAAAATTTAAAATTATATCTTTCAGACTTTAAGAATGTTCTGCCTTTGAAAAATATTCAAACTGTAATTGTTGACCCTCCATACAACATCAACTTTAATTACGGAAAAAACTACAAAGACAATATGAATCCTGATGAGTATAAAAAATTAATGTATGACGTCCTTAATCTATCTTTTAGAAGTACAAAAAAAGATTCTTCTATGTTCTTGATAAATTATCCAGAAATAATTGCCGAATTATTCCAAACAATTAAATTAACTGATTGGCGCATTCACCAATGGATAAGCTGGGTCTATCCATCAAACATTGGTCATAGCAAAAGAAAATTTACAACTGCACAACGATCAATCTTGTGGCTCACAAAGGAAGAACCAAAAATTTATATAGATAGAGTATCACAGCCATACAAAAACCCAACTGACAGAAGGGTCAAAAAGCTCATAGAATCAGGAAAAACAGGAACAAATTTATATAACTGGTGGGAGATAAATTTAGTTAAGAATGTTAGTAAAGACAAAGAATTGTATGTTAACCAAATACCTAGAGAAGTATTAAAAAGATTAATACTGGTAACAACTGACAAAAGAAACATCGTGTTAGATCCTATGTGTGGAACTGGAAGCACGGCACTTACCGCTCAAGAAGAGGGAAGAGTTGGGATTGGGATTGACTTAAATCCAGATTTAAAAAAAATATGGAAACAATATTGAATTTATAAAAATTAATTAAGCTTACTTTAAACTATCGACTATTGAAAGTTAGAAGAGATTTTTAAAATTCCATTATTTGTCATGTAGAAATAGTAATAGATCTTATTTTGGGATAAAAGTTTATTAACTTTTTTTGAATTATCATTTTTAAATGCATAACCATACAAAGTTATATCACTTTGATTATTTAGGTATATTTCTATCTCATAAGGTTCATAGTTATATTTCAATAAGAATTTTTTAAGAATATTTAGATATTGCAAGTTACGAGCATTATTTTGGTTTTCATCCCAGAGGGTTACAAACATAAAATTTGTAATGTTTTTATAATCTAGTAATTGGCTAAAAGCGTAGTTCTTTTTATTTATATGAAAAAGATGTCTTTTATCATCTATATATAAAGCTAACTCAATATTTTTATACTTATCTTTTATTTCTAATCTCTCTTTAAAGTTTTTATCACTAGTTACATGCCATCCGTTACCAAAAGGACATGGGTATATATCTAGAGTTGCTTTATTTTTATTAAGACTTTTTATTCTTTTGTCATCTTTAGATTTGTATGAAATCTTTCCTATCTTTTTAGTAGTGCACTCTGTACAGCGGTTGGGTATGAAATCTTTATTTTTTAAATTTTTATATTTATATTTTTCAACACGCAGCTTTTTTTTCTTATCGTTCATATTTTTTTAATTCAGAACCATGAGCAACAGTATTCCTTCTTGGACCATCAACTACTTTTATGTAGTTTCCTTTTCTATCTCTTTTCTAATGTTGTGGCCCAAAGTGTGTAATTCTATTATATCTTGATTTGTTTCCCAATCTTTCGGTGCAATCTCTACATTGTGAATTAAAGTAGCAATTCGCAAAATCTGATTCATAAAATCTTTATCATTATATTTTCTATCTACCTTAAATGCTATCTGACAAACTACATGCTCTATAGGTCCCATTATTCTCTATCTCCATTCTTTTCTTGATCTGGATTGTTTTTGAAGCTTTCTTTTCTTTCAAATTCTTCATACTTAATATGTCTAGGGTCTGTACCTTTGCTGTAATCTCTTACTTTTCTTGAGGTGGCTCTCATGGCATCATTAGAGTCACGCTTTGAGTAGTGTAAAGTCTTGTCGTATTCAATACCGATATTTTTACTTTGATCGAATGCATCGTGATCTGCTCCGAGGTAGATTATCAACCAGCCTTCATTTGTTTTATTTTCTATAAGTTGTTTAATTGCCTTGTTTGTATATTCAGTAGAAGCATTCTCTAATCCGTCTGTAACTATTACTAAAGTTTTTTTCTCATTTTGTTCAACATTTTTACTGCCATGCTCATTTATTGCAAGGCCAATAGCATCTAGTAATGGTGTAGCTCCTCGTGGGTTTAAAAAGTTATAGTCTAAACTTTTCATATCTTCAATCAGTGTATTTCTAATTGGTGTCTCTATTGAGCCTGAATCGAACGTGCTAATGGTAATCGATCCGGTTACTTTTTCATTCTGCTGATCTTTTACAAAAGTATTAATTGAGTCAATAGTTTCTTTTATAGCAGAGCCCATTGACCCGGAACGATCAAGTACGATTCTTATATTTACAAAATCTTTTTGTATAATTTTATTACTCATATTTAGTACCTCCAAAACCTATACATTTCTATTTCGATTTGTGTTCTAACTGTCATCTGATACCACCTCGCCCGTTTTAAAGTCTACGATGGCAACCTTGGGGTCGTTAAAGTCTCCCCACTCTGTCATAGACTTGACCGTGTCCTCACTAGGAACAAAGCCATATTCCATAGTGTCAACAATAAATGTTGTCTTGCCGTTCTTATCGGGCAATTGTTTGTCTGCAATTTGTATAGCTTCTACATAGCTATCTGCCTCGACAACGTAGGTAAAATCTACGTTAAATGTATACTGCTTTTTCATTTTTCCTACCTGTATTTCTTTATTTTTTCTCATATTTTCTCTATAGGGGAAGAGTTTTTATATTGCTCAACTATTTTTGAATCGATTGCGTATCTAATTGCCTCTTTTACTAAAGCTACAGGGATACCAGTAATTTCCGCACAAATTGTTGCATCTTTAATGAAATTATCAGATCTCTGGGATATGTAAACCTCTTGAATACCCGTTGATAGCCACCATACTTTAGGGGTTATAAGATTTGAAGGTATCATATAGTTTAGAGAAGACTCATAAGACTTTACTTTTTTAACATCATCCCTAGATAGAACTTTGTCTATTTTCATAGAAAAAATAGTCTTCATATCAAGTTCTTTACATACAAAGTGTCGTTTAGTACCTGAGATAATCTCCCAATTAAAAAGTTTGTTAGCTTCAGTGAATTGAGTTTTGGCTAATACTATTGGTTGAAGAAGCCCTGTTTGACCTATGCTAGCTTTAAGTTTACTAATTTCTCTAGGATTTTTTGATAAATGGACATAATCTGGATTAAAACATTCTGATACATTTGCATCTTCGTGTCTAATTACTTGTCTTAGTTTAAAAATATCAATCACTTGATTTTCATTCAAATCAAATTTTTTATCTTTCATAATTACTAAATAGGGGAAAAGTTTTTTATTTTGGTGTGTAAGTGTGATAAATTCTATATTTATTGAAAGGGTCACACACGTAAACTACTCTACTATAGTATTCAGCATCCTCTTGAGCGTTGATTAAGTAAAAATAAATTGTTTTACCTTTATCACAAAAACATTCTGTTTTATTTTTATAATTTAAATCGGTAAAATACTCTATTTCATTTCTTGAAGTGTTCGTTTCGCGAATTTTATACTTTTGATAATTTGTATTTATTTCATCTAGGTTCTTGTCGGTGGAACCTTCTTCCATTCTTTTATAGCCTTCAATAAAATCATTAAATTCTTTTTCTTTATCTGACAATTCTTAAAGGCTTACTTTCTGATAATTTGAAACTAAGATTGCATTCCCGATTCCAGTTCTTTCACTAAGTTGTTTTATGTATTTTGCCTTATCATGGCCTGCGTGTGCGGGAATTATAGTTTCTGGCATAATCATTTTTAACATTTTTTCATGATCTCTTAATCCTGCATGACCAGATGTATGAATATCTTTAATAATATTGAGATTTAAATCTATTAATTTATCTTCCAAGATTTTAAAAGATTTCTGATTTGTTTCTGTGGGGATTACTGAAGAAGAAAAAATTATAACATCTTTTTCTTGTGGTGTGAAGCCATAGAATCCATCAGCAATTTTTGACAAAACGGAACCTGATTCTCCCTGATGCCCTGTACATATTAAAAAATAATCGCCCCTGTTTTCTGATACTTCGCTTAACAACTTCGCAACATCATCTCTTCTTTTAACAATTTCTACTTCCCTAGATAGTTGAAGCTTTGAAAGCTTTTTTGAAATAGATGTATGTAGATCTAAGCTGCTGCCAATAAGACAAACTTTTCTACCTAAACTTTGCCCAGCCTCAATTAATGTTTTGAGTCTCACAACATGAGAGCTAAAAGTTGAAGAGAAAATTGTTTTTCCTTTGGCATCTAAGCCTTCTAGTGCATTGTAAAGCTCATCCTTAACATCTTGTTCAGAAGGTGTTTCAATATCATAATCTGCATACAAGGATTCCAGAATTAAACACTTAACACCTTTTTTGCCAAGTTCTTTGAGTCTTTTATAGTTAGGGGTCTCACCTATTTGCGGATGTTCATCAAATTTATAATCTACAGCGTACATAACGATTCCATAAGGAGTATGGATAGCCAAGATTGCAGAATCTGGAACTGAGTGAGTTACATTTATAAATTCAACAGTTATATTATCTGTCACTTGATAACTTGTATTCAACCCTACCTCGATTAAGTCAATACCCTTATTAGCAAACGTTCTGTCATATCTTTGATTTCTAAGGTCTTGTTTTATGAAAGCAATTGTATAAGGGGTGGCTATAACTGGTATATTTTTAAAAAATTTCATCCCAAAAGGAACTGCACCAACATGATCTAGGTGTGCATGTGAGGGAATTACAGCTTTAACATTTTTAAGATCTTTTTTTATAGAATAGTAATCTGGAACTGCATCGGCCCTAAGCAACTCATCGTAAAATAACCTTCTTTGCCGACCATCATTTTTTTTAGTCTCTGCTTCCTGATACTTTACATAGTTTTCCATACTTAAGCCCATATCAAGTATCACAACTTCATTGTCTACTTTTATTGCGACACTGTTGCCTTCAATTTTTGAATATCCACCAATTGGGATAACTGATAAAGACATTATAAATTACGGAAGTTTTCTAACTCAATAATGTGACAAGGCTCAGATCTGCTTTTCAGCTTTTCAACTAAATCGTAATCGTGGGTCAGGTAAATGATTTGATTTTTATCAGATAGCTTGAATAACTCATTAAAAAAATTGTCTTCTTTCTCATTATCTAGTTCTTCGGTACAGTCATCATAAATAAATGGAAATATAAAACCGTTTTTACTTGAAGCACTCTGAATAGCAAGTCGTAATGATAAAGCAATAGAGGCTATTTCACCATGACTGAACTCATCTGGATTACGTGTAAAGTCTCTTCTAGTATTGTTATACCCCATAGAAACCTGTTGAGTTTCCTCATCTAAATTAAATGAGGTAAATTGACTATTTATATTAGGTAATACTTCATTGACAGTTTTAATGAAATTAATGTTATCAATATCTGTTGAGTTCAATTGTTGAATTGCTAGAAAAATTCCTAAAACAATCGCAAGATACTCCTTTTTTAAATCTTGTATTTCTTCAACTAAAGAGAGTTCTTCATTTTTAAGATGTTCTATTACAAACTCAGGCTCTTTTTTTACATCTAATTCTGCTTTGGCAAGTTCGCTTCTTTTATCATTTCTTTCTGTATCTAAATCATTTAGCTTTTTACGTAATTGAGTTAGCTCATTACCTAGCACTTGGACAGTAATTGTTCCTTCTATTGAACCTTTTAATAAACTTTCTAATTCACTTTTCTCAAGGTCTTTGAACTGTGAATCTGAAGTTAATATTTTTATTTCTTCTATAAGAGTTATGAGTTTATATAAATCATTAAGAGTATCTAAGCCGTATTCTTTTAGTTTCTTGTCTCTAAGAGTTTCAAAGTGCTGAATGCTTTCATTGTGAAGCTTTATTGCAGCATTCAAATCATTGATTTCAGTTTCAAAGGACTTTTGATATTCAACTTGTTGATTATGATTATTAGAAGCTTTTTCAATATCTGAAAAATCAATGTCGTTTTTAAGATCAAATTTATATCCAAAATCTTGAGTTGCCTTTTTGAATTCATTTACCTTATCTTTTAAAGTTGCTTTTTTTTGTGGCAATTTACTCTCAGCAGAAGCTGCTTCTTTATAAACTTTGTAAATTTCGTCAAATGCTTCAATATAAGAATTGACATTTACAGAAGTGATAATTTGGTATGGTATCTTTGATTCTTTGCAGAATTTATTGATATTTACTTCTAAAGAGTTTATTTCGCTTTCGATGCCTTCTCTCTTCGTTTCTAACCTTTGTAAGCTATCTATATTTGATTTGTGTTTAGAAATAATATCTAAATTTTTATCAATAGACACAAAATTACTTAAGGCTAATTTTTCATTATCAATTATTTGTTTCTTTAATTTGTTAATAACTGCTTTTGTTGCATCTTTGCTTAAGATTGTGTTTAAACTTTCTTTGTTTTGCTCAAAGCTAGTTTCTACCTCATCTATTATTTCCTTGATTTCAAGGGTGCTTTCATTGCCTTGAAGATTTTCTATATTTTTACGTAATTCATTAATTTCGAGTTGATTATTTTTTAATTCTTTGTCATTTTGAAAAAAACTATTGTTAAGTTTCGAGATTTTGGAGACTTGAGCTTTAGTAAGTTTACCTTCTTCCTTAGACATCAATTGATAAAGTGGTTTGGTCAAAAGGTCTAAATCATGCTTCATGTTCTCAAATAGTTCTTTTTTTTCATTCTTATCTTGTTCAAGTTGATTTATTTCGTCGTGTATCTGCCTGATATTATCAAATTGTATTTCTAGTGATTTAATGTTGACTTTTGGTAATGATTTTCCTTTTTTTGTTTTATTTATTTTTTCAAATCTAGAAGAGGCAGTTTCTAGAGCGCCTTTGGTTGTTTTATAGTTTTTCTCTTGTGATTCCAGAGACTTTATGTCATCAATTAATATTTTGAAGGTTGTTTTTTTATATTTTGTTATTGAAAAATTACTAAGAATTTTTGAGTCAAAGTTTTTTGAAACCCTAGCAAAAGATTTTATCCAATGTTCTTTCCCTTCAAGTGTTCTAAACTGTGAACTTAACTCTTCATAACTTGTTTCAAGTAAGTCTAGATCATTTTGTAGATTTTCAATAGCATTAAGGTCTAATTCCGGGACTTCTTTAAGTTCTGCTTTTGCTCTTTGTATTTCATCCAATTTTTTATCCAGTTCCTCGTTTAGTTGTGTTAATGAGCTTTTATTTATTTTGCCTGATGCTCCAAATTTGATTAAATCTGTAATTCTTTTTAAATGCGTCTTAAGAGATTTTTCAATTAAATCATTGCCAGAGGTAGCTGATGAGATTAACTGCTGAAGTTGTTGTTGCCCATTCTGATCAAAATTAATGCTGTTGGATATATCACGTACCATAGAGCTATCAGTTATGAAATAATTTGAAGCGGCATATTTTAGGTGTTCACTATGCTCAAATAACTCTTTTGTTTTCTTGGGTATGGTGTTACTTATTTTCTCTAAAGAAAAATTGTGGATTGTATTGTCTAAATTAACTTCTAAATCAACCTCAACCCTTCCTGCCTCAGAAATTGTTTTGCCGTAATAATCAAAAAAAGGAGTGGATTTTCCAAAAAGTGTTAGAAAAATTGCTTTAACTAGACTAGTTTTTCCAACACCATTATTTGCATAGACTAAATTAAATCCTTCGTAGAAATCAATAGGATCAAACCTAAGATCGCCATACTTTTCAACGATTATTTTATTAATATTCATAACGATTCACCCCCATAGGGGATTCCATTTAAAATATTTTCGGCAACAGTCTTGGCGGTTTTAACCAAATCCTCATATTCATCACTACTGTCTTTAGCGCTTGTGGTCTCTGCTAGAAATGTTTCCTTGTTTCCTGCTTTGAAGTCTTTTTGATACTCTTTTTCTATTTCTTTACTTGCTTCCTCAAATATTAAATCTAGTAGCTCTTGTTTATCGAGATTTTCGTGTTGGTTAGTTAGATTTTCAACAATTCCAAAACTTGACTGAACGTCCTCTCCTTTAAGTTTTTGGGTGTCAATTTGGATAACCTGAAGGTTATCAGAGCTTGTTTCTCTTATAAGTTTTTTAGATTCAATCGAAGAAGATATTATTCTTTTAACTTCTGAATTGTTTCCGGTTATTGTCAATTTTATTAAATTTAATATACTGCTGTTTTCCCACTGGATATCTGTACATTTGTCCAAAACTTTACTCTTAAAGTATCCCCAATTATCTTTTGCGGTTACGCTTAAATTTATTTCAAGAAACCTTGCATCATCTAATTCAATAAATGAATGCTCAAATTTTCCATTATTCACTGAGACCATTACACAGCCTTTTTCATTCATTTCAGCGGACTTAGTATTTAAACCTTGAGGATTGCCTGAATAAATCACCTCAGGCATACTTTCAATAGGTGTAGACCGTAAATGTATATGTCCAAATGCCCAATAATCATAATTTAATGGTGAGAGGAGTGACTTACTTGTAGGTGCATAGGGATTTCTGTCAGGATCATTTGGACTAGAACCTTTACAGTCGGTATGGAGCAAACCAATATTAAAAATGTTGTTTTTTTTCTTTGGAAAATCTTTTACTAAAGCTTTGTGTACATGCTGTTCTTCAAAGCTCTGGCCGTGTACTACAACATTACATAAATCATCTTCAAAGCTTTCTGATTTTTTATCGTCAAAGACATATACTCCTTTGGGAAGTTTATTATTTTTAAAGTCTGATAATAGATCAGAATCGCCTGGGGTATAGTTCATTCTGTCATGGTTACCAAGCGTAATGTAAACCCTTATTTTATTTCTGCTTAACTCTGCAAGCCTTTTATAAAATTCTGTATACAATTCTCCAGAATTTGTATGCTTATCAAACACGTCACCTGCAATAACGATAAAGTCTACTTTGTTTTCAACAGCAACGGAAACAAGGTTCTTTAATGCAGTGAGTGGAGCTTGAAAAGCCCGTTTAATTAATTCATCTTTAAGTCGAAAATATCTTGAATCTATATTTGAACTTGATTTGTCACCTATAGATATATTTCTTCCTAAGTGAAGGTCTGCAGTATGAATAAATGTGAAGGATGTTTTTTTCTCAGCCATACGTTCTTATTTTAACTTTT
>Ga0209666_1003464_pt1 | contig 11458 bp, 6 predicted proteins | sample SaaInlV_125m_DNA_FD_184679 | JGI IMG/M metagenome (GOLD analysis project Ga0209666, IMG submission 184679) | Marine microbial communities from expanding oxygen minimum zones in the Saanich Inlet - Saanich Inlet SI037_S3LV_10m_DNA (SPAdes)... | ecosystem: Environmental > Aquatic > Marine >...
ACACTGGCCCGCGCACGGTCGCCGCCCCGCGTGTGTGCCCCGCGTGCCGTCGCGCCCCCGCGTCGTGGCGCGCGTGCGGCGAATGCCAGCGGATATGCGCGGACGGCGGATCATCGAACGGTGACGACGACGATGAGCTCCCCCCGTCCCGCACACTGGCGAGGTGCCTGCTGCGTAGCAAATCTCGATGCCTGTTTCGGACCTGGCGAAGCGGCGTGCGCTCGTGCGCCAAAGAACGCCGCGACGTCATGAAAGCGACGACGCACCGCGTCGGCGTCATCTTTCGCACATGGCGCGACGCCAAGCGCAGTATCCGCGCCGCGGAACACGCTGAACTCAAGGCGGTGACGCATCATCGCAAACGAACGCTCAAGTTGCCTTTAGCCGCGTGGCGACGATCCAACCAAACGACGTTCTACGTCAACCATCGCCTTCGCTCACGACACCAAACGAAGGTCACGGACGGCGCACTCGCGCGTTATATCCGCGTGCGTAACCTCGCCCCAGCGTGGCGCGCGTGGTGGATATTCCACGTCCAATGCGCCACCGCCAGGGATTGTATCAATCATTTGGGCGAGGCCACATCGCGGGAGTTCTTCCTACGATCCGCGGTGTTCGGCAAGTGGAGGATGTCCACGCACTTGACGAGGCGCGAACGGACGGAGCGCGCGGCCGCCGCGGTGGACGCCAAGGCTGACGAGGTTCTCAGACGCGAGCAAGCGCTGGAGATCACGACGGGCGCCATCATCGGGGAACACGTCGAGAAGATCAACGTTCAACTGCGACGAGCGCTGACCAACGAAGCGGATCTCGCGAAGAAACTCGCATCCATGGAGCGTGAACTCCGCGAGAAGGATGCCGTGATCGAAGGCAACGCGCGTTCGATGAAGTCGACGCTGGAGAACGCGGAGGACTTCGAGGCGACGCTCGCGAGGCGCGCGGTGGAAGTCGGTAGAGCCGATCGGGAGTCGAACGAACGCGAGCACGAGCGGGAAGTCGCCTGGCTTCGCGCCGCGGTTGAACGCGCGTTCGAGGAGTGCCTCTGGTACCGTACCCGATACGGCGCCGTGGATGCGAACGACGACTTACCGAAGTTCCTCGCGCGCGTCGCGGGCGAGGACCGCGCGCGTGGGATGTTGCCCGTCGGAACCCGACCGCCGTGGGTCTCGTCGTTCGCGCCGGAAAAAGACCAGCTGGCGACACGTCTGGGCGGTCCGAAGGCACGTACGCCCGCGCGAATGATGGGCGGGGTGCCGAGGGTGCCGAGGCACGGACGATGGGGCGGCGCGCACCCGACGCACCCGGTCACCGCGCCGTGGTATCCGTCGTCGACGTTGCGAAATGGCGGGCGCGATGGGACTAATAAACGCGGCGATACTTTCCCGGGGTTCGGTAAGGGGGTGTCGAGCCGCGCCAGGCTCCGCGCGTCGGATCGCGCGTGGGAGGCGCATCGCGCGGGGTTCGCGCTCGCGTCCACCGCACAGGACGCGCGCGCCGCGGCGTCCTTGGCCATCACCCAGGGCGACACCGTCGATGACCGATTGACGACCGCGGATCGAGTCGAATACAACTACACGGTTGAGATTCCTCCGAGCACGGCGAAGAAGGCACCGCCGGAGCCGATGCGGCCGATACGGGAAAAGGTGGAGCGGTGGAACGACGAAGTGGATGACGCAAACGACGTCGTGAGCGTGCGGAGCGAACGGGAGCGGGCGGCGAGCGTCATCAGCGTCGCCGCGAGCATGCTGGACTTTGATGACAGCGACGGCGACGGCGACGACGCCGCCGGTCGCCGCTCGGGCTACTCGGACGACAGCGACGACGACCTGTTCTCGCAGGCGCCGTCCGTGCGGTCCGCGCCGAGGAGCGCCGTGCCGACCGCGGCGGCGGCGAAGGGCGGGGACGATAGCGACGACGACGACTGGATGTTCCGAGGGAAGGGCGTCAAGGCTTGAACTAGCGCCGAGTGAGTAATGTTATTTATTGCCTCGACAGTCCTTGCATCTAGAGCGCTGACGACCGTGCTCGCAGAATGATGACCCACCGCACTCCTTGCACTGAGAGCGTATACGACCGTGCTCGCAGATTGATGCCCCACCACACTCCTTGCACTTAGAGCGTACACGATCGTGCTCGCATATTTGTGACCCACCGCACTCCTTGCATGTAAAGCGTAGACGACCGTGCTCGCAGATTGATGCCCCACCGCACTCCTTGCACTGAGAGCGCTGGCGACCATGTTCGCATATTCCTGACCCACCGCACTCCTTGCACTCATAGCGCCCACGACCGTGCTCGCAGATTGATCCACCACCGCACTCCTTGCACCTAGAGCGCTGACGTCCGTGCGGACAAGCGCTGCACACCTTGCACTTCGAGCGAGGCTTCACCCCGTGCTCGCACGGCCCGAAGTGCTTCGGGGCTCTCTTCCTCTTCGTGCCCTTCTTGGTCAACTCCTCTTTCGATGTATCCGTGTTCTCTGCATCGCCGACATTCGGAACGGCTATCCTGACTCTCGGCCTCCAAACCGTCGTCATCCCCATTCGCGAGGTCGGCGCGCCCCGAAGTGAGATTGCAGCGTATCAAACGTGTCGGAACCAAGAACTCGATTTCGCTCACATAACGCCCCGTCACCGACCGATGTCCCTGACGGCCGTGCGTCGCGCGTTGACCCGCGCGGTGTGCCCGGGCACCCGCGCGGGCTTCTCCACCTCGAGTACCGCGTCGCGGGCGGCGACGCCGGTGGTCAAGCCCAAAGACGGCGTGCGGCAGGTGGCGGAGATGACCCCGGAGCAGATCGAGGAGCTGAGCGTGTTCCAGGCGGCGGGCGGGCTGACGACGGCCGCGTTCGGGGGAATCGTGGTGTTCGTCATCGGCGCCGGGGCGACGCTGGGGGTGGCGGCGGGGATATCACAAGTGCTGGGTGCGTCCCCGAACCCAGTGTTGAACGCCCGTCACGGACCCCGCCCCGCGCCCCCCTCGCGGACTCAATTCCTCCCTCGTCGATTCCCTAACAACCGCCCCCCACCACACTCCGCGTCCATGTTCCGCAGGTCACACGATGAATTCGAAGCCGCCGGAGCCCCCACCGCCCCCGACGCGAGATGAACTCAAAGCGAAACTGGCGGAGTGGCGTAAACAACCGCGCGGTGCCCAACGTAACGACGCGACGAGGGCGATCAAGACGCAGCTACGGGAGATGCGAAAGGCTGAAGGATCCTGGTGGTGACGTAGACTAAGAACGAACGCGTCCAATCCGCCGCTTGTATCATGAACGATATTCTAATAGGTACTTCGCGAGCGTCGGCGCCCCACACGCGCCGTCTCCGCCCGTCCCGCCGTTCACCAGCGTCCCGAGCGTACCCAACAGCGCCCCGCCGTCTCTGCCGATCAAACCGTTCACCTCATTCTCGCTCGGAGCCGCCGACTTCACGGTTGTTTCCTCCGTCTCCTCGCCGTCGTCGTCGTGCACCACAGCTGTGTCGGCACCCTCCTCGGCACCCCCCTCGGCATCATCCATGGGTACCGCCGGCTTCGGCTTCGTGGGCGAGCCCATCTTAGCCCGCCACTCATTCGCCGTCGATTCTTTCGAACCGGCCAGCGCAGCCGTCAGTCCCTCGTCGAAGACGCGAAGCACCTCGTTCAAGACGCACGTCGCGTCTTCGTTCGACAGGGTACCCGCGATGACACGCCGGAGGGTCCCGACCTCCTTCCCGAGCGCCGTCGCAAACTCACTCGACGCCTCTGCAAGGTCGGCGGCGCCTTCTTCTAAAGATGCTTTTCGGGCCGTGAAGATGTGTGAGCACCAGATCGTGGGCAACCGCGCTGAGTGGTACACGAGCCTGTCCCGCGCGATGCTCACCATCTTCGTCTGCAGCTCCGTCTTGTGCTTCTCCAAGTCACGAACTGTGGAGGTGAACTCGCTCAGCAGTTGGGTTCGCCGCGTGTCCGGCAGCGTCGGCGACAGCGCGGCGGAAACCGCGGGGGTTACTTCCAGAAAGAGCCGGACGCTCTGCTGCGCCAGCGCGAGATGCTTGGCGGTGATGGAACGAAGCCCCGCTGTGCGCATCGACCCGGCGCCCAGCACCAGCTGCGAGGTGCGGCTGTTGAACACGCGGAGGAGTTCCGCGATCTTGTACACGGCGACCGGCCCGAGGCTCGGGACCCGTCTCGCGACGGCGAGGTGATCGGCGCACATCTTGAGAAGCGCTAAGCTCGCGCCCACGGGAACCACGCGCTCACCACCGGGCAGAACCAACGCGTCACGCACAGCTGTGTCGTCGTCGTCGTGCACAGCTGTGTCGGCACCCCCCTCGGCACCCCTTTCAGCGGAGTTCACGGCGACGCAGGGCTCGAACCCGGCGTCGAGGATTCGCTGGTACTCACCCGGAACCGGGGCCACCGCGGTCCACGTCTCAGACTCCAACACACTCCCGAGCTTCGCCGCGTGCGCCGCGTGTCTCACCGACATGAAATCCTTGCACTGCGTGTTGAGCGCCCCGCGCAGTGACAGGCACCGCCGGCCACCGCTCAGGGACTCGGCCCGCGCGAGGAACGACTCGGCGGCGTCGCAAATTTTGGAAAATTCGCGAAGCGTCAGCCGAGCGTTCGTCGACGCCCGCGACGCCAAAATCTTCGCCATCGCACCCTGCGACGCGTCCGCGAGGGCGAGCACCGCATCGGACGCCGCGGCGGAGGCTGACGCGCGTTCACCGGGGGGTAAGGAGGCGCACAGCTGTGTCCTTACATCGTCGGCGACAATTCCGCGCGATGTATTTTCACCCCCGTCCTTGGCGACGGTGCCGAGCGCGTATTGCGCCGCGGAACGGACAATCTCAGCGCGCGCGAAGTGCCCCGCCAGCGCGTGCGTCGCCGCGCGTATCACGGCCGCGAAGACCTCCGCCGGGAGCGTCTCCATCGCCTTGTACGTCGCCTTCTCCGTCGAAACGGAATTCGCGGAATAATTCGAGCCGTCCATGTCCACGCTTTGGACGCCCAGGACGGTCGAGTCGGCCACACGTAAGGACGCGAGACACGCGCGCCGTATGCATGCCCGCGCGTCTGACGCCGCGTCGCGTCCCCACGCGCGCATGGCATCGCCGATCCGCCCGGTGCGGTGCGCGCCGCCCCGAATGAGCGCCCGCAGCGGCGGCAGCGCCGCGTCAAACACATCCGCCGACGACTCCTCGCTCGGACCGAGTCCCACGACGTCTTGATCACTCGGACTGACATCGTCTTCCTCGTCTTCTTCACTCGCGGACAAAACGTTTTCCATGCCGGCGTCCCTCGCGGCGGCGCGGACCTCCGCGAGCGCCGCGCGAGTCGTCGCCGGTCCCCATCCGTCCCCGGGACTAACTCTCCTTCTCGAGTTTGGCTCTGATGATAAGCCGTCTGTTCCAAACTCGCCCGTTTCGTCGCCAGGGTGTCCCACCGACCCGGGCTGTACCCTCGCCGCGCGCGTGAACTCCAACACGAGTGCAGACACCACCTGGTTCTCCACCCCGTCCACGTGCGCCGCCACGTCCTTGAGGCACGCGAGGCCCGCCAGCGTTGGGTCCGATACCTTCCGTCGAATCTCCTCGCAAACCTCGAGCGCGCCGCCGCAGTCTTCGGCGGCGACCAACACGTCGAGGTCCTCGCGGCACTCCCGCACGGACGACAACGCCTCGAACACGTGGGTGAGCGTGCGGAGGTTCGCGCGTTTCCTGTGAAGGCTCGTGACGGACTCGTGTGCGCACGTGGCGTACGTGGATGCTTCCAGAAGCGACCGGCGAGTCCGCCGGATCGCTCCGCAAGTCTCCGAGACGATCGCGTCGAGCTCGTGTAACCGAGCGGAAGCCTCGAAGAACGACTCGCTCCTCGCGCCGATCTCCCCGACCAACTTGATCTCAACCTTGTCCAGGTGTTGGCTCAGTCGTTCCTGCGTGGCCAGGCCGGTGGCGCCGCCGAACAGCGTGGAAGACGGCGCGGGCGCCCTTTGCTCGGGTCCTCCCTTTGACGATGTATTCATCAATCGATCGTCATCCGGGGAGGTGCGCTCGTCGGGACACACCGCGCGGAACACCGCGGGATCCGAGAGATCGAAGCATGGATCGAAGTACATCGCCGGGACCTTCTCCGCGGCGTGACGGGTCGAATGGTCCCTGGCGCGGACGTCGGCGACGACGGAGACGGCCACCAAGGCCGTGGTGGACGACGACATCGATGATGATGTCTTAGTCGCATCCGATGCGTGGTCGAGTTGTTGAGCGCCGTTCGCGTCGCAATTGCCGTTTACGCCCGGATGAATTCCTCCTCCCTCGTCAGCCTCCCTCGCGCGTCGATCCGCGTTCGCCCGGGTGAACGCCTCCCATCCCGCCACCTTCTCGAGGTACGCGTCGTGATCCCCGGGCGATACCTCGGGGAGCACGCCTTTCCGCAGCGGTGGAGGTGCCTCCTCCGCGGGTCTGCCCGAGGTCGTAGGTTCGAACCCCGGGACGCCCAAATACGTGCCGAGGGACGTGAGAACCTCGGTCGCGTCCGGGGTCTGCGCCGCGGCGGCCACGTGCGCGGCGTTGAGCTCGCGCGGGTCGTTCGTCATGGACGCGAGGTAGGCGGTGCTGATCCTCAGGTGTTCGTGACGACGGTCCAAATCGTCTGGGTCCCTCGGGACCAAGGGGAAAGGGTGGTCGGCGGCGCGGTGGCGACCTCTGCCGCGAGGACGCGATGAACGCATGGTCGCGTGAAACCCGCGCGCCTCCGCGCCCGCGCGGCCCTCCTCCGCTCGGCCCGCCCCGTGCTGTGAAGGAAATCCTCCATCTCCGAGGACCGAGACAGCGCTTCCAAAATCTCAGAGGCGGCATTGATTCATTCTCGACCGCGCCGCCAAGCGTCAACGCGAGCGAGACCCACACCTCGAGTCCATCATGGTGCGTCACCGCCCCTCGTCGCATCCGCTCACGCCCGAGCGTTCCCGAACGCGCCGTCCCGGCGATCCCGTCCCCCAACCCTAAACCCCCGCGCCCAGATCTCCCGCGCCTCCTGACGATCTCCCGCCCCCATTCTTCCTCCCTCACCCGCGCAGGCCGACCCCGAAGCGGACGGATGGGAGCGCACGGACTTCCCCATCGTCTGCGAGGACTGCCTCGGGCCCAACCCGTACATCCGTATGCAACGCGAGGACTACGCCGCCGAATGCGCCATCTCCTCCAGGCCATTCACCGTCTTCCGCTGGCGCCCAGGGAACGAGGCGAGGTACAAAAAGACAGTCGTGTGCCGCGAGATCGCACTCGCAAAAAACGTCTGCCAAGTATGCCTCCTAGATCTCGACTACGGCATACCCGTACAGGCGCGCGACGCCGTGCTCGGCAAGGAACGCGACATGATCGCAAAGTCCGACGTCAACATCGAGTACCAAACGAACCAAATCGCTAAAAGGCTCGAAGAAGGCGACGAGGTGGCCATTCGAGACCAAAACGCAGCCGTCGGCAAGGTTCGCGCGAACGAGCTCCTACAGAAGATGGCGCGCAAGAAGCCGTACTACAACAAGAACAAGTCCCCGATATGCACCTTCTGGCTGCGTAACGCGTGCAAACGCGCGGATTGCCCGTATCGACCGTGCAACGGCGATACCAACATGCCGGAGCTCACCTCCGCGCCCGAGCTGCGTCAGCAGAACATCAAGGACAGGTACTACGGCATCAACGACCCAGTCGCGAACAAGATGCTCGCGCGCGCCAACGAACAGACGCAAGAGCTCACGCCACCGGACGACGCATCGATCACGACGCTCTACGTCGGCGGCATCGACGATCGGGTGGACGAGAACGCGTTGAAGGATGCGTTTTACCAGTACGGTCAGATATCGTCCGTGCGGACGGTGTACGCCAAGAACTGCGCGTTCGTCACGTTCGTCGATCGCGCCGGGGCGGAGAAGGCGGCGAGTGAGTGCGGCAGCAGGAAGGCGATCAACGGCGTCAACGCGAAGATCATGTGGGGTAAAAGCCGGAAAGAACGGGGCGGCGGAGGCGGCGGCGGCGGCGGTGGTAACGGCGGCGGGGATGCGGAGGACGGTCCGCCCATGCCGATGATGATGATGCCGATGGTGGGTGAGGACGGCACGCAGGTGATGATGCCGGTGCCGGTGCCCGCGCCGATGTCCGTGCCGGGCGCGGGGGCTACGTACGACCCTAAGAAGCTGTATCCGTCGATGGACCCCAGCGCGATGGGCACGCGGAGACGGCAAGACGACCTGTACGACAAGGCGCAGGCGAAGATGGACGGGAAGGTTGAGAAGCAGACGGGGCACTACAAACGAAGGACTTGACGACTGATTAAGAGTCTTATTCGATGAAAGTTTCGATATTGACACCACGATATTTAGTGCTAGAGCGCCGCGACGGGTCACTCACGCCTCCTGAGCCCTGAGCTTCTGGGAGAGCTCGATCCAGTTCCGAAGTGTATCGCCCGCCCGACCCTGCGCGTGCGCCTCCTTGCACATCGCCACGCCCTCCTCCACGCTCGCCGCCTGATCCGCCGCCGCCATGGCCACGCCCGCGTTCAGCATGAGGCAATCAGCCACCGGACCCTTCTCGCCGCCCAACGCGTCCGTCAGCATCTGCGCGTTCAGCTTGGCGTCGCCGCCCGCGAGGTCGCTGAGCTCACACGGCGGGATCCCCACGTCCTTCGGGTCGAACGAGTACGCCTTGGTCCCAGCCGGGGTCACCTCCACGACGTTCGTGGGCCCGCACGGGGTCATCTCGTCCAAGGATAAATCGCCAACCGTGGAGCACACCACGAGCGCCTTCTTCATGCCGAGCGCCATGAGGGAATCCGCCATCAAGGGCTGGAGATCGGGGGTGTACACGCCGACGAGGGCGTACTGGGTCCCCGCGGGGTTCAGCATCGGTCCGAGCATGTTGAACGCGGTTCGTACCTTGAGCGCCTGTGATGAAGAATAAAACACGACGTCAATCGAAATGCCCATACGAGAATTAAAATAAACTTACCTTGCGAACGGGCACGACAGCCTTCATGGCTGGGTGGTACCTGGGCGCGAACATGAAGCCCATGTTGGTTTGCTTGATGCATTCGGCGACGCCCTCGGGTCCGAGATCGACGGCGACGCCGAGTGCTTCGAGGACGTCCGCGGATCCGCACATGGATGAGACGGATCGGTTGCCGTGTTTGGCCACCTTGGCGCCGGCTGCGGCCGCTAGGATGCACGAGCCGGTTGAGATGTTGACGGTGCCGGCGTCGTCGCCGCCGGTGCCGACGATGTCGAGGACGTCGTCGCCGGCGTCGACGGTGACGGCGCGCGCGCGCATGGCGCGGGCCATGCCGGCCATCTCCTCGGCGGACTCGCCCTTGGCGCGCATGAGAACGAGAAAGGCGGAGATCTGCGCGGGGTCGGCGTCGATGAGGGCGTCGAGCGCCTCCTCGGTCTCGTCCGCGGTGAGGTTCTCGGCGGCGCATAGGCGCTCGATGACGTGGCGGAGGTCCACCGCGCGGCATCGCACCGCGCCGCCCCTCGTCGCCGGCGCGAATCGCCCGAGCGACAATCCCTCGCGGGTCGACGATCGGGAGCTGTGTTTAATCGGTGAGACGCCGCGGACGTTCGCGGCGCGCGACGCGATGCGCCGGGGCGCCGCGACGGAAGCGCGGGTCATCGACACGGTGGAGGCCATAGAGGCCATGGTGTATCGATCGCGGGACGTGTCCAGTCACCTGGGCACGCGGTTGTGACGCGCGTCCGGCACCCACGCCAACCCTTGTTACGGATAGGGGCCCGCAGGAGGCTGGGATCTCGCAGATCGTGACGAGGACGCTGGCAGGCTGGCCCACTGGACGCTCATTCTGAATATTATTTCACCGCGTTCTTCCATCAGACTAAAAACGCCTACAAGTACTCGTACGCTTACGAGAGTTTGACTTTTCACACGCGAGTTTTTTCGAGTTCGGGTTTGAAAAAAGCTGCGGCTCGTTTGAATCCGACACACCCACCCACACGGCGCAATGGCAAAGTCCTCGAGCAAGAGCGCCGACAAAAAGATCGCCGCGAAGGCAGCTGGGGCGGCTCTCAAGTTGAAACGCGACGTTTTGAAGGCTGCGGAGGCGCTGGACGTGACCGATGCACTCGGGGGCATCCTTCAAAAGAAATCCATCACCGCCGCCGCCTCTACGGACCTCGGCGACGACGACCGGCAGTGGATCAGCGCCCTCACCGAGACAAACATGAAACCCGTGTGCGGCGAAACCGCGTGGCTCGACGGCGGGATAGGGAAGGAAACCATGCGCGACGCGTTTACGGAAGGGAGCCGGTATCTCATCGCCAGGGCGCCTCAGTCAGGCCTCGCCGAGCGCGACGCAAACGTCGACTCCACGTCTTCAGGTGTCCCAGTCGCGTTCGTGTGCTACAGGTTTGAACTTCTGAAGGACGCGGACGTCCCCGTGCTCCGGGTACATTCGCTGCAAGTCGACCCTAAATCGCGACGAACTGGGTTGGGCAAGCTGCTCACGTTACTCACCGAGATGGTTGCGAAGAAAGCAAACGTGGACGGCGTGATGGTCGCTATCGGCCGGGACGGCAACGACGCCGCGAAGCAATTCTACGCGAAAACCAAGTACCATCTGAGCGACTTGTCCGTAAGCAAGGTCAACCCGTGGGCGGGGGAGGGAGAATCCCCGTCGAAAGGCGAACGAGGCGGGGCTGTTGATTTATTTCAAAAAATATTCAACGACGATTCTTTGGCGACGATTCAATCAGCCGCAAAGACGCTCCGGGCGCAGCACGAAAAAGCGATGCACCAAACGCAGAAAAACCGGCACGGGGACGCGGACGGGGACTTGTCCTGGACCACGGGGCGGTACTGAGGGGAGTGTAGAGAGTGGGGTTTTAACGAGATATTAACGAGTGTGGTCCATTTGAGTCAAAATCTGTCGAAAAGCGCTTCGAAAACGTGGTCTTCACTTTTTTTTGGCCACGATATTCTTGGCTACGCCCACTACCCAGCCTCCGACGCCCCGAGCTCCAACAACACCGCCACGCACTCCGCGTTCCCCTTCGCCCGCGCCGCCTGCAACGGCGTCGGCCCCGCGGGGCCCACCACCTTACCGTCCAGCGCGGGATCCGCCCGATCCCGCGCCGCGTTCAAGTCAGCGCCAGCCCCAGCCAACTTTCGCACGAAACCCTGTGAACAAAACACGACGTCATTCTAATTACCCATACGAGAATAACCAAAAATAACCAAAAATAACCAAAAAATAACCAAAAATAACCAAAATAAACTCACCGCGTGTCCCCACCGAGCCGCCAAATACGTCGGAGTGCTGCCGCCCTCGTAACACGCGCGGTCCACGTCGCACTGGCCCGTGCCGAGTAACATATCCACGATGTCATCCCGTCTGGACTGATCCGCGCTTAAATCGTACCAATCACCATCCTCCACCTGTCCGCTTCGCTTCAGCCGAGTCGCCGCGA
>Ga0209666_1003465_pt1 | contig 11452 bp, 11 predicted proteins | sample SaaInlV_125m_DNA_FD_184679 | JGI IMG/M metagenome (GOLD analysis project Ga0209666, IMG submission 184679) | Marine microbial communities from expanding oxygen minimum zones in the Saanich Inlet - Saanich Inlet SI037_S3LV_10m_DNA (SPAdes)... | ecosystem: Environmental > Aquatic > Marine >...
TGGATCGGTACTGATAATGTCTTCATCTTGTACTTTATCCATAGCGACTTTAGTAGAACCGTAAAATGCTTTAGCTAAATTTTTATCTAGTTTGCCATTGGTTCCCATAAATAATTGAGCAAGTCTCTGTGAACCAAATGCTTCAGCAACTAATTCGTTAGATAATGAATTTGTGAATTCGCTAAATGATTCATAAATAAATGTTGTTTTGTTTTTTGGTGTTTCCATTTTTATATTTGGTGTATTTTCTTTTAATAATCTAGGATTCTTCTCTAATAGCTCTTCCATTTCTATTTCTGTCAATGACATAAAACTATCTTCTCCATATTTTTTGGATAATTTATCTGCCCCTTTGACATCTATGACCTGATCTAATTGATCATAGTCTAATGTTGCTATACCAAATTCTCCAAATATTTCTTCAGCTTTGGCGTTTGCCCTTGTGATAACAGATGCACGTTCGTTAACTACTAAATCTTTATTAAGATTATCTAATATTCTTTTGCCTGTTTTAGACAAAGATACTGATTTTTCTGAAATGCTAAAGAATTTAGAATTTCTTCTTATCCATCTCGAAGTGTCGGTAGACATTTCTCTTAAAATAGTATTGAATTCTTCTGGTGTAATTTTACCATCTGCTGCAGCTTCTAACATTTTATTTCTAATTTTAGCAGCCTTACCAACAGATTTTGCTGGATGGTTTTCAGTATACTTTCTTTTAACCGTGATGTTTCTTTCTTCTAATGGTTCTTCGTTAATATCCATGTGATAATATTATTGTTTTTATTATATATTCTTAATAAATGTATCGAATGTTAAGAATTCTGTTTCTATAGACTCTGCCAATACTCCCATAGAATCTTCCAGTTTAGATTTTAATTCATTATACATATCATGTACTGGCTTAGGTGTTAGCTTCTTAAATAGCTTCTCATCGCCATCTAACATTGCGTTTCTTACTTGTGTTGCTGATATATTCTTACCAGTTCTTGGTATTTCATAAAGTCCAAAATCAGTTCTAACACCAAGATCTTCTCTGTATTCTGGTTTATCTACTTGAAATCCATAAGTTTTCATTCTATCGCTTCCGGTTCCCCATAATACTGGTTCATATTTTGGCCTCATTGCATTAAACATAGTGTCAATACCACCTGTTGGAATTACGAAAACTTCTTCAATTGGATATTTAGATTTTAATCTATTGATCATTTCAACTTGAGTTTCCTCATCATAAGGTCTCTTAAATGCATCTTCTTTTTTCTTGTTCTTGGCTTTTACTAATAGGATTACAACTGGATATCCGTTTTGCTTATGAATAGCTTCAACTACTTTAGCATGACCCAATGTAAAAGGCTGGAATCTACCAACAAACATGTTAACTAATTTCTTACCATGTTCCGGATAATCTACCTTTAATGCTTCTAAAATGGGGCTAGTTTGATGTTTTAAATCTTGGCTATTTAAATATGTTTTAAAATTCATGATGTCTTCTTCATTTGTTTTTAACATAACTTTAGATTCTATTGCATCTACAAGTTCGTTAATTTGTGACATCAAATCTGCGTTAATAATGTTTGTTTCTTTAGTTCTCTTTTTTCTAAAACTACCTAAAGTTATTTTAAATAACTCTGCTAAAACTTCATTTTGTATAAGAGAAATAGTTTTTTCGTTTGATATAAAAGTTGGATTTAATTCAAATAATTTATTATTTGCAAAATCAGCTGAGTTAAAATTAGTACCTATATATTTAGTTGCGTTAGTATCAACATATTCATTAAAAAAGTGTGACATAATTTCAAGGTATCTTTCATCCGCATTTTCAGAAACTATTTGATGTTTTTTTAAATCGTAATTTGTCATAAACTCAACCAAATCTAAGATAGAAAGCTGATACATGTCAGACGCTTGTCTTTCTTGCTTTTGTTCCCTGTCAAACCTTTCTAATTTAAAACTTTTAGGTGTTTTACCTTCATAAAAATTAACTATAAGTCCATCTATTTCTTTATCTAAATTGTAATTAAGAGTAGGTGCAGATAAGCCGTTGTTAAATATATTAAATATTTTTCTTGTAAAAGAGAATTGTTCAAATTGTTGTTTAAATTCGTTTACTGAAAGTTGAAGTAAATTAAGCAAATCTTCTTTTTGAGAACCAGACAATACTCCATCAAAAATAATAGGAGGTCTATTAACTTCAAGTATGTCTGCCCATTTATTTAAAATTTTTGGATCTCTAATTACTTTTTTAATTTGAGTTGGGTTTGTAGGGTTCAAAACTTGAATATGTGTCAGAATTAAATTATTCTTTGGTAGAAATTCATATTCAATATCTACTGTTTTATTTTCTGTCATGTAATCAAAGCCAAATTTCCAGTCAATAGGCATAGATTCCATCTGTTCATTTGGAATAGATTTAAAATATTTAATGGCATTTTCGTAATATTTAACTAGTGTTCTATCAACCTTAGTCATTTCGTTTTTTGATCCACTTTTATAGTAATTAAAACCAGTCTCTGATCTCTTGACATGAAACGAAGATGCTTGAATTTTCTCGGACACAACGCAAATATTGTCTAACATCTTTTTAAAGTCGTTGATGTTAGTTGATTCAAAATGCGTTTTTATATTTTGTAATGCCATATTGTTTTAATTTTATCTACCGTATTTAATAATTCCCATTAATTGATTAATAGCAGCAAAAGTACCTGTTAATTTCATTGTTTTTCCTTTATACACAAAAACTATTCCCTCAGTTGGTATAATTGATTCAATGCCTCCAATTCTATCTAGTCTTTCTAATTCTGACATCACTCTATTAACTTGATCTTCTCCACCTGTTTTTTTGATAGATTCGGCCTCGGTTCTAATTTGATTATGTAGTCTCTGCATTTCCTTATCTGGATTAGCAGCAACAAAGTTACTTGCATTCTTAAGTATAACGCTACCTAGTTCTAAGAATAAATCTTCAAACGGTCTAATGTTTTCTTTGTATTTCTTTTTAACATCTTCTTTGTCAAATTTCTTAACAGAAGCTGCTTCATCTTTTCCTATCTCATTTGCAAGACTTCTCATATTTAAAGACTTTTTATCTCCATAAGCCCATCTTAATAATAAACCTTCTTTATAGTCTTGTTGTAAATCGGGGAAATTTGCGTCTATTGTTTCTCTCCACCACATTTCATGATATCTAGAAACTTCGTCGCTGTCTGTTAATCTATAACGATCTCTAAGTACTTCTACTTGTTTAATAAATTTAGACTTATTCTTTTCAAAATTTAAATCCCTTCCTATTTTAATAATCTGCGGTGGGATAACTGTGAATGTTTTACCAACATTAATTTTAAGATCTTGCATTGCTTTCGCTATTGATCTTGCTGGTTTGTTATCATCTCCAATAGTATTACCCTCACCATCAGTTTTCTTTATACCATGAAATTGAATAACGTCACGGTCATAATAGATAACGTTTGGATTTTTAGAGTAGATTAACTCCATATTCATAAAATTCTTACCATTATCAAAAACTTCTAAGTCTTTAGGGGATAATTTATTTAACGAGTTTGCTAAGTCTTCTGCTGCAAATTGAAAAGTATCTTGTACTAATTTACTGGCATGTCCTTCAAACTTATTCTTAAAAGTAGCAAGGTCCATTGGATTCGCTAATTCAGTTTTATTTCTGGCGAATTTTACTTCTCCATCTTGTACCGTTGCAAATACATTTTGACCGTCAGTTTTTTCAGTTGCTTCTTCTTCAAAGTTTAATTCACCCTGTAAACCTGCCTCTATGATTTTCTTAAAATCTCCGAATGTTAAATCTTTTTCATCGAAAGGATGTGACATATGACCCGCAGCTCCTCCTTCTAGAATAAGAGATTCGAATGTATTGACATGCAATCTTTCAGTCATAAATTCATTAAAATTAGTAAAAATCTTCATAATGTATTTATCTTATTTTATTACTGACCTAATGAACTAGTTAACGCTCCTACCATTGCGCCATAATCTCCTGAATGTTTAGTAATTAAACCGTCGACTACTTCTTGTGCCTTGGTTTCTTCAAATTCATCACCAAATGCCTTTTGCAATACAACAAACGCATACTCTTTAAATTCTTCGTCAGAAGTAACTTCAGCTTCATTAACGATTGATTCGAAATAATCCTCATAATCACTAACGCTATCTGGTCCCCATACATCAGCTAAAACCTTTTCGATATCTTTTCTTTTACCGGTTAATTTAACTTCTGGGTAACCATGGTCACCTTCTTCTTTTTCAACTTCCATTTTAACTCTGTTCTTCTTTAAAGATGTAGTTAAAGGTTTAAATTCAGTTGGGTGTATATCGTCATCGTTTCCAAATTCTATACCTGAAAGAGATGCTTCATTAACGACTGATGATATATTTTTATTTCTAGCTTCATTGAGTAAATTTCCAGTATTACTTTTAGACTCAAACATATTAAATGCATTTAATAATGCTTGTCCCATCGCTTCTTCTCTAATACTTTCTAAGTATAAAGCAGTACCTTCAACTATGCCTATTCCAGACCAACCTGCTGCATTTGCAAGATCACTATAATATTTGTTTAAAATTCTTTTTGTAGTAGTAGCTCCTACTTTTAAAAAGTGATTTCCTAATCCGGGTACTTTTAGTTCAAATGATCCTATTCTACCTTTGATGTTTTTAGAAATAACTGCTTCTCTATGAAAGTTAGCATCTGTCATTGCTTCTTCAAAAAGATATTTAATACAACCTAACATATCTTCTTTGCCCATTGCACCAAAGTCTGTTAGTTTTTTACCGAATAAATTCTTGTATACTGTTAGAACCTTTTTAGCATCTCTTTTATACTGTACTGAAATAGCTTCTATTACTAATAAAGATTCAAACGCAGGATAAACATCATCATAACCTTTACCATAAATATCTGCCATCAACCATTCTTTATTGGCTTCATCCCATAAATATACAAATTCCGCACCTCCACCATCAGCAACGTCTCTTAAATATTTAGATATGTTAGAAATTTTACCCTTAGATGCTGTAAAATCTCCATAATAGTTCATTCCGCTTGGATCTGCCTCTAAACCTGAATTGTCTCCATTTTTAAGAATCATATTCAGTGATGAACCTCCTTTTGAATACGTTTTCTTAATAAGAGGTAGTACATTTTCAGGATATGAATCATAATGCATATACACAGAGGTTATATTTCCTCTTTTATCGATTTTACCGATTTGTCCTCTAGTTCCCTCTTCAATCAAGGTTACCGATTCATTTATTCCAGCTTCTTTTAATTTAGTAAAGAATTCAATTCTTTGATCTTCATCTAATTCTTTAATAGATGTAACTTGAAAATCAGATAACATTGACTTAAATGCTTCAGCTGAAACATTGCGTTTATTATCATTTTCTTCTTCTATTTTTATTTTAGCCTGTGTGTTTCTGAACGTAGAAAAATCGCTAAATGATTGTAATTTTGCCATTTTGGTTAAATTTATTTTTTATTACTATATTATTATATATCTCCTTCAAATTGAACATTTTTAACATCATATTTAAACTTCTGTTCTTTGTATATTTTTATCCTTGCTTTAGAATGTCTTATTAAATAATTATCCCAATCTGGTGAGCTTAAATCATCAACAAAGTCTATGATATTGACAGAATCTTTAGAGCTATGTTGTCGTAAACCTCTACCAATAGATTGCCTAATAATTACTTCTGACTTAAAGGATTCAGTAAAGAATATGTTATGTATTTTTTTAATTGATATTCCTGTTGAGAATGTACCGTATGACGCCACTATTACAACCTGATCTCCTAATTCCATTTTCTTTTTATATTCTTCTCTAATATCTTTATCTGTTCCTCCATCTACATAATATACTATTTTGTCTCCGTCTTGTCTAAGTTTATTATATATTTTTTTACCATGTTCTATACGATGAAAAAGAACAAGACTATTACCCTTAACTCTGGATATTATATTTGTGATAAAGCTAAGTCGACCTACTGAATTAATTATGTAGTTTTGTTCAAATTTAAAAACGTCTTTAGATTCATATCTATTTTGTGACATTTCTCTAAACGCATCCTTAGTTGATTGAGGTGCATAATCCATTTTAATTATTTTTACTTTACAATTTGCAATATATCCTTCGTTTTGGAGGAAATTAGCAGATATTTCTGTAATTACCGGGCCAGTATATGCCATTAATGTTAGTCTATCAAGCGAGCCCTCTTTTGGGATAGTTCCTGATAAGCCATAGCGATAACTGGCATTAACGCACTTTTGTAAAATGGTTTTGATTGAATGTGATTTAGCTTTATGTGTTTCGTCAATAATGACAGCGTCGAATTGTTCAAAATATGCTTTTTCTTTTTTAACAAGAGATTGATATGTTCCTATCACTACGTTTCTGCCTTGTCTTATTTTTTGACCAGAATATATTTGTTGTACTTTAATGTCTATTGCATTTCTATAGTTATAGTCTAAAAAATCTTCACTTGCTTGTACAACTAAAGAAACGTTAGGTACAATAAATAATATCTTTTTTGCCTTTTCTTTTTCTAAAAGGTATGCTACTGTTAAAAATGATATTAAGGTTTTTCCTGCAGACGTTGCAAGCTCGCTTAAACATCTTTTAAATTTTAATATATTAAACGCAGCTTCTATTTGATAATCTCTTGGTTTTATTTCTGATTTTTCAAAAAAGTCCAAAGACCACTTTGTAAATTTTTCTTGATTAATATCTTTGTCAAATATTTCGGTTATGTTGTTAAGGTTTAATTCATAACCATATTGTTTACATATGTTCATCACCTCTCTCCATAAACCTGCAGGAATCCATTTGTCATCCTTTATATATGATATGTAACCATCCCATAAACCTTTCTTTACTAGTGGATTAAATCTCCAAGACTCAATCCTTCTATTTAAAGAAATGTTTAATTGTTCTAGTTCCATTTCAGTTGCAGAGTCTATTCTCAACAACTGTTTATTTTCTGTTAAACTAAGCTCCATTTTTTAGAGCATTTTTATTTACCTTACAGATCTTTTAATGCTAATCTGTTTCGGATGGCAAATCCCATATTATCTAGGGTTTTTACCGATTCTTTTAGAAATTCTATTTGATTTTCTAAATGAGAAAGGATCATATTGTCATCTGCTAAATCAGTTTCAATAAATCTTTCTTTTTGTTTTTCTCCTAATTTATAGTCGTACTCATAGTATTTAATATAAGCAGTTCTATATCTACTTGCTACTTTAGATTTTTGTTCTTTGACTTTCATATTTAAATAAGCCATCTGATCAACTAGAGTTTGTCTAGATGAAAGCACATCTGCAATAACCTCTTCTAGTCCGTTTAGCTTTCTAAGATTCTGTGCTAAATTCTTTATATTATTGGACCATTCGTTTCTTTGTGCACTTAGTTTTTGATCTAATGCTAGTATGTTTTCTTTTGCGCTCATTTTAAAATAATGATTTCTTGTTATTATTGTTTTTAATAAATTTAGATATTTTTTGTGCTTTCTTAAATTTAGGTTTATTAAATTTAATATCTGACGATTCTACAGAAGTATTGATAGGCTTGAAATCAATTAATAATTTCATTCCTTTAAAACGCGAGCCGTCTTTATAGAAATCATCTAAGTTATCTTCTACCATAATGTTAATGTCGTTTATACATACCATAAATCTAATTGGCTTGAAGTGAAATAATCATTAATTTTTTTATGAGCATCTATTTTTAACTCATAACATTTCAATATCAAATCATTAAGATCCTTGATATTATATTTATCTAATTTATTTTCCTTAAGAAATTTTGACCACATAAAAACAGATCTACCTTTTTTTAATTTTTCTGCCATTTTCTTTTTACCTGTTAAATCATTATCAAACATATATCTTACTGTGGGTATTTCGTCAAAGTCTTCAGTAGATCTGCCTGCGGTTGCAAGCGCTAATGAATTTTGCATAAATTTAGCATCCAAAGGACCCTCAAATATAGTAAGATCTCTTTGAAAATTAACTTGCATTATTCCAAATAAAGTAGATACTTTTGTAAGAGCAGATAATTCTTCGTTTGACATGTCAAGGGGTTTACCCATTTCTTCATGCAATTTAGGTAAATCATATGTTAAATATCTTTGGCCGTATCCTTTCATTCTACGTGTTTGTGCTCCAATTATTTTATTTTCTGCACCAAAATTAAGAATCCATAACCTATGTTCTTTTTCTGAATATAAAAATTCGTCTAATCTATTATGTAATAATCTATCTTTAAGTTGAAACCAAATCCAATCTCCTGGCTCTATTATCTTTGCTTTGAATTTTGCTTTGAATGTTTCTAGATCGATTGCTAGTTCTTGTACCTTACTTAAAGCTTCGTGTTTAAGTACTGATTCAGGATTTACTTGAATTTTGTTTTGTTTTATGTAATCTATAACAGTGAATGTGTCTTCAGTGTTATTCATTTTTACATCATGATCTTTTAGAAATGTGTGTAAATTAGTATGATGAGAACAATTGTAACAGTGATATTGTAAAGTGTCCCAGAAAATATTACCTCTTTTCTTAGTGTCGTCTTTGGTGGAATCACCACAATAAGGACATGCTAGGGTTATTCGCCCATGCATGTCCTTTAGTGATTGCTTATTAGGAGTAGAATGATGTTGTAAAACTACTTGTTTTAATGAATATCTAATCTTATCCTTTAGCTCTTCTGTTAAATTTATATTAGATGTCGAGGTCATTCAAAAAAGAATCAAGATCATCTTCAGACTTAACTGCTGTTGATTCGCTATTTGAAGAAATAGTTTCTGCGACTGCTTCTGCTTTTGGTGCAGATTTTGGTGCAGCTTTTGGAACTGATGTTATTTGAGCAATAGAATCACCCGGGTTTAAATACATTCTTAGTACGTCGTTAACAAACGTTCTTGTATCTTCATCCCATGCTTGATAATCATATCCTTTTAATGAAGGAGCTGCTTCAAGCTCAGCTTTGATTGTTTCCATTGTTTCCTTATCTCTTTCCGCTGGAGTTCCGCTCATGTCTATTGGCGATGTACTAGCTGAAAATTTAGATTTATCGTAATTATTATATTCACCCTGGCGAGTAATAATCAATTCAAAATTCTTACCTTCAAATAGATCGAACACTTGTGTTGGTTCACCGAAGTCTGGTTTCAATTCAGCATCGATTTTTTCTTTAATTTTGTAACCGAATTTGAATATTTTATATGTGCCTTCCATTTCTGGATTTTGTGGATCTTTTACGATCTTAATAAGTGCGTAATATTGTTGACGCCTTTTCAGTTTTTCAGAAGACTTGCGATCTACTGCTGAATCTGATTTGCGTAGTTTCCAAAATACATCTGCTATTGGACACTTCTCACCAATTGTTGATGGACTGTCTACTAGTTTACCATCACCACTTGAGTTAGTTAACCAGTGTACGTATTTTTGAATTAGAGAATTTCTTGGATTCTCTGGATTTGGAACAAAGCGAATTAGTGCTTTATACGTTCCGTCTTTACCGTCATCTGCGGTTGGTTTGTAAATCTCGTTTACTGTTGTTTGTTTGGCCGCATGCGTTTCTACGTCTTCTACGCCCAAGTTAAAAATGTCAAAATCTGCCATAATACCTTTAAATTGTTTAATTGTTTAATTGTTTAATACTTGAAATACTTTAATTGTCTTTCAGTTCCTTATAGTACATAATAATAAATAGTTTCAATTAATTGTTAAGATTGCTCCAGAAGGCTCCTTCCATTTATTCTCCTCTAACTTAATCAGTCCTGATTTGTGAAGTAACTCTGACGCTTGCTTTTCAGTAAGCTGGTTCGCTATCACCATTTTTTGTAGGATGTTTAATAAACGAAGGTAATCTGTTGTAACTAACATGTAATTAATACTTTTGTTATTATACTTATTATATATCTTAGTTGTTTTTTGTTTCAATTGGGGACTAATTTAAAATTAATTTAAAAAAAATTATCAAAAAATGAAACAGTTTTTCGCAACTAGCATATAATTAATGTTAGTTAAGTCAGAGGAAAGATTAGGTTGTGGGGTTGGCAACGTATGAAACCAAGAAATATGCATCAACTAGGTCGTCTAAAGGCTTCGGGATCTTTTTCCCAATTTCAAGATTTTTAACCATAGCGTGTAATGGGCTTTGAGCTAAGATTGGGTCATCGTTCACATTTTGCTGATATGCCTCAAACAATTGAAGCTTATTCATATTACCTTTACCAGCAAACTTCTTAATAGTTGTAGGAGCCACAGTCAATATGTCTTTAACGTGAAGTTGAGTAATCATCTGTTCTTTAAGAATAGCGGCACCTGCAGCCATGTCAATTATATTGTTAGTTCCCATTTTAGAACCATAAGAAGTACCTTCAAACGCAACTATATAATCTTGTTTAGATTTTGTAACATCAAGAATAATATTAATAATAGCGTCAGCAGTTGCCATATATCTTCTTACCTTTGCTAACTCATTCTTTGAATAATCTCCAAATGTGGTCTTCCAATCTTCTTGATAAATTAATGTGACATCATCTAATAAGCTTATATCTTCTTGAAGTTTTTGTTCCTTTTTGGTACCTAAGCCTGGTTTAACGTAACTTATATAATGATGTGTGTTGGATTCTGTATTAAAAATACAAATACCTGGAGAATTTAAAGAAAAATCTACTGAAACGTAATTCATTTAGAATCTTTTACCAAGACTAGCACCTAATGCGGCACCTACAAGTCTTGAGGTTAATAAATCATACATAATACCCTTTTGAATACCTAATACTTTAGCAACCAATTTACCAACTGATTTTCCTAGAGCGAATCCAGTTAAACCACCGATAATAGAACCTAAAAGACCTTCATTAGTTATTTCTTCATTTAACCTTTCGATATCGTAAGTACCATCTTCGTTTTGATATTCTACAACAAATGCTTCCAATGCTGCATCTACTTTGGCCTCTAACTCTGGAGTCCATTCTTCTTGAAGTCCCTCCGTAATAACCTGAATATCTTTATCAGTTATTTCGTTTTCTACTAGGTATGTTTTAAATGTTTTCATATTGTATATATCTTTGTTTATTATGATTTGATAAATCCTTAATTCCTTTTTTCCGAATTAAACTGACTCGTTTAAGAATTGCTCAAACAAAGTTACTTTTTTCATAATTAGTTGATGAACATATTTAATTCGTATTTCCATCCATCTCTTCCGTAGATTCGAACATGTAGCGCTTTACGCTGTTCTTTTCCTTTTTTATATAGAGTTAATGTATCTTTTTTATATTCTCCTTCTCTAGCCTTAAAGGATGCATCAACAACTTTCTCACCAAATTCCTCCTTGTCCAATTCATATCCCATCTTATTGGCATATTTCTCAACCTCATCAATTACTTTTGAGAAATGCTTGTGATAGACTTCAAA
>Ga0209666_1003467_pt1 | contig 11447 bp, 10 predicted proteins | sample SaaInlV_125m_DNA_FD_184679 | JGI IMG/M metagenome (GOLD analysis project Ga0209666, IMG submission 184679) | Marine microbial communities from expanding oxygen minimum zones in the Saanich Inlet - Saanich Inlet SI037_S3LV_10m_DNA (SPAdes)... | ecosystem: Environmental > Aquatic > Marine >...
TCTTAAACATTATGTTAAAGAAGTAAACTCGGTAGAAGCCGAATAATTATGAAAAAAAAACTTAGTTATAGAGATAAATTATTAGAGTTAGCATATATATATAATGTTAAAGAAATCCAGGAGTACGTTAAAAACAGAAAAAATTTAACTTCTGGCCAATTAGAGTTAATTTTAAAAAAAAATAATATTGCAATACCGAAAGATTTTAAAACTAACTTTGTAAAAGATAATTTTCTAAAACCCCTTTCAAAATTTAAAAACAGTGTTAACGATTTTAAAAATGATCAGGTTAAAAATAAAAACAAGTTTTTAAGAAAAACTGAAAATTTTAAACACGATACCCAAAGAAAAATAAGTGGAAGCTTTAAAAATTTATGGAAAAATTTAGGCACTATAGGATTAAATTTCTTAAATATTATTCCTGTTTTAGGAAAAACCTTCTACAATTTTTTTGCCAATATATTAATAGATTTATTTAACGGTCTTTATAATCAGCAAATTAATTCAAAAAATGTAAAAACAGTTATAATAGGTTTTTTTGTAATTATTAGTATTACAACAATTTTAATTACTAGCTTAACTAAATATGAAGATGTTCAACAAATACAAAAAGTTGAGATAAAGAAACCTGATGTAAAAAAACCAGAAGTTAAAAAACCAGAAGTTACGCAAAAGAAAGTAGTAAAAAAACCGGAAAAAAAGGTTAAAAAAGAAGCAAAACTTAAGGTAAAAACAAATAATGTTACTGAAGTGATTTTGCCAAATCTTAATTTAAAAACTGAAACTGTTCTAAATTTATTTAAAGATGTGGATTATGATTTAAGTAAAGTTAGAAATAAAAAACTTGTTAAACCTATTTATTTTACACAATTTCCAAAAGATCTCGATGAGCTATCAAACACAAGACTGAAAAAAGAAACATTTATAAAAATTGTTTTACCGTTGGTTGTTGCAGAGAATGAAAGAATTTTAGCGGATAGGAAAAAATTAAAAGCGATTTTAAAAAAAAAACAAACAAGCGATTTGGAGAAGCAGTGGTTAAGACAAAAACTTTTGGAATATAAAGTAAAAAAAGGTAACATGGATGAACTAGTAGAAAGAGTAGATATAATACCAACTTCTATTGCCTTAGCTCAAGCCGCTAAAGAAAGTGGTTGGGGTACATCTAGATTTGCATTAGAGGGTAATGCGATATTCGGTCAATGGACTTGGAGTGGAAACGGAATAGCTCCTCTCGATAGAGAAAGTAATAAAAATCATAAAATTTTAAAGTTTCCAATTTTAAGAGCTTCAGTAAAAGCATATCAAAATAATCTTAACACACATAAAAGTTATTCAAGCTTTAGAAATAAAAGAATGACTATGAGAGAAAAGAATAGGAATATCAAAGGACTAGAATTGACCGAAACTCTAAAAAATTATGCTCAAACAGGTTCTGAGTATACTAAAATTTTAAACCAAATTATTATACAAAATAGATTAACCGATTTTGAGCCAGTAAGACTTGTGAATTCTGTAAAACAAATCGAGCTTAGCTCTTAATTTTTCTCACTTAAAACAAATTGAATCCCAAGCCATTTCCAAAAACCACTTGGGTCTCTTAAAGAACAATTAATTCGTCCACGCTCTCCAACAAATTTATCCTTAATATAAATTTGTATAACATTGCTAGATATAAAAGCTATTTCTGATTTTCTCCATTTATTAGCTTCATTGGAATAGCAATTAACAGATTTTAAATTTTTTATATTTTCATAGAATTCAATTTTAACTTTTGGTGGATTTTTGCCATCCAAAAGATATTTTTCTTCAGGAAATATATTTTTATATTTAAAAGGAAGCGTTTTAGTTAAAGAAGTAAACCTATTTATTTCACCATATTTCTCATTAATTGGAAATCTAGGTAGTTCATAAAAATTTTTTGTTTCATCGATTACACCAGAATGTTGACCAAAAGCATACTTAAATCCAAGAGATATAATAATATTTTTAAAACTTATACTGTATTCGCCGAATGGATAAGAAAAAAAAACAGAGTTCTTTCCTAATTTAGTTTTAAATAAATTAATTGACTTTTTAATATCAGCTTTAATTGTCTCATCATTCTCATTGACTAGGTATTCATGAGTATGACTATGATTACCTATTTCAACAAAATCTTCTTTAGCAATTTCTTTTATTTGATCCCAGTTCATATAATTAAAAGATCCGACTTCTCTTGTGCTAACAAATAAAATGAAAGGAATTTTATTTTTTTTTAATATGGGCCAAGCGTTATTATAAAAAGATAGAAAACCATCATCTATTGTTAATAAAATTTTCCTTTGTTTTTTATTATTAATTAGTTCTTTTTTAAAATCTTTGGGATTTATGAATTTAATATTACTTTTTTGAATGATTTCTAATTGTTTCTTGAAATCTGATATTTTAATATTTGTTGATGGATATTTATTTTCATCAAACCTATGGTACATCAAAGAAATCAATCCAAAATCTTCAATATGATTTAAACTTGCATTTGAATACAATTTGTTATCAAAGTTTAATAATACTGAAAAAAAGAAGAGATAAATGATCAAAGATTTTTTAATTATAAATTGCATAGGTAAAAATGATAAAATCGGTCTTAAGTTTAACAATAATTTTTTTATACATGATTTTAATTTTAAAACTAAAGAAAAAGATCAATTAGTAATAAATATATTAAATCTTATAAAAAAATACAAAGTAAATCTTGGACCTGATTTTTCAATTCTTGTAAACTCAGGCCCTGGAAGTTTTTCATCCATACGTATTTCTTTAGCAGTTGCAAAAGGTATAAAATTATCAAAAAAAATTAAATTTTTTGGTTATAAAGACACCGATCTTGATCAATTTACCCTTGCTAATATTGAGCTTTTAATTACAAATAATTTATTACAAAAAAATTTGATTAAACCCCTCTACATAAGTTAAATTATTTATATGAACTCTATTGAAGAAAAATGTAAAAATAAAGGTGTTAGGCTCACAGATCAAAGAAAAGTAATAGCAAAAGTTATGGCTGAGACTAAAGACCATCCAGATGTAGATGAGCTTCATAAAAGAATAAGTGAAATTGATAAAAAGATAAGCATTGCAACTGTTTATAGAACTGTAAAACTTTTTGAAGAAGCTGGTATTTTAGAAAAACATGATTTTAAAGGTGGTAAAGCAAGATACGAACAATCTCCAGACGAGCACCACGATCATTTAATTGATATTAATAGTGGTGAAATAATAGAATTTGTGGATAAAGAAATTGAAAAACTTCAGAATGAAGTCGCTAAAAAACTAGGTTATAAATTAGTTGATCATAAGCTGGAGCTTTATGGCTCTAAAATAAAAAAATAATTTGGAAAAGAAAATTTTCATTAAAACACTCGGTTGTCAAATGAACGAATACGATAGTAATCGTATTTTAGATTTAACAAAAAAAATTAATTATGTTGCAACTAAAAATATAAGTAAAGTTGATTGCTATATTTTAAACACTTGTCATATTAGAGAAAAAGCAACAGATAAAGTTTATCATGACATTGGAAGGTTAAAAAAAGAATTTAAAAACAAAAAAAAACCAATTGTTTTGATAGCAGGCTGTGTAGCTCAGGCAGAAGGAGACGTAATACTTAAAAAAGAAAAATATATTGATGCGGTTATAGGACCTCAATCATATCATAAAATCAATAACATGATTTTAAATTTAGAAAAAAAATCAAAAAAAATTAATTTCACAGAATTTGATGTAATAGAAAAATTTGATAATTTAAATTCTGTTAATAATTCATGTAATAAAACTTCATCATTCTTAACAGTACAAGAAGGGTGCGATAAATTTTGTAAATTTTGTGTTGTTCCGTATACACGTGGAGCAGAATATTCCAGATCTATTAAGGAATTAGTTACAGAAGCTAAACAATTAGTAAAAAATGGATCAAGTGAAATCACACTTCTTGGACAAAATGTAAATGCGTACAACTTTAAAAGCAAAAAACTTTCTGATTTAATTTTTGAAGTATCTCAAATCAAGAATTTAAAAAGGATAAGATATACAACATCACATCCTAGGGATTTTTCCGAAGATTTAATCCAAGTGCATAAATATTGTGAGAAGTTAATGCCGTTAATTCATCTGCCTGTTCAAAGCGGATCTAATAAAATTTTAAAAAACATGAATAGAAAACACACAATCGAAGAATATCTGGAAATTATTAAAAAATTAAAAAGCATTAAATCTAATGTAAAGTTTTCAAGTGACTTTATAATAGGTTATCCCGGCGAAACGGAAGATGACTTTGAAAAAACGATCGAACTAATGAAGGAAGTAAAATTTATTAACTCGTATTCATTTTTATATAGCGCTCGCCCAGGCACGCCGGCCTTTAATTTAAATAAAATTGATGAAAATATAGCAAAAGAGAGATTGTTTTTTTTTCAAAACTTGTCTAAAAAAATAAAAACTGAATATAGGGAATCCCTTTTATCTAAAACTATGACTGTTTTGTTTGAAAATGAAACTAAAGAAAAAAATAAATATTTTGGGAGAGATGAGTATTTTAATTCCGTTATTGTTGAAAGTAATGAAAATTTAATAAATAAAATTAAAAAAATCAAAATAATAAAAATTAATCAAAATACTTTGTTTGGTGAAATTGACATGCAGTCAATTCAAAATAATTTTGCAGCTTAAATATATGTCTGAGATTAGTAACCTTGAACAAAATTTAATTATTAAGAAAATTGATAACAGAACTACAAATATACAAATTACAAACAATGATATGTTAATCTCAATTGTTGGGGAATTTGACAAAAACTTAAAAAATTTATCTAAACTAACCGATACAAATTTATTCTTTAGAGGAAACTCAATCACATGCAAAGGAAATACTGAAAATATTTTAGTTTTTTGTACAGCAATAAAATTTTTGATAAATAAATATTTATTGACGAATATTATTGAAAAAGAAGATATAGTTTTATCTGTGAAAAAAAATATAAAATTTGAAGAATCTAATGTTAAGACTTTTAAACAACTTATTAAAACACCTAGAAAATCAGTTATAGCAAGATCTGAAAAACAATCAGATTATATAAAAGCTCTCAAGGAAAATGACATTGTAATGTCTTTAGGGCCTGCAGGAACTGGAAAAAGTTTTTTAGCAGTATCAGTAGCAATCACTTTGTTAATGGAAAAAAAAATCGAAAGAGTTATCTTGTCCAGACCTGCAGTTGAAGCAGGTGAAAAATTAGGTTTTTTGCCCGGTGATATGAAAGAAAAAGTAGATCCATATTTGAGACCTTTATACGATGCATTATATGAACTCTTTGGAGCCGATAAAATAGATAAAAAAATAGAAACAGGAGAAATTGAAATTGCACCATTAGCATTTATGCGCGGCCGAACGCTTAAAAATTGTTTTGCCATTCTTGATGAGGCACAAAACGCAACGGAAACTCAAATAAAAATGTTTTTAACAAGAATAGGTGAGAATTCCAAGCTAGTTGTTAATGGAGATCCATCTCAGGTAGACTTAATTAATAAAGAGCATTCAGGACTAATAAAATCAAAAAAAGTATTGGAAAAATTGGAAGAAATTAAAGTGATCGTATTTGATCATAATGATGTTGTCAGACATCCTTTAGTATCTAAAATTATCAGAGCTTACCAAAATAAAAACACAGATGATAAAAATTAATGTTATTACTAACAATTTTCATTGGTATAGATATATAAAAACACCCAACACATATGTTAAGAGAAAAATACAAAAATTAAATTCTAAGAATAAAAATTATAAAAAAAATATTATTTTTTGCACATTGCTATTATCTAATACTAAAGCAATAAAAAAATTAAATAATAAATTTAGAAAAAAAAATAAATCTACAGATGTTTTGTCTTTTCCATTTCATAATGAAAAAAATTTGAAAAAAATAATAAAAAATGAAAAAGAAATCTATCTAGGAGACATAATTATAAATCTAAATAGAGTTCGTTCAAAAAACAATATGAAAAATTTCAAATTAGAATTTGATAAATTATGGATACACGGCCTAATTCATTTATTTGGTTATGATCATAAAAAAAAAAAAGATTTTAGCGAGATGAATCAAGTTGAAAAAGATTATCTCAAATACATTCAATAATGTTTGAAAAATATCTTAATAATCGTTTTTTAATACTCTATCTAATACCATTTATTATTGGTTCATTAACAGTGTTAACTTTTCAGCCATTCAATATGACTTATCTAAATTTTTTAATCTTACCAATTTTTTTTTATCTTGCAGTATATATAAATAAAAAATCTAAAAGCACTTTTAGAAAGAAACCACACAAAACAAATCTTTTCATATTTGGAACTCTATTTGGTTTTGGATTTTATTTGAGTGGTATTTCATGGATTACCAACTCATTAACTTTTGATGAAAATTTTAAAGTTTTAATTCCTCTTGCGATAATCCTCATACCATTGTTTCTTAGTTTATTTATGGGATTTACAATTCTAATTGTAGGGCCTTTTTTAAATTATAATATTTCTTCAATTTTTTTTTTTTCAGCAGCTTTGGCGTTTTCAGATTTTTTAAGAGCTAAATTATTTTCAGGATTTCCATGGAATCTTTGGGCCTATAGTCTCTCTTGGATAACAGAATTGCTTCAAACTTTAAATCTATTAGGCTTATTTGCTTTTAATCTAATAGTGATTACTATTTTTACTCTTCCAATAATTTTATTTCATCAACTCCCTATCATAAAAAAAGTTTCTATTTTATTTTCAACCGTAATTTTAGTTGTATGTTTATATATCTATGGAAACTACGAGATAAATAAAAATGAAAATTATTTAAATACATTAAATAAAAAAATCAATACTAAAATAGTTTCTCCGAACTTTGACTTAAAATATGATTTAAATATTAATCAAATTGAAAAAAAATTAAATAAACTAATCCGCTATAGCGAACCTAATAGCAATAAAAAAACCCTATTTATTTGGCCAGAAGGGGTTTTTAGTGGTTATAGTTACAATGAAATTTTAATTTTTAAAAATTTGATTAAAAAAAATTTTAATAAAAATCATTATATTATTTTAGGAATAAACAAATTAGATGAACAATCTGGTTTATTTTATAATAGTCTATTACTAGTAGATAATGAATTAAGTATATTACAACAATACAATAAACAAAAACTTGTACCTTTCGGCGAGTTTTTACCTTTTGAAAATTTATTTAATAAAATTGGGTTAAAAAAAATAACTGAGGGACATGGATCTTTTACAAGAGGAAATGATAAAAAAAATATTATAATAGATCAATTAAATATATTACCCTTAATTTGTTATGAAGTTATATTTACAAGCATTATTCAACAGGCTAACAAAGATACTAATCTGATTGTAAATATATCAGAAGATGCATGGTTTGGTAGCACTATAGGACCAGATCAACACTATTCCAAATCAATATTTAGAGCGATTGAAAATGGAACTTTTTTTTTAAGATCTGCAAACAAAGGAATAAGCGCTATAATAGACAACAAGGGCGTCCAAATAAAAAGTCTAAATAGAAATGAAGCTGGAAATATAGAGTTCAATGTTCCGTTGATAAATTCTGAAAAAAATAAAAATGATTTGATCTTTTTTGTACTTTTAACTACATATCTGTTTATCTTTCGGTTTTATAAAAATAAAAAATATGAAAAATAATAAATTTTTTTTTACAAGTGAGTCTGTTTCAGAGGGGCACCCTGATAAGGTTTGTGACAGAATTTCAGACATGGTTGTAGATACATATTTATCAAAAAATCCAGTTTCTAGAGTAGCTTGTGAAACTTTGACTACAACCAACAAAGTTATTTTAGCAGGTGAAACTAGAGGACCTAAAATTGATAAAGATGAACTAATATCAAAAGTTAGAGAGTGCATTAAAGATATAGGTTATGACCAAGATGGATTTAGTTGGAGAACAGCAGATATAGAAACTCTTTTACACGAACAGTCATCAGATATTGCAATGGGTGTAGACTCAAAAGATAACAAAGATGAAGGTGCGGGTGATCAAGGAATTATGTTTGGTTACGCATGTAACGAAACCGATGAATTAATGCCAGCTCCAATACATTACTCACATAAAATTTTAAGATTGATGGCTTCAGATAGAAAAAGTGGAATTTTAAAAGGAATAGAGCCGGACTCAAAAAGTCAAGTCACAATGCTTTATGAAAAAGATAAACCAGTTAAGGTTACGTCAGTAGTGATTTCTACCCAACATTCTAAAGATTTAAATCAAGATAAAGTACGAGATTTAATTCTTCCATATATAAAAAAATCTATCCCAAAACATTTTCTTACAGACTTAAACCCTAAAGAAATATATATTAATCCAACAGGTCAATTTATAATTGGAGGACCAGATGGAGACACTGGACTAACAGGGAGAAAAATTATTGTTGATACCTATGGAGGAGCAGCACCCCATGGAGGCGGAGCATTTTCTGGAAAAGACCCAACAAAAGTTGATCGATCAGCAGCATATGCCTCAAGATATTTAGCAAAAAATATTGTTGCTTCTGGTGCTTCAGACAAGTGCTTAATTCAATTAGCATATGCAATTGGAGTATCAAAACCTTTGTCAATTTTTATTAAATTAGGCAACGGAGATGAGAGAAAAGTTGAAAAAATTAAGAAAATTATTGAAGAAAATTTTAATTTATCTCCAAGAGGTATTAGAGAAATGTTAAAACTTAATAATCCAATATACGAAGTAACTTCAGCATATGGTCACTTTGGTAGAAAGCCGACAAATAAAGGCGAATTTACTTGGGAAAAGACCGATAAAATTGATTTATTTAAACTGTGATCTTGAAAAAACCATAATTTTCTTTTAATAACTATATAAATAATTGAGATTTACAGAATGGGCACTAGCCCATTTTTTTTTAGGAGCAAGAAAATGTTAAATAGAGGTTTAGATAAGCAAGAACTTTTAAGGATTGTTGAAGCCGTAGCTAACGAAAAATCTATAGATAAAGAATTGGTAATAGGCTCAATGGAAAGCGCTATCCAGAAAGCAGCATTAATTAAATTTGGAAATGATAATAATATTGAAGTTATCATTGATAGAGAAAGTGGAGATATCAAAATTCAAAAAGTTTTGGATATAGTTGAAAAAGTAGAGGACCCTGCAAGAGAAATAACCTTAAGTGATGCTAAAAAATATGATTCTAAAAATAGCGAATTAAAAGTTGGTGAAAAAATTTTTGAAGAACTACCCCAAATAGATTTTGGAAGAATAGCCGCTCAAAGTGCTAAACAAGTTATTAGTAGTAGAGTCCGAGAAGCTGAAAAAAATAGGCAATATGAGGATTTTATAGAAAAACAAGGACAGATTTTAAGTGGTATCATTAAAAGATTAGAATACGGAAATGTAATTGTTGATCTTGGTAAAGCTGAAGGAGTAATAAAAAAAGATGAATTAATACCGAGAGAAATTCTAAAAACTGGAGATAGAGTAAAAGCATATTGTTATGAAGTAAAAAAAGAATTGAAGGGCCATCAAATATTTTTATCTAGAGCACATCCACAATTTCTAGCTAAATTATTTTTTCATGAAGTACCTGAAATTTACGAAGGTACAATTGAAATTAAATCTGTAGCAAGAGACCCGGGAAGTAGAGCTAAAATATGTGTGCATTCACAAGATTCTTCAATAGATCCAGTAGGAGCTTGCGTTGGTATGAGAGGTAGTCGAGTGCAAACAATTGTTAACGAGTTGCATGGTGAAAAAATTGATATAATTAAATGGACAGAAGATCTCCCAACATTAATTTCTGAATCTTTGTCACCAGCAGAAATTCAAAGAGTATTGATTGATCAAGATAATAAAAAAATTGATATTATTTTAACAGAGGAAAATCTAAGTAAAGCAATTGGTAGAAGAGGACAAAACGTTAGATTAGCATCTAAACTTACAAATTATGAAATTGATATTTTAACTGATGCAGAAGACTCAGAAAGAAGACAAACTGAATTTAAAGAAAGAACCGAAACATTAATCAAAAATTTGGAAGTAGATGAAACACTAGGACAACTTTTAGTTTCAGAAGGATTTCAAAGTATAGAGGATATCTCACAATCTACCCCAGAAGATATTGCTAAGATAGAAGCTATTGATGAAGAAACAGCAAGTGAGTTAATTACTAGATCAAAAGAAAATTTAATAAAAGAAAAACAAGCTGTAGCTGTTAAACTTAAAGAACTAGGAGTTGACGAGAGTTTGATAAATTTAAAAGGTATGACTCAAGGTATGCTTGTTATATTAGGACAAAAAAATATTAAAAAAATAAATGATTTTGCAGACTTATCATCTGACGAATTGATTGGTGGTTTTGATGAGATTAAAGGAAAGAAAATTAGGATAGACGGTTATCTAGAAGAATTTTCTTTATCAAGAAAAGAAGCTGATGAGTTAATTATGTCAGCAAGAGAGATTGCGTACAAGTAATGTTATGGAAAAAAATAAAAAAAAGACACTTACAATTTCATCTGATCTAAAAAAGAAAATTGATACAACATCGTTAAGTACTGCTGGAAAAAAATCTTTCTCTGTAAAAAAAAAAGAGCCTTTTAGAGGAAGTAAAAACACTCATAGAGTCATTCAAAATCAAAATTTAACTAAAAATTCTGATCCTAAAAAAAAAAATTTTGCTAGAAAATTTGTTGAACAACAAGCTACAAAAGCTTTTATAAAGAAAGATGATAAGCCAACAGGTAAAAGCAAACTAAAACTTAAAGGCCCTATAGATAAAAGAGATTTTAAATTAACAGTTTCTAGAGCTTTAAACGTAGAAGAGATTGAAATTAAACAAAGGAGCTTGGCATCAGTAAAAAGAGCAAGGCTAAAAGATAGAAAAATTAACCTAGACGGTGAAAAGAAAGAATTTAAAAAAGTTTTACGAGATGTCAAAGTGCCAGAGCAAATAACCATTCAAGAACTATCTAACAGAATGGCTGAGAAATCTAATGATGTCATCAAGTTTCTGTTTAATATGAAGGTTGTAGCTACAATTAATCATGTTATTGATAAAGATACAGCTGAATATATTGTAAAAGAATTTGGTCATAAACCGATTTTTGATGAGAAACCAAATTTAGAGGTAGGTAAAAAACAGAAGAAATTACAAGGAGACATTCAAGTAAGGGCGCCAATAGTTACTATAATGGGCCACGTAGATCACGGTAAAACCTCTTTACTAGATGCATTAAGAGACTCAAATGTTGTTTCTGGAGAACATGGTGGCATCACGCAACACATTGGCGCATATCAAGTAAAAACTAATAAAAATCAATTAATTACTTTTATAGATACACCTGGTCATGCTGCATTTACAGAAATGCGAGCTAGAGGTTCGAAAATAACCGATA
>Ga0209666_1003469_pt1 | contig 11444 bp, 10 predicted proteins | sample SaaInlV_125m_DNA_FD_184679 | JGI IMG/M metagenome (GOLD analysis project Ga0209666, IMG submission 184679) | Marine microbial communities from expanding oxygen minimum zones in the Saanich Inlet - Saanich Inlet SI037_S3LV_10m_DNA (SPAdes)... | ecosystem: Environmental > Aquatic > Marine >...
TTGTTCTTACTTTTTTTACAGTACCTTTAGGTATAATTTTTAACTTTTCCATTGCTTCAGCTGCAGCTAATTCAATTTCTAACCAGATGGTATATCTATTATAATCTTCCCAAATGCTTTTAATTTCTTTTCTTGAATATCTTTCAATCATAAAATTTAATTAGCACTATTTGATTGAGTAAAAACTTCACAACCTTCTTTTGTTACACCTATTGTATGTTCAAATTGTGCTGACAACGATTTATCTTTAGTAACAGCTGTCCAACCGTCATTTAATGTTTTAGTTTCATATTTTCCAAGATTTATCATTGGCTCAATAGTAAAAATCATGCCTGCTTTTATTTTTTCTCCAGTTCCTTTTTCTCCATAATGTAAGATATTTGGTTCCTGATGAAATTTTTCACCAATTCCATGTCCACAAAAATCCTCAACTACTGAAAAACCTTCAGCTTCAACATGTTTTTGAATGATTGAGCCTATATCACCTAAATGAACACCTTCTTTCACAATAGAAATCGCCTTCATCATTGCTTCGTAAGTAGTATTAATTAGTTTGTTTGCTTTAATTGAAACTTCTCCTATCTTAAACATTCTACTAGTATCGCCATGCCAACCATCTTTAAAAGCCGTAACGTCTACATTTACAATATCACCTTCCTTTAAAATTTTATTTGATGGTATGCCATGACAAACAACATGATTAGGAGATGTACAACAAGATTTTGGAAAACCCCTATAAAATAATGGGGCAGAATAAGCTTGATGGTCATTAATGTATTCATAACAAATTTTATCTATTTCATTAGTAGAAATTCCGGGTTTAATAATCTTATCAACTTCATCTAATGCTCCAGCAGCTATCAGCCCAGCTAGTCTAGTTTTTTCAAATGCTTCTTGAAAATCTTTAATCATTAAATATTAATTTTTATTTTTTTATTAAGTTTTATTCCCTTTGAAGAAAATTTACAATCATAGCAAAGTACATTTAATTTGTTTTTAACAGCTTTTTTTAATGCACTTGCATAACTTGGATCTATATCTTTTGCTATAGTAAAATTTTTACAATCTTCTCGTTGAACTAGATAAAGAATAAATATCTTATAATTTTTTTTACTAGCTTTAATAAGTTCATTGATATGTTTTAACCCCCTAACAGTTACCGCATCAGGAAATTCTGCTAATTTTTTTATTCTTGATAAGGTTACGTTTTTGATCTCAATAAACGCTCTATCTTTTTTATTAATAACTAAAAAATCAAATCTCGTATTGTTTCCAAATTTGGTCTCAGGTTTTATTTCTAAAATATTATTAAATTCTTTAATTAGATTATTTTTTAATGCATCTAATACAATTTTATTCGTTAAATGGGTATTTACTCCCACTTTTGATTTATTATCTTCAATAATTTCCAATGTATATTTCAATTTACGATTAGGATTATTTGATTTGCTAATCCATACTCTATTTCCTTCATTTAAAAGACCAAGCATTGAACCAGTATTTGGGCAATGTGCAGTTATGATTTGATTATTAACTTTTACATCTACAAAAAAACGCTTGTATCTTTTTATAAATATTCCCTGTATTAATTTATTTTCAAAATTCATATATACTTATAACTCCAATGAAGAAAAAAATTAAAAAAATAAATGCTGCAATTTTAATAATTGGTAATGAAATACTTTCTGGACGTACCCAGGATAAAAATATTGCATTTATCTCTAATTGGTTGAATTTGAAATGTGGAATAACGGTAAATGAAGTAAGAATAATTCCTGATAAAGAAAAAATTATAGCTGAAAATGTTTCAATTTTATCTAAAAAATTTAAGTATGTCTTTACCACAGGAGGAATTGGACCAACACATGATGATATTACCGCTCAATCAATCTCTAGAGCTTTTAAAGTAAAATATGAATACCATAAAGAGGCATATAAAATTTTAGAAAATTATTATGGGAAGAAAAAATTTAATGATGGAAGAAAAAAAATGGCAAAAATGCCAAGTGGAGCAAAATTAATTTATAATCCATCAAGTGCTGCCCCAGGTTTTATAATTAAAAATGTTTTATCTTTACCTGGGGTACCATCAATTCTAAATTCTATGATTGAAAATTGTAAAAAATATTTAATTAAAGGTTTGAAAGTTTATAGCCAGACTATTAACCTTTACACAGTAGAAAGCAATATCTCAAAACAATTAGGCCTAATACAAAAAAAAAATAAAAAATATGTTGAGATTGGAAGCTATCCCTTTTTTAGACTTGGAAAAATAGGTGTATCCATTGTCACAAGATCTACTTCTTTATTAAAATTGAAAAAAGTAAATAAAGATTTACGTAAATTAGTGAAATTAAAAAAAATTGTGATCTTAAATCATTAAATTAAATTATAAACTTCTTCAACTGATATTGAGTCTATATCTTTAGATCCGTGTAGTTTTTTGCTATCTAAAATCTTTGTATAATTATTTTTTGGAGCAAATTTTTCTGAATTAGTTGGGCCAAATAAAACTATCATTGGAATACTAGCAAGCGCCATCATATGCATCACACCATTATCTATAGAAACTGCCATATCCAATCTTGAAGATAAGGCTGTTACTAGGGCAGGGCATGATAATTTTGATTGAGTTTCAGGAAATAATGCACCTGGTACTTGATTTTTAATTTTTTCAATTATTTGTTCTTGGTTTTTTTCAATAAAAAATACTGGAATTTTATTCTTTATTAAAGTTTTGTTTGCAAGTGAAATAAATTTATATATTGACCAACTTTTTTTTCTATATTTATTACCTTGAGTTATGGAAAAACCAATATAATTTGATTTTGGTAATAAATTTTTTGCTTCATTTATTAAATTTTTTGGTAATTTGGTGTGATTAAAATTAATATTTTTTATTTTGTCCTCTAAAAATATATTTAGGTTTTTAATATAATCTTTTGATTTATATTTTATTTTTTTTGTTGAAAAAAAATTATTAAAAGTTGTTGAGCAAAAATGAATATGAGGAATTTTTTTAAGAATTAAAGAATTTCTAAATTTTGATTGAAGATCAATTATTAAATCGAACTCAGTCATATTTTTTTTATAAAAGTTTCTTTTAACAAAAAATAAATGCCACCATCTAAAACCAAAATATTTTAAATTTAATTTAAGTGTTTCAATATTAATATTATATTCTTTTAATTTACCTTCAAAATGGTTTTGATGGGCTCCCAGATAATAAATTTTAGATCTTCTATAATGATTTTTTAGGCTAAGCAGCAAAGGTATAATTTGTATTGAGTCGCCCAATCCCCCACCAGAATTATAAATTAATATTTTTTTCACGGAATAAATATACTTTATAAGATATAAAATATAAGATAAATGTCATATACATATTAATTAAATTAATGTGCCCTCGTGGTGAAATTGGTAGACACAAAGGACTTAAAATCCTTGCCCTTTTGGGAGTGCCAGTTCGAGTCTGGCCGAGGGCACCACTTTACGTATGAATAAAACAATATTAATATCAGATAAAAATACAAATTCATTATTTATTAAAAAACAGTTGTTAAAAATTCTAAAAATACAACCTTTAAAAAAAAATAACATTGTAATCGTAATTGGTGGTGATGGCTTCATGTTGCAGACTTTAAAAAAAAACAAACAATCAAAAAAATTTTTTTATGGAATTAATTCAGGAAATTATGGTTTTTTAATGAATAAATTTTCAAATAAAAATATAATCAAGAATATTCACCAATCAAAATTAATTAAAATTTCCCCACTAGAAATGAAAGTTAAAAATAATAAAAATAAAACAAAAAAATGTTTAGCTATAAATGAGGTTTCAGTATTAAGACAAAACAGACAAGCTACTTCATTATCTTTACAAATTGGAAAAAAATATTTAATTAAAAACCTAGTTTCTGACGGTGTTTTAGTTTCAACTCCAGCAGGTAGCACTGCTTATAATTTGTCTGTTCATGGACCTATTTTAAATTTGAATTCTAAAAAAATTTCAATCGCTCCCATAAGCCCTTTTAGACCAAGAAGATGGAGGGGAAAAATTGTTTCAGACAAATCAAAAATTTTCATACACAATCTAAATCCAATAAAAAGACCCGTAAGTGCTGTTGCCGATAATATTGAAGTAAGAAATGCAAAATCTATTTCTGTGACTGTAAAACAAAAAATAAAATTTAATCTTTTATATGACAAAAATAAAAGTCTAAATAAAAAGATTAAAATAGAACAATTAATTAAAGAAATTTCGTAAAATGTGATAAATTTAAATTATCGATAATTACATATTTATAATGTATAGAGTGTTATGTTAGAAAATTTTCAGTTAACAGAATCAGCGCCAATTTCTTTTACTTCTTTATTTATTAATTTAGGAGTAGGAGCAATAGTTTCGATTCTTTTGAAAACTCATTACAAAAAATACGGTTCAACAATCAGTAATAGAGAAGAGTTTAGTAATATTTTCCCCTTTATTTTATTAACAACAACTTTAGTTATTACTATTGTAAAGTCGTCTTTAGCTTTATCACTTGGATTAGTGGGCGCTCTTTCAATAGTAAGGTTCAGAACACCTATTAAAGAGCCTGAAGAGCTCTCATATTTATTTATTTGTATTGCCGCTGGACTTGGTTTTGGTGCAAATCAAACATTAATAACTTTAACTTCAGTAATCTTAATTTTATTATTTATGACTTTGTTTAAAATTTTCAGAAAAACATCTATTGAAAAAAATATGTTTATTTCTTTAGAACTAAATACAAATAAACTTAAAGATCGAGACAATTTATTAAAAAATATTAATAAAATTATTTTGGAAGAAGTCGATAATTTTGACTTACGTAGATTTGATACAAGAGAGGATAATATAGAAGCAACATATATGATAAGTGTCAAAAAAATCGATTCTGTTGAAAAATTGATGTCAGACCTAAAAAAAAACTTTCCTGGAATTACAGTTACATATATTGATCAAAACCAAATCCCCAGTATTTAAATTTTCAGATGAATAGTTTAATTCCTAATGATAGCAGATTAGAGATTAAATTTATAACCCAAGAATTGAATTATCCTTTAATAGTTAACTGGTTAAGATTAAATAAAGATAACTTTAAAAAAAAATACTCAGATAGAATTGTTAATAATATTTATTTTGACTCTTTTGATTACGAAGCATTTAAAGATAATATTTACGGCAGCAGCTCTAGAATGAAGATAAGGTACAGATGGTATTCTCGTTTCGAAAATCAACAAAGCGGAAACTTAGAATTTAAATTTAAGAGAAATATTTTTGGTTGGAAAAAAAGATTTTTAATTTCAAATTTAAAGGTTAACTCAAATTTAAAACTAAAAACATTAAAAAGAACCATTAAAGAAAATTTATCTAATTATGAAAAAATTTTATTTGAAAATAATTGTGAACCAATGATAATCAATCAATACAAAAGAGAATATTATGAAAATTTTGACAAGAAGTTTAGAGTAACGATAGATACCTCTCATAAAGTGTTCGACCAAAGGTTTTATAAAAAGATAAATTTAACTCACAAAGCTTTAATACAAAAATATATAATCGTAGAATTTAAATTTGATAGAAAAAATAGTCATTATTCCAAAAAGATTCTAAAAACGCTTCCTTTTAGAATAAGCAGAAATTCTAAGTATATAAATTCGATAAGAAGTGTAACCGGTATTTAAATGAAAGCGCAATTAAATAAGAAAAAATTTAGTAGAATAAAATTTAATAAATACAAGATTTTTTATTCTACTTTTTTAATTTTATCTTTTTTATTATTTTTTCTATTAGGTACTTGGTCTGAAAAATATGATTTTAATAAAAAGGTAAAACTTTTTTTAAACGATCTTTCCGAAACTATTGCAAACAGAGTGTATTCAAATTTTTATGATATCGATAAATTAGTTATTGATATGAATTATAAAAATTATCAAAAAATTTTAGAAACTAGACAAGAGAGTTTAAAGTCATTTAGATCAAATGAAGACTTGCATAAATGGGTCTCAGCAAGCCTCAACTACAATAATAAAGATTATAAAATTCAGGCAAAACTTAAAGGTGTCCACGAAGATCATTGGAAACATCCTTTAAAATGGTCATTTAAGATTAAGTTGGATGAAGATCGTAACGAAAAGAAAACTTTATTTAATCTAAAAAGATTTTCATTACAACATGCTAAAACACGAGGCTATTTGCATGAATGGCTTTTAATGAAAGTTTTAAAAGAAGAAGGTTTAATTGCTCATAGAACGAAATTTGTGAATTTTGTTATGAACGGCAATAACTTAGGAATATATAATTTAGAAGAACAGCATTCCAAAGAACTCTTAGAGTTTAACAATCGACGAGAAGGACCAATTGTAGGATTTGATAAAAATTTATGGGTAACAGAAGCAAACAATATTAATAAACTAGGGGTTAATAGGTTAAGAGGATCATTTTGGAGATCAGAAATTAAGCCTGTTCAATTTAATGAAAAAAATAAGAATACAGAACAAGGAATTTATTTAAATGAAGCTATAACACTTTTGGAGAGTTTTAGACAAAACTCTAGGGATCTTTCAGAAATATTTGATTTAGAACAATTTTCTAAATTATTAGCAGCAAAAGCAGTTTTAGGATCTATAGAATTTGATTGGAGAGACATCAAGTTTTACTACAACCCAGTTACAAAATTATTGGAGCCAATAGGTAGGGAAATCCATGTAGATCTTAACCAATCACAAATAAACACCTGGTGGATTGATCTTAGTTCCATTAATTTTGCTCACTCACCTGATCAAAAATATTTCCTTTCTTTATTGTTTAAAAATAAAACTTTCTTTAAAAAATATTTAAATGATTTATCTCGTATGTCAAAAAAAAATTATGTTAGACAAATTATCAGTAACAATTACGAAGAATTTAAAAAATATGAAAATGCGTTAAAACAAAATTATCCTAGACAGGATATTTTTTCTTTAGAATATATTGAAAGATATAGAAACGAAATTGAAAAAACACTTAACCCTATTCAAGGAATTAATCTTAACTATATATCAAGTGAAAAAAATTCACTGACTCTTAACGTTTCTAATTTACAAAGACTTCCTATAGAAATTATAGGTTTTCAAGAAAATCAAAAAGATTTAGTTTTTTTAAAAAAATCAATTTATTTACAAGGTAAACTTTTAAATAAAGCCATCAAACCAGAATTAGTAAGAATTGATTGCACTACTGAAGATGCATGTAAAAAAGATAATTTAGAAAATTTAAAAATTATATATAAAATATTAGGACAAAACAAAAATAGAGAGTCAAGAATAGCTTTTTGGTCTAATACAATCGAAAGTTATATGTCCGATTTATATGATAAACCTGACCAAAATTTTAAAAAACAAACTTATTTAAAGATTGAAAATAATGAAATAATTTTTAATTCAGGTTTAATAGAAATCAATAAGCCACTTTACATACCCGCAAACTATAAAGTTATTTTTAACCCGGGTACAGAAATAATTTTTTCTCAGGAGGGCCACATCATTTCTGGATCACCAGTTTTTTTTAAAGGACTTTCTGAAAAGCCAATTACTGTCAGATCAGATTTTGACGGAAATATAAAATCTTTTAGAATAGGTAATTTGGATCAAAACAATCAAAAATTGAAATTTGGTTATGGCATAGCAGTTATAAATACTAATGAAGTGTCTGTAATTAATAATACCATTTTTCACAGAATGTCAGCCCCCACTCAACTATCCGGATTAGGTCTATTGGGGTCAATAAATTTTTATCAATCTGATGTAAGAATAAAAAATTCAAAATTTTCAGAAAACTTATTAGGAGATGACTATTTAAATATAATAAGATCAAATTTTGTTATCGAAAATTGTTTATTTCAAAATGTTAATTCAGATGCTGTAGATATAGACTTTAGTAAAGGCATAATGACTAAATTAAGTTTTAAAGACACAGGAAACGACGCTTTAGATTTTTCAGGAAGTAACGTTCAACTTAGGGATATAATTATCCATGGCGCAGGCGATAAAGCTATAAGCGTAGGAGAAAAAAGCAAAATTGATATTGAAAATGTTACAATTTTTAATAGTGTTACTGGAATTGCAAGTAAAGATAATTCTGAAGTTGAGGCAAATAAGATCAATATTAATAATACACAATACGGAATAGTTTCTTATATGAAGAAAAATGAATACGGACCGTCAAAGATAAATCTAAACGATATTTTAATCACTAATAGTGAAGAAAAATATTTAGTAGAAAAAGGCTCTAGTATAAAAGTAAATAATAATGATATACCTTTTAAAGATTTTGATTTTAAAATTTTTATTAATTAAGTACACATGAAAACAATAAATTTTTTTTTGATTATTTTTCTTATAATTAATTTGATGTCAAAATTATATGCAGATGAAAATAAAACTGGCACCAAGTTTATAGTTGCAGGGCATTTATACCCAATTACAAAAGACCTTAAAAAAATTAATAAATTTGCTGAAAAAATCAATTCACATAATCCTGATTATGTTTTCTTATTAGGAGACTCAGATTTACAAAACAAAAATATTTTTGATTATTACAATACTGTAATTGATTCTAAATTATTTTTTTCCCCTGGGAATAACGAATTAAGAATTTCTAAAGATAGTTATATATCCAATGTTGGATATCTTAATAAAGTAATTATTGAAAAGGATATCAAATTTATTTTAATGGACTCATCAGATAGCAAAGAAAATATAATCAAATTTTTAGAGGACTCTCTTAAAGATGAGTTTCAAAATGGACCCACCGTCTTACTCACGCATCATAGAATTTGGGATGATACAATAATTGACACAAAACCTTATATGCATGATAAAAGTTATTACTTTGAAGATATATATCCAACAATAAAAAATAAAATTAATTATATTTTTGCAGGAAATTCAAAAAGGCAATATTTTAGAGATCTCGTAGAGTCAATTGCTTATGGAAAACAAAATGTAAATTTAGTTTACTGGAATGATAAAATAGAAAATTTGGAAGCATATTCTGTTGGCATGGGGAATGGCGTTCCAAAAGCAACATTTGTAGTAGCAGACACTATTAAAAATGATTTATTAATTAAGGGAGATTACTCAACCGTTGAAGATTATGACATTTTACCAAAGGATTTAATTCAGTACAATAAAAGAGGCCTGTCATTAGAGTTCGAGTCTGAATTTAAGGATTTTGCAAAAGAAAAATTTTTTTTAGTGAAATGGAAAAAGTTTTATATTGTTGTCTCATTAATAATTTTAATAATAATAACTTTAATATTTTTATTATTAAGAAGTCGAAGAAAATTCAAAAAATTTGCTGCAAAAAATAATCTAAATTAATTGGTGCCCTCACACGGACTCGAACCGCGAACCTATTGATTACAAATCAATTGCTCTACCAATTGAGCTATGAGGGCATGATTCTTATTTAACATAAAAAATTAAATAATCCATATTAATTTATTAATTTCTATCTTATAGTAGTGATATTAAATCACAATATCTATGCCAAATAAAATAAATGATATATTAGTCGTTGGATCTGGATTGTCCGGACTTATATTTGCTGAAGAGTATTTGAAAAAAAATAAAAAAATCAATTTAATTTCTCCTGATTTTAAAATAAAAAAAAAAATTAATTATAAACCAAAGCTTGATTATAAAGCTTTACCACCACAGTTTAAAAAAAATTTTAATAAAATTGAGGATTATTTTGATTATAACAAAATAAAATTTAATAAAAAAAATTGCAATTTATTGGGATCATTAGAATTTGGAGGTCTTTCTAATTATTGGGGATTGCAAATTGATAAAGATATAAAAAATGATCTAAATTTCTTAACTAAAAATACAAAAAAAGATATTTTAAAATGTTTTAAAGAAATAATTCAAGAGAATTCTTTATTAGGTGAATTTAAAAATTATAAAAATGATTTTAAAATTAATGATTTTTATGAAAATAAAATAAATGAAAAAAATAAATCAAAAAATCAATTATTTTTTGATAAATCTATCTTGGCTATGAAAGAAAAAAAAAATAAAAACATTAATAAGCTAGTGCCAAAATCAATCTATGAAAAAATAAAAAAAAAAATTATTTTTCATAATTTTTTTGTTGATAGCATAGAAAAAAAAAAAAATTTAATATATGTTCATTGCATTAATGACGAAAAGAAAAAAAAAATTTTAAGAACTAAAAAAATTGTTTTAGCATCAGGTACAATAGCCTCAACCAGATTAATTATGGATTATCTTAAAATTAACAAAGAGGTTGCTATAAAGCATCATCCAAGACTTATTTCTGTATATTTAGCTAAAAAAAAAATTATAAGTAATTTTGATTTTACGCCAGGTTTATTTCAAATTAAAAGTAATAATAAAAAAGAAATTTTTTCCGCTGACATAAGACCTGCAAATGAAACTATTTTAAATATGGCATTGAAAATATATAATTTTTTAAATCCTTTAAAATTTCTTCTATTATTATTTAAAAACCATATATTTTTTTCAAACAATCTTCTTGGTTCAGAGTTTAGTGATCTATATATTAAAAAGAAAAAAAATATTTTTTTCATTTATTCGAAACAAAAAAATAGAACTTTGATTAAATTAAAAAATAAACAAAGAAAAATTTTTGATTTTCTTAGTAAAAAGAAAATAATTTACCCCATTTTTAAAAATTTTTTTCCAGGGATTGGGGCAGATTATCATTATTTTGGTTCAATACAAATGAACAAAAATGAAAAACTCTCAGTTAATGAAAACTGTCAACTTAAAAATAATAAATCAATTTATATTACCGATGGATCTGTTTTTAATTTCAAAAAAAATTTATATCCATACGCAGTTGTCATGGCTAATGCCAAACGAATTGCAAAAAAATTAAGTTAATGAAAATTTTTAGAATAGAATTATTTCTTACTTTCAAAGATTATTTGAGGTCAATTGTATTTAATTTTAGAAATATAGAGGACAAAATAAATAAACAAATTTGTTTAAATTCAAAAAAAAAATATTTTCAATTTTCTAATCAACTTAGAGTTAGTTTTTTAATTTTATTAAAATTTTTAAAAAAAAAATACCCTGAAAAAAAAGAAATAATTTTTTCATCTTTTAATTTAGAAGAAATGGTGGAAATAGCTAAAAACTTAGATTTTAAAATTAAATTTGTTGATATAAATTATAAATCAGGAAATCCAAATATAGATAACTTAAAAAAAGCAATAACTAAAAGATCATTAGCTTTTGTTTATACCAATATGTTCAATGATTATCATGACCAATTAAGGGTAAAAAAATTATGCAAAAAAAATAAAATTATATTTATCGAAGACAATGCAATATATTTTGATAATTATCATCTTTTTAAAAGAAAGAAAATATTTTCAGGTAGTTTA
>Ga0209666_1003477_pt1 | contig 11429 bp, 9 predicted proteins | sample SaaInlV_125m_DNA_FD_184679 | JGI IMG/M metagenome (GOLD analysis project Ga0209666, IMG submission 184679) | Marine microbial communities from expanding oxygen minimum zones in the Saanich Inlet - Saanich Inlet SI037_S3LV_10m_DNA (SPAdes)... | ecosystem: Environmental > Aquatic > Marine >...
ACGAAACCGCCGCGAGAATGCACAGCCAAGAATACGCGGACCTAAGCATGACATGGCAGGAGTACCAGCAGTGGCTCCCGTTCCAGCAACGCTAGGAGCGCTGGAGGCACATCCCGAGGTACCGCGCTCCTCGACGACCCCGACTACCACGCCGAGGTCAGGCGCGGCGCGGTGCTGCTCGCGCACGGCGTGTCACCCGATGGGACCGTGTCCTTAAAAGCGGACTTTTAGTGGTGTGTAGAAGGCACGACCGTTCGCTAGCTCGGGTATTATAACGAGTGTGCGCATGCCTAAGGCGCGCATGCTGCAGTTCCTGGAACGGCCACCCTTTGCGCGCACCCATCCCAGCGCGCGCTCCGTGCTCGCGCCCGAGCCCCTAAACGGCACCAACGGCACGCGCTACCGCGTGGCCGTCGTGGGCAACGGCCCGCTGCACGAGGAAGACCGGCCGCGCATCGACGCGTACCGCAACGTGATCCGCTTCAACGACGCCAAGAACCTGCGCTCGGGCGAGCGCACGACGGTGCACGTCCACCCGTACGACCACGAAAGGCTGCGCTCGCCGCAGGCCTCGGCGCACGCGCACCTGTGGGGGATCCACAACCGCTGGCAGCACGCGACCCAGAGGCACAACTACTCGGTGGTGACGCTCAACTACCAGTCGTACGAGGACGACGTGCCGGCGCTCGACTGGAAGCGCCTCTTCACGGGGCACGGGCCGCGCTTGCCGCAGACGCTCGGCCCGTGGGGCAAGACGACGCGCATCTTTGAGGGGTGCACCAACTGCAACGGCGACCGGTGCCTGCTCTCCAACGGCTGGCTCGGGCTCTCGGCGGGCGGCTTGGTGATCGAGGCGCTCAACGCGCTCGACGACCCGCCGCTCGAGGAGATCGCGGTCTTCGGGATGAACTGGCAGGGCGAGGTGGGGCACACCGACTTTCGCGACCCCACGCTCGTGCCCGACTGCTGCGCGCGCTGCGTCATCCACGCGACGGCGTCGGGCACGTACCTGCCACCCGACTACCCGACGCGCACCGAGCAGCGCCTGCAGGACCTGAGCGTGGCCGTGCCCCTGATGACGTTCGCGCTGTGCATCGTCGGCGCGCTCCTCGCTTGGGCCAACCGCCGGCGCTACCACGTGCACGGCTACCGCGGCCACAGGCGCCACCACGACGAGCCGTCGCAGCCTCCCGGTCCGCCACCGCCGACGCAGGAACCGGCCGGGGTATCGTTAGAGCAGCGGAATGCTTCTTTGTAACAAATTCACTCTGCATCACTGTCCGTCTTCATCGAAACCCCGACGGCGACAAGTGTGCGTGTGCGTGTGTGTGTGCTTGTGCGGTGACCGTGTTGAGGCGCGGGGTGTCCAGCACGGGCGCGTTGTGTCGTCGTGACAAAAAAAAACGAGTTACTAACAGATGACTACGCCCGTGATCCCCCACGGTAAGAGTGCGGCCAGCGTGGCGATGACTATGGACGAGATGTCCCCAGTGGTGCCGTACGGCGCCCAGGTCGCGGTGCTGAAGAGCGTCACGAGCCAGAGGACGGCGAGGGCGATGGGCACGCAGAACCACACCGTTTGCAGCAGCCACTTCTGGATGCGCTCGTTCTGGCACTCGAAGCGGCCGCCCACGAGCGCCGCGGAGAAGAAGAAGCCGAGCGAGTGCTGCGTCACCCACTGCAGCGAGGCGCTGCTCCAACTGGTGACGTTGATGCGCCCGCCGTCGTACCCCGAGATGACCGCCAGCGAGGCGATGATCAGGAAGAGCTGCAGCGAGACGAGCGCGACGATGAGCAGCGCCGTCGCGTTCTCGAGCCACTGGATGTACCGGCCCGTGGAGCAGCACGAGGCGTAGAGCGCCCAGCTGATGAAGGTGGTCACGGCCAGCGCGATCGTGATCAGCAGCGTCGCCGCGACGAACCAGTGCGTGAGGTACGTGAGGTCGAACCCGAGCGGGCTTCCCAGCCGGCCGACGGTGTACGCGAGCATGCCCGCCGCGTGCAGCGCGCACGCGAGCGCCGTGCTCGAGTACCATGCGACGGGGATGGAGAAGAAGAGCAGCAGCAGCTCGAGCGACGGCCACCACGCGTCCGTGTAGTTGAGCACCACGAGCAGCGCTACGACGGAGGAGGCGAGCGCCACGTTGCCCGACCCCCACGCCGACGCGCGCGCCTCCGGATCCTCGGGGTGCAAAAAGTAGTCGCGCCGCGTCTTGCACCGCCGGTCGTGCGGGAAGGCCAGGATGGTAAGCCCGACGGCGCACGACCACAGCGCGGCGGGGCTGCTGTTGGCCGTGTACAGCCGTCGCGCGCGGTACGAGTTGTTGCACACGTCCGCCTCTCCGACGCACGCGCTGTCGCCAAACAGCGCCTCCAGCTCATCGATGCGCGCGTAGCACGCGATCTGCACCACGAAGGCCGATACAAAAATCAGGATCGAGAGCTGCGCCACGACGCTGGCGATCGGCGCGCAGCCGTGGTCGTAGATCTCGTCGTGGTTGATCAGGATGATCACCGCGGCGCACACGCACAGCGTGCCGCCGAACGCGAGCGCGCAGGACACCAGGTCGTCGGCCATCGCGTAGCCGCGGCTCGAGATGTCCTCGTACTTGGCGGAGAAGGAGGTGACCTCGCCCGCGTGGTACATAGCCGCGCGCACGATGCGCGCGCCCGAGTAGCCGAGGAACCCCGCCGCGAGCGCGAGCACGTTCTCGCGCTTGCCCCTGGCGTCGTAGCCGCGCTGGCCGGGTTTGGGGCCCGACACGCCAAAGATGAGCAGCACGGCCCAGCCGCAGAGCAGCGAGTAGAGCGCGTCGGCGATGCGCGCGTTCACGCCGCCCTGGTGCAGGCCGACAAAGGCCGAGGTAAAGAGGCACATCCCGGCGATGCCGCGCTGCTCAAACAGTAGGTTGGGGTCCACCGGCGGCGCGGCCACGAGCGCGATCAGCACGAGCGCCGTCGTGCGCAGCGAGGTGGGCACGTCGGCCACGATGGTGGAGGGGAGCGCGTTGAGCGCGTCGAGCACCACCGATGCGACGAACACGGAGCACGCGCTCACCACGTTGCCCTCGGCGATCTCGATGAGGCCCTCACCCTTCTCCGCCTCCGCCGGCGCCTCCTCGGCCTTCAGGGCTTCGGCCAGGGACGGGGACGCCGCGCGCGGATCCATGCAAAACGCGCCGCTCTACCGATAAGAGGACAGTAGGCGGTTATTTCAAAACCACACACGGGACACGCGCATGCACACCTCCCCCCAAACCCCAGGTCCCTAGTCGAGCTCCACCACGGCTTCGCGCGCCGCCCGATCGCGCTCCTCCCACGTCGTCTGGTGCGTGAACGTCACCTCCTCGCCGTCGTCGCGCGGCGCCGCTGTCAGCGAGGCCACCAACAGGAGGTCCAGGTTGCGCTTGCTCTTGTCCTGCTGGTCCACCACGTACTCCACAAAGTCGACCATGATCTTCTTGCGGCTCTGCAGCACCTCGAGCCGCTCCTGCGCCTCCTTGCGCACGTTCTGGAGCCTCGTGATGTTGGCCGACGCGGTTGCGATCCACTGCGCCAGGTCGTGCACGAGGCCGCCCGGCACCAGGGACTCGGCGTGCTCAAAGTGCTTGTCCTTCTCGATGGCCCTGTGCAGCAAGTTGATCTCGTTGCGCTCAGGGGTCGACAGGGTCACCTCTCGGTTGAGCCACGCGATGTTCTTGGTCACCGCGTTGATGAAGTCGTCGAGCTTCTCGATGCACGCGGTCACGCTCTTGATCAGGGCGACGGCCTGCGCGTGCGCCGACCGCCACCGCTCGTCCTCGGACGGGAATTCGTGCTCCGCGCTGCTCATCGCCTGGTTGAGCTTCGCCACTCCTGGCCCGTTCCACGGCGTGGACCACTCGAACTCGGCGATGGACTTGGAGCACGTGACCAGGTTGTCTGCGAGCAAGGCCGGCGGCCGGCGCGCGTGGGCGGCGCCCATCAGATGGCGCGCCTTCTTGGTCAGCCGCTCGTGCTCGCGCGCCGCCTCCGCGGCGCGCCACGCCTCGCCGTGCTCCGCCTCCCACTTGCGCAGGATGGTTTCGGAGCGCTTCACCGACGTGCGGTTGGACAGGCGGGCCTTGTTGTACACCAGCAGCGCGACGCGGTCGACGACGCGGTTGCGCGAACCGACGATCGAGTCGCCGTAGAGCTCGGCAAAGACGTTCAGCTTGTAGTCGCGCATGGCCGCGGTCAGGAGACCCTTGCGCCACTCGTTGTCGCGGCGCTCGCCGTCATGGGGCACCCACTCGCGCTGCAGCAGCTCCTGCTCGATGTTCATCAGCCAGAAAGAACAGGGACAGCCCAGTTGCTTCTTGTACGAGACCGCCAACTGCACCAGGTCGTAGAGCATGGAAAGCGCGTACTCCATCGTGAGGAGCTGACCTCCGCCGGGCGCGATCTGGGCGTAGCGCGCGCGCGCGCGCACCACTTCCGACGGGGTGAACGGGTGCGTGGCGGGGAGCAGCCACCCCTCGAGCGGCTGCGTGTGCGTCTTCACGACCAGGTTGGGCTTCTTGGGAATGCTGCGCGCCGCCGCCTTGGGCTTGGGTGGGGCGGGAACGACAGGCGGCGGCGGCGGCGGCGCGGCCTCCTGCTTGACGGTGGGCGCGGGCGAGGGCGCGGGCGCGGGAGCCGGCGCGGCAGCGGGCGCGGGCGCGCTTGAAGCGTCCTTGTAATAGCCCAACCCGTGCACCCCCTTCTTGAACACATGGCCGGGTCGCAGACCTTGAAACGCGTCGGCAGACTGGAAGACTCTCGCCGTCTCGGCGCGCGCGGGTGGCGTGCGGACGATCTCCTCCGCCTGCGGAGGGACGCCCGCGCGCACGGGCGCGGGCATGGGGCAGTTCACGTGCGGCCGGATGGCCGTGAGGAAGTCCTGCCGCGCCTCCTCGCTCAGGCGCGCGGCCGAGCACGGGAATCCGCCCTTGAAGAACACGAGGTCGAAGACCGTGTAGATGCCCCGATTGCACCAGACGACGCGCAGCGCAAACGGTCCCGCGGCGCCATTGGGATGGTGCTTGATCTCCACGAGCCACCTCAGATCGATCATCAGGTTGGCTTTGAGCGTCTTTGCCGGGTCGCTCTGGAGTGGAGGGCCGCCGGTCGGCTCCCAGGACAGGCAGCGCATGGTGACACCCGTTTCCGTGTTGGCCATACCGCACAGCTTGAGCGCGCCGGCAAAGCCGTGGAGGCAGTTGAGCTTCGTGCCCGCGCGCGGCGGCTCGAGGCCGGTTGGGGTCGGGCCGCACGCATTCCCGCTCTTGTACACCAGCTGCTCGTGCAAGTACGCGCTCCGGTGGCTCTTGGACTTGCTCATCCTGTCCATCAGATCGGTTAGGGTTAGGGCCGCCCGCGCGGCGGCGGGGGCGGGCGCCGGCGCCGGCGCGGCGCGCGCGGAGGCGTTGGCGGCGAGCGCGGCGGCCACGGTGGGGGAGGGCCCATCGCGAAACGGCTCCTCGATCTCCTCGACCTTGGGCATCGCCTTCTGTGCCCATTGGACGAACCGCTTCAGCGCCGCGATCTCGTCGTCGCGCTTGAACCTCACAAAGGTCAGCCGGATGCGCATGGTACCCATGTCGTTTGGCTCCTTGCCGCTGTAGTAGGAGAGCAGCGCCTGGCTGCGGCAGCCCCCCAGTCCCATCTGGCGAGGCCATTTGGCGTTGTTGGTCCAGGCGAGGTGATGGAAGCGCCGGAGGCCCAGCTTCCAGGACGGGGCGAACTTGACGTTCCGATCCGAGGGCATCCACGAGAGGTAGCCGTGCTCGTGTCCGGTAGCGGCGGTTGCGTTGGGTCCGATGATGGTGAGCTCCCCAAGCTGCTCGGGGCAACTCCAGGCGATGCGCAACCCCTCCGAAGGCTCGGTGGAGTGCGCGTGGAGCCGAAGCTGCACGGGGGCGAACGAGACCTGGTTGGCGATGTGGATCGGCGCAGGTGCCGGGGGCGGTGCATGGGTGCGGGCGGCGGTGGCCGGCCGCTTGGACAGCGGCTCGTCGTCCTCAGAGGAGTCGGAGTCCTTGGGCGGGGCGGGGAAGCCGTTGTGGTTGTGGCCGTATAAGACCCACCGGCGCTCGGAGTTGGGGGGCGATTCGCGCGCGCGCTTGGTGGGGGGCGCGCGTGGCCGCAGCTCGACCATGCCATCAGCGCCCCGGGGCTCGGAGGACGTGGCATGCCTAGCCTTGGCCGCCAGCATGAGCCGTGGGTTGGAGCTGAGACGCGCGCGGTGTCTGCTCTCTGACACGGCAGAAGCCACAAACTAATCTTAACCGCGCCACGCGTTATCACCCCCCGCTCCAAATTTGGGGAGCTCGCGTTTTGTGTTCCCCGAAACTTACCCTCACTGCACTCCTGCGACGATGTCCGACGCCCCGCGCACCGCCGCGCAAGTCTGCGCCCTGTCCAACCTGTGCGAGCTCACGCTGCTCAAGGGCGCGATCCAGAAGTACGATCAGCTGCCGGACTCCTGGATGGAGCTGCTCTGGGCCAACTCCTTCACGCGGGCGCAGTTCACCGAGCGCGTTTGCGCTCAGCCCCAGCCGCTGCATCTCGACAGCGGCTCGGTCGTCCAGTTCATCGTCGGCGACCAGGACGACGCAATCGGAGATGTCGCGGTGGCCTACATCGCGCTCGCGCAGCTCCCGCCGTGGCTGCGCCTTCTCTTCACGGCGTTCCACCTCAATCCCCGCGACTCGCACGGCCCGCGCGGCGAGCGCAGCATCAACATCTACGTCGATCGCGAGTACGACCAGGAGGAGGCGGAGGAGCCGAGGTGCAACCTCGGCTTCTGCTGGACGTCAGTGGTCTGCACGCCCGTGACTTGGCTCGCGGCGATCAAAGCCGCGAGCGGCTTTGCTCCCAACCACATGGACCTCGTCCGCGAGTTCTACCAGTCGCTGGCCATGCCGGCGCCCAACACCGTGGAGGAGATGCTCCAGACGCTGCACAACGACCCCCACCAGCCAAGCCAGCTCGAGGAGAGGATCTACGAGCTGGCCGACGCGCTCTTCACCTTCTCGTGGTGGAAGCGCATGTGCCGCGCCAGCGTGCCCAAGCTCAGAAACGGCTACATGCGCACCCCCTTCCTGACCGTCTACATGCACGACAGCCAGATGGCGGCGACGTCGGACGCGGAGTCGCAGGAGTTTTAGGACCCGAGTGTGACAGTTCCGTGATTATAACCCCGTTAGGTGTTTGCGTTTTGAAGTTCCCGGAATCACACAACGTTCACTGCCCGAGAGACGCGCGCGCGCACGATGGCCTCCACGACCGATGCCGAGCCCCCCGCCGCCAAGAAGGCCCGCCCCAGCTGCGCCGTCGCCGACCTCAAGCCGGGCATCGTCATCCAGGGCGGCACGAAGCCGAAGAAGGCTAAGCTGCTGAAGGAGCAGCTGGATGCGGCGGCGGCCGACGACAAGGCGTGGGAAGCGGCGTTCCTCTTCCCCAACGATCAGGGCGAGTACGACGGCACCGTGTTCGGCGGCCCGATCACGAAGGACGCGGCGGAGTTCGACGACCTCAGGGTCAAGGCGTGCAAGCTGCCCGACCCGACGATCGAGGACAAGTGGTGGAAGGTCGAGGTGATGCTCTTCTTCAACTACTGCGACCAGGCCGGGGTCACCTACAACCGCGGGGCCACCGTGGGCATCGCCTGCGTCGGCGGCAACAACCGCTCCAAGGCGATGGCGTACGCCCTCACGAAGAACCCCGACTTCAAGCCCACCTGCCCCGCCCTGCAAGCCGTGGCCGAGGCGTACATCAACGGCAAGGACCCTACCACGATCCCCGTCCCCATATTCACGTCGCCCGCCACCAGCCTCCGCAGCCGTGCCAAGTAGAGTCTGCGTGTGGCTGCGCGTTTTCGTTTTGCTTCTAACAAAGCTTTGAGTTTTTTTCACTGAGACACGGGCATCAGCGACATGAGCCCCGCCCGCAACCCCTCTTGGTCCAGCCCCACGCGGCAGCCCACTTGTCCGCGGGGCATCTTGTAGAGGTTTAATTCGTCCTCGTCGGCAAAGGGCACGAAGAAGCGGTCACCTTCGCCGCGCTCAAAGAGCGGCCGCACCTGTTCGGCGTGGAACGTGGTCACCAGGTGCTTCTGCGAGTGGGGGTTCTCGTGCAGCATGAACGAGAGGGCAAAGTACGCCGCCGCGTCCACGTCCGTGAAGGCCACAAAGTCCCACTCGACGCGTTCCCCCTTGGCGCTTGCTGCGCGGCTCGCCTCCGAGCGCAGGTCGACGTAGGCGTGCTCGTACAGCAGCACGCCGTCGACGCGCTTGACGTTGGACACGAGGACGCGGTACTTGAGCCCGCTCTCGTACAGGAGCGCGAACGGCCCTTGGCCGTCCTTGATCCGGAGCTGCGCGAGCACGCTGCTTGCGAGGTCTTCCATGGGTTGGCGTCGATGGTGCGTGAGCACAAGTGCCAAGTTTGCCCGAGGCATGCCACCAAGTTTGCTGCTTTTGTTCCCCAAAACGCGGACAGTCCGCCGGCGCGACGCATGGGCGTAAACCCGCTGGTGTGGCTCGAGAACCTGTGGCTGCAGGAGGGGCGCGATGACCAGTGGCCCGAGTCGCGACTGGTGGCACAGACCACGCTGGGGCCCGCCGAGGCCGCGTGCGCGTTCGCGACGGCCTTCCTGAGCGAGGCGGAGGCGAGCCTCGTGCACGACCGTGTGATGCGGCGCAAGGAGGGGAACAAGGGCACGTTCCTCACCTTTCGCGAGGAGTTTGTGCACGTCGCCTCGATGATCGACTCCGCCGTGCTGCTGCTGGTCATCGGGCAGGGCGGCGTCGTCAAGTCGGTTGAGCTGTGCACGCCAGGCGAGAAGGCACGCGTGGTCAGCGAGGACGAGGCGCGCGAGGCGTTCGACCGAACGCTCGCGGTCGCGATCGATTTCGAGTCGGCGCGCACCGTCACGGCCTACTGCTGGAAGCAGTACTGGCGGACGCTGAAGCTCATGGCCACCATTGCCGAGATTGACTTCCCCCCGAAGGACGACCGGCCGGCCACTGGCACGCTGGCCGACGCCGTGGTCAGAGCGTGGGAGGGGAACGAGGAGACGCGCAAGCGCATACAGCGCGCTCACACGCGGCTGCTCACCCGCGGCCTTTGGTGACGATGTGCAGCCTCGCGCACAGCTCCGCCTTGCGCTGCTCCCAGCCGAGGCGCAAGATGGCTAGAGAGAAGGCGCAGGCGTACACCATGCCCCCAAATCGCACGGGGCACCGCGCGAGCGCACGCGACACCGTGGTGCGCGCGTGTCGGGGGAGGTCGTGGATCTCAAAGAGGGCTATCTCGGTCAGTGCCTGTGTCTTAGTCGTGGCGCGCACTATGGTTAGCTTGTTTAACACCTGGTCAAACTCGTAGCGCAGCGTTTGCAACAGCTTGATGAGCTGATCCTCCTCGCCGGGGAACGCCAGGCTGCGCATGAGCGGTAGCGTCACGTCCGCAAAGAGCGTGTTACGCTCCCCGCGCGCGTACGCCGTGGCGCCGCGGATGGAGCTGTCGATCACGGACGCGGCCCATGCGGTGGTGTGGCGCGAGTCGGCCACCTCGCACTCCCAGAGCGCCTGCGCGCCCGACTGGATGCCGCGCGAGGAGCGGGCCATCGAGGAACCCTTGCAAACGGCGCGGATGGCGCGAAGCAACCATTGCAGGCTCTCTCGCTGGACACGACCCCGGTCCTCGGGGAAGCGCCCCGGCAGCAGATCGGCCACCACCAGGTCTGGCAGGAGCAACGAGTGCTCCGGCTTGTCCACGATCATGCTGCAGGCACCGGGGCACGTTTGCGTTCTATAAACAACCACTGTTAGCGACACACGCGCACACACACACACGCACGCGGATACTCAAAACTCTATCTTGAACCGAACGTCGGAGGAGGCCCTCGTGCCGAGGTCGTCCTTTGTGGTCACCCTTGTGTACGGTTTGGATGGCTGGGGCGATCGTGGCGCCTTGGGGGGCGGCCTCGACCGGTCCACCCACAGGTAGACGAGGAAGATGATCACGGGCACCAGGATGACGCAGATGATCACAATCGAGAGCAAGACGTGGTCCTCCTCGGAGCGCAAGGGTGGAGCGCTTGGTGGTGGTGGCGCCACGGCGTCGGGGTTGGTCGCTGAGGTCACCGAGCTGACGACGGCCGGCGCGTCAAAGAGCGCCTCGAGCGCGCTCGAGTCCATGGTATTCACGCCGTCCACCAGACCGTTGGCCGTCGCCTCGTCGTCGGCGCCCAGCTCGGTGGTTATGATGACCGAACCGGCGGCCATCCTCACGCCCACCGCGTTGGTGTTGAAGCGCGCGCGCGTGCGCGCCACGTACGCCGGCACGTCAAAGCTGACCATGGGCACGCTCACCGTGGCGACGTAGGTCACGAGGAAGGCCGGTCGCGTCTGCATGACAAACACCGGGTTGGGCGGCGGCGACGGCGGCACGCAATGGTTCTCGCTGCGCATGATCGTCGTGGTGCCCGGGAGGCTCGCGAGCCTTCCCCCCTCTTTGCGCAACACGTAGCGCATCACGTGCGAGTGCGCGGGGTTTGGAAACGGCGACTCCACCACAGCCGCGCACTCGGGCAGCTGCAGGCATCGGTGCCCCGCCTCGGTGATGCCGAGGGAGGAGCTGAACCCCTCCATCCGAATGCCAGTGTACGTGGAATTGGCGTGGGGCTCCAGGTAGCACGCGTCGGCGTACAGCGGTGGAGAGCTCGGTCCCGCGGGCGGAGACGGACTCGGTGGTGGCGGCGGCGGCGGCGGGGGCGGCGGCGGGGGTGGCGGCGGCGGCGAGGGCGGCTGCGGCAGCGTCGGCGGCGGCGGCGGTGTGCTAGGGCTGGACGGTGTGCACACGCGGCACGAGTGGTAGCAGTTGTACGCCGCGTTTGTGGCCTTGAACATGGCCTCGCGCGTGGCCGAGAGCGCGTCCGCGGCGTTGCAGCGGCAGCACGCGGCGCGCGGCACGCCGTAGCCGCCGTGCGCGCGCACGTCGCACACGTAGTAAACGCCGTTGGACTCGATCGGGTAGCTTCCGTTGAGGTACTCCCGGGGTTGGTAGTTGTTGCCGTTGCCCGCGTCGCAGTTGGTGTTGACGATGCCGGAGCCGACGGTGCACGCACCGAGCGAGGTGGGAGTTCCCTCCGTGGTTGAGCTGGGGCACTCCATTAGGGGCACCGAAGGCGGCGGCGGTGGAGAGGGAGGCGGCGGCGGCGGCGATGGAGAGGGAGGCGGCGGCGAGGGCGATGGAGAGGGAGGTGGTGGGGTCGATGGGCTGGGCGGCGGTGGCGGCGGTGGCGGCGGCAGCTGCGGCCCCGGAGATGGCGGGGGCGACGGCGAAGGCGGCGGTGGCGAGGGCGGCGGCGGCGGATATTGCGGGGGCGGCGGCGAAGGCGGCGGTGGCGAGGGCGGCGGCGGCGG
>Ga0209666_1003479_pt1 | contig 11426 bp, 8 predicted proteins | sample SaaInlV_125m_DNA_FD_184679 | JGI IMG/M metagenome (GOLD analysis project Ga0209666, IMG submission 184679) | Marine microbial communities from expanding oxygen minimum zones in the Saanich Inlet - Saanich Inlet SI037_S3LV_10m_DNA (SPAdes)... | ecosystem: Environmental > Aquatic > Marine >...
GGAAATGATTGGAGAAATTGGAAAGGTGATGTTATCAAAGGCACCCCATATAATGGAAAGATAGAGTGGGAAAGAGTAACGAATCCATCTCAAATGGGTTTTTTTCATGACGTATCTGTTGGGAATTTAAATTCAGATAATATACCCGATATACTTGGTGTAGGGTTTAAGTTTTTTTTAGGAAATCAAAATGGATATGATTTTGTAGGAGACGATACAAACTTTATCAATCCATTAATTGAGTATAATTTTAATAGACCTTTTGCTATTGAACTTTATGACTTTGATGGAGACGGAGTTGATGAAATTATATCATCAGACTATCGTGAAACTTATGGAGCCTCTGAGTCTAATAGAGTAACCATTCATAAATATAATTCAACAGAAACAACTTTTAAGCAAATTTTCACTTCTAACGATCCTACTTCACTCCATAATGAAGATATGGCGGCGACATCTATACAAGTTTTTGACTTTAATAATGATGGTAAAAAAGACATCAGTATTGCAAGGGAGTCGAATAGTGGAGAATCTTTTGAAATATGGATAAATAAAGGTGATTTAACTTTTAGTCCTCATTTTTCAAAGAAATTTCAATGTAATCAATTCAATATGTTAGAATTTGAAGTTTTAGATGCAAATGGTGATGGGAATTTAGATATAATTTTAAGGCCAGAGACTTGTGGTGGTCAACCAACAGCATCATTCTTATATTCATCATATCCTGAATCAGGAAAGGGGTTAAGATTAAATGATTGTATTTGGTTGAATGATGGTTCTGGAAATTTTAGAGTATATGACGAAGAGGAACTTACTTCTCCTCTGTGGGTCGACTATTTATTTCCATATCTAGAAAATGGGGTTTTACATTTTGTAGGTTTTAAGTATAATCCAGATGATTATAATAATCAAAATAATTCTATGAATATAGATGTAATTGATTTTGAAGTTGACTTAAGATAATTACCGTTTCATACGTTACTTGAGTTCCTAGTAATCTAACTTTTATAATACAATATAACCAATTTCCGATCTCTTTTTATACCTCCCGAGCAACCTCTCGAGCAACTCTAAAAACCAAAAAACCCGTAAATCACTTCTTATGAATGAGTTACGGGATAATTTTGTGGTACCTCCAGGAATCGAACCAGGGACACAAGGATTTTCAGTCCTTTGCTCTACCAACTGAGCTAAGGTACCATCGCCTTAGCGGATGCAAATATAAAATGTTTTTTTACATCTGCTAAAGAAATTTTAAAAAATCTGTTGTATTTTTGAAATTCTATTGAAAAAAAACATGAATCTAGTTATAGATATCGGCAATACACAAGTGAAAGCAGCTGTTTTTGAGAAAGATACATTGCAATATGTTGTTTCTTTTGATAAAAGAAGCATTTTTTCACAAATAAAAGCAATCATAAAAAAATATGATATTTCAGATGCAATTCTGTCCAATGTTGCTTTAATTTCAGAGATAAAACTAAAAAAATTACAACAAATAGTTCAACTAAGAATTATTTCTTCATCAACAAAAGTCCCTTTTATCAACTCATACCAAACACCCAAAACTTTGGGAGTAGATAGAATTGCTTTGGCTACGGCTGCGGTTCGTGAGTTTCCAAATAAAAATGTTTTGGTGATCGATGCTGGGAGTTGTATTACTTTTGATTTTATTACTTCCAAAAATGAATATTTGGGAGGTGCAATATCACCAGGAATCCGTATGAGGTTTCGATCATTAAATTATTTTACTGCAAATCTACCTTTGTTAGTCAAAGAAGAGCCTATAGATTACATAGGAACTGACACAAAAGAAAGTATCAATTCGGGTGTTGTAAATGGCGTACTTCAAGAAATAGATGGAGTTATAAACCATTATAAGAATAAATATTCACATTTAACAGTTGTTTTAACAGGTGGAGACACAAATTTCTTGTCAAAACAATTAAAAAGTAGCATATTTGCCCATCAAAATTTTCTTCTAAAAGGATTAAATGATATTTTGATATTTAACTTAAACAAATGATTAGATATATCTTATTCGTTTTTATACTAATGACTTCTTTTGCTATTTCAGCCCAAAGAACAAATTCATCACCTTATTCTTATTTTGGAGTAGGAGAAGAATTCAATCCTCTTACAATAGAACAGAGTGCTATGGGGGGTATAGGAGTTGCTTTTAGTCATTATAAGTATTTAAATTTCACCAATCCTGCAGCCTATGCAAACCTAAGATATACAACCTATTCTTTTGGGGTGTTGAATAATGATTTAACCGTAGACGATGGAAATGTAAGTCAAACATCCAACGCGACTAGTTTAAGTTATTTTACGTTGGCTTTTCCTCTAGGGTCAAAAGCGGGAATGTCTTTTGGAGTTCAACCCGTTTCTACCGTAGGTTACTCTTTATTTAATTCCGTTTTGGATTCAAATGGAGATACTTCAGAAATCTCGACCTTTTCAGGGAATGGTGGTGTAAGTAGGTTTTACGGGAGTTTTGGGATCAAAATAACCAAAGAACTTTCTTTAGGTGTTGAAGCTGACCTCAGTTTTGGTAAGGTAGATAATAGTATCGCTAACCAAAGACAAAATGTTCCCTTAGCAACAAAATTTAAAGAAAATAAACAAGTTAGAGGAGGTTCTGTCACCTTGGGGGCACAGTACAAAAAACAATTGAAAAATAAACTTGAAATAAGTGCTGGAGCTTCTATAAAATTAGGAAATGATTTAAAAGTATCAGGTAGCAGTCATACCTACTCATTATCATTCACTAGCTCAGGATCAGAAATAATAAAAGATACGCTTTCATTTATTGGAGCCGATGGGATAGCGAAAAAAATACAATCCATCGATGGGAAGTATCGATTACCTACAAAAACAAATTTTGGGATTGGTATGGGTAAGTTAGACAAATGGTATGTAGGTGTAGAATATGAAAATCAGAATGCAATAGAAACTTTGGGTTTTTCAAATACATCTAATTTAGCCTACAATTACGGTAATTCCAATAGAATCTCATTAGGAGGTTTTTACTTGCCAAAAATAAACTCAATATCTAGTTACTGGAGCCGAGTGACATACAGGGCTGGTATTCGTTTCGAAAACACTGGTTTAAAGGTAGATGGTTCAGGATTAAATACAAATTTCACTCCTATAGACGACATTGGCATATCTTTTGGACTAGGTTTACCACTGAAACAATTATCTTCTTTAAATCTAGGTTTTGAGTATGGTAAAAAGGGAACTACCGCTAATTCACTAATACAAGAAAACTATTTTAATTTTAGATTAGGTTTGTCTTTGACAGATACCAACTGGTTTCAGAAAAGAAAAATTGATTAAAAAATGAACAAAATGAAAAAAACAACGTTTTTATTAATTGCGATACTTTTGTTAAACATCACAAAAACAAGCGCTCAAGAGGATGCAAATAGAGAATGTACCATTAAGTACAATCTTTTCAAAGGAGATTTTCAGTCTAAAAAATATGACGAAGCGTATACGAATTGGTTATTTTTAATGGATAATTGTAAAGATTTATCCGTTAATATTTATAAGTACGGAGCTACTTTAGCAGAAGATGTTAAGAAAGACCCGGTTTTAGCCAAGAGAGTCTATGAACAAAGATTACAATATTTTCCAACAAAAAATCCTGCCAAGGTTCATAGTGACTATGCTACTTTTTTGTCAAAAAATAAATTAGCTTCTGATGATGAGATTTTTGCTATTTTAGAAAAAGGATATAGTATTGACCCAACGAAAATGGGTGTTAAAAATTTATACAGATATTTTCAGGGAGTAACAGATAGATATAAAGACACGAATCCTCAAAAAGTATTTGATACTTATGATGATGTTTTAGAAAATGTGACTTTAAAACTAGAAGGATATGCGAAAAAGTTAATTCCTTTATCAGACTCTACAAGAGTTTTAGGGAAGAGAGAGAAAAGTTTAAAAAGAGCTTACACGATTAACTCTAGAGCGTTAGGTACTGTTGAGGGGAATTTAGATGCCATAATTTCTGAAATAGCAACCTGTGAAAGATTAGTGCCCTTATACCAGAGAGATTTTGAGATCAATAAGTCGAATGCTGTTTGGTTGAAAAGATCTGTTTCTAGAATGTTTAATAAAGGGTGTCAATCTGAGCCTTTGTTTGAAGTTTTAGTAAGAGCTTATGCAGAAGCATCTCCGTCTCCAGAAGCCTACGCTTTCTTGGCGAGTGTTTTAGAGGGTAAAAATGATTTGAATGGAGCTTCAGAAATGAGGCAAAAGTCTTTTGATCTTGAAACAGATCCTATTAAGAAAGCAAAAATAAAATTAAAATTTGCTCAAGCGGCCAAAGGAAGAGGGCAGTTAAGCAAAGCGAGGAGTTTAGCCAGAGAAGCTATTAAATTCAATTCTAATTACGGAAAAGCGTATTTATTTATTGCTAAATTATACCAAACTAGTGTAAATAAGTGTGGTAAAAACGAATTTGAGAAAAGAATGGTGTATGTTGCTGCTTTGAACAAAGCAAGAAAAGCTGCTTCTGTAGATCCAAGTATCTCAGGAATCGCTAAGAAATACATTAGAAATTACACTGCAAATGCACCTAGTAAAAAAGTTATTTTCACCGCTGGTGTCACTCCTGGTAGTAGCTTCCAGATAAAATGTTGGATTGGAGAAACAGTTAAGGTTCCATTAAAATAATTTTTTGAAAAGTATAAAAAACATAATCCAAAAAAGCATTGCTGTACTAAGTCTTACAGTAATGCTTTTTTCTTGTTCTAATAATACGCAAGAAGTCAGAGATTTTCTTGCTTCCAAAAATTTGCCAATTGGTATTGCCAAAAATGCATTTCACGTTTACAAGGATTCAGGTAGAATTACCTCAAAATTAATCACCCCTTTATTACATGATTTTAGTAACCGAAAACAACATCCATACAACGAGTTTCCTGAGGGAATCAAAATTATAAATTTCGAAGAAAAAGATTCTGTAACAATTACCGGTAATTATGCCATATCTTATTCAAAGACATCTGTTTCTGAAATTACAGGAAATGTTGTTGTTTTAAATCATACTGAGCAATCTAAATTAGAAACAGAACGATTACTTTGGGATCAGAATACACAATATTTTTTCTCTGAAAAAGCATTTATACTAAGTACTCTGAAAGACACTGTTTACGGTATAGGATTTGAATGTAAAGAAGATTTAAGCATGCATTTAGCAAAAAAAACAATAGGAAATATAATCACCACAGAAAAATAATTTAATGAACACAATTTGGAAATTTTTTCAATACGGATATTTAATAGTTGCACTAGTATGTTTAATTGAAGCTTTTAGTAAATGGAGTCTAGAGAGAGAAAAAGCTTATTTATTTTTGGGTGCTTCAATTTTTATTATCTTAGTTTTTTTCTTTAAAAGACATTTTAGAAAAAAAATAGAAAAAAGAAACAACCTAAATAAATAGATTATAAATTTCTTCATGGAAATTGAAATCATCATTATACTTACTTCAATTGTTTTTTCCGCATTTTTTTCGGGAATGGAAATTGCTTTTGTCTCGGCGAATAAACTGCACATTGAATTAGAAAAAAAAAGAGAAGGTTTTCTTCCAAAAATTCTTAACAAAATCACCCATAAATCATCGAAGTTTATCACAACAATGTTGGTTGGTAATAACATCTCTTTGGTGATATATAGTTACTATATGGGAGTTTTTTTAGTTGATACTCTTCCGCTAGCGTCTTACAATAGGTTTTCTATTTTACTGGTTCAAACGTTAATTTCAACCATTGTTATATTAATTACAGCAGAGTTTTTACCCAAAGCTATTTTTAGAATTTACGCGAATGAAGTTTTAAAATTATTTGCAGTTCCTGCCTACATATTCTACATTCTATTTCATTTTTTTTCAGAATTCATTACCCTTATTTCAGACTTTTTTTTACGAATTTTTTTCAAAACAAGGGCCGATGAGCTCCAAACAGAATTTAGTAAAGAAGAGTTAGGTAATTATATTTCAGAACAATTAGAGACTGGAAATGATAACGATGAAATGGATTCAGAAATTCAGATTTTTCAAAATGCCCTCCATTTTCATAATGTTAAAGCAAGAGAGGTGATGGTTCCTAGAACAGAAATTGTTGCTGTAGAACTTCATGAAAAAGTAACGAATTTAAAAGACCTATTTATAGATACAGGATTGTCTAAAATCTTAGTTTATAAGTCTTCTTTAGACGATGTGATTGGATATGTGAATGCTTTCGAATTGTTTAAAAAACCAACAACAATTAAAGCTATTTTATTGCCATTAGAAATTGTACCAGAATCTATGATGATTAATCATGTTTTAAATAACTTGACAAAAAAACGAAAAAGTGTTGCAGTGGTAGTCGATGAATATGGTGGTACCTCGGGGATGATAACTTTGGAGGATATTGTTGAAGAATTATTTGGTGAAATTGAGGATGAACACGATACACAAGTTTTTATAGAAAAGAAAGTATCTAAAATAGAATTTAACTTTTCTGCAAGGTTAGAAGTAGATTACTTGAATGAAGAATATGGTTTAAACATTCCTAAGTCTGAGGCATATGAAACCCTTGGAGGTTTTATTATTAATTTTACAGAAAGTATTCCTAAGAAAAATGAAGTCGTGAGTATTGAGGGTTTTGATATAAAAATCATAAAAATGAGCAGTACTAAAATTGAAGAGGTCTGCCTAAAAATAACAGAGGAAGACACATAGAGTTTAAGATTTTTTGACAAAGGCTTTATTACCCTCTCTTCTCCTTACTAATAAGTATAAAATCGGTTGCAATATTAAAAGCCAAATTGTATATTCGCACACCGAAATTAAATAAATGACGTATGGCAGTATTAGCAAAAATTAGAGAACGTTCAATGTTTCTCATCATTATAATTGGTTTAGCACTTTTTGCTTTTGTGCTAGATCCTTCTACTTTGGGTGATTTTTTCAACTCAACTAAAGTGAATGAAATAGGGGAGATCAATGGAGAGTCTATTTCAAGACAAGCATTTGCATCTGAATTAGAAGCATATAAGCAACAAGTAGGAAATCGTGTTTCCGAAATGCAAGCTAGTAAAAATGTTTGGGAGAACATTGTCAGAAAAAAAATCTATCAAAATCAGTTGTCTGAAGCAGGCGTTACTGTTGGTGAATCTGATGTTTGGAATGAAGTTATTAATTCAGCTTCTGTAAAAAATAATCCTCAGTTTAAAAATGAAATAGGTGTATTTGATGAATTAAAATTCAAGAAATTTTTAGCAGATACCAAAGAAAATAATTCTCAAATGTGGGCTGCTTGGTCTGGATATTTGAACAAGGTTAGAGATAATGCAGAGAAGAATACTTACAACAATTTGGTCACTGCAGGTCTTGGGGCTTCTCTAAAAGAAGGAGAATTTCAGTATTTTTCAAACAACACCAAATTAACTACTCAATTTGTATTTGTTCCTTATACTTCAATAGCAGACAGTTTGGTAACAGTAACGAAGAGTGAAATTTCTTCTTATATCAAAGAAAATGCTATTAATTTCAAAGTAGATGAAACGAGAGATATTTCATATGTAAAGTTTGATATTACTCCTACTTCAAGTGATGAAAATAAAATTAAAGAGGAGGTTTCAGGGTTTATCGAAGATTTAAAAATAAGTTCGAATGAAAAAGAATTTTTAAGTGAAAATGATTCAGATTCTGACTTAGACGAAAATTATAAATTTGAAAACAGCATCAATAAAATGGTGTCTTCAGATATATTCAAAGGATCAAAAGGAGCTGTTTTTGGACCCTATAAAGATCAAGGATCTTTTAAAATATCAAAAATTACTGCGATTAAAAGAATGCCAGATTCGGTAAAAGCAAGCCACATTTTGATTCCTTTTGTTGGGGCACAAAGAGTTGCTCCTGATGTTAAAAGAACAGAAGAAGATGCTAAAAAATTAGCGGATAGTATTTTAAAAGTTGTAAAAAGAAATCGCAGTAAGTTTGCGAGAATGGCCAAAGATTTCTCTTCAGATAAGGGATCTTCAGAAAAAGGAGGTTTTTACGACTGGTTTAATTACTCTAGAATGACTCCAGGATTTAGAGACTTTGTTTTTGAAGGTAAAAAGAGAGACATAGGAGTTGTCAAAACACCATTTGGTTATCATGTAATTAAGATTGATGGGCAAAAAAATATTCAACGCGCTGTGAAGTTAGCAACCTTTAGTAGAAAAATACTTCCTTCTGAAACTACCGAAAATATTGTTTTTCAAGAATCAGAGCAATTTGCGTTATCAATTTCTAAGGATAAAAAGTTTTTTCAAGTAGCAAATGAAAATAAGTACCAAACAAAACCAGCAATTGGTTTGAAAGTTTTAGATGAAAATGTTCCAGGTTTAGGTAGTCAAAGACAAATTATTTCTTGGGCCTTTGGAAAAGAAATAACTCTTGGAGACTTTAAACGATTTGATTTAGAAGGAAGTCACGTGGTTGCCTTTGTGACTGCTAAAACCGAAAAAGGACTCTTATCTGCTGCAAAAGCAACCAATATTGTCAAGCCAATTTTAATGAATGAAAAGAAAGCAGCATTAATTGCTGAGAAATTTGATGGCAATACTCTTGAAGCAATTTCAAAAGAAAATGCTACGGTTATTAAAAACGCAAATGGTGTTACTTTAAAAAGCCCTACGTTAGTTGGAGCTGGTTCTGAGCCTAAAGTTGTTGGAGCAATGTTTACTGCAGAATTAAATAAAGTATACAAAAACATTACAGGTAAAAGAGGCGTATATGCTTTTGTATTGTCAAATAAAGAGTTACCAGCTGCGTTACCAAATTACGAATCTCTGAGAAAAAATATTTCTGCAGATAGAAAAAGAAAAACAACAGTCATTTATGAGGCAATCAAAAATGCTTCTGATGTTGAAGATAATAGAGCAAGTTTATATACTGCAAACTAAGCGATATATTTTATAAGTTACTTTAAACCGTTCAAATTTTGAACGGTTTTTTTTATGAGGAATTTTTAACTTTTTATTTTAAAAAATAACATTGATATTTCAATTTTAAGACACGCAATAAAATGGTTCAAAGATTGTGCTCTTGAGAGGTTTTTAAGAGCTCTTTTCAGCGGAAAATAAATATAACGACCCTAAAAAACCTCTTTGTAAAATCAAAGAGGTTTTTTGTGTTTATTTAGTTAAGATTGAAGTTGTTATTTCTAACCATTCATAGAGATTAAAAACTCATCATTGTTTTTTGAGAATTTAATTCTCTCATTGATAAATTCCATCGCTTCAATTGGATTCATGTCTGCAAGATATTTGCGTAAAACCCACATTCTCTGAACGGTCTTTTCGTCTAAAAGTAAATCATCACGTCTTGTAGAAGATTTAATTAAGTCGATTGCTGGATATATTCTTCTATTAGAAATATTTCGATCTAATTGAAGTTCCATATTACCAGTTCCCTTAAATTCTTCAAAAATTACTTCATCCATTTTAGAGCCAGTTTCTGTAAGAGCGGTAGCAATGATCGTTAAGGAACCTCCGTTTTCAATATTTCTTGCAGCACCAAAGAATCGTTTTGGTTTGTGAAGTGCATTTGCGTCAATACCTCCAGAAAGAATTTTCCCCGATGCAGGAGCAACCGTATTATACGCTCTAGCTAAACGTGTAATAGAATCTAATAGAATTACTACATCATGGCCACACTCTACGAGTCTTTTTGCTTTTTCTAAAACGATATTTGCAACACGTACATGTTTGTCTGCAGGTTCATCAAAGGTAGAAGCAACAACTTCTCCTCGAACACTTCTTTGCATGTCTGTAACTTCTTCTGGACGTTCATCAATTAGCAACACAATCTGATAAACTTCTGGGTGGTTTAAGGCAATAGATTTAGCAATGTCTTTAAGTAACATTGTTTTACCTGTTTTTGGTTGCGCTACAATCATACCCCGTTGACCTTTTCCTAATGGAGAAAATAAGTCTATAATCCTAGTTGATAAAGAGCTTCCTTTTTCTGCTAGATTGAATTTTTCTTGAGGAAATAAAGGGGTTAAATGTTCAAAAGAAATACGATCTCTAACTATATTTGGATTTAATCCGTTAATTTTTGAAACTCTAATTAATGGAAAATATTTTTCACCTTCTTTCGGTGGACGAACATTTCCTCTTACCGTATCTCCAGTTTTTAATCCAAACAGTTTAATTTGAGATTGAGAAACATAAATATCATCTGGTGATGATAGATAATTATAATCAGAAGAACGTAAAAAACCATACCCATCTGGCATCATTTCTAGCACTCCCTCACTTTCTATAATTCCATCAAATTCGAAATCTGGATCTTTGTATCTATTTTTAGATTTATTACCCCGACCTACAGTGTTGTTTTTTTCCCTATTCGTATCTCTGCTAGGTTTATTTTTATTGTTTTGAGATGAATTGTTTTTAGGATAGTTGTCGTTTCTTGGTTGATTAGGTTGATTAGGTTGATTTTGTTTCTTTTGTTGAACAGAATTTTGTGATGATAAAGGCTTCGTTTGCTCAACAGCTTTTTGAGGTTTATTTACTTGCTGCTTATTAGCAGTAGGTGCCTCCTTATTGTTCTCTTTTGCTTCATTGGATGTGTTTTTTTCAACACTTTCGATCTCTTTAGTAGTAGGAGTTGCCTCGTTAATTTTAACCTCTGAAGGCTTTGCTTGGTCTTTTGAAGATTTTGCAACTCTTTTTCTCTTGGGTTTTTCAACTTTTGGCTCGCTTTCATTTGGAGTCACTGTAGCTTTGCCTTTTGTTGGGTTTGCAGCTTGTACATCTAGAATTTGATACACCAAATCTAATTTTTTAAGTTGACTAATCTTTGTGAGCCCAATAGATTTTGCAATTACTTGTAAATCAGTAAGAGTTTTTGCTTTTAGTTCTGAAATTTCGAACATTCGTTATGTGTTAAGTTAAAATGTGAACCTTAATGATGTAAGATTGGTTATAATTTTTATTGATTTTATTTTATTGTATATAGTACTATACAAAATTTTATGTGTGGTTATGTTTTACAAATATATACAAATTTTTATAAGTTTTAGGTTTTCTTTTTTAAAAAGAAAACTCTACTTTTGTCCAGCTACTTTTTTAAGATGATTCAGAGAATACAGAGTATTTATTTATTATTAGCAACTGTTGCTTCGGGAGCATTAATATTTGTATTTAATTTATGGAATAATTTTAAAGAAGCAGTTTTTGCATTGGATTTGTTTTCAAGAGATTCCTATCTTTTAAAACTAATTCCTATGCTATTTTTGCTCTCTACTATTGCGAGCTTTCTTTCAATATTTTTGTTTCATGATAGAAAGTTGCAATTCGTTACAGGGCGGCTAATAATTTTGATCAATCTCTTTTTATTAGGAATATTGTCATATATATCTCTAACATT
>Ga0209666_1003483_pt1 | contig 11415 bp, 4 predicted proteins | sample SaaInlV_125m_DNA_FD_184679 | JGI IMG/M metagenome (GOLD analysis project Ga0209666, IMG submission 184679) | Marine microbial communities from expanding oxygen minimum zones in the Saanich Inlet - Saanich Inlet SI037_S3LV_10m_DNA (SPAdes)... | ecosystem: Environmental > Aquatic > Marine >...
CGATGCGTGGACGTGGGGACCGCAGTGCGCGCTCGAAGGGGGCACGCGCGGCGCGGCGTGGAGTGCGGCACGCGCGATGGCGCGTCCGATGGAGAAACGGCGAACGTCGGAGGCCTCAACGGTTACGCCAAATGGCCAAAACAAAAACGAAAGCTGTCGCTTTTTCGACCGGCGAGTCCGGGTCTGTGCAGACCCTGGACTGCTGGAATCGAGGCAAACTCTTCCATCGGCTCGCAAATACGGGTTGCCACAGATTGCAGAGCCGCCGCAGAGGGCAGAGCTCCGTCCCGCGCCTGCCGCGGGTGGACCGACTCGCGGGTCTCTCGCCTCGCCGTCCCGTTCGGTCGTCCGCGCGTGCGTCATGGCGTCGCGCGCGGCGGTGGCGCTCGCGCCCCCCGCGTTCGCCACGCGCGCGCGCCTGGGGTTCCGCGCGCGCGTCGGCGGACGCGCGGACGCCTCATCCGGCGCCTCCGCGTTGGCGTCTCCCCGCCTCCTTCTGCCTCGCCGCGCGCGCGGGGTGGTGACGCGCGCCGGCTCGGGCGACGGGCGCCACTCCCGCTCGAAGCTCCGCGAGAAGGAGGAGCGCCGGTGGGACCGCGAGAGCGACCGCGAGAGCGCGTCGTCCAAGAACGGGGATAAGTTGGTCAAGGTGGACGACGGTGCGGTCACCGTCGACTTCAAGAACGCGGGCAAGGAGGTGCGGAGCCTGGGGACGAAAATCAAGCGCGCGCACAAGAAGGCGGTCAAGAAGCTCACCAAGAAGGTGGACGCCGCGGTCTCCGGCTTCGCGAACGGGGGGAACAAGCCCGCGACGTTCAGAACCGCTCGCACATCCGCGCAGCCCACCGGGTACTACGGCCGATCGGGTGTCGGGTACGCCGCGCCGCCGCCGTGGCTCGGCGGGCTACTGGGCTGGGCCGTTTTGTTCGCCGCGGCGTGGGCCGTCACCAAGGTGTTCGGTTTGGGGGGAGGGAGTGCGTCGACCTCTGGGGGGTTCCGTTTGCCTTCGTTCGGGAGCGGCGGCGGCCGACGCAAACGCCCGAAGGGTTCCGGTCCGGGGCGCTGGGTCACCGACCGCTCGCTCGGCGGCCGCGAGGTGTGGGTCGAGGACAAATACGCGGTGGGCCGCGGCGCGCGCGGGAACGCGCTCGCCGAGGACCTGGCGTACGTCGACCCGCAGAGATCGGAGGCTGCCGCGAAGGCGCGCGCGAAGGAAGAGGCGCAGCTGAAGAAGGCGGCGGCGGCGGCGCTCGAGGCACGCGAGCCGGAGTGGTGGCGTCGGCCGTCGCCGGGGTATTGCCCTCCGGCGCAGCGCGAAAGTAGGATGCGGGTCGCCAAGTCTAAGCTCGCGACGCTTTCCTCCAAAAGAGTGGGCGGCGTCGAGTACACCGCCGCTGATATCGCCGATCTGCGAGACGCGTGCGCTTCAGCGAACGCGTCCGTGGCGGAGTTCGTCAGGCCCTCCAGCGCCGCGACGGGTATATTCAAAGCCGCAATCGAGTACGCGCTCGACGCGTGTAAACAACGAACCTCGACGGGCGTCGTCGGCGAACCGCGTACTTTTTTGTCCGGCCTAAGCGAGGACGTCGGGGTTCCGCCCGGTAAGGCCGGGCGACTCGTTAACGCGGCGGTCGCGGCGCGTGTGCGCAGCGACCTGCTCCAGGCGGCGGCGCAGAAGCGCCAGGGCGAAGAGGGACAGGCGATGTTCACGCTGGACGGCGCCATCGGGGTTTTGTCGACGTTTCCCCCCGCGGAAAACGCCGCCGAGATGGAGATGGTCGCCGCGGGTCTGCGACCGAGGCTCAGCGAGGCTGAGCGCGTGTGGCTCAGCGAGACGTTCAGGAACATAGGGGGCGGGAGCGTCGCGAACGCGGTGGACGAGGCGCTCGACGTGAAAAGGCGATGAGGGTGAGGAGACGCGAGATGTCATGTCGTCGAAGGAGGCTAACAAAAATGTGTTTTTTTTTACACCCGATCCGGTCCTTTCCCCGCATTCCCCATCATCTCCACTCCCCTCCGCGCTCCGCGCCTCGCGAGCAGGTCCCGGTTCAGGCTGTCCAGGCTGGAGTGGTCGTCCGCGCTCCCCCCCGACCCCGAGGAGCCGCCGTCCTGATGCTCGTCCAGCCTGCGCGCGTCCTCCTCCCCGTCGGGCGACGACGGGTCACCCGATACGTCCGCCGCCACGTGCTGGCAGCACGCGCTGGCTCCGCCGCGCGCGCCGAGCGGCGCGGCGGCGTTGAACCAGGCGTGGCCGATGACGAGTCCGAGCACGACCCCCACGAACAGCACGGCGTGGTAGGTCATGGAGACGAGCATCAGCAGGTACCCGGCGGAACACTGCGTGCCGTACAAGAAAAGCGCCTGCGTCTTGAGCGCCATGGAAACCAAAGACGGATTCCCGCCGGTGGCTATGGCGTCCAGGCACGCCGCGTCCTGCGTTTTCGCGCGCCATCTACGCGCGGCGGCGAGGCCCTCCACGGCGACGCCCGCGGCGACTGTGGCGAAGAACGCGGCGAACAATAAACCCGGGGAGGTCAACACGAGATCGCGGTGTAAGAACGCGACGCACGGCCCGTTCGGGTCGGACCAACCCAAAAACCCGTCCATGTACATGGACACGGGCGCGATCTTATCGTTGCAGAACGCGTTGGTCGACCCGCCGGCTCTGCCCGAAGCGGCGTCGTCGTCGGCGTCGGGCCCCGCCGACGCCACGCACGTCGGCGCGCAGTCGTAGCAGTGCGACTGCGCGCCCAGGTCGTCAGGCCACACCAAACCCGTTCCCGGCTCGACGCACTTCAGCTCCTCGTCCGCGCCACACCCGCCCGTGGGGGCCTCCACGCACGCCAGCCAGCAGTACACCTCCCCGGCGCCGCAGCTCGCGTCATCCGCGAGACTCCGTCGCGGAGAGCACGACGCCGACGCCAGCGATGTTCTGCGCGACGCGTCATCGCTTTTCTCGTCGCCCCGGAACGCGCGCGCGACGCCCTCGCGCCACGCGCCGAAGGTGGTTGAAAGCGTGGGGTGCGCGGTGTCGTCGGGGGGGAGCACCATTCGCCCGAACCAAGCGCGCGACGAAGACAAAAAAGGCGGCGTTTCGGAAAGGGCGTCGGAGAACGAGTCGCCCATCCGCCGCTCGAGCTCGAGAGACATCGCGTGCGAGGGCACTTTGATTGCGTTTGCGTCGGCGCCCTTCGGCGGCGGCGGCGCCCACGCGCGCGCAGCCTCGCCGAGCATCACGATGAGCGCGTCCGGGGGAAGCTCGGGCGCGTAGCCGCCCAGGGTGAGCCCGCGCGAGCCGAACGGCTCGAGCTCCGGAGAGAAGCGCTTGTCCGTCTCGCGTTCTTCCGAGACCAAAAACGCGGGGGTCATGACGATGGCGACGCCCACGTCGACGTGCTCGTCCTTCCCAGGCGAATGCGCCTTTCGTTTCGCGAACGCGCCTTCGCCTTCGTCCACGCGCGTTTTCGCCTCGGTCCTCGGCGAAGCACGACCGCGCGCGAGCTCCTCGTCGACCGACGACGACGAAGAATCGTCATATGCGGCTCCCGCTTCCGCCGCGGAGGTGACGCTCCTCGAGTAGACGTGGAAGTGGTCGAGCGAGCCCGCCGACGACGCCGCGGCGGCGAAGAATCCGCCGGTGTCGTATCCGAGGAGCTCGTCCAGGCGAGGCAACACCGCCGTCGCGGCGGCGTCCGCGGCCGCTCGTAGTAACTCCAGTTTCGGTCGCAGGTCCGCGCCGCACGCGCGGTCGAGCTCGATCGGCAACCGACCGTCCGCCGCCGCGGCGACGGACATCTTGGAAAACGTCCCGTCGTCGCCGTGCTCGCGCTCCCACGCCTCCGAACGCACGAACGCGTCTCGGCCCTCGGGCGAAGCCGCGCACAGGGCGAGGCTCCGCAGCGCGTCCGCGCGCGCCTGCGCGTACCCGGGGACGCCGCGCACCAGCATCGCGCCGGGAGCGTCCGGCCCGAGGAACGCATCGCGCACGGTGCGGTCGGCGTCGCCAGAGGCGAGGGCGCCGGCGTCCGCGGTGGGCAGGTACGTCGGCGTCGGTCCCGAGCCGTTCGCGATTCGCGACGGGCGGGCCTCGCCGGGCACGGAGGCGGTCGCCGCGAGCGGCGAGGACACGAGGACCGACGCGAGGAGCAGCGCGAGGCTGACGCGAGCGGGAGCGCAGGCGGTCGTCATGCTCGTCGTGCTCCACTCAGCCCCACGCGTTCGCGCCTCAACCCTCGCGCCGGTCCCCTCGGAAAAAGCACGTCCAAACGGCGTCACCTCCCGAAATCGCCGAGACCGCCTCCGGCGTTCGCGATCCGACCGCGCCTCCCGAGCCGCCCGAGCGCGTCCCGAGATGAGCGGAGCGCGGCGCAGGGAACGCGCGCGTCGCGATGTGGCAACCTCGAGGCCCGGAGCGGCTTCGGACCTCGGTTCCGTCGATCGGATATCCGGATACCTGATTCCTAAGAGCGAGACCATGATGTGATGTTCAATTCGAGATCCGGCGGATCGGGATCCGTCGAACGGTGCCGCTGTCGTTGACGATGTGGTGTCACTGGCGCTCGTTCTCGTCGACGAAGAAACGCAGATTACCGTGCACGCCACTTTGGCTCGCGAGCGCGTGTCACAACGTCAGCATACCTCGTGTCTCCCCGCGCCTCTCTCTCCGAGCGCTCTACGTGGTCAGGCATACTCTCAGGTATCCCGCGATACCCTCTTCAATGCAATGGTCTTCCGCATCCCTCTTCTCCAGAGCGTACGTACGGAACCGATGGCGAAACGCGCGACGCGACGGTGCGATAAAAAAGTCGTCGCCGTCCCGGGAGTTCGCCGAAAGGAACCGCGTTTACCGGAAATCCGGGTCGATGTTGTCGTAGTCGATGATCTCCTTTCGCTTGGGCGCCTTGTACGTCGAACCGCCGCCGCCGCCGCCGCCACCACCAGTCCGGCTCGGCCCGTGGTCGGGGTCGAAGTTGTCCGGGTCGACCACCGCCTTGCGCGGCCGCGGCTGGTACGCCTCGGCGGACCCGACAGTCGGGGGCGCGTCGCGCGCGAAGAACGACGGCGCGTTCATGCCCGTCTTCGGCGCGAAGTCGGGGTCGATGTTGTCCGGGTCCGCCACCTGCCGGGGCTGCGGCGGCGTCGCGTTGGAGGAGGCCAACCCGCTCCCCTGCGCCTGGAACTCGCGGTGGCCGCCGTCGCCGCCGCTGCGCGAGACTCGAATCTCGCGGAACTCGCTCACGCCCGCCGCCGCCTTCGCCGCCTCCATCGGGTCCATCGTCTCGGGAACCTTGAAGTACACCTGCGCCGAGCGCGAGGGCGACAGAACCTTCATGGAGCACGGCCTGGGTTCCTGCTCGTACGGCCCAACCCACGTCACCGGCCCGCCGGGATCGGTGAAGTGCTCAGCGTCGTGCATCACGCGCCCTTGGCCGCCAAAGTCCCAGGCGTCGGTGTCGAGGCAGATGCGGTACTTGCCCGGCATGCCTAATCCGACTTCGAGGTCCTCGTACGTGTTCGTGGGGTGGAAGTTGAACACGAACAACAGCGGTCCTCGCTCGGCGACGATGAGCTTGCGCTCCTCGCACGCCGAGGAGACAAACTGGTGCGGATGGGACAGGAACTTGTGCATCTCGTCCAGGCGCATCATCTGCGCGTCGAAGTTGTTGAGCTCGTAGTACCGCAGGTACTCCGTGTCCGCCAGGTTCCACTGGCGCCGGCAGTGGTCGTGCGACCAGTCGTTGCCCTCTCGTGGGAAATCCACCCACTCGGGGTGCCCGAACTCGTTGCCCATGAAGTTTAAGTACCCCTCGCCGCCGATGGCCATCGTGATGAGCCGGATCATCTTGTGCAGCGCGACGCCGCGCTCGATCACGGGCGTGGCCTCCTCGAACGTGCTCATGCCCTCGTACATCTCCGCGTCCATCAGCCAGAACGCGTTGGTCTTATCGCCCACGATGCTCTGGTCGTGCGACTCCGCGTATCCGATGCACTTCTCGCTGTACCGGCGGTTGCACAGCGTGGCGATGATCTCGTGCATGCTCCAGTCCTCGTCGCGCAAGCCGTCCTCTCTAGACGCCTTGAGAAGCCGCACCCAGACGTCGGGGATGGCCATAGCGAGCCTGGCGTCGAAGCCGATGCCTCCCTCGCGCACGGGGCGGCACAGCGTGGGCATGCCGGAGACGTCCTCGGCGATGACTTCGATGCCGGGGTACGCCTCGTGCAGCATGTCGTTGGCCATCATCAGGTAGTTCACGGCGGCGACGTTGGTCTCGAGGCCGAAGTACTGGTGGTAGTCGCCGCTGAACTCCATCTGCAATCCGTGGTGGTTGTACAGCATGGAGGTGACGCCGTCGAAGCGGAACCCGTCGAAGCCGTACTCCTCCACCCAGTACGACAGGTTGGACAGCAGGTACCGCTGCACCTCCCAGTTCTCGTAGTTGTACAGACGCGAGTCCCAGAGCCAGTGGTAGCCGGCGTCGCCCTCGCCGAAGTAGGAGTCCGCCGTGTGCTGCCCAAAGTCGTACCCCGCGATGCCATCCTCCACGTTGCACGAGGCGTGCGAGTGGATCACGTCAAGCAGCACGCGGATGCCCATGCCGTGCGCCTTGTCCACCAGGTACTTCAGGTCCTCGGGGTTGCCGCAGCGCGACGACACCGCGAAAGGGCTCGTCACGTGGTACCCGAACGAGCCGTAGTACGCGTGCTCCTGCACCGCCATAAGCTGCACGGTGTTGTATCGCAGCTCCTTGATGCGCGGCAGGATGTCATCCGCGAACTCGCGGTAGGAGTTCACCTTCGCCTCGAGGCCGGACATGCCCACGTGCGCCTCGTAGATGCGCGACGCGGCGGGCTTCTCCGGGCGCGGGTTCGAGCGCGTGTACCGCTCACCAGCGGGGGGGTCCCAATAGATGCCGTCGTACCCGGCCCCCATCACGCCCGGCTCGCTGTAGGACATCTTGATCCACGCCGGAATGCGGTCGACCCACTCGCCGTCGCCCTTCTTCATGCGGATCTTGACCCTCGAGCCGTGCTCGATGGCGCCCGCGGGCAGCGTCAGGGTCCACACGCCGAACTCATCCTTCTCCATGTGGTTCGCGTCGGGGTTCCAGCCGTTGAAGTCACCGATGAGGCACGCGCGGCACGCCGCGGGCGCCCACTCGCGGTACACAATCTCGCCCGAGGACGTCTTGTTGAATCCGAACTTTCGGTATCCCTTGGCGAAATCCAGGAGCGAGCCCTCGGCCTCCTTGATGGCGTTCTTGCGCTCGAGAAACTTCTCCCAGCGGTATTTCAGGTGGCCCTCGTGCTCGAGGAGCTGCTCGTCCACCTCCGTGCACCCCATGCCGTCCACGGTGTACCCGTCGGGGCCGGTCGCGGCGGCCATCGGGCGGACCGCAGCCCCGCGAGTCGCGCGGCGCGCGAGGCGGGGCGCCGCCGCGCGGAGCGGCGCGGCGGCGGGCTTAGCAGCGGCGCGACTGCGCACGCGTCCCCGCGAGGCGCCGCTGCCGTTGGCGAACGCGACGGGCGCCAGCACGCGGGAGGTCGCGATCGCGTGAGGAACGGACATCGCCACACGAACGGCGATCGGACTTGTGAGTCTCGGGGTGTTTTGTCGCGGAGACGGAACCCGAGAGACGGTTTCGACGAGTCGAGGCGGAACGCGACGGCGCCGGTGCTTCGAGAGCGAAGACGGAGGCTGAGCGCTCCGTGCGTGGTGCCGCCGAGGTGTGCGGGCCGAGCGCGAGGACGGACGTTGACGCCTTTTTGCGATCTGAAAACGGGGATTGATGCCATCGTAATATCTTCTTTGCGCTCGTTTTCGAGCTGACGGTGCACAAACGGTCACTTTTCGAATCACTTTTCGAGCGGGATGACTCAACAATCGACGAGTCGCGCGTCTCGACTCAAGTCACTCTTTTTGTCAGACTAAAAGCGCACACAGGATTCGAAGCGCGATACGCGAAAAAAAAAGCGCGGATGCTGACAGAGACACGCTTTTTTCGTGCGCGAGGTTTTCCTTTCTCGCGTGCGAGGCGAGCCTCGCGATCGCGCGGTGCGAGCGGCTTTTTATGACGCGAGAGAGAAGCCTTTTTTCAAGAAACCTACATAAGATACGCACGTTCTGGGGGCTACGTCTCGCCTTTCACACCTCCGGCACCTGGGGCAGGTTCATGACCTGCTCCACCGCCTCCCTCGGGTCGACGCCGTCCTCCAGTATGCGCGCCACCGCGGTGAGCACGGGCAGCGACACTTTGTGTTTCCGCGCGAGCTTCATCACCGCGCCCGCCGTCGCGACGCCCTCGGCGACTTGCGTCATCGACCCCAGCACCTCCTCTAAACTCTCACCCGCGCCCAGCCGTTTGCCGACCGTGCGGTTGCGCGACAAAGGCACGAAACACGTGAGCATGATGTCCCCCGTGCCGCTCAAACCCGCCAAAGTCGCGGGCTTCGCGCCCATGCGCTGCGCGAGCCACCGGATCTCGGCGCATCCCTGCGCGACCACCGCGGCCAAAGCGTTGTTTCCCAGCTCCAGACCGTCCACGATGCCCGCCGCGATGGCGAGGACGTTTTTGAGCGCGCCGGACATCTCCACGCCCGTGACGTCCGTGGACGTGTTCACGCGCAGGCAGCTTGAGGCGAAGAGCCTCTGCACGCGCCACGCGAGGTCTTTACTCTCGGACGCCGCGACGATCGCCGTGGGCAAACCCTGCATGAGCTCCACGGCGAACGTCGGGCCGGAGAGCACCGCGAGCGGCTGCGCGCGACCGAGACCCGCGGGGATCACCTCGCTCATCATCTCGCACGTGCCCACTTCGAGGCCCTTGGACAGGCACAGCAGTGGGGTTTTAGGGTCGATGTGGTCCTTCACGCCCGCCAGGTAAGCCTTCGAGCTCTGCACCGGGACGGCGTGGATGATGAAGTCCGCGCCCGCGAGCGCCGCGGCGGGATCCGTCGTGGCGCGAACGCTGTCGGGGAGCTCGTACTGAGGGAGGTATTTGGCGTTCCTGTGCGTGTCGTTGATGGCGTCCGCGTCCTGCTGCGAGCGCACGAGGATCACGACGTCCAGACCCTCCGGCTTGTTGCGCGCGAGGAGCGTGGCCATGGCGGTCCCGAAGCTGCCTCCGCCCATCACACCCACCTTGGTCGTGGCCCCGAGCACATCCTCCTTCAACAGATCCTTCTGGTGCCTCCGCGAACCCCACTTCATGATCTTGTCCCAGCTCTCCTTCACCGCCTCGCGCTCGTCATCGGAGATGCCCTCCTGGAATCGCGTGAACGCGTTGTCCTCCGCGGCATCGCCGCTCGCCGCGGCGGCGGCCTGATCGCCGCGCTTCGCGTGCGTCTTCGGGGGGCGCATGGAGACGCGAGCGGTGGAGCGCGACGATCGCGGCGATCGAACGGCGGTGGAGTGGGGCGCGGCGGGTCGGCCGCTGGTGGTGGCGCGTCGCGCGCGAGCGGGACGAACTGAGGCGCTTGAGGCGGTGGCGATGCCGGTCATAAATTCCTCGGCCCAGAGTTCAGGCAAGGGCGCGACGTGCGCGTCGTCGTGGAGAGTGTCCGGCGCGCGGCGAACGGTTCGACCGCGGGCGGTCGCCGGTGCCTTATTCTATCCAAACGGGTAAATTCCCATAAATCGAGTTAGGGCAATCGGAGAATCCGCGACTGCTCGCCCGTGCGCTCCAGTTCGCTCCAGTCCGATCGCTTCGTCTCCCCACGCGCGATGGACTCGCGTGACGAAGGAAAGCGTGCGTCGAAAAACGAAATTCAGGAAAAGGTTCGGACATCATCAAAAGGCGAAAAAAGCGAGCGTCGAAGAGACGCCGACGTTTGAACGGGTACGACGCTGTTTAACACTCTGGTACGATCCCAATTCCATTCCATCATCACGCCGCGTTCTGCATCCTCTCCCTGGCGACCCTCTCCGCGTCTATGTCCGAGAGCGCCTCCATGAACTCCCCCAGGTTCCGCTGCGACACCTGCACGACGGATGCCTCGAACGCGTCGTGTCGAAACGAAGCGCGCACCGTCTCGGCGGCGCGTCGAAACGACGTCGCGAAGTGGTTCCCGCCGTCGGCGTCGTCGGCGCGAGGCGCGCCGGTGACGCCCACCACCAACGCGAAGGAGCCGTCGATGGTTTGACCCTCGCCTTCGTTGTCCGTCGTCGCGACCGCAGCTCCGACGCACGGCCCGACCACCACCAGCGGCCGCTCGATCTTCTTCGTCGCGCGCAGCGCGTCTTGCAGAAACAGCGCCAGCCGCGTCAGGGCGAGCGGATGCTTGAACGCCGACGCGTCGGCGGGCGAGCCGTGATCGAGCAGCGAGAAGTACCGCAAGCCGCCGACCGTTCGTATCACCGCCTTGTTCGCGAGCGCGAGACCGCCCTGACGCATCAAAGCGCGCTGAGACCGCATGGCGTGCCGCAGACCCACCTGCATCTCATCGTACTGGGACATGCCCAGCGCCTTGACGGCGCGCCAAAACGCCCCCGCGCCGCCGCCGCCGTTCGCCGCGTCGGCGCCCTCGTTTGCACCTCCGTCGTTTGAGCCTTCGGCGACGCCCTCCAGCAGCGCCGTGACGCCGTGCACGACATCCGACGCGACCAGCCGCATCTTGAACCCGTGCGAGAAGGAGAAGGACCAGAACTTGAGGTCATCCAGCCCGTGCGACGGCGCGTGCTGTTCGAGCTTCTCGTGCAGGCGTTTCACGTGTTCCGGGGACATGTGCGTGAACTGCTGCTTGCACGCGTCGAGGGGGAGCCCGAGGTGCGCGAGCAGAGAGTGCAGCGAGGCTCTTCCGTGCTCGCGCCACGTCTGCAGGCGCGTCGCGACGTACGGCGAGTGGGTCATGGCGTCGTACAGAGACCAGTGCCTGAGCATGGAGAACCGGAACTCCTCCGAGTACTGCACGCGGCGATCTTCAAACGCGCGCACGACTTTTCCCTCGTCCAACACGCGGACGTTCGGCGCGTCGGCGTCGGGCAGGTTGCTCACCTGCGTCGCGAGCTCCATGACGCCCGCGGTGTACGCCTCGTGCGACAGACGCTGGTGCACGTACTGGTCCGTCAAAGAAACGATCGCGAGCCACAACGGGAAGTGTTTCTCCAGCGAATCTTTGTGCGCGTCGTGCGCGATGTCGTACATCACCAAACCGGCGGCGCGCCCGTAAAACGAACCGCGGCTGTAATACGCGACGCGCTCGAGTTGCTTTTGTTGACGGCGCTGGCGCTTCGCGCGAGGCGACTCTGTGTACCTCTTCGCCGACTTTCTCTTAGGCTCTGTAGGCTCGTCGTCGTCGTCGTCGTTCTCGCGCGACGAGACGTTTTCTTTCTCGGAGTCGGCGTCGGAATCGTCGGAATCGGCGTCGGAGTCGTCGTCGCTCTCCGAGTCGGGTTCGGGGAACGTCTCCTCGCCCTCG
>Ga0209666_1003490_pt1 | contig 11399 bp, 5 predicted proteins | sample SaaInlV_125m_DNA_FD_184679 | JGI IMG/M metagenome (GOLD analysis project Ga0209666, IMG submission 184679) | Marine microbial communities from expanding oxygen minimum zones in the Saanich Inlet - Saanich Inlet SI037_S3LV_10m_DNA (SPAdes)... | ecosystem: Environmental > Aquatic > Marine >...
TCAACTGTTTCCAACTGTTTCAGAGGCAGGGTTAGCATTTCGCGACCTTTCGAGATTCCCGCGCCCTGACTGAACGCCCATACGAAAGGTTTGAAAACGGCCGGCACCGTTACCCTAAGCGTCGTTTCAGGCGAGATCTTTTCGCAGGTGCGACCTTTCGCGAGATCCAAAAAACTCGAGTCAACCCGTCGAATAAACTTTACCGCTTTTTTCAGACTACCAAAACAGTGCTCGCGTGCAGTTTTTCGCGTCACGAACAGAGGACAGTCACGAGTTTTTCGACGTTTTTCGACGCCGAAGGACGAAACGCGTTTCGATGCCAAACACGACAAAACTCGCGCGAAAAATCGGTTGGTCGTGCACACCTCCGCCGCTCATCATGCTTCGCGCCCGTCGCCTCGTCGTCCTTCTCTCGCTCGTCGTGCTCGGGGCGAGCCCGGCGCCGGTGAGCGGCGCGGTCGAGTCCGCCGCAGACGCGGTGACCCACAGCGCTTCGAGTGGCACCACCAAGCTGTCGCTGAACAGCGACCAGGGCCATCAAATACAGGTCGGGGGCACGAACGTGGCGGTGGTGGACAGCAGCGGCATGGCCGTCACCGGCACCTTCACGTACTCCGCCAAGCCGTACGTGGTCGGCCATAAGCTCTCTGCACACCTGTATCTGAGCGGGGGCACCACGTGGACGGACCTCGTGTGGAGCTCCACCGCCGGTGACGTCGCCGTGAACGGCGCGATGTCGTGGAGCAGCAACAAGATCTTCACGCCGACGAACAGCGGGCTGTACATGGTGACTGCGAGCGTGGCCGCGAGGTTGGATCATGGCTCGACGGCGGGCGAGCGCTCCGTCGGTCTTCGTCTGACGGACTCGAGTGACGGCCAATTGCGCGCCACGTACTCGCACATCGGATACTATGACTCGAGACCCGACACGATGACGTCCTTCGCGCTCGGACCGTTGGTGGTGTGGTTAACCGGAAGCACCGGATACAAGTTCTCCGCCATCTCCTCGGACACCGGCGACGGTTTTCTGACGTCGGACGAAGCGTCGTTCATCGTGGAGGCGTTCCCGTAGAGCGTTCGTTATAGCCTTCGTGGCGCACACGAATTTGATGCGTGACGCGAGAGTGTACGGCGATAGACGAGCCGCGTCGCGGTACGCGTAGACGAGTCGACTAGTATTCAAACCTCCTCTGGCGTGGAAAGTGGAAAGTGTTTTGTAAAGACGCGGATGCGCTCGTTCTCCGCACTCCGCGTCTCGCGATGACGACGACGACGACGACGACGAAGCGATGTCCCGCGATCGGCGGCGGCTTAAACGCACGTCGATACCCTTATTTGACAAAACCCACGTCACGCGTCGCGACCGACGCGAAACAAAGGACCGTGTTTTCACTCGTCGTCCTCGAACCTGCCCGGGTCGTTTTTTATTTTTTGTTCGAGATCCGCCGAGACGACGAGCTGATCGTCGAAGCGTCTCAGCGCCTCGATGCGCGCGGCGGCGCCCGCGCCGGTCGCCATCTCGGACTCGTCGTAGTACAGGTCGTCGTCGTCATCTTCCATCTCGTGCATCTCATCGTGAGGATCCGGGTTCAAAGCCGCGCAGTCGCACAGCGCTTTGAACAGAGCGCCCAGCGCCGCCGGGTCCGCGGGCGCGAGCCGAAGCTCCGTCGTCTCTTCGAGCGCGTCGGGGTCGTCATCCTCCGCGGAACCGTCTTCTTCTTTCGCCGCCGCGTCTTCCGTCATCCGCCACCCCTCCGGCGCGCCGCCCTCGATCTGCGCGTATATGCACGGCCGGAAGCCCTCGCTCGCGTCCGAGGACACCGCGTGCATGGCGACGGCGCGGAAAGGAACGTCGTACCCGCCTCTCGTCTCGTCGTCGGGGAACCACACCAGTCGACGCGTCGTGACGTGCAGCGTCCCGGGGTTCTCGGACGCGTCGTCGCCCACGTGGAAGGAAACGGAAAGGCTCAGGGCGACGCGCTCGTCGGCTGCGCGTCGGTGAGATGCGCGAAGATACTCAGGCGGGTCAGTCGGGGCGGACGACGACGAAAGACGCGGAAAGACATATTATGGGCGGGGTGCCGATCGGGCGCGAGAAAAGCGCGCGGTCTCGGATGGCGGTGGGAAAGGTCGGACGCGGGTGGAGGGCACGACGTACCCGCTTCGTCGCACACCGGTCCGCCGGAGGCGTCGCGCTCGGCGCACGCGCGGATGCCCGATTCGGTCATGGTGATCACTCGAGGCGCCGCGAGGAATGCGCGGGCGCGACAAGAGTTTTGACACTTTCGGTTTTTCTCGAAAGCGCCGGCGCACGGTGGCACCGAGAGGCAAGTCGACTTTTGCTAACGTCTCGCAGGTGCCCGCCCAGTGCGGACGGCGCCATGGCGACGGGGGCGGCGCCGATGCGCCCCAAGGCGGGGCTCATTCGGGACCTGCTCGAGGGTTCTTTCCCCGAGCTGTACCTCCCGCCCGAGCCCGAGCCCGAGCCTGAGGGGGTGGAACCCGCGGAGCCCGACGCCGAGGCCGAGGCCGAGGCATCCGAGGATGCTCCCGAGCCGGAGGCACCCGCGGACCCGGACCCGGAGCCCGAGCCCGAGCCCGAGGAGGCTTCCGGGGAGGCTCCCCCGGAGGAGGACGCGGAGCGCCCGCCGACGCCGGAGCTCGACGCGTACCAGAAGCGCATAGCCGAGATCGACGCCAGGGTACGCGCGCGCGCCGGCCCGAACCTCTCTCACGAACCATCGGTCAAACCGAACGTTCCAAAAAAGGGTGCCTTTTTTTCTCGGCGTTTTTCCGTCGCGATTTCCCCGCGCTCCGCCGGCTCCCTGACCCCAGGCCCCACCCCACCGCACCGCACCCACTGCTCCGGACCGTCACCCCCGACCACTCAGGCTGCTTCGCGCCTCGAGCGCCTGGACGCGGCGGAGACGCACCTCGACACCGCGGAGGCGGAGGCGGCGGCGGCGGAGCTCCGCGCGCTGGAGGTTGCCGACGCCATGTACACGGTGCGCCACCGTCTGACCGGCGCGCCGCGCGCGGCGCCGGACGTGCGCCTGGACGCGTCGCTGGTCAGCGAGCACGACCTGATCGACGCGAAGACGCTCATGGCGACGAACGAATCGCGGCTCGCGGCTCGTCTGACGCGCGGGTCCCTGTCCGTCCCGCCGCCGCGGATGAAGGATCCGAAAGAAAATCCGAAAGAGACGCGGATGGAGCGCGACGTCCTTTTAGGGACGCGCCACTGCGACGACGTCGAGACGTCTTTAGACCATTTCACGGAACCCTCTTACGCGGCTTCGACGAAGACCTCTTTGAACCGCGCTGTGGCGCGCGAACAGCGGCTCACCGAGACCGTCCCGCCGTTCCGCAAGAGCGACACGGGCGATTTAATGTCGGAGGAGGAGTATTTGGCAAAGGCGCGAGCGGCGCGTTTGATAGCCGCCGAACGCGCGCGCGAGATGGGCGTTTCGCGTCGCGAAATCGAGGAACGCGTGCTTACTCGCATGAAAGCGCGCGCAAACTTCGTGCCCAACCCGAGACACGTCGACAAACGGGACGCGTTCGAAGACATCTTCGTGCTCGATCCGCCCCAAGTGCGGTTCACGGAATACGTCGCCGGCGAGACGTACGAGGCTCGGTTGACGATCCGGAATAAGTCGCGTCTGTCGCGGCGCGTGCGCGTGTTGCCCGCGGCGAGCCGGTACTTCTCCGTGGCGGAGTGCGTGTTTCCCAGCGAGCACGGCATGCTGGCGCCGGGCATGGCGTGCTGGACGGTGGTGCGCTTCCGGCCGGAGAGCCTCGCCGACTACGAGGACTTCATCGCGGTGGCGGGCGAGACGGCTCGCGGGCGCGTCTCTTTGGTCGCCAAGCGCCACCCGCCGCGGCTCACGATCGACCCGGTGGTGGACGTGGGCGCGGTGCTCGTGGGCGGCGACGTCGAGTTCCGCGTGCCGTTCAAGAACGTCGGCGGCGAAGGCCGGTTCCGCCTGGTGGACGAGAAGGACTGGCCGGATACGACCACGCCGCTGGTTTTGCCGAACGAAACCGCCGACCTCGCGCCGTTCGGGGAGAGGCACGAGGACTCGCCGACGCCGTGTATTCCGTTGGGCCCGTTCCGGGTGGGGCCGGGCGCCATGTCGTTACCGCGAAACGCCGTGGAGAAGCTGCGCGTCGGGTTCGCGCCCCCGAAGCCGGGGACGTTCACGCGCGCGTTCCGCGCGGTGTGCGACAACGGGCAGGTGAAGACGTTTCGAGTCGTGGGAACGGGCACCGTGCTGGACGTCGCCGTCGCCGCCGTCGACGGCCGCGACGTCGCCGCCGGCGAGCTCGCGCGCGTCGGGGACGACGACGAGGCGCGCCAGGCCGCGCCGCCGCCTCTGCGGTTCGGCGCGTGCGAGCCCGGCTCTTTCACCCAGAGAGTCTTCACGGTGCGCAACAACACGAAGGTCCCGGTGCCGTTCGAGTGGGACCTGCCCGACCCCGACGAGACCTCCGACGCGCGCGCGTTCACCGTCGAGCCCCGTTCGGGTATCCTGGGCGACGAAGCCGAAGTCGAATGCGTCGCGACGTTCGCGCCGCATTCGTCGTCGTCTTCCCGCGGTGGGGACGTAGTGGGTCGATGTAGGCTCGTCGTGGACGCGGCGTTCCCGCCGCGAACGCCCATCAACGGCGCGGCGATGTTCGCCAAGCCGGTGGTCGTCGAGGACTTTCTCGTCGCCGGCGTCGCGACAAAACACGACGTCGTCCTGGACGCGCATCTCGTACACTTCGCCGGCGCGATGCTGCCCGGGCGCCACTACGACCGCGAGGTGCGTGTGACCAACCTCGGACAGGCGCCGTGCGCGTTCGCCTGGGCGGGCGCGGACGCGCCGCCGCGCGGGGAATCGACGGATAACACGGAATCGTCCCAGATTTTCGTGTACCCCGCGGCGGGTTCGGTGGCTCCCGGCGAGACGGTTGTGTGCGTTTTGGAGTTTATGTCTCCTGGCGCCGCGCGCATCGACCGCCACTTACAGTGCCTGTGCGAGGACGGGCCTCATCTGCCCCTGCGCGTGACCGGCGACGTGGAGGGCCCCGAGGTGGTCATAGCGCAGTCCGCCGTCGACTTCGGTTTGCTGCGTCGCGGCGTCCCCGGGGACACGTACGTGACGCTCCGCAACCCGTCGGCGGTGCCGTGCGCGTGGCGCGTCGAGGAGCGCCGCGCAACTGGCGCGACGGGCCACGCCTTAAAAAACGAAAACATAAACGAAAACCAAGACGTTCCCGAGATTGTCTTCTCGGCCACTGAAGGCGTGCTCCCCGCGAACGGCGAGATTGAGCTGGAGTGTACGTTGCGCGCGACGCGCGCGGGGGCGTATCGCGGAGTAGTCAGCGTCTTCTCCGGCGGTCGACGTTCGGCGGGCGCCGTCGCGCACGCGCGCGCGGACGTGCTTGACCCGCGCGCCGCGCTTGACGTAACGCGCGTGGACCTCGGCGTCGTATACGTGGGCGTACCTACAACGCGCGTGGTGACCCTGAAAAACATGACCATGCTCCCCGCCGCGTTCAAATGGTCGGACGCGCCTTTGGTCGTCGGCGAGGACGACGAGGAAAGCGACGGCGCGATACACGTGGAGTGCGACGTTTGGAAAGGCGAGCTCGCGCCCGGCGGAACGATGGCCGTGCGCTTCGACTTCACGCCTGTGCGGGTTTTGAGTTCTAAAAAAAACGGGTACGCGTCGTTGGTGGCGTGCGACGTGGCTGGCGCGTTGCGACCTTTGGGGTTCGAACTCATCGCGCAGATCAGAGGGCTGGAGGGAAACGTTTCCTACGACGTCCGACGCGGCGCGGACGGCGCGTTGACGGCGTCGTCGCGCCGCGACGATTTCGCGTCGCGCTCCGTCGCCGCGCTGGACGCGCGCGACGCGCTCGTTCTCGGCCCCTCGGGGTTAGGCGATGACTGCGTCGTGGACTTCGGAGACGCGTGCCAGGTGCGCGAGCACGCCGTGATGGAGCTGGTGGTGCGCAACGCCACAGCCATCGAGACGTTCGTTTCGCTACAAGTCGACAAACGCGGCGTGCGCGACGAAACGGCGCGCGAGTTAACGGCCAAGCGCCGCGTCGCCGCCGGCGCCGGCGCCGGCGGCCGCGGGGGCGGCGGGCGGGACGCCTCGCTCGGTGGAGCGCGCGCGCTGGGGGGGCTGGCGGGCGGAGACGGCGTGGTTGCGGCGACGCTCGCGACGACAAACGCGCGGGGGCTGGAGCACGCGACAAAGAAACGCGGCGACGAAGAAACAAGAAACGCCAACGAAAACGCCAACGCCGTGTTTGGCGCGGTGGCCACCGTCGGGCCCGACGCGTTCGCGGCGACGATGCGGGTCGCCGCGAACTCGGAAAATACCACAATCGCGAAAACCTTCCACCTGCCCGGCGGTCTTCCCGGCGGCGGCGAGCTCTCGTTCTCGGGCGGCCGCGAGATTCCAGAAGACGTCTCTCGAGCTCGTCTCGAGAGTAAGAGCAAGACACGCGGAGTCCGTCCCGCGTTTGCGCGCCCGAAGCTTTCCGAGGCGCACGAGAAGGTTTCGTTTTCGCGCGGCGCGGGCATAAGAATGGCCGCCGCGCGCGACTCGGCCGCGGCGGACGCGCGCGCGCTTCGCGAGGCTGGCGATGCGGGCGTCGCGTTCGCGTTGAGCGCGTCAAACGGTGTTTTACCCGCGTTCGGAGAGTTCCGCGTGCTCGTGACCTGCGTCTCGGACGCGCCGGGCGAGTATTCGGACTTCTTATCGTGCGCGGTGGGCCACCTTCCCAAACGCCGCATCCCTTTAAGAGCGGGCGTTCAGGGCTCGCCGCTGGAGGTGAGGCCTTTCCGGCATGCCTCTTTGGGCGCGTCTTCCGCGCTTTTAGGTGGGACGCGGCGGCGAGACTCCGGCGCGACATCGAACCGAGTCGCATTGGATCCCGTGATCCACGGCCCCAGCCCCGCGTTTTGTTTAGATTGGGGCGAAACGCCTGTCGGGGTAACGAGCGTCTCGTCAAAGAGGTTTTTCTGCGTCAACCGCGGTCCGTTCGACGCCGAGGTGGAGTTCACGCCGTGGCTGAACCCCATCCCCTGCGATAAATCGGCGTACTACGCCGGCGACGAGGCGGAGACGACGTGCGCGTCCGTGCGTTTGGTGCCGGACGAAATCGCGGGAAACGTCGAGGTGCGCGTCGTGGGGAGAGGCATAACGTGCGCGCGGAGGGGGCCGTTTCGCGTGAAACCGGAGGGGCCCGTGATTGTGGCCAAAAACGGCGGCGTCGCCGAATTCGTCGTCGAGTATTTCTACAAAGGCACCGAGCCGCGCCGCTTCGTCGGCTCCGTGGTCAGCAAGCAGAGGCTTCTTTCTGGAAACGATGGAAACGATGGAAACGGAAAGCAAGTAAGCTCGGTGCGCGTCGAGATGCGCAGCGCCGTGGCGACCGCGACGTTAGCGTCGCGCGCGGTTCCGGGGATGACGAAAAACGAATCAGACGCGAAACGCGCCGAAGCGCGTCCCGTGCGCGTTCGCCTGGCCGGCGCGTTCCACGCGCACGCCGCGCCTCCGCCGACGCCGATGAAACCGCTCGTCGTCCGTCTGGCGGCAAACGCGTTCGCCCCGCGAGTCGTTCCCGACGCGCCCGCCAACTTCAAATGGCGGTGCCGCGCGAGTCTCTTAAACGACAACGCGAAAAGGCACGCGCCGGAGTACACCAAGGCGGTGACCCTGACCAACCCGCACGCGGAAACCGTCGCGTTTCGCGTGACGTGTCCTCCGCCGTTTGAAATCGTCGACGCCGAGGCGTCGACGCCGCAGGCGAGCCTCGCCCTCGCGGGCGATACCCACCGAGGCACACACGAGGCGCCTCCTTCGCGGCTCCGCGATGTGCGCTCGAAACACAGAGAGGCGGACTCCGTGGTGGGCTTAAGGCGGGTCATATGGCGCGTGCCCGCGAAGCAGAACCTGCACGTCACGTTGCGCTTTGTTTTACCCGTCGAGGACGTCGACGACGCAAACGAACCCGTTCGCGTGACGGATGACAAATACCGCCAACACTTCGACGGCGCGCTGGTGCTTCTGTACGAGAACGGCGACGCGCAGCACTTCTCTTTGGACGCGCAGTTGCTTCGCCCCACGTTGCGCGCGTCCGCGAAGAGCATCGATTTCGGGAAGGTGCACTTGGCCGGGTTCGAACGCGTCGCGAACCTACGAAGAGTGACGCTTTTTAACGACTCGGGAGACGAAGCTCGGTGGGTCGCCGAGACGCGCGGCGCGTTTGTGTGCGCGCCGACATCGGGGATCGTCGCCGCCGGAGGAAGCGGTGTCGTGGAGATCGGCATGCGCCCCTCCGCGGAGGATTTGTACGAGGGCGGCGTGGCGTTCCGCGTGGACGAGGGAAGGGGATGCGACGTGGCTTGCGTGGGGGAAGGCACTCTAGACGAAGCCGAAGACGCGTGACGAACGGGAGCGAGCGGGAGACGTCTTTTGTTATCCCCATTTTCACGCCCCGCTCGACGAGCGTTTCGTGCAGCGAAAAAGTGACGGCATCGTTGACCGCGTGCTATTTCGGGACGCGTCGCCGCACCGGGGTGCGGTGGTCGCGCCGTCGCGAATCCGAGCGTCATGTCGTACCGCGAGCTTCGAAGTGCGTGCCGTTCCTCGTCTCCGCCCGGCGGCAGGAGGTCTCGGTGACCCGCGGCCGCCCGCGAAACCCGCGCCCGATCTGTCGCCGTTTTCCTCGTCCCGGCCAAACGTTCACATCCGCCGCGGGAGCGTCGACGGGACCCGCGAGGACCCGCCGGGGACTCCGCGGGGCTCAGTCGCCGCTCCGTTCCGCGCGCGCGGCGACTGGCGTTGCCGTCCTCGCACCCCCACGTTCCCGAGGGCCGCCGCCGGCCCGCCCGCCGTGGCCCCGCGCCGCGCGCGCCCTCGCGAAAAGGGCACCTTCTCGTCCGATGCGCGCGTCGTCGCGCGAGACGCGCGCGGCGTCGCGACGCCCGAAGACGAATCGCTGACCGGAGATTCCGCCCACCGCTCGACGGTCCCCACGCAGACTTCGCCGAGTGCATGCGCGCGCTCGGGTACCCGCGCGTGGTCTCCATGGAGAGCTTCCGCACGCCCAACTTCGAGCTCGTGGCTGACTGCCTGGAGTTTCTCGTCACGCGCTACGACGAGACCGCCGTCGTGGAGGGCGACATCAGCGCCGAGGCGGACCGCGTGCGTTTCCTGAAAAACGTCAACGAGGTTTTCGCGCAAAAGGCCAGGGCGCGGCTCAACCTGAAACGCCTCTACTCCGCGGACGGCGTCGCGGTGAAGGAGCTGCTGAAGATCGCGGACGTGCTGCGGAAAGCCGTGCTGGCGGCGGATGAGGACGACGACGACGACGAGAGAGACGAGACGTCCGCCGACGACAATGTAGGAGAGGATTTCGACGCCTTTGCCGATTTCGACGCGCGCGCGACGCGCGCGCTCGCGAGTGACATCACAGACGCCGGCGCGGCGACGCACGACGCGTTGCGTCTGGAGAAGGAAGAATTGCGTGAGGCTCGCGTTTTTGCCGCGGGTGGGACCGCGGACGTGCGCGAGATGGAGAGGCAGGTGAGGGAGCAGATTAACTCCGTGGCGGAATCGGTTGACTCGCTCGAGCGCGGACTCGCCGACCTCGCCAAGGACGAGAAGACGCTCCGCGGCGTCTTGGAGAAGCGCCGAGCCGAGCTGGAGCGCGGCGAAAAACGGCTCGGGTCGCTCAAAGCCGCGCGCCCGGCGCACGCGGACGAGCTCGACGCCCTACACGCGAGCCTCCCGAAGCTCTACGCGCAGTACCTCGAGAAGCATCGGAACCTCGCGTTCCTGGAGGCGTCGCTCGCCGCGCGGCGCGCCGACGAGGAGGCGGCGGCGGCGAAGCGCGACGACGCGCTGAGGGCGATGCGCGGGCGTCTGCGGGAGGAGGAGATGCGGGTGTTGCGGGGGGAGGAGAACGTGGGAGACGACTTCGAGGACGAGTTCGACGACGAGCTGGAGGAGGAGGACGATCGGCGGGAAAAGGATGGCGGCTTCGTGAAAAAAAAAACGGCTTCGTCGTACGACGCCCTGTCGACGAGGAAAAACGCGGGCGGAGGCGCCGCGGTCCCCGCGGCGCGTCGGTTCGGCATCGGGGGCGGCGTCGTCGGGGGGACCGCGCGGACTGGGCCTGCGCCTGCGAAGCGCGCGGTCGTTGGCTCCGTGATGGGGGGGGACGCCAGCGACAGCGGCGGCGACGACGGCTCGTCCTCGGACGAAAACGATTTTTAGTTTTAGTGTTGCGTTTCCCGGTTGTCAGGTCATGTTCAACGTCAGACGTCCGACTCGCTCTCGTCGTGGCTCCTTCGCCGGTCCTCTCGGGATGGCGAGTGGCACTGCGAGCCGCGCGGCGGTGGCGTCGTGATGGGTTCGGAGCGCCCCTCCGACTCCCGGGGGGCTTGGCCTCCCCCCTCCACCTCGCGGTACCGCTCGAAGGCGTGCCTCGGCGCGATGTTCCACGCCAAGTCCTTCGAGGACGCGGGCGCCCCCCCCATCTGCGTCGGATTCTCCTACCGCAAGACCGCCCCGATGCCGCCCACGGACCCAGCGGCTGCGCACGGCGCGTTCAAGTTCACGTGCGTCGGGTACGGGCAGAGGGCCATTCAGGACCCCGCCGACCGCGCGGGTCGTCGTTTGCCGTACTGCGAGGGCTTGCAGATCCTCGTCGCGGACGCCACGCACACGGGAAGGCCAGCCTCGGGCGATCGTCGCCCCCCCCCCGATCCCGCCGCCGCCGCCGCCTTGGTGCGCGACCTCGAGGCGCTCCGCCGGCGCCGCGACGACGCCGTGATCGCGCTCCGCGAGGCCGCGGCTCGGTTCCCAAACGACCGCGACGCCATCGCGAGGCTGGAAGAACACGCGCGCGAGCGGGAGATGGCGCTGCGCGCGCGGGTGGCGGAGGCGCGAAAAGTCGCCGCCGGGGAAAAAAAAGCACGCGAGCGACGAGCGGAACCAGAACCGACGCGGCGCGGCGCGGAGACGGAGACCGAGACCGAAAACGAAAACGCACCGCCCTCGACGTCTTCTTCCGACCGCGCGCGTCCGTCCCTGGCTGAGCAGCTGCGCGCGGCGCGCGGCGCGGCACCCGCGCCGGAGGGCAGCGTGCGCCGTCTGCTGGAGGGCGACAAGGGCCCCGGCGTTTTCTTTCCGAGCGCCGAGTTTGAGGACAAGTTCGCGAAGAGCGCGGGGAAGATTGTGAAAAACATGAAGCGACACGCGGGGTACGTCTTCGGATTAGTCTCGAACGGGGGTGGGCCCCGTCCGGGGGGAGACTAATTAGTCTAGGGAAGGGCGCATATTGATGAAGGTGAATGGGGATCCCTGATGGGGGTCCCTGATGTCGTC
>Ga0209666_1003492_pt1 | contig 11397 bp, 5 predicted proteins | sample SaaInlV_125m_DNA_FD_184679 | JGI IMG/M metagenome (GOLD analysis project Ga0209666, IMG submission 184679) | Marine microbial communities from expanding oxygen minimum zones in the Saanich Inlet - Saanich Inlet SI037_S3LV_10m_DNA (SPAdes)... | ecosystem: Environmental > Aquatic > Marine >...
CGTTTGGTCCGTCCGTTTTCTTGCCGGAAACGGTTTTGTCGCCTCCCGCTAATCGTCCCCGCGCGGTTCTCGAGGCGGCGAACATCTGCAGGATCTCGTTGGTCCTCTGCTCGATGACGCCCAGGTACTGCATGACGTTGTGATCGGTCACGCCGTCCTCACCGAGCAAAGACCGGTTCACCTCCGTGTTGCACCCGATCTTGTTAAAAACGCGCCACGCGCCGTCTTTCAGCTTTCCCATCGTCGCCGTCGCCGTCGCGTACTTTCGGTCGTACATCCTCGCCCGCGTTTCGGCTCTTCGCAGTCTTTCGTCCAGCGCCTTCACCGCCCTCGCCTTCTCCGCGTCGTGCGTCGTGCTCTCGCCGCGGTGCTTGGCGATCTCCCGCGTGAGCTCCGCGATGGAGTCCTCGAGCTTCTCGATCTCGGCGTTCAGCTGGTTGACGTACGAGAAGAGCCGGAAGTTTTCATCCTCGGCTTCCACGAATTGCTCCACGAGCTTCTCCACGTCGCTCTCGCCCGTGAACTCGGCGATGGTCGCAAACGCCGCGGCGTACGAGTTGACCCGCGCGGCGGTGATTCCTTGGCTCACGCGGTCCTTCGCGAGCGTCCACTTGCTCTTGACGAGTTTCTTGTTGTTCTCCGCCTCCGCCAACGCGGCTTGGCGCGAAATCTCAGCCGCGCGAGCCTCCGAGTCATCCGCGCGATGGCGCATGAACTCCTTCATTCGGCGATCGTGCTCGATTTGCTTTCCGAGCTCGGCGAATTCGCACTCAAACGCCGCTTGCTCTTTGTTGGCTTGCGTCTTCAAGCGCGCCATCTCGTGCACGGCGCGGTCGCGCGCTTCGAACGCCTTGTTGGAGACCTCGATGACGTTCCCCATCTCCAGCTTCTTTTCCTCAAGCTCGTGTTGCAGCTTCTCGTAGATGTCGTCAAACACAAGCCGCTCCTTGCGCAAGTCGTCCACGGTGAGTCTCAACTGCTTGTTCTTCGCCAGAGCCTCGTTGTGCTTGGCGAGCGCTTTATCGAGCCGGTTCTCCAAGATCTTGATCTGCCGCTGCGTCTTCACGGTATCCTCCCGCGCCGCGTCGACGCCACCCATCTTCCGGCGCTGCTCGTCGATCTTTTCCTTCGTCTTGCGGATCTCCGTCTCGAGGTCCACACCCCGGCGGCGCTCCAGCTCGATCTTCCTCGTGAACGCATCCGCCTGATCCTGAAGACGCGCCACCTCGGACGTGGGCTTCGCGGGCTTCGCGGGCTCGGGCTTGGCCGCGGACTTAGCCGCGCTCGAACTCGTCGCCGACTTCAACGCGGCGAGCATCTCGTCTGTCTTAGGGGCGGGACCCAATTACAGAAGCCGACGCTCGAATGCGAACGCCCTTCCTGGACGTGCCGACGGTCAACGAACGAGGACGACTCGAATCTCGCGCGCGCAGCTTGTCTGCTTCCTCGCTCGATGGACGTCAGACCGAGAGACGCGCCGGCTCGAGCGCCTGCGGTGACACGAGAGACAACTTCGGCCGCCTGACGCGTCGCGCCGCCGCGTGCACTGACGTCCCGCGCGGTCCGCCCGCAGCCTTCGGGAGGCGTTGCCAAAAAAGGGGCGGGGGGACGAAGACGTTTTTTTTCGCGATTATCGGACAGGTGGGCTGACAGTCGCGACAAACAGCCGGATCGAAAAACGCTCGCTCGCTTTTTGTCTCTTCCAAAGCACTCCTCGCTAGCTACTAGCTAGACTACTGTCGCCCGAAGACAATCTTCGACTGCACCTCGGCGAGAGTCGCCGCGCTCCTTCGGATCGCCTCCTGTTCCGTTTCCGTGAGCGGCATGTTCAGCACCTCCAGCACGCCCTCCGAGCCGAGCATCGCTGGCAACGACAAGCGCACGTCCACGTCTATGCCGTGTTTCCCGAACGCGGGGACGCTGAGAGGTAACACGTGCCTCTCGTCCCGCAGGATGCACTTCGCGATGTTCGTCACGGTCAAGCCGAGCGCCCAGTTGGTGTACCCCTTTCTCTGGATGATCCGCCCGGCGGCGTTTACGACGTCGGCGTGGATGTTTTTTAAACCCTCCTCGGCGCTTTCCGTGCCGATCCCGGGATGCACGTCCATCAGACGCACACCCCCGACCGTGCACTGCGACCAGACGGCGACGGACGAGTCGCCGTGCTCTCCGAGCACCATGCCGTGCACGCTTCCCGAGTCGACGTCGAGGTACTCCGCGAGCAGCGCGCGGAACCGCGAGGTGTCCAGCGCGGTGCCTGTGCCGATCACCTTGTTCGGCGCGAACCCGGAGATGTGCGTCGCCACGTGCGTCATGACGTCGCAGGGGTTGGTGAGGATCAGCAGGACGGCGTCGGGCGACGCCGCCGCGATGGGCGGCACGATGGACTCGAAGATCGCAACGTTGCGCGCCACCAAGTCGAGCCTGGACTCGCCCTCGCGCTGACGCGCGCCCGCGGGGATGATCACGATGTCGCTGTTCGCGGTATCCTTGAAGTCGCAGGTGGCCTTGATGGAGATCTGCTGCACGAACTCCGCGCCGTGACGCAGATCCTCAACCTCGGCTTCGAGCGCATCCAGCTTGGACGGGACGTCGTGCAGTACCAGCTCGCGCGCGGTGCCCTGGTTGATCATGGAGTACGCGCACGCGAGGCCCACCTGGCCGGTGCCCACGATGCTCACCTTCGAGCGGAGCTTCTTGGGGGGGATCGAGGGCGAGCCGGCGCCGAACAGGTCCTCGCGCAACGAGCCGGCTCTCACCGAGCGGGCGCGATTTCGGTTGTTACCCGGGGCGCTTCGACGCGTTTCGCGACTCGTCGGGGCGCGTCGCGGCGTCGCCGCGGTGGCCCGCGCCGCGAAGCTCGCGAACATCGCGCGAGGCGTGGAGCGAAACGGAGAAAGACGAAGGACTCCGGGGACGGATCCGAAAACCGGGTGGGGACGCGGACGCCTACGCGCGCGCGTGTGGGCACAGCCGAGCGACGACCACGCGGAATGGCGGAAAGCGTGACACACCACACACGCCTGTCCTTTTTGGCGCCAACTCGACAGGTCGTTATTTTTCCTCATTCTCACGTCCGCCAGACCGCGGGGCGCGGAACAGAGGAAGGTGGGCCCTGCGGGTTTGTCGCCGGCGCGATGTCCCTCCCCCCCGCGAAGCACTTCGCGTGGCCGGTCCGGGTCGGGGTCGCGTCGTGCCTGACCTCGCTGCTGACGCTCGTGCGGAACGACGATTTCAATCTCGCGATCACATCGGTGGTGTTCGGCGTGGTGGTCACCATCGTGGCTGCGTCCGACACGCTCGGCGCGACCCTGGCGACGTCGTGGGCGATCGTCGGCGGCGCCACCATCGGATGCGTGCTGAGCGCTCTGTGCGTCGCCCTGTTCGGCACGAGCGTCGCGGCCGTGCTGGTCGCCAACGCGCTGGTGGGCGTCGCGGTGCTCTACCCCGAGAAGTTCCCGGTGGTTTCCCAGAAGTTCGCGTTCGGCGGGAGCACGATCTTCGTGTGGACCGCGTTCGCGGGCGCGGACACGCGGTGGATGACCCTGGGCATCCCGCTCAGCACGGCCATCGGGGCGTGCAGCGCAATCATCGTGACCGCCTTCGGAAAGTGCAACGCCGACGACGCCGTCGCCGCCGCCGCCGACGCGTGCGCCGAAGCCGTCGCCGACGCCGCCGCCGACGCCGTCGCCGCCTACGTCGCCGACGACGTTTCCGCGCGCGAGGCGCTCCGCGCGCGCGTCGAGAGCGGGCGCAAGGACGCCGAGCGGAGCCTGGCGAAGATGAAGGACGCCGCCGCGCACGCGGTGTGGGAGCGGAGGCTCACGGGCGCGCTCGCGAGTGTCTTCGCGGCACGATCGTCTCGCGGCGGCGCGAACGGCGGCGGAGCGGGAGGCGAGGGAGGCTCGGCGAAAAAAAGGGCGCCGGAGGCGTCCGCCGGCGCGTTCGCCGAGGTGACCCTGCACCTTCGCGGCATGACTCTGGCGCTGGACGCGCTGGCGGAGACGCAGGTGCAGCGCTGGCACCTTCTGCACGAGGATCCGCGCGATGCCGGCGAGCCGGGGGACGGCGCGCGCGCGAAGACGTTCGCGGAGGCGTCGTTCACGGAGAAGCTCGAGGACACGGCGGCGCGCGTCGCCGACGCGGCGAGAGCGGCGGCGACGGGGTTTCGTCCGAACGCTTTTTCGTCTCCATCAGACGCGTCTTCTCTGCGAAGAGACGAAAACGAAAACCAAGACCTTCTCGTCGCCGAGAGCCTGCGTTCGTCGCTCTCGAGGCTGGACGCCGCACTGACGCGCCAGCGCAGGAAACACTATGCGCCGGGCGGCGTCGCGTCGGACGCGGGCGAGTCCGTCGCGCGTCGCGCGCTGCAGGCGAACCACCTGTGGATGTTCAACTTCCAGTCGCTCGCGCGGGAGCTCGCGGCGTTTTTAGACCCCGAGAGCGAAGAGAGCGGTGGTTTCGTTTTCGCCGGGCACGAACGAACGCGAGAAGGACGAAACGCCGGCGGTGACGAGGTGCTGTGCGAGGCGTGCGGCGACTTTGAAGACCGAGAAGAGGAACGCCGCGACCGCGAGAAGAGGAAGCCGACGCCGCGAAATGTTCGGCGCGCGGGCGCGGGCGAGAGGGGAAAAAATAAATCCCCCCTCGCGCGCGCGTCGTCGTTACCGACGTCTTTCGCCGGAAGAGGCGGAGAATCCGCCGGGAAAGAACCACCGCGACAGACGCTTCTGGTCGGTGGAGACGGCGGCGGAGACGGTTTCGTTTCCGCGATGACACCGTCTCCGGCGTCGCCGGCGGCGGCTTCGGCGGCGGCTTCCGCGGCCGGAACCCCGAGGAGCTCGGCGGCGGCGGCGTCACTGTCGCCGTCGGCGCGGTCGCCGGCGCCGCGGCGGGCGCCGCCTCGGTTCGCGGACCCCGCGCGCGGCGCGGACACCGTCGCTGCCCTGCTTCGCTGCGACTTCCAGCTGGACGCGAACCAGCTTTTGTACGCGACCAAGCTGTCTTTCGCAGCGGCGGTCGCGGGTTTGATCGGCTGGGCGACCAGCGGGAGCGGCTTGTGGGCCGCCGTGACCGTCGCGATGGTGGGCACGAGAGAGGGCCGCGCCGTCGGCGGCTCCTTTAACGCCGCGCTCTTGAGGATGCAGGGCACGGTGATCGGCGCGATGTTCTCCTTCGCGCTCGTGATCGTCGTGACGGGCGGGGAGGCAGGCGCGACGAACGCGCTGGCGCTGGGCGCGTCCATCGGCCGTCTGCTGTTACTCGCGGCGTTCGCGTTCGCGAGCGCGTTCCTCCGACTGAACCCCGAGTTTGCGTACGCCGGAGTCGTCGCCGCGTTCACCGCCTACGTCGTCGCCCTCGGCATCCCCGACGACGCCGACGTCGCGGCGGCGCGCGCCTTCGCGCACGGCCGCGTCGAGCAGAACCTCCTCGGCCTGCTGGTGCTCGTGTTCGTCGAGTTTTTGATTTATCCCGTGTTCGCGCACGACGCCGCGCGTCTCGCCGCGGGAGACACCGTGTTCGCGGCGAAGAGCGCCGCGGAGACGGTGTACGACGCCACCGTCGGCACCGACTGCGCGCGGTGTCGCGCGCGCGCCGCCGAGGACGCCGCGTTCTCGCTGGACGCGATCGGGTCGTGCCTCGCCGCGCAGAAGGCGCTGCTGGTGCAGGCGGCCGCCGAGCCCAACCTCTGGTCGCCGCCGTTCCCGCTGCGCGCGCACCAGCAGATGGTCACCGACCTGGAGAACACGCGGCGCGTGCTCGGGCTGATGCGCAAGGCGCTGGGCGCCATGGCGAGATCCTCGCGCGACGCCGAATTGTCAAAAGACTTCTCCGCGCTGGACCCTCGCGCGCGCATCGCGAGCCTTCTGGCCCCCACGGACGTGTTTGTCACCGAGCTGCGGAGGGCCGTGAAAACAAGGCTGGGCCGTGCCGGTGACGACCTCGTCACCGGGTCGGGGCGGTGGTCCTCGCGCGCGGCGTCGGCTTCAATCGCGAAAGCGCAGAGTCGACTGGAGCGCGCGTTCATTTTGCACACGCTGGCGATGCGCGAGCGTTACAGAGCCGGCGAAACCGAGATGTTCCTGCCCAACAATCTGATGGTCCCGTGGCACGCGTACGTGGCGTGCACCGGCATCCTCGCCGCCACGGTGGAGAGCCTGGGCGCGGCGTCCTGGGACGCGCTGCTGGCGGTGGCGGAGATGGACGAGAGCGAGGTTGGCGAAGCGGGCGAAGCGAGCGAGTTGATCGATTCGGAGCGTAATCGTCGCGACGCGTCGTTCGCGCGGCGCGTGTCGTTCGGGACCGAGCGCGCGTCCTCCGAGGGGGACGCGCGCTCGTCGGCGGTTCGCGCGATGCGTTTAAAGCGCGACGAGGTCGAGTCGGAAGAGCCCCCGGTTTTGGGGCTACGGGAAGTGCGCGTGGAGGACGAGGCGGTGGGGACGAGGCTGTAGCGAAAAAAAGAGAGAGTTCATCTGATGTCGAAAAAAAGTTTTGCGGAAAACGTGCATCACTGCGTCGCGCGCGGGCGCCGGCGGTCACCGGGCTCGGCATGCCGCGCGGGGAGACGCTCGCCGGCGGAGACGGAGGTCCGGAGTGGGAGATCCTCCCGGATGAGGTCTTCGTGCCGCGTCGGGGTCGGGGACGCGTCGACCTCGCCGGGGCGATGGCTCGCCGGTTGGGGACGCGCAAACGTCATCGCCATTCGGGGGACGTGTTCGTGCCGCGCCGCGCGCCGCGGACCGGTCCGCCCGCCGACCCCGACATCCTCGTGGTGAGCAGCCGCGTCCGTACGCCGCGACGCCCTTCGCTTTCCGAGCCTCGCGCGGTCGAGTCGTCGCCGGCCTCGTGGGACGGCGTCTGGGACGCGAAATCGGCGGCGGCGGCGGTGCGCGACCACGACGGTGACGACTCGGACCCGACCGAGGTGTTCGCCGCGCACCTCGCGTCCGGGTGGACCCTGCGTCCGCGACGCGGGGTGGCCGGAGACGGGTCTACGTTTTCCGGCTTTCCGGCGGACGGAGAGAAAAAATCCGGAGAGAGCTCATTCGGGGATTCGAACCCAAAGCGCGGCGCGCGATGTTTGGAGCTGTGCGCTCCTGACAACCGCCGCGCGGACGACGCGAACGGCGCATCTGCTCTTACCGCGCGACGCGGTTTCGAAACGCGAACCGAATCGAACGTTTTGCGCGAGGCGTTCGGTCTCGAGCCGATGGCGCCGCGCGACCCGAAACACGCGGAGACCACACTTCCGATCGCGCGGGCGATCGCGAAGCTGTGCGGCGGGATAAGCGCCGCGCGGCTGGGAGGCGTCACGTGCCGCGAACGGCGGTGGTGCCGAGTCGGGCTGGACGAATCCTTCGCGGCGCTCGCGCGCGTCGCGGCGTTTGAAGTTTCGCACAAAAAAGACGCTCACAAAAAAAAAAACGAAAACGCCTCCGCCGTCGCGCGCCGCGCGGCGGCGGCCGCCGGCGACCTGGCGGCCGGCGTGACGCGGTCCTTGCGCGAAGCCGAACGCGCGCTGGAAGAAGACGAGGCGCGTCTCAGACGCGTCTCTCCGAGACGTCTCTCCGAGAGCGCGACGGAGGGAGAAGATGCGACCGATTCGATTTGTTCTGTTCCGGAAGACGACGCGTTCGCGCGCGCCGCGGCGGCGATGGGCGCCGGCGTTTCTTCCGGACCCGCGCCGGAGGCTCCGCTCGACCATCGAGACCCGACGGCGTGTGGAAAAAGTGGTTTGCAAAAGAGCGTCGATGCGCGCGTCACGCACCGCTGCGCGATCGCGCTGGCGTCTGCCTTGGACGAGGCGTGGTTCCAGGCGGCGTACCACGCGCGCTCCTGCGGCTGGTGCGACCCCTCCGACGCGTACGGGTCATTGTCCGGGTCCCCCGCCGCCGGCTCCTCGCCGGAGCCGTCGGCGGACGCGTCCGCCGCGTATTTCGCCGCCGTCGAAACCGCCGCGTTTCCGAGGCGTGAGAGAATCGCGCTGGTGCAGAAGGCTCGCGCCGACCCCAACCCGTTCGCCGCGGTGCTCCACTCGAGACTTCGGGAGGGCGCGCGTCTTTTCGCGCGCGCGTTTGAAGAAGAGAAGGAACCCCTTTTCTCTCGACGCGAAAAAGTCGTCGTTGACGGGGACGGCGTCGGCGAGCGCGCCGTCGTCGCCGCCGCCGAGAAGGAAAAGAAGACACGGAAAACCAAAAAAGCCGCCGAGTCTCGCGCGAGAGAAAAAAAACGAACCCTTCCCACGCCCGCGTGTCCTCCTCTGACGCGTTTATGGCGCGACGCGTGCCGCTCGTGGCCGTGCCGCCTGTACGCCTTCGCCGCGCCGACCGAATCGGCGATGCGGGCTTTGCGAAAAAGCGCGACTCGGTGGCTGGAGGTGGGCGCCGGCGCGGGGTACTGGGCGGCGCAGATGCGTTTGAGCGGCATGGACGTCGTCGCCGTGGACGTGGCCCCTCCCGGCGAGGAAACGCACAACGACTACCACGGGTCAACCGCGACGTGGCACCCCGTCGTCCGCGGCGACGCCGCGGCGGCTATGGGTATTCAGTCCGCCGGCAAGAAGACGACATCCTCCGAGACGCTCGCCGGCGGAGAAGAAGGCCGCGCCTTGTTCATGTGCTACCCCCCCCCCGGGTTCGACTCGCGCATGGCGGTTGAGACGCTGGAGGTGTACAAAGGCGGCGTCCTCGCGCTCGTCGGCGAGTGGGACGGGAACACCGCCGACGGCGCGTTCGCGTCTCTGTTGACGAAACACTTTTACCTCAAACGCCGAGCAAAGCTCCCGCAGTGGGGGGACACCGCGCACGAGCTCACGGTGTGGGTACGAAGACGAAACGAACAAACGGCGGTCGACGGTTCCGACGCGTCGCTTCCGCTCAAGTCGTGCGCGTGGTGCGGGGGGGGTCGCGTCGAGGGCGCCGCCGTTTTCTTTTCGGCGAAGACGACGAAAAGACGTGAAGACGACGTAAAGACCGAAAACGTTTTGCGTCGGTGCGTTTTGTGCCGCGACGACTTTGGGACGTTTTGCTCGGCTTCGTGCGCCGCGCTCGGCGCGGCGCGGCACGCCGAGACGCACGAGCTTCGGTTGATCCCCACGCCCATGGAAAGGCTGAAGGATTGGTCCGACGAAGGCGACTACGAAACGTTTCGTCCGTTCTCTTAGGTGAGCGCGATGACGGAGATGACGAAGAAGCCAGAGAGGAAAGTAGTAGACTACGCGGAAGTACAAGTACCGTGATATTTTCCGCGTGATGAACAAAGTCGAAAGTCTGCGTCGTGTTCTATTTTTCGCGCGCGCTTTTCGTCTCTCCGCCGCGCGGTACTCGACTCGTCAAAGCCGCGCTTATCCCCCCCGCAATCCTGGGTATCGATTGACGCATCGAATCCGATCAAATCGGGGTGGTCGCCACCCCGAACAGCGTCTTGAGCGTCTCGTACGCCACGAAGCGGATGGAGTTCTGCGGCACCACCTTTAGGGTGTTCGCCGCCCACCCCTTGAAGAATCCCCCCATGCCCTCCTTTTTGGCGATCGTGACAAACGCATCCGCCATGCCGTTGTACGTCTTGCCCTTCATCTGCATGCGCCGTCGCACGGTGTCCAGCGGGTAGCATATCGTCGCGCTGAACGTCCCGGAGGCTCCGCCCACGAACAGGTTGGAGATGGGGTCCTGCTTCCCGTGCTCGCCGTAGTACAGCTTCTTGGCCATGTCGTACGACGCGAAGTTGATCGCCGCGTACGGCGCGATGCCGGCGAGCGTCGGGATGAGCCCCTTATACAGCGCCCCGAAGCCCTCCACGCGCGCCACGGTGACGAACGCGTTGCCTATGCCCTTGTAGCCGTGGTTGGGCAACGCTAAACGAAGCCGAATGGTGTCCAGCGGGTGCGTCAAAGCCGTGCCGGTCATGCCCGCCAGGGCGCCCGCGGTGAGCCGCTCCTTGAGGCCCAGTACACCATTCTCCGGGGTGAGCATCTTCTTGTAAAAGTCGTTGGAAGAGAGCTGCGCCGCCGCGTACGGCGCCACCCTTATGACGTTCACGCCGTTACCCCTCCAGAACGCGAGGATACCCTCTTCTCTGTAGATCTTGACGAACGCCTGGCCGATGCCGGTGTACGCCGTCGCGGACACGCCCGCGCCCTCCATCGCCTGCACCTGGAAAAGCAGCTTGATGCGGTCCAGCGGCGCGGACGCGGTGCGCGCGATGATGCCCGCGAGCCCCCCCGCGGCAGCCTGACGCGACCCGAGCGCCACCGCGTACAGGCGGTCCACCACGCTGCCGCCCTCCTGCGCGGACGGCGCGGCGAACGGCGCGGACGCCAGCCCGCGCCCGGCCAGATAGCACCCCGCGGGCGCGGACGCTCTCGAGACGTCGAGCGCAGCGCCGGAACCCATCGCGCCCGCGGCGAAGCCCGCGGGCGCGACCGCGGCGCGCGACGCGCCGAGCGCGTCCCACCGTTTGTCCATGGAGCACACGGGTGTGTGGAGCGAGCCCTGGATTGGGTCGACCGCCGCCGGGGAGGTGGCGCCTCCGTGTGTGGCACGGGAGGTCGAGCCCCGACACGGCCGCCGAACTGCAGTACAGAAAAAACCGAAAGCCGCGGCAGAGCGCGGCTCCGGATTCGTCTATGCGAAGATGGGAGGCTGTGCGCCACCAGCTGCGGGAACCGTCGCTGTTGGGTAAAACGGGTCGATCCCTTTTCGGCTCGATACCAACAGACCGACGAAAAAGCGTTCGCCCCGACGTCGTCAAGGTTGCCGACTGCGCTTTTTCTCCAAACGACGCGACGCGGCGGAGCACGGGACCCGGCGGGTCTCGGGCGCGACGCGATGAGAACCGACCCGGGAGACCCCGCGGAGGTTGGTGGTGCGACCGCGGCGCCTTCAGACGGCGCCCGAGAGACTCGGTCGCCCCACCTCGAGCTCGCGAGCCGCGCGCGCGCGCTGTGGCGCGATTTGTCGTTGCGCGAGGCCTCCGGGTCCCTGGGCGACCTGGGGACGTTCCTGCCCCTGCTGGTGGGCCTGACGGTGGAGTCCGGCCTGGACGCGGGCACGACGCTCATCGTGACCGGTGTGTACAACCTCATAACCGCGCTGTGCTTCGACGTCCCGATGCCCGTGCAGCCCATGAAGACCATCGCGGCGGTGGCGCTCTCGGACGCGTCCGTGACGGTTCCTCAAATCGTGGCCGCCGGGGTCTTCGTCTCCGCCGCGGTTTTCGGTTTGGGCGTCACCGGCTTGATCGACACGTTTAACCGCATAGTGCCTCGCGCGGTGGTGCACGGCATGCAGATCGGACTCGGCGTGCTTTTATGCGTCAGGGCGTTCACTATGGCGGTCTTCCACGACGAAACAAACGGAGCGCGAGTCAGGCCGTTCCTCGCGACCGACGGGTTAGTCG
>Ga0209666_1003495_pt1 | contig 11395 bp, 11 predicted proteins | sample SaaInlV_125m_DNA_FD_184679 | JGI IMG/M metagenome (GOLD analysis project Ga0209666, IMG submission 184679) | Marine microbial communities from expanding oxygen minimum zones in the Saanich Inlet - Saanich Inlet SI037_S3LV_10m_DNA (SPAdes)... | ecosystem: Environmental > Aquatic > Marine >...
GGTAGTGTCGAGCACGTGCGCGAGAGAGTGTGTGCGCCGGTAGTGCCGAGTGCGAGCGTGTGAGGGCGCAAGTGCAGGCGGTGTCTGAGTCTAAGCACGTGCGCGAGAGAGTGTGTGTGTGGCTCTGCACACTGCACGCGCTCCATGTTTCCAAGCAGCCAGTCGCGGTGCTCGTACGCCTGCGAGACGCAGCGCGCCTCGCGCATGTGCGGGGGCACGTCGGTGAGCGCAAACCCAAGCTCCGCACACTGCGCCAGACTCGTCTCCAGCCTCGCAACGTGCAGGTAGAGTTCGTTGCTGCTGTGGCGCGCGCGCTGCGACTGCTTGCTCGCGCGCGAGAGTATTGCCGGCAGCCTGTTGACGTGCAGATAGTACTCGTGCCTGACTTTTGCCTACTCTGCAAAACTTGAGCACGACGCCAAGACGGGTGAGATGTGAAGCGCTCGAAACGAAAGTGCTGTCGGCCTTGCTTGGCAGTGCAGCCGCCTCCGCAAACCGCGCTAGCGCCTGATCGGTTTTGGTTGCTCGTCGCTTGGCACCGCGTCCTCTCTCTTGCGCTTGTGCCCAGTAGTGCTCTCCGGATTCTCGTCAACTGCTGGCGACGCCGCGCTGGTGTGCAGGGGGGCGGCTGCTGGGGACTGGAGTGGAATGATGTGCGCACCAATCTGCTTATCAGAAGGAGCGATTGGCGTCTGCGTTCCGGAGGTGGTGATGGTAACGGCAACATCAATGTTGGTAGGCGAGGCGGTGGTGGCGCGCGACTTGTGGGCATGCTCGGGGTACTCGGCGTGGTAGTAGCAAAGAAGGGCCCTCCCGCAATCCTGGATCTGCGCGTGCGCCTCGACCTTGAGGCACTGTGCAAGCCCTTGCGGCCATGGAGGGTTGATGTTGGTGACAGTGCGCGCGGCGACGATGGCTGCCGCTGCGGACGCAGACGCCCCAAAGATGCAGGATATGCCACTCTGGGTTGCCAGGTTGCAGAAGAACCACACGAACTGCCACACTTGCTTGGCCTGGTCGTGCAGCACACGGGAGTCTTTCCGGAGGGAAGAGGCGTGCGCGCAGAGGACGTCCCTGCCGCACTTCGCTCGGTACGCGGTGATGAAGTCAAGGGGAGTGGCCGTGCTCAGCCGCCAATCCAACACTTGCAAGACGTGCATCTCCCAGGCGGCGAGGGTTCGCACGGCCAAGCCCTGGGGGTTGTCCATGGCTGCCAGCACGAGGCTGTAAGAGGGCGTGTAGATACCGCGCTCATCTTGAGTCAGCTCCGAATACTTTGCGGCCACAACCAGGCAGGCCACCGCAGCGAGCACCAGGTCCTTTCCGCGCACACCCACGCGCGACGAAACTCGATCGACCAACTGCATCCCACTGTGCACCGTTTCGTCCATCAAACCGAGCTTGCCAGCGACGTCCGACAAATAGTCCACGACGAGACTGCGCTCATCCAGGTACTGCACACCACGCACGCGGGTTAGCATGACGCGCAGCGCGGATCGCGCACAGGCGCGAGGGCTGGATCCTGTCTCACCGCGGCGTCGTAACGCCCGTGCCTGCGGGCCTCGATCGCCGTCAGGCGCTCGAGCTCCTCGTCGGCTTCAGCTTCGCCGGTCGCCCACCCGAGGCTGTAGACGGTGCCCTCGGGGATGCGCGTCTGGGCTCCCATACTCCCTGGTGTGGGCATTGCCGGAGCGCCCGTCGGTGCCGGCCTCTTAACAGGGGCTGCAGGCGGAGTCTGAGTCTGAGCACGTGCGCGAGAGAGAGTGTGCGCCGGTAGTGCCGAGTGCGAGCGTGTGAGAGCGGGTGTGGAGGCAGTGCCAAATCGGCTGCGCACGCGCACTCGGGCGTGCCACACGTGCCTGGGGGAATGATTCGTAGCCGTTGCCAGGAGTCCGAGCTTTTACACCCAAAAATTTCCGAAAATAGGAGCAGCCCGAAATATCGAAAAAATCAAGAAAAGCCGAGACCTCGCATCGGCTGGAAATTTCGGCACCCCTGCCACGCGCGCCATGGCCCAGTTGCTCGCCGCCGCCGCCCTTCGTGGCAATCGGCCAGCCCGCACCTGTGGCCCCCCGGGGCGCCTCGTGATGGACGAGCGCGGCTTGCCCACGTTCGACTCGTCATACCGCCATGAAGTGTACGTGTCCCCGGCGATCATGCGCAACCTCTACAGCATGCGGCCGCCAGCCAAGAAGCGAAGGCGCCTACAGCCGCCCCGGGCGGCCCGGCACAATGCACTGCTTGCTCCAGGCACTGACAGCGAGCCCGCGCCCGAGCCCCCGCCCGCGCCCGTGCCCGAGCCCGAACCCGAGCCTGTGCCCGAGCCTGAGCCACTGGCATGCTCGGTGTGCCTTCAAGACATCGACGCGTTTGCCCGCGCGGTGGGCTGCCCACGATGCTCGACGTTGCTGTGCCGCTTCTGCAACACGAAGAACCAGGAGTACAACTTGCGCACCGAGAAGCCGATGAACCAGTGCCCGGGCTGTCGCCAGGACGCGACGAGGATGGTCGAGAAAGACGCGAGCTTTGCCATCACGAACAAGCCGTACGTGCACGCCGAACACTTTGACGCCGAGCAGCCTGCCACCTGCATTCTCTGCTGCAGCGCCAGGGAGCTTCATCGGTCGGACTTTGGCTGTCGCCAGTGTGTGCATTTCACCGCCTGCGAAGGCTGCATCGACAAGATCCAGGACGCGAACGCGGACAACAACACGCTCAACCGCTGTCCTTGCTGCAAGGAGGACAAGGACACCTTCATACCATACCCGAGGAGCGAGCATGCGAAGCGCGTGGGATATGTTGAACCCAAGCCGGCGCCGGAGACGTGCTACTTCTGCAACCGTGCTATCGGCGGCGAAGGTGACTCAGGCGTCAGCTGCCCTGTGTGCGATATTTTTGTCTCGCACTTGCAATGCTGGCGTGGGCACCAGGCTGAAAAACGTCTTCAGGGCCTTGTGGAGGACGAGTGCTTTTGCTGTTACACGCGGGTGCAGATGCGCGCCTATCAGCCCTGAGAAAGAGACTCGAGTGTTTGTGATGTTTTCAATAAAGGCACTTGCGCAAACTTGTTCTTGTCTCGAAGCCTTAGGCACAACCCTTTGCTGGCTGCTACTGCCATAGAAGCACGTTGTGGTGCAAAAGCACATCGTGCGTGCCGGCTACAGCTAATCCGCGTTTGGGCTGCTACCGCCAGAGACGCAGGCTAAGGCGCGCGTGCACAGGCCGTGTGCCGGCGACTGCTCACACTGGCACAGGCTGCTACCGCCAGAGATGCAAACTGTGGCGCGCGTGCACAGGCCGTGTGCCGGCGACTGCTCACACTGGCACAGGCTGCTACCGCCAGAGATGCAAACTGTGGCGCGCGTGCACAGGCTGCTACCGCCAGAGACGCAGGCTAAGGCGCGCGTGCACAGGCCGTGTGCCGGCGACTGCTCACAGTGGCACAGGCTGCTACCGCCAGAGATGCAGGCTAAGGCGCGTGTGCACAGGGAATCCAGCGCCTGAATGTGTGTATTAGCATGAGAACACTCAGCAGCGCAGCGCCTCCGCAAGCGCCTCCTGAGCCGAGTGCAGCCCGCGGCGCGCGTGGAAGAGAGCCTTGTGTGCCTTTTTGACGTTGGAGCAGTGCTCGAGCAAGTATGCCTCTCGCGCGCAAAGCATGTGATACTCTTGCTCCAGCACGGCGATTCCCGTCCCAAAGCGAGTCTCAAACGCGGCATCCGCCTGGCTGGCGTCAGAGCACACTGGATTGCACACACCCAGAGGCACGCGCGCCCGTTTGGCGCGCTTGCGCGCCTGTGCGTCGACTCGAAGTAGACAAGTCTCCCGCTGCCGGCACAGCGCGTCGATCTGGCACCGCAGCTGCGACAGCCGGGCGCAGATGCCGTCGATGCCCGCGGCGGCCTCGGCAACGTGCACGGCCCCGAGCGCGCGCGACACAAGATCGTCGCGGTGCGCGAGCTTTGCACGCAGGGGCCGGAGGCGCGCCGTGTCCACGGGTGGCATGGGTCTATTCACACCCGCTCGGGCACGAGTACTAATGCACAATTACGCACACAGCGACCGAAATAGCAACTCAGATTGTTTCGGAGGTGTGTTTCCCAAGCAAGTATGATTTTGCGCTGGCCACTGCCACGGCAGCTCGCGCACGCATGGAGCTCTTTGGCGCGGAGGGGATGCTGCTGGCGGTGCTGTACGCGCTCGTCGGCGTGCTCTTTGTGCTCTCGTGCCTCCGCGGCGTCTGCTTCGACGAGCGCGGGGATGCTGGCGCGCGGCACGGGGGGTGCTGGCTGAGCGCGGGCGAGCTGCGGGACGAGGACCTGCAGGGCGTGCTGGCGCTGCTTGCAGACCGGCCAGATGGGTGCGAGGACTCGGCCCTGGCGCTCGTGTCCGCGGTCGACGAGTGCTGCCTGCTGCACGACCACGGCGTGCTCGTCGGGCTTCTGCTGATGCGCTGGCACGCCGACGACGAGCATGCGGCCTGCGAGCTCGAGCTGTGCGAGGTGGCGGTCGCGTCCTGTGCGCAGCGCGTCGGGAACGGCACGCTGCTGCTGGCGTTCTGCCTCGAGCGCGCGCGCGGGCTGTGCACCCCGGTGCAAGTGACGCTGGAGGGTTCGCGCAAAGCGCTGTGCTCGTGGTTTGAGCGCGTTGGGTTTGAGCGGGTGCGCTCGGCGACGGACACGGACGGCACCGCCGCCGCCGGCGAGGAAGCGAGGCTGGTGCTGCGGTGGCACCCGGACTTTGACGCGGTTTCCGATGCCAACTCGATGGACGTGGCAGTGGGCGGCTCCCCGCGGGCGAAGCAGGACTAGCGCCATGCGCAGCGCGCACCAGTCTTCAACCGACCGTATGCACGCGCGGACACAGCCCGAAATAGTACGGAGCGAAATAGAATAAAAACAAGCACAAGATACGAAAGCTTGCACGCGCACGCGCCAGAGCATGGGCATGCGCCCGCTCGTGCTCGCGCTGCTGCTGCGGCACGTCGCCGCGTTCGTCGCCGTGTACGCGTCCGCGACGCGCCCGTCTGCACCCGCTGCGGGGCTCCTGGCAACCGCGAGCAACGCGAGCGCGGTCGGCTGCACGCCGCGCGTGCGCGGTGAGCCGTGGCCGCCGGTGCTGCGGCGGCCGTACGCGCTGCACCGCCGCCCCGCGCGCTCGGACACGCCGGGGAGCTCGCCCGCGCGCGGGCGCAAGGTCTTCCCGCTGCAGCGCACGGACACGTTTGCGCACTTGAGCACGAGCGGGATCATGCGGCTGCGCACGCCCGGCGCTCGCATGTCGCAATTTGCGCGCGCGGATGCGGCTGCGTTTCAAGGGCTCGTGAACACGACGACGCTCGTGCACTCGGAAATTTCCGAGCTGCGCGCGCGCATGGCCGACTACGAGGCGCTGCTCGAGGACCTGCTCTTTGCGCTCACGGACTCCGACGACCTCGCGCTGCTCGAGCGCGACGCCGCGCGCACCTACATTGTGTCGGAGACGCTCACCAAGGACCGCCCGGCGCGCCTGCTGCGCACGACGCTGCTCGCGCTTATGCGCCAGCACGCGATCCCGCTGCCCAAGTCGGCGCCGCTCGATCCGAATGCATGAACACACGTGCGCGAGAGACGCTCGCCAAGGACCGCCCGGCGCGCCTACTGCGCACATGCCCAGCACGCGATCCCGCTGCGCAAGTCGGCGCCGCTTGATCCCAGTGCGTGAGCACGAGCAGTGCTGCGCTAGTTTCGGAAGCGCGTACGGATGCATATCCCTTTGATCCCGAGGAAACTCACCTAAATTGAGCTGATGGATTTTAAGTTTAAAAGGAGGTAGCCTTACAGTATAAATTTAGGGATTATGAGGCAATAAACAACACAGTTTTCTGTACAAGGAAAAAATCCATCACCTCGATTGAGAGGATCGGGATGAAAGGGATACCAGATCCATGCTACACGAGTGTCGGAAGCACGTAGGGTGCATGCACGTGATTGCGCTACCCATGTTGAACAATCCAAAATCCGATACGCTAACGCACTCTAGGCGGCTGAGCCATTTTGGGAAGCATGGGCCAAGAAAAACAATTGCACATTTCAGACTGAAATGTCCTGGGAGTGGACTGTCGCCGCTGCCCACGGTAGAGCGTAAGCACCGCCGTGGGCGTTGTGTGCATGTCTTGTGTTTATGAATAAAAACACGCAAACACACTCGTCCCGCGTGCATATACACCCCGCTTCCGCGGGCGAAAAGCTCACACACTCGTCCCGCGTGCGGATAGGCTGCGCTTGCAGAGGCATACAGCAAGCGTGCTGAGCCTGCGGGCAGATCGACGCGCGTCTGCCGGCAAGAAGCAAGCGCGTGTCGCAAAGGCATGCCATAAAGTGTAGAAGGAATCAATCGCATGCTTTAATCACGGGACTGCTAATCAGCCTTTAACGATCGAACACCACAACTGCCTTAATCCGAAGCCTCACTATCGCTGTAATGCTGGAAGAAGTAACAGCGCAGCTCAGGGCATGTGGTTTGTAGCGCAAACATCGCTGCTTTCGCAGGCGCAGTGCGAAATTCGTTCGTCTGCAAGTCGAGAGCGCGCAGGGTCGTGCACTGTGGTAGAGCACTGACAATGGCCTGGAACCCGGCGTCCCCAATGCTATTGTCAGCGAGGTCAAACTGTTCCAGCGCCACACAGTGTGGTAGCATCTCGGCAAACGAGCTGACTCCCCGGTCGCTGATTCCGTTGCTCGATACGTAGAGCCCACGCAGGTGCCCGGTGTGTGGCAACATGCGAGCGAGCGCTGTCGCGCCTTCGTTCGAAATGCTACAACCGTCCAGTACGAGGATCTCAAGGAGGGAACAGTGCTGGAGTGCGTCAAAGAGTGTCGTAGCCATGCCTGCGATGCGGTTATAAGCAAGGTTTAGACGCTTGAGTTTCTCGAGCCTCTGGAACTCATGTGCGAGAATCTGAATGCCGCGCACGTCAATCCAGTTGCTGGAGACGTCAATGTCCACGAGACTGGTGCAGCATCTGAGATGATATGCCGCGTTTTCACACCCTGCCTCTCGAATCTGGTTTTGCGCAAGGTCCAACATTTCAAGTGTGCTGCAATCGCGCGCAAACTTCCAGACCGCAGACGCCCCGCTTGCTCCCATGCCCACGCCCCCGAGCGTCAGTTCTACCAGCGCTTGACAGGCAGGTAGTGCGCTGGCAATGTGCTCCACGCCACCCGCCCCCAGCTTGCAGCACGAGAGTCGCAGATGCCGCAGACGCGTATAATGTTTGAGCCCCTTCGACAGAAACCATCCCGCGTGCTCGCCGACGGGATTCCCGCTCAGATTGAGCGACTCGATGCCACCCCGCATCGCAAGGCTCGGGATCAAATGGAAAAGATCGTCGTCCTCTATCCGGTTGTCCGCGAGGTCCAGGTGCTTCAACGCCGTGTTCTGTGCGATTGCAGGCAGCAGTGCAAAGAGGGTTCTGTCTCCCAAATTTTGTGCGCGAATCTTCAGTTTCTCCAGCTGGTGTGCTCCCTGAACTACCTGCGCTAGTTTTGCAACACCCGCAGCAGTCCAGTCTTGCTCGCGCATGCGGTCGATGCTCAAACTTCGCAGGTTGAACACGCCAGCCAGCGTGATCAGCTTGTCAACGGCAGCGTTCGGGTTGCACGGATACCCACCGGCAAACACCAGGTTGACGTCAGGGTGCAGCATACGCATCACGGCACTTGCCGTCTTGGAAGCTTGACAGAAGAGCAGCATACTCGACGACGCGTGCAGCATCATGTGCGAGTGACACGGTCCGATCATCTGCAGCACGTCGAGCAGCGTCCCAGCTTGCACATGCACAGGCTGCCACCGTGCGCAGTACGCGTCAGGCGAGAGCAGCATGCGCGACGCCGCGTGCAGCGTCGGGTGCGAGTGGCACGCGTCAGGCGAGAGCAGCATGCGCGACGCCGCGTGCAGCGTCGTGTGCGAGTGGCACGCGTCAGGCGAGAGCAGCATGCACGACGCCGCGTGCAGCGTCGTGTGCGAGTGGCACGCGTCTGGCGAGAGCAGCATGCGCGACGCCGCGTGCGAGTGGCACGGTGCAATCGTCTAAAGCACGTCGAGCTGCGTCCCAGCTCGGACACGCAGGGACTGCCAGCGTGTACCTGCACGCAGCCGCCCTGTGCAGACACTGTCCATGGCACCGGCAAGTCACATCCAAAGTCAATTACAAAGTCGTCGCGCCAGGAGGTTATCGACAGGTCGCCGTCGTCGTCCTGCGCGTCGCTCAAGCCCGGGGACTGCATGCCACAAGCGTGCGTGCGAAAACCCAAACTTCCGTCCTTGAAATCCGGTTTTATCCCCGCCCGTCTATTTCCGGCAAAATGCGCAGTCGGGACCGTTACGCGCAAAAACAATTCAGTGCTCGTGTGAAACTAGTGTGCAAAGTATCCCGTGTGCCCGACTGCATATATACCGACAACAAACTGCAGACACCCGGCGTTGGGTGGGGTACGACTGCGCGCCGTGTCGATTGACGCGCAAAACGGAACCCTGCGGGCAAACGAGCTCGCGTGCGACGCCCGGGAGCGTCAGCACACAACCAAGGACTATCTGTGCAAGCACCGCCGCATGCGTTGCTCGCATGTCGCATGTTTATGAATAAACACATACAATTCCAACCCACCCGCGTGTAGACAATGCACCCTCTGCAGGCAAAAAGCAAGCGCGCGCACAGTGCCAGCGCCCCCGAGCCCGCTGCGAGCGCGCGCATGCCGCTGCCGCCAGCCTCAAGCGCGGCAGACGCGACCGACGCCCCGCCCGCGAGCCTCGGCGCCGGGCTGAACTGGGCGAACATTGGCGCGAGCGACCCCGAGGCGCTGCGCCGCCGGCGCGCGGCGCTGCTCGCGCGCCTCGACGCGGACTGGCGCGCCGCGCAGGCCTTCTGGGCCGCGTACCGCGCAGCGCGCTGGCCGGGGTGTGAGTTTGAGCGCTCGGCGTAGCTACTCGCGCGCCTCGACGCGGACTGGCGCGCCGCGCAGGCGTTCTGGGCCGCGTACCGCGCCGCGCGCTGGCCGGGGCGCGAGTTTGAGCGCTCGGCGTAGCGCGGCGAGATTCTGCGAGTGCTCGGTATATATGCCGCAGCTCTATGCCCGGGTGCAGCCAAAAGCATCATGTGTGATATGTGCAGGTGTGCTGAGTATGCACACGTGCTGCCGGCGGAAGCGTACATAGAAGAATTATCACGCTCGAGTCAGGATGCACAAAATCATGTCGCGGTGCGACCGCGCAGCGAAGCAAACAAATACACGCAGGCACAACAAAATGCATATGAGAGAAAACTGGGAGCATTGAGGGAAAACATACGCACTTACGTTTCCACCTGTGACACTTCCACATTAAATAGATATCAATTTCATTTGATTGCAATATGGAAATTATTTCTAGAATTGGATGCTAACGGCATGGATAAAAGAGAAAACGAAGAAATGCGTGAATTGGTACGAGACATCACAAATTTAAACCAACAAATCGATGTTGACCATTATACAAGAATATTCATGGCAGCTTATTGGGCGTTTTTTGTCCGTTATAGGCAGAGGACGGGTAACAACACAATTCCCTTCCTTTTTTTTTATTTTTGTTTGGACAACAAGGGCAAGACAAAGAAAGATCAAATGCTGATACTTCGCAACATTTCAGAATACCGTAAAAGTACAGATTTATCTTCCAACTTACAAGCAGAGGCCGGAAATGATAATCAATCCAAGATTGACCTCATTTTCAAAATTGTGCGAATGCTGCAACTATACCAGTACCTATGCGACTTTTGCACTGGAAAATACGAGTCTTGGGATGAATTGCAGGCGGTGTGGCAGAATTTGATGCGTGCACATACAGCATACAATCGCGAGCCATTAAAACTGAATTTTGATGATTATTTATCTCAAACTTCTCAAAAAGACATGCTGCAAGCAGTAGGGAAAACACCCAAGACGCAAGAGGTGGACAAGATTTTAAAAGAAAAGTCTCTGTGTTTGGCGGTGCAAAGGATTGGACTAGAAGAGCTCCTGTCTGTCCGCAAGTCAAAAATCCGACACGAAAAACTATACAAGGTTCTGGTTCAAGTCTTTCACGAGCAGCAAAGGTGGACAGCACTGAACCGTGTCTCGACGGAGTTCACGGCTATGAGCGCGTACACAAAGCAGGATGCTGATGAAAAAATTGAAGTATTGATCGATCTCTATGAAGTAAATTTGTCTAATACCGTCGATGGTATGTTTACACACTTCAAGCAAATCCAAGCTTTGGAGTTACTGTCCAAGCAAGTTCATGCGCTAATCAAGAGCGGTGTGCACACTACCCCCAGTCGGGGAATAGTACAAAAGTGGATTGGTAAAGTATTTTCTTCTCGCACAAAACCTTCAAATATAACAACCACGAATAAAAAAACAATGGAAATGCAAGTTTCCAGTGAAACGGGTGGCGATAGTAGGGCTGCAAGTACAAGTCACGCCAAGGAACACAACAAGGACGAAAGGGTTACGATGGTTGAGTTGCTTGAGCTTATTTACAAATTTTGTACACTTGAAAAAACGTCTGTTTCTGCGCTTGAAAAACTCTGGGTGAAAATTAAGGAAAAATACGAAGCGTTGGTAAATTTATCGGCCTTAGTTGGTGATTTTTTTAATGCTAAACATGCAAAGTTGCATGTAGATCCTGTTGGAATTCATCTTTTTTGTGCTGCGGCGACATTTAAGGAAGCAGTGCAACACATAGGTCTGAAACAGCTAGTCGAGCGAGCCAAGGTAAGACCCACAGAAAATCAGAGCAGGCTGATTGCCGACGCGTACGGGTGCAAGTTGAAACTGGATGAGCTCAGCCTGTTTTGTGGGTATCTTAAGGAAATAGAGATAGATACAAAAGGCCAAAGCTACGCCGTAGTTCAGGACACAGCGAGCACACTGGAAGCCGAGCTCGACAAGGCGCTCGGACAGCTCCGCGGGGAGCGAGAGGTGCTGCCGCGGCTGCTGCAGGAGCTGCAGCGGTTGAAGGCTTGAGCAGCAGAATTGCCGACTGCGTGCGCGAACGAAGGGGCCCGGCGGCCGGCGTCGGCTGGGTCAGGGGTATATATGCATATGCATTCGTAGTTTACTCTTAAGATGCCAACACCTTCCACCAAGCAGACCACGGGCACTGCGCCGGTTGTGACCAGTTATGGGAGAGTGAGCAATCCTGTGCCGCGTCATGACCCAACCAGTTATGCTGGGTACGGAGGGCTCGAGAATTCTGCGCGCTCGGCTGCTGCCAAGACGGAAGCTCCTGTCAAGACGGAAGCTCCTGTCAAAAAGAAAGCTCCTGTCAAGACGAAAGCTCCTGTCAAGACGGAAGCTCCTGTCAAGACGGAAGCTCCTGTCAAGACGGAAGCTCCTGT
>Ga0209666_1003496_pt1 | contig 11393 bp, 5 predicted proteins | sample SaaInlV_125m_DNA_FD_184679 | JGI IMG/M metagenome (GOLD analysis project Ga0209666, IMG submission 184679) | Marine microbial communities from expanding oxygen minimum zones in the Saanich Inlet - Saanich Inlet SI037_S3LV_10m_DNA (SPAdes)... | ecosystem: Environmental > Aquatic > Marine >...
GCGCGATGCCGACGGCGCGCGCGACGCGAAAGAGCGCGTTTCGAAGCGCGCGCGACGACGCGCGCGCGCGTCGGGCGGTGCGGCGAGACGCGAGACGCGAGACGCGGGACGACGACGACGACGACGACGCGAGACGGGAAGACGCGCGCGAGGGCGAAGACGCGGTGACGACGGCGCTGCGAGGGGTGTTCGCGCAGGCGTGCGGGTTCGTGCGATGGGGACTTCCCACGACCGGTGGACTCGCGTGCTGGGCCGCGGCGGCGGCGAACGCGGGGACGGAGGGATTGTTGAGCGCGCTGAGCGGGTCGCTCTTGGTCGGCACGACGCTCGGGGTGTGCGCGCTGATTTTCGCCGCGGCGAGCGCGTGCGTCAGCGGGGTGACGCTGATGTGGATGTACGCGAAGCGAACGATGGCGAACGCCGTCGTCGGGCGACGCGCGCGGGACGCGGGTCGGCCGCGGCGACGCGCGAGGTCGACGGCGACGCGCGAGACGGCGACGCTTCGTTCCCCTCGTCGAGGCGCGGCGGCGCGCGAAGACGATCGAGGCGAACGCGCGCGGTTGGACGAGGGCAAGAGTTTCAGCTTTGGCGAGTGGCGACCCGAAGTGCCCGTGGTGGATCCGCGGGCGCCGGGTAGGTGGGGCGGAAGAGACGGCGCCGCGGCGTCGAGCGACGAGTGGGGGACGCACAAGACTCCTGCGGATTTCCGGCGAGAGATGTCCTCGATGGACGATTCGAGCTTCGACGCGCGCGATGGGCGTCGACCACCGTCCACGGGACCGAGTCAGTGGAAGTCTCGCGCGGCGTACAGACAGCACGCCGAGGGATTCGACGATCCCGCGCTCAACGGCGTCGCGGCGAGCGCGCCGACGCCGGCGGCGACGACGGCGACGCGAGATCCGCGCGAGGAGATTTTGCGAAAGTTCGAGCCCAAAGAGCGTCTGTTACCGCGAACGCCGCCGAAACCGAAGCATCAACACATCCCCACCGAAGTCTTGATCGCCATGGGCGGCGCGTCGTTGGAGACGCACATCGGAAACAACGCGCGAGATATTTTAAAGGCGTCGCGAGCCAACCGCTCGAGCAAGACGCTGTCCGGCACCGCCCCGCGCGGAAGCATGCAAACGGTCAACTTGTTTGGATTCGGAAGCAAAGACGTCGACGCGTCGCCGTCCTCCCGCGACGAACCGCCGCCGCCGCCGCGCGAGCGCTCGACGCCGTCGGACGCCGCGCGTCGCGCCAGGGAACGATTCCAGCGCAATCTCTCGTCGTCGTTCGATCACGAGCCATCGACGAGCTCGTCGTACGAATCCGCCTTCTTCAACGAAATGGTCTCATCTTACGACGACGACGACGACGACGACGACGACGAGGATGCATCCGCGCGCGGTCTCCGCCGCGCGCGCTGAGGATTTGGATTTTCGTCAAACCGAGCCCCCGCGCGTGGCCTCCTTCCACGCATTCCCCACCTCCCGGCGCCCGGTCGCGTGTACCATCAAGACGTAGCTTTTTTATCGAAATCACCCTCTTTCTTGTCCCGCGCGCGCTCGCCGCGTCGCGCCCGATCGCCTCGGCGTTCGCGCGTTCGCCGCGTCCCGCTCGCCGCCGTCGTCGTCCGCACTCCCCACCGCGCGGATGCCCTCGTCGCTCGCGCCTCGCGAAGACGCGCGCGCCGACGCGCACTGCCGCGCCCTCGTCGTCGCCCTCGACGTCGTCCCCGCCGCCGCCGGTTCCGCGTACGTCGAGCTCGGCGACACCAAGGCGTCGTGCGCCGTCTACGGCCCGCGCCGCGGCCGCGCCGAGCTCGCGGGCGTCGATCGAGGGACGCTGGACGTCGACGCGTACCGCGCGCCGTTCGCGACGGGCGCGCGGGCGCTGGATGGGGCGAACCGAGCGCGCGCGCGAGGACGCGGCGCGAGGACGGCGGACGACGGCTTGGCGCGGACGGTGAAGGAGGCGCTCAGCGCGAGCGTGCTGACGGAAAGCTTCCCGAAGACGCAGGTGGACGTGTGCGTGACGGTGCTGGACGCGCGGGGGGGCGAGGCGGTGGCGTGCGTGCTGGCGGCGTCCGCGGCGTTGGCGCGCGCGGGGGTGGCGTGCCGAGACTTGGTGAGCGCGTGCGAGTGCGCGCGGGCGGGGGAGAGGATGATGCTCGATCCGACGCGCGAGGAGATCGAGACGAGCGATGGGATGGTGTTTTTAGCGCAGATGTCGTCGATGGAGGCGTACGCGAAGACGGAGACGTTCGGGCGGTGGAACGCGGACGAGACGGAGCGCGCGTTGGACGCGTGCGCGGCGGGGTGTAATCGATTCGACGCCGTCTTGCGGGAGGCGTTGCGGGCGAACCCGAGGGATTGATGCCCGCGTCGCTGATATTTTGTTGTGATGTTACATTTCGTATGCGTAGAATGTCAACGATGCGCGCGCGAATGAATGGTGCGTGTGATTTACATTTCGAAAGAATCGATGGATTGCGCCAACGAGGCGACGGTTTCCGGCGGCGGCGAACCTTTGGGTGAACTCTGAGGGGTGTAGAACGTCTCAGAGTCCGCGTACTTGGCGTTGTATTCGGCCTCGAGCACGCATTTTTCGGCGAGTTGTTTTTCGATCGCCCTTCGAGTGCTCTCGCCTTTGTCGGGCATCTTGGCGACGACGTCGGGCATGCTCAAAATCACGCCCAACTTGGCGCAGTCGTCTTCGATGTGTTTGATTTTTGCTTTAAGCTTCGCCTCCCCGGAGACGGGCTCGGGCGACTCGTCGTCGTCGATTTTCATCTTTGTCGCGCTTTTCGTTTCCTTCGGTGGCGTCAGCGCCGCGAGCAAGGCGCCGCCGAGCAAACCGCCGTCGCCTCCCCACCCGGCGTTGACGTTTTTCCAAGCCGCGCCGCCGGGCGCCTTTCCCTTCGGCGTCGTCGCCGCCCCCGCGGGCGCTGATTTTGCGGCGGCACTGCTTGATTTCGACCCGCTCGTCGTCGCTTCGTCGTCTTTGCTGAACAACAAATCGTGATCGCTCACGCCGCAGACAAAAGGCAGCGACTCGACGTACGGCAACTCGGCGCGAAGCTCATCCGTCCACTTGCGATCCGCCGCGTGCAACGCGTTCAATTGTTTCATCGTATCGCTCGCGCGCATGGCGTTTTCGCGCGTTTCGAACAGCTGAGTCGCGTCGTCCGCGCCAAAGTATTGCTTCCCGCTCACGCCGTCCGTCGCCGACTTGGACACGCCGCCCTTGAAGACTTGACGACGGTAAATCTTTTCCTCCACCGTTCCGCACGTGACGAGACGATACACCACGACGTCTTTGGTTTGCCCAATGCGGTACGCGCGATCGACGGATTGATTGTCCGTCGTTGGATTCCACGCCGGATCGTAAATGATGACGCGCGTCGCCTCCGTCAGCGTCAAACCGAGACCGCCGACGCGAGCGGTGAGAAGCATGACGGGAATGTCTGCGTTCGAACGGAACTGCGTCACGCGACGATCTCGCTCGTCGACGTTTACTTTACCGTCGATTCGCACGAACTTGATGTTCGCTTCGCGAATGCACGCTTCAACAACGTTCAGCGTCGCCTGCGACTGAGAGAAGACCAACGTGCGACGTCCTTCGGCGCGAAACCGATCCAACATGGCCATGAGAAATCTAGATTTGGCGCTCAAACTCGACGCGCCGCGGGCGAGAGCGTCGGCGTCGAAATCGCACTCGCGAACGGCCGCCGCTGCCGCCGCGGTGGCTTCGCCCGCGCAGCTCTTCTTCAACTCGGCGTCTTCTTCGTCTTCGATTTCCTCCTCCTCCTCCGCGGGCGGCGACGCGTCGACGTCGGCGTCGTCCCGCGCCGCGACGCACAGCGTCGGGTGATCGCAAATTCTCTTCAGAGCGTTCATGCACGAAATCGCCGAACCGGTTTTGTTGATGGCGTCCTGAACGGGTTTCGAGGCTAAGAATTTTGAGTACAGCGCCGATTGCGCCGGCTCGAGCGGTATCCACGCGATGAAATCGTTCTTCTGCCCGAGCGCCGAAGGCGCGTTCTTGACGTGCTTCCACGACGTCGCCGCCGCGCTATTCGGTTTCTTCGCGTCGTCGACGGGCGCGACTTCCTCTTTGGCTAGTAAGACATCCTTCTTGTCGCGGCGCAAAAAGTACGGACGAGTCATTTGACGCAGCGTCGCCGTGAGCTCTTTCGATTCCGATCGTTGTTTTTGCGTCGCCGACGCGGCTTGACCGGCGGCGATCTTGTTGGCGAATCGTCGACGAAACTCGTTTTCGCCGCCGAGAAGGCCCGGACACGTCAAGTCGTACAGCGACCACAGTTCGCCGAGCGCGTTTTGCACCGGCGTTCCGGTGACAATCATGCGCAGATTGGCGGGCAGTTGTCGAACCTTTTGCGCGAGCCGCGTCGTCGCGTTCTTCAACGCGTGTCCTTCGTCCATGACGATCCAATCCCAGCGAAATTCGCCCGCGAAATCTTTCGGCGCGACGCCGCGCCCCTCGCGCGCGCTCGCTCTCTCGGCTTCGTCCTCGTCGCTCGGCGCGCCGAGCTCGCTCGCGCGAGACGTCACCATCCCGTACGACGCCAAGAGCGCGCCTCGACCCGTCGCGCACGCGCGCAACTGTTTGTCGAGCGCCCCTCGCGAGCCGCCGTAGTACTTAAACACCGTCTCCCCTCGCCTCAGCCCGCACGTCTCGAGCTCTTTCAACCAATGCGGCAGCAACGTCGTCGGCGCGAGCACGAGCACGCGCTTCGCCGCGCCGCTGCGCAACAAACCGGCGACGAACGCGCACGCCTGAAGCGTCTTGCCCAGGCCCATGTCGTCGGCGAGAATCCCGCCTCGCCCGGCCAAGTGCAATCCCCACATCCAACGCACGCCGTCGCGCTGATGATCGTACAGCCTCGACGCGAGCGCCGCGTCGAGCTCAAACTTCGGCCCGCCGTCCTTGCCCTTCAATCGCAGGGGCTTGCGCGTCGCGGCGACGGCGTCGACGTTCGTCGCCGGCGCCGGCGCGTCCTCGTCCGACGCGTCGTCGTCGGACGAGTCGGACAGCGCGCGACGCTTGAGACGCACCGGTCGACGCGCGGCGGCGCCGTTGACGTCGCGAAGCGGCGAGGCGACGGCGCGCGACATTCGTTCGTTTCGGATTCGTTCCCCCGATGGGAATCGAAACGTCGCGGACGACGCGCGGCGCGAGGACGACGCGCGAGGGCGTCGCGGTGCGCGCGGTGCGCGCGCGCGATGGGTTTGAACGACGAGGCGACGCGCGGAAGAGCGACGACGCGGACGGGCGTCCGACGCGTCGTCGTATGTGTGATGAAAAACTTTCCAGGCGTCCGGCGCGCGGTCGGCTCGCCGTTCGAATAACGGCGACATCACGCGCGACGTTTCGCTCGCGAGTCGCGGGTCACGAAAATTTTCAAACGCGCGCGACGACGCCGTCGATCGCGCGACGCGGACGTCTGTCTTTTCATCTTTTTCATAGAACAATGTATCGGCTGTCTGGCTGTAGGTACGCCTTTAAAAGATAAAAGTCCCATGTATGATATGATAATCTTTTAGGAAGATGTTTACGGTAGCACCTCGCCGTGGCAGATGTCGCCGGGCAGATCTCGTCGTCGGCGCCACTCGTCGACGTGAAACCGCGCGGAAGGCGTGACGTCGCATGGGCCAGTACTTGTGCAAGCCTAAATACTGGCACGACGACCTCCTCGGGGCGGTCACGTTCGGCCCGCGCGTGGGATGCCAAGAGATCGGATGTGGGAGTACCTACCGTTGGGACGATCTGGGCAACGTCGCGTGGAGGTTTAAAGACAAGGCGTGGAAAAGGGGTGGCGCCTTACGCGTCGAGCTCGAGGAGTTCTTGGACCGCGCGATGGAGCGAACGGAAGGCGCGGTGGAAGAGCCTCGTCTCAAGTATACCGCGAGCGCGTTCTGTTGCGGCGGCTGCTGGAACCCGGATTTCGTCACGCCCGAATTGGTCGAAGAATTCAAGAAAGTGTTAGAGGAAAACAAAAACAAGAAGCTCTCCGATATGGGTCTTCAGTGTAGGGCAATCTGTCTCAGAGTACGCGGTGGTCATGGTTCGGCCCCTACGTTGTTCGTATTGGTGGAAAAAGTTGGAGATTACGTACGATTCACTCCGAGCGAATCGTACGCTATCGACCGCACATGCGTATGCTTATGACCTCCGGGCATGTGAATCGGACCAAAACAACGCATCGCGCTCTACCTAGGCACGACTCTCAAATGACAGCGCACGTACCGTCTAGAAGTGGGGCTCGTAACGGCAGCGGCTAGAGGTGCAGACGAAAGGCACCGATGCGTATCTTCATCGTCTTCCAAAAAGATGCGTCTTTTTGTGCACATCTTTAGAGATGCATCATGTTGAGATGATGGAGATGATGAGATGATGGAGATGATGGAGATGGTCTTTTTTCAATGTTGGTTAAAAGAATAAATCTGTAATAGAAAAAGAGGAGGGATGAACTTCACGAGTCGGACAGCGCGCGATGCTTGAGACGCACCGGTCGACGCGCGGCGGCGCCGTTGACGTCGCGAAGCGGCGAGGCGACGGCGCGCGACATTCGTTCGTTTCGGATTCGATCCCCCGATGGGAATCGAAACGTCGCGGACGACGCGCGGCGCGAGGACGACGCGCGAGGGCGTCGCGGTGCGCGCGGTGCGCGCGCGCGATGGGTTTGAACGACGCGGACGGGCGTCGCGCGCGTGGATGATTGTGAGGACGGCGAAGGACGACGACGACGACGACGACGGCGTTTGTAATATTTTTGTAATGCGCGTCGTTACATAAACGTACGATTTCTATCCCAAGTAAAATTAAGAATGTAATTCGGCGTTTGCCATGAGTGGACGTAACCACCACCCATCTCACCCCGCGAGAGAGTTCAGAACCAACCCTCCGGAACGCGAAGCGTCTGTGTAATAAAATTTGTCGGCGGCCGCGCCGCCGACGGCCGTCGGGCGCCCGGCGGCCGCTCACGCGTTGCCGCCGCTGCCGCCGGCGCTGCCGCCGGCGCTCGCGCCGTTGTCGACGCCCTCGATTTTATCTTCGACTTCCATATAGAGCTGTCGCAAACGATCGATGTTCTCTTCGGACGTCTCCCAGTAACCTCTGCCGTTGGCTTCCAAGAAGTTGGCGACCATCTTGCGGAACGAGTTCGGGTTGGACTCCATCAAGCGCTTTTGCATCTCCGGATCAGCCATGAAGGTCGTGTTGGCGTCTTCGTACACCCAGTTGTCGACGGCACCAGACGTGGCGGACCAGCCGAGAGTGTTGTTGAGACGCTTTTGGATCTCGCGAGTACCCTCGTAGCCAGACGCCATCATGCCTTCGTACCACTTCGGGTTCAAGAGCTTGGTGCGGGAGTCCAGACGCATCGTCTCGGACAAAGAGCGCACTTGAGCGTTGGCCGTGGTCGTATCGGCGATGTAAGATGCCGGCATCTTACCGTCCTTACGCACACCGGCGACGAGCTTGGTCGGATCAGAGTCGAAGTAGTGGCTGACGTCGGTGAGCGAAATCTCGGAAGAATCCAAGTTTTGGAAGGTGACGTCGACCTTGGACAAGGCAGACTCGAAGAGTTCCTTCCTCGTTTCCATGCCAGCACCCGGAGCATCAGAGTTGAACGCGAAAGACTTACGGTTGAGGTACATGTCTTGGAGCTGGCTCTCGTCGTTCCAAGAAGAGTTTTCAACCGCGAGGTTGACGTTGGAAGAGTAGGAACCAGACGCGTTGGAGAAGATGCGCGTCGCCGCCTCGCGAATGGACAAGCCAAGCTCCTCGGCTTGCTCCTTGGCGTGCTTGCGGACAAAGTTCATGTCCTCCGGTTCGTCTTGCTCAGCGGCGAGCTTGACGGCGCGGTCCAACAAGTTCATCTGGTTGACGAACAAATCGCGGAAGACGCCAGAGCAGTTGACGACGACGTCGATGCGCGGGCGACCGAGCTCTTCTAAACTGATAAGCTCGAGCTTGTTCACCCGACCGAGCGCATCGGGGGCAGGTCGCACACCCACCATCAACATGACTTGCGCCAAAGATTCACCGTACGTCTTAATGTTGTCCGTACCCCACAGAACGAGCGCGATGGACTCCGGGTACTTGCCACCGTTTTCGACGCGCTCGCGTTCAATCAAACGATCGACGACAACCTTGGCGGAGGCAACAGCCGCACCGGTCGGGATCGCTTGCGGGTCAAGAGCGTGAATGTTCTTACCGGTCGGCAACACCTTCGGGTTACGGATCGGGTCACCACCCGGACCCGGAAGCACGTACTGACCTTCGAGGGCTTCGGTGAGCGCGCCGAGCTCGTTGTCCTTGACAACTTGCTCGAGGCAGAAGCGCAAGTAATCGAACAAAGTGCGCATCTTTTCGACATCAGCAGATTCGAACTTGGTGCCCTTCAAGGCATCACCCCACGGGAGCGCGACGGCAGCGCTACCGAAGAGCTTGCCGACGCTCGCGAGCGCGCCCGCGGCGACGCGACCAGACGGGTCGGCGGCAGCCGTGACAAACGTGCGGACGCACGAGCGGCACGCCTCGGTGATGTCTTGCAAGAGCTGAACGTCCTCGAGGTTACCGGCATCGTTGGATCTGTAGATGCTCTCGATGTCGCGACCGACAGCCATCGCGAGGAGACCCGGGAGCGCGGTGATGTTTTCGTCTTCACGGTCGATGGACGCAATGTTCACGAGCGTGGCGACGGCTTCCTCCGCGGACGGCGGGCATCCGACGACGTGGAGACCGCACGGCAAAAGACGAGACTCGATTTCCATGAGCTTTTGGTACACCTTACCGACGATCAAATCGCGGGTGTCGGCATCAAAGTTCGCGGCGTCAGCCTCCGGATCAGTCGGGATTTCCTTGACATCCTTGTCCAAGTTGCACGTGATCGCGGTGGAGATGATGGTGTTGACGATGGACGGACCACGGCCGGAATCCTTCAACGTTTGGTAAGAAGAGATCAACTCCTTGAGTTCCTTCAAGCCCTTGTACAAGCCAGCGTTCTCGGCCGGCGGGGTCAAGTACGAGATGGTGTTCGCGTAAGAGCGACGCTTGGCAATCGTCGCCTCCGAGGGGTTGTTCGCCGCGTAGTAGTAGATGTTCGGAATGTTACCGATCAAGCGATCCGGGTAGCACACACCAGCCATACCGACTTGCTTACCCGGCATGAACTCGAGAGAACCGTGCGTACCGAAGTGAAGGACAGCGTCGGCTTGGAACACGTGCTCGAGGAACGTGTAGTACGCCGCGAAGCCGTGGTGCGGCGACGCAGACTTGGAGAACAACAATCGCATGGGATCACCTTCGTAGCCGAACGTCGGCTGGACACCGATGAAAACGTTGCCGAACTGCTTACCGTACACGAGCAAGTTTTGGCCGTCGGTGTTCAAGTTGCCCGGCGGCGGGCCCCAGTTCTCGTGCAAGTCCTCAGAGTAGAGGCAGAGCTTTTGGTACTCGGCAACCGGCATGCGGTAGGCGACGTTCATGTCCGGGGACGCGTATTGCGCCTCCTTGTCGTTGAGAACGGAGTTGATGAGCTCTTCCTCGCTGGACGGGAGCACACCAACGTTGTAGCCCTCGCGGCGCAAGCCTTGAAGCACGCGGTAGATGGAACCGAAGACGTTCAAGTACGCGGCGGTACCGACGTTGCCCTTATCCGGCGGGAAAGAGAAGACGGTGATCGCGAGCTTCTTGGCCGCGGCGGTCTTCTTGCGAAGGGCAGCCCACTTGATGGCGCGGTTCGCGATTTGCGCCGCGCGATCTTCGAGAGTGTGAGACTTACCAGACTTGGAATCGCGACCGGAGAAGATCATCGGCTCGAGGCCGCCGTCGAGTTCCGGAAGCGCGACTTGGAGCGCGACTTGCACCGGGTGCAAACCGAGCGTGGAATCCTTCCACTCTTCGGTGGTTTGGAAAGAGAGCGGGACGGTGACCATGTACGGCACGTTGAGCTTCTTCAAGGATTCAATCGCCTTCGGGTGATCTTGACGCGCCGGGCCGCCGACGAGGGCGAAACCAGTCAACGACAAGACGGTGTCGACGTACGCACCCTTGGTGATCGGGTCAAAGAAGAACTGCTCGATCGGGCCGGAGAAATCGAGGCCACCGGCAAAGATCGGGACGACCTTCGCACCCTTGGCTTCGAGCTCCATGACCATACCGTCGTAGTGACCAGAGTCGCCCGTGACCAAGTGCGAGCGCTGGAGCACGAGACCGATGACCGGGGCGTCCGCCTTGAACTTGATGTCCTTGCGCGTGTCGTACCAGTTGAGGTACTCCTTCAAGTCCTCGTAGTACATCGGCGCGGACGGGTGCCAGATGCCAACATCCGGGAACACTTCCGGCTCAGCCACCGTGAGCTCGACGCCCTTGAGCTCGGGGACGTACGCCTTGGAGATCATCAACAAGAAGTTCTCCAAGTTGTCCGTGGAACCGCCGAGCCAGTACTGCAAAGAGTTCATGAAGTTGCGCGCATCCGCAGCCTTGTCCGAGGGCAAGTACTTCAACACCTTCGGCAACGTGCGGACGAGCTTCAACATGCCCTCCTCAAAGCCGCCGGATTCCTTCTTCTTGCGCATGAACGAGGCGATGGCGGACTTGGACTGACCGAGCTGCGCCATGGAGAACGTGCCGAGCTTGTTCAAGCGCATGACTTGCGGCATGGACGGGAAGATCAAGCACGCGTCCAAGTTTTCGCGGCACGGCGTCACGATTTCGACAATCTTCTCGGCGAGCTCTTCGATAAAGATGAGAGAACCGATGAAGATGTTTGAAGACTCGACATCCTTCTTGAGCGCCGCCAAGTTATCGGCGTTGCGCAATTCCTCGAGCAAGTAGCCGGTAACCTCGACGCACACCTTGTCGTTGGTTTCGTTAATCTGTTTCACCGCCGCGGACAGCGCGGACTGGTACTGCGCCTCCAAAACGACGTACGTCACCTTGACCACGACGCGACCCTTCGCCTCGGGCACGATGCGTCGCACCTCCGGATCAACCGTCGTGAACAACCCACGAGATCCCGAAGACATGTCCTCGATCTTGTCCTCTTCGCTCTCACCCTTCTTCTTCAGCGGTCCTCGCGGTCCAGTGGCGACGGCGCGCGTCACCGGAGCCGCCCGCGTCGCGCGCGCCGCGCGCGTCGTTTTCCCCCTCATCGCCTGCGCGTTTCGAAAACCCCCTCGTCGTCAGTCGTCCCGCCTCGCGCCTCCTCGTCGCTCGCCGCGCCCATCGCTCGCGCGTTCGTCTCCCTCGCCATCGCTCCTCGCCATCATCCCTCGCCATCATCCCTCGCGCGTCCCTCGCCCGTCCCGGTTCGCGCGCCTCCGCGCGGGGTTGTAGATAAGAGCGCGCGCGCCGCGATCCCGACCCCCCCCCGTCCCTCT
>Ga0209666_1003505_pt1 | contig 11385 bp, 6 predicted proteins | sample SaaInlV_125m_DNA_FD_184679 | JGI IMG/M metagenome (GOLD analysis project Ga0209666, IMG submission 184679) | Marine microbial communities from expanding oxygen minimum zones in the Saanich Inlet - Saanich Inlet SI037_S3LV_10m_DNA (SPAdes)... | ecosystem: Environmental > Aquatic > Marine >...
CGAGTGCCAGATGGTGCGGAGCAGCACCACGCAGCTCGCGGCGGCGTGCCGCGACCTCGAGAGCGATTTCCGGTGGATGGTCTCCGGGACGCCGCTGCACGGCGGCGTCGATGACTTAAACGGCGAGCTCGACTTTCTCGGCGTGTGGCCTTTCTGCTTGTCCGACCAGACGGACGGGTTCTGGGCGCACAGGATCGGGACCCCGTTCGCGAACCGCGACGAGGAGTGCCTGCCTCTGCTCCGAGCGCTGCTAAGAGGCGTGGTCGTCAGGCACACCAAGGCGCAACGCCGAGTCGTCGACGGGTCGCCGCTTCTCGCGCTGCCTTCCGCGGCGCGCGAGATTAGAGCGGTTCTGCACGGCGCCGCGCCGGATGAAGCGCCGTCCGAACGATTCGTGTGCTCGTTCCTGGAACACCACGCCTCCGTCGCGGCGCGAGGCGCGTTGCGCGTGCTGCTCAACGAACACGAACAAGAGCGCACGGAACACGCTTCGGAAAATCCAACGAGGCACCAAAGGCACCAGAGCGCTAGAAGCCGCTCGGCGCGACAACTCGCCACAAAGATGCTTAGACTCGTGCGCGGCGCGACCACCTCGGCGACGCTCGTGCGCGCGCGTCTGCGGGAAGTCGAGGAGGCGATGCGTTTCGCGAGCACGACACACGCACGCCGAGACGGTGCATACGGTAACGGTGGTGGTGCGTACAGGAACGCGGACGGTCGGCTTGACGCGTCCGCCGTCGAGGCTGCCGCCTCCGAGGACGTCAGACGCGTGCGCGCGTTGCCCGCCGGGCTGGCGCTTCTCGAGCTCATGGCGCCGCGCGCGGCGAACGCGACCGGCCCGACGACGGCGACGACGAATCCCTCCGCGGGCGGCCGCGCGGCTTCGGCGTTCGCGCTGCGGCACGCCAACATGCACTCGTTCGAGGCTGACCGGCAGGCGTGGCGCGGCACGAGCCGCGAGTACGCGGACGCGGGCGGCGCGGACCTCGCGCACAAACTCGCTGACGTCGCCGACGGCGTCTTGAAGATGCTACGAAACGCCGCCGAGCGCCACCGCCGCGGCGACGCCGACGCCGCCGCGCGCGCAGACCGGGTCCCCGGCGTCGCGGCTCTGCTCACCGAGACGGCGACCAGGCGCGAGGCCGCGCGCGCCAGGCTGCACAGGCTGCAGCACGCGTTCCCGGGGAGACTCACGAAGCTGTGCGCGTGCGCGGGATGGACCTGCGGGTGCAAAGCGTCTCCGGCGGACGCCGCCGCCGCTCCCGCGCCTTCGTGCTGCGCGAGCGCGGCGGCGTTCGCCGAGCTCTCGCGCGCCGACAACCGCGCCGCGCGCGCGCGCGAGGCGACGGAGGTGGCCTCGGCGGCGGACGCCGCCGCGCGCGACGCCGTGGCCGCCGCGCGCGCGCCCCTCCCGAAACTCAGGTGGCTCCTCGCCGTGGAGCTCGTCACCTCTGGGGCGGCGTTTGAGCGCTTTCGCGCCGCCGCGCAAAAGCGCTCCTCGGCGGAGGCGGAGGCGTCTCGCGATCGAAACGCCGCGGGGCGTGGCGGGCGTGACGCGGACGAGCAAACCGACGATCCGCGAAAGCGCATGAGTTTCCGTTTCCTGCGTCGCGCGTTCCTCGCCGCGCGGCTCGACGGGCTGGTGGCCTCGGCGGACGCGGCGGTGGAAGCCGCGCGCGCGGCGGCGCAGGACCGCGACCCGGCGGACCCAAACGGCAAGCCCCGCCGCGCCATCAACCGCGCGCCCGAGGACGTGCAGGAGGCGTACCGCGTCGCCGTCGCCGCGGCGCGCGACGCGCGCGTGAGACGTCGCGACGAAACACCGGAAGGCGTTCGGTTTTCTTTGGAAGAAACGGCCTTGGGTCTGCTCGAGCGGGTGGTTCCGAGACTCGCTCAAGAAAAGGAAAAGAACGTCGCGCGTCTCTCCGCGCGCGCCGCGCTCGACGCTCTGTACGAAGCCGTCGACCGCGCGCGCGCGCGCGCAAATCTGTTGGCTGAGGAGATCGGCGCGCTCGCGCCGTACATGCGCGCGCTCGCGTCCGCGGCGTCGTCGACAAATTTCGTCGGCGCGCTGCCCGACGTCGGAACCGTCAAGCAAGGCGGCTTCGCGCTCATCGACGAAATCTCAAAAGGGAAAACCGTTCCGCAGTGCTGCATCTGTTGCGCGCCGGCGCGTTTGCCCACCATCACGCGGTGCATGCACCTGGCGTGCGCGCGGTGCGTGGTGACGTGGTTCCACGCCGCGCCCATGCACGGCGCGGCGGCGGCGGCGGGAGGCGCGCCCTGCCCGCTGTGCCGCAAGCCCTTCCAGATCGAGGAGCTTATAAGACTGCTGCCCAACGAGGAGGCGTTTAACGACAAAGACGCGCCGGAGGGCGATCCGACGCCGCCGGCGGGCGAAGACGCTCAACGCGTCGACGTCAAGGGGAAAGGCGCGAAGCGTGCGCGCGAGACGCCCGAGACACACGATCCAAACGACGATCACGACAAAAGCGAAAAGACGCGAATGCCAAAGACGCGAAACGGGGAAGAAGAAACGCCTCGGTTCAGCTCGGCGCCGACCCCCGCGTCGTTCGCGCGGCTGCCTTTGCCTTCAGGCGAGGACCCAAACGACCACCGCGACGGGCGGTACCCCGCGCTGTCGATGGACGGCGGCCGTTTCCTCGCGCACGTGCACCGCGCGTGCATGCGGCGGAGCCCGAAGATCGCCGCGCTCGTGGCGGACCTGCGTTCGCACTTCGCAACGCCGGGCGCCTCGGGCAAAGCCGTCGTCTTCTCGCAGCTGAGAGACGCCCTGTCCAAAGTCTCCGAGGCGCTCACCTGGGAGGGCGTCGGGAACGCGCTGGTGGACGGAACCGCGAGCGGAGCGAGCGCGGGAAGGTCGGCTTCCCGACAACGAAACGCGGCGACCGCGCGTGACGACGACGCGGCAGTTGTTCCCGTTCGTCCCGAGGACGCGGCGGCGAGCGCGGTGCGGCGCTTTCGCGACGACCCCGCGTGCCGCGTTCTGCTGCTGCACGCGGGCACCGCCGCCGCGGGCTTGACGCTGACGCACGCGGACTTGGTGATTCTGCTCGAGCCGTTCCTGAGCCCGGGGGACGAGGCGCAAGCCGCGAACCGCGTGCACCGCATCGGGCAGACGCGCGCGGTGCGGTGCGTGACGTACTTCGTGCGAGGCACGGTCGAGGAGCGTTTGCTGGCGTTCAGGGAGAGACAAGCGGAGTTCGGGGGCGAAGCGCGCGCGCGAGAATCGATCGGAGGCGCCGACCCCCTAGACGACGCGGATGGATCCTCCGCGGCGGCGCTCGGGGTGATTCACGACGCAACCGACGCGTTCGCCGCGAACATGTCGCGCGCGCAGTTTGACCGCATGCGGTTCATCTTCGGTCTGTCCGACCGCGGCGAAGCGAGCGGCGGCGCGGGCGAGACGGACGACTTTTTTGAGCGCGAAGAGGAAGAGACTTCGTGACCGAGTCGTCGTTCGCGAAGACATCAAGCTCCGCCGCTTCGCGGCGGCTCTCTGGGAGGTGACGGAGCGCGCGAACATAGGCGCGCTCGTCGTTGTGACGTCTTATTGGTCGAGAAGAACGTTCGTTTCCGTTAAAAAAAGCTTTCGCTCTCGGTCCACCATCGCGGTCGCTCCCGGTCACTCGCCGTCGCGCTTTCACGCGCCATGTTTGACAGCTACGACAATAGTCTGTGTGGCGGCGTGCCCGCGGTGTGGCCGCGGGCCCCGCGATGGCCCACAGACAGCGCGTTACTCGGGAAGATCAGGCTCTCCCTCGCTCCCGAGAACCAGATGACAGCCTCGGAGTACTTGATGGAACCCGTGAAGAATCAGCGGCTGATGGACCTGGCGTGGGCGCACTTCAACCGCCTGATCGACAAGTACCACGCCGAGGGAGCGCGTCACACGCTCGAGGAATGGGCAGAGCTGGTGTGTGTGCCGACGGGATGGGGCACTGATCAGATGATGGACTGGTTGGGTTCGCGTGAAAACTTCGAGGAGGAGCAGACCAAACTGTACGACGCCGAACCCTTTTGTGCTCTTTACGGGAAGAACTTCCTGGAGTTAGCGCCGAACGCCCACAGCATCAGCCGACGATCGGTACAGAGAAAGTGCGACAAGTGCAGAACGCCGACTTTGGGGGAGTGCGCTCTATGCGGCGAGGCGTTTTGTTCGCGAGCGTGCATGTTGGCCATGAAAGGCCACCGACGCGAGTGCGAGATGGTGTACGAGAACGGGAACAACTGCGGCGCGATTGTGACGTTGGTGGAGATGATGGACGTCTTGACTCCCGAGGAGTTCGAAGCCGCGACCGGGGGGCATTTCACCCCGCAACAGGCGGGAGGGGGGTTTCTGGGCGTGGACAGGCGAAAGGAGAAAGAGGCTGGGACGAACGCCGGGGACTGGGCGCGAGTGTGCGCGGCGAGGGGATGTGTCGCGACGGAGTGTGCCAAGAAGTGCACGACGTGCCGCGCCGTGTATTACTGCGGCAAGGAGTGCCAGAAGAAGGACTGGAAGACGCACAAGAAGGTGTGCGCGTCCATGGCCATGGGAACCATGGGAAAACACGCGACGGAATCCTCCAAGTCGAGCGCGAAGTAGACGAAATGTACCGATCGTACGCGTGATATTAAGAACATCACGCGAGCTGATGCGTCGTCGTCGCCTCCCGCAGCACCTTCCGCACCTTGGCGTCGTCCGCGTCCACGAGCCCGTCGATCGCGTCGCTTTTTTCACCGGAGGCATCCCCCAGCAGAGCCCTGAACGAGTCCGTCACGCCCTCGCTCAGGCCGACGAGGTCGTAGCCGCCTTCCAGGAGGAACACGATCTTTCCGCCGCACGCGTCGTCGGCGAGCGCCTTGAGCCGCGCGCAGAGCCGGTGGTACGTCCCGGTGCGGTAGTGCAGGCCCGCCAGGGGGTCGCGCCAGTGCGCGTCGTACCCCGCGGAGACCAACACGATATCCGGCTGGAATCGAGCCGCCGCGGGCGCGACCACCTCGTCGAACACCGCGAGCGCGGCGGCGTCTCCCGACCCGGGAGGTAAAGGGACGTTGATGGTAGCGCCGACGCCGTCGCCGTCGCCGACGTCCGTCGCTTTGCCCGTCCCGGGGAACGACCCGTCCTCGTGCGCGCTGATGAACAACACGGAGGGGTCGTCGCGGAAGATGTCGTTCGTGCCGTTGCCGTGGTGCACGTCGAAGTCGAAAATCATCACTTTTCCAAGGCTGTGTTTCGTCTGCGCGTGGCGCGCCGCCGCGGCGGCGGTGCCGAACAGGCAAAAGCCCATCGCGCCGCGAGGCAGCGCGTGGTGGCCGGGCGGGCGGCACAAACCGAAGCCGGCGGGGGCGAGTTTAGCGGCGCCCGAAAGCGCCTCGCGGGACCGCGCGGCGTGGACCACGGCGTCCACCAGCGCCAGCGCCGCGCCCACTCCGTTGAGCGCCTCTTTATACGACGCCGTCGTCAAGTACGTCGGCGAGGCGTCGATGTCCAGCGGCGCGCGCGTTTTGGCGAGCATGTCAAGTCCCCTGACGTAGTTCTTGGTGTGCACCGACATCACCTGCTCCGCGGAGGCTGGCTCGAAGCCGTTTAGGAGCGCGAGCTCGCCGGGTCTTGCCTCGGGGGTGAGGTTGGCGTCCAGAAGCGCGTCCAGGATGGCGGGGACGCGCGCGTTGCTCTCGGGGTGGCCGTCGCGCGCGTGGTCCAGCGCTGGAGCCGTGGCGTAGATGAGCCGCGACGTCTCGAGCGTCGTAGGATCTAAAGTCCACGTCGAAGACGAAGACTCTTCATCGTCCGAGGCAGCACGCGTCACCGGGGTGGCACGACCCGCGCGTCGACCGGCGCGCCGGTTGTGTCCGCGCGAAACGAGCGACGCGGTCGAGAGCGAGGCTGTGCGCGGCAGCGAAGCCATCGCGCGCGCGTTTGTGACGTCGACCTGAACCGAAATTTCAATCGACACGACGTTTTGACGACGAGTTGTCGAAAACGCGTCTTTCACTGTGCGTCGCGCCGGCATGAGCGTCGAGACGAGGCGGAGCGTCAAGAGCCACGCGTCGGACGCGTGGAAACGCCGGCTCCGCGCGGATGTGTTGGAGCGCGTTCGCGCGCACCGCGCGGCTCTTCTCACGCGCGCGCGAGGGGACGGGTCCTCTCCCGGCGACGGGCTTCGCACGCTTTTGAACGACGGTCTGCGCGAGATCCTTCACGATGCCATCGACACGGAGACGCGCCGGAGGATGAGCCAGGACCCGGACGACTCCGACGACGGCATGTGGGACGACGTTATCGCGGACCCCCGGACGGACGCGCGCGCGGCTTCCGCCGCGGGCGCGAGGACGGACCCGCCGACGACCTCCGGTTCGGGACCGAAAGGCTCGTCACGATCTCGTCGGGAGAGTATTTCGCGCGACGTCTCCATCTCGCCCCTCGTCAAGTCTCCGCCTTCGTCGCGCGCGACTTGGAACGAGCTCTTGGCGCTCGGGTTCACGGACGTGGAGTACGACTCTTTGATGGCGGAGATGCACCGCGGGTTCGAGGAGGAGATTTTGGAGGAAGAGGCGAGAATGCTCGCGCTCGAGCTCGAGAAGACGGAGCTTTTGGAAAACGAAGAGACGCGCGACGCGTGCGAGCGGCACGAGCGCTGGATCGCGTCTCGAGACGAAGACTTAGACGACTTCACAAAAACAAACGAAGAAGTGTTGTGTCCCGTGTGCCTCGAGTCGCGTTTGTTGCAGACAAGAGGCTCGATATTCTGCAAATGCGGCGGCGTGCGTTTGTCGCGCGCCGATCCTATAAGCGAGGGGAAGAACGGGAAAGCTCTCGGGAGCGACGCGTTTTCGCTAACGCAAATGCGAAAGCGTTTAGCGGGTTTGTTCGCGACGCACGGCGAGACCGGCTGTGACAGCTCGCTCGTGTTCGCCATGAAACAGAAATTCGGGACGAGCGCGCTGTACGCGGAGTGCCGAGAGAAGAAATGCGCGTTCCTAGAAGTAGTCATGTAGACGCGTGAGTGTTTTTCTGAAAAACGTCGTACGTCGTCTGCGTCGTCGCGACTGGTACGCGTACGTCGTAAAAACGTCCTACTCGCGAATCCGCGTTTCTACTCGCCCACCGCCTGCCCGCGCATCTCCCCCGCCTCGTCCTCCTCGGGCGCCTCCGTTGTCGGCGCCGCCGATTGCGGCGTTTCCGCGGTCGTCGTCGTCGCGGGTGGCTTCTTAGCGACGCGAGGCATGCCGGCGTCGGCGACGGCGACGCTCTCGGCGACGCCGAGCGTTCGCCTGGCGCGCGCAAAGTACATGGCCGAAAACGCCCCCCCCTCATTCTTGTGGTGGTACGCCACGTCCCGCTCGCTGTACCCGAGCGCCATGCCCACCAGCACGCGCTCGTACGGCGTCACCGCGGGGCAGTCCGCCTGCGCGCCGAGCGCGGCGACGGTGCGCGCGGCGAGCGCGGGGTCGACGCTTCGCGATCGCGAAGCGTCGCTCGGAGACTTGCTCGTCGCGCCCGTCTCCGCCGCGCGGTACAGAACCACCGAGATTCCGGCGTGCGCCTCGACGTCGTCGCTCTCGGACATCTCGAAGTTGATGCAGGGGTCTTCGACGCACTTTTTGAGCATCGCGAGCGCCCATGGCGAGTTGAATATGGGCTGTTGGTCCGGAGAAAGCCACCCCGCGTGCAGCTGGCACAGCACGACGTCGCGCTTGCCTTTTAGAAGCGCCAAGAGTTCGCCGGCGGTTTGCGTCGCCGACTCCACCGGGTCGACGATAACCGCGCGGCGCGTCGGCGAGGACAAACCGGTGGTCCACGGTCGGTGATCTTGCTCCAACGCTTGCTCGAGCCTGTCGAGCGACGCGACGACGGCGACGCGCGTCACGGAGGACAGCACGCCGCGCTCGAGGTCGTCGGGGCGCGACATGACGTCGCGCCAGCCGACGAGCGACTCGATCCAACGATCCTTGGGCGACGTCGTTCCTCTCGCCAACACGGGCCCGGCCACGCCGAGCCGCGCGCCCTGCAGACCGCGGCCCTGGTCGATGAGCTGCACGCGCAGACCGTTGCTCTCGCCCTCGAGCTGCCGCCTGCCGCCCGTGCTGGTGCTTATCTTCGTCACCGTCATCCAGATCTCTCGCGTCTCATCCTCGCCCGAGGCGAGGTGACCGCCGCCGTCCCCGGGCGTCACCGTGAGCGACAGCAGGTCGCCCTCGCGCACGGTCAGGAGCGTCTTCGCGACGAGCATCTGGTTATCTTCCCGAGACTCGTTCGACACCCGAGGACCGCCGAGGCCGGACAGACGCGCGGTCGTGCGGACCGCGATCGGGCGCGACGCGCGACGCGGCGAGCCGCGTGCGAACGCTTCGCATTTTCGGGCTGTCACGATATTTTGCGAGGGGACCGCGCGCGATCCCCTGACGCAGGCGCTGGATCGCGCCGCGAGGCGCGTCGCGTGCGCGTGCGCGGACGCGAGCGAGGGCGTCGACATCGCGCTCGGCGCCGCCGGAGCGTGTGCCGCCGCGGTTCCTCGCCGAGCCTTTTTTCGCGGGAACAGCTGATATTTTCTGACTCACACCACTCGTTTTTTCGATTGCTTTTTTTAGCCTCACGTGGCAAAGCCCGTGTTTTTCCGCGGCCCTCGGTCTGAAACCCAGGAAAACGTCCCAATCGCGCTCGCGCTTTTTGAATCGATCGACCCGAGATCAGACCGAGCGAAAAGCGCCTTCGGCGCAATCCGGCGCTGCTTGGCTCGCGGCGCGCGGCAGCGACGGCGTCGTGCTCGCGCGAAGCGAGAGCAAAGTCAGCACCAGATTGGAGACCAGTATGAGGGCGCGCGCCCTTGTGCTCGCGGCGCTCACCGCGCTGGCGTGCGCGCGCCCATGCTCGCCCTCTGGGTTCGCGGACGCGATGGACGTCGCGGCCGCCCGGCGCGTGCTCGGCGTGGAGGGCGTTTCTAGCGCCGAGCAGACCCGCGCGGCGTTCCACCGCGCGTCCCTCCGGGCGCACCCCGACAAGCCCGGCGGGAGCCACGAGGCGTTCGTCGAGGTCACCGAGGCGTACGAGGTGCTCCGGAACGGCGCCGCGGCGCCCTCACAGTCGGGTTTCCCGAGCGGCGAGTCGCGGCGCGGCGGCGCGGGAGGCCACTCGCGGGGCGGCGGAGCCGCTTCCGACGACCACGCGTTCTCACGCGAATCGTCCGAGTCGCACGAAAGTCACGCGTGGCGTTTCTCCTTCTCCTCCGACGCCGACGCCGCCGACGCCGACGCCGAGGCCTCGGCGCGCGCGCGCTCGAACGCGTTCGAGCAGTTCCAGAAATCGCGGCGGGCGTGGGGCGAGAGCGGCGATTTCGACGCCGATAAACGTTTCTCGAAAAACGAGAACCGCGGCGGGACCGGGCGACGAACGTGGTGGGACGGCGGTCCGCGCGTTCCTTCGCGAAACTCCGCGTACTCCGGCGACGCGTTTTTCTTTCGCGAAGATCGCGCCGCGCGGTTTCGCCGCGACGACGACCGTCGTCACCGTCGTCATCATCACCGCACGGACGGTTCGTATGAGCCTATGTATGTTGACGACTACGTGTACGGCGAGTACGCGAACGCGCGTGGCGGTGACCGCGACACGTACGACAAGTGGTGGGACACGAGGCAGAGCGAGTTATTCGCGGGTCGGTTCGGCGGCGCGGTTTCCGAAAACGGCGCTCGCGTCTTTTCGCACGCGTCGCGCGACGACCTCGAGTCCATGGAGGAGTACGTGTATAGGCGCGCGTGGGCGGACGCCAGGGGTGTCGCGGGCCACGATCGGAGGCTTCACGACGGCGAGGCGGACTCGTTTTCGTCCGAGGCGCCGTTTTTGGACACTCAATCGCCGTACGGAGACGACGCCGACTTTGGGTGGGACGCCGCGAGACGCCGCGCGTCTGACGGCGGCGCGTGACGTCTTTCGTTTTGTTTATAGACTACATGCGGATGCGGTACAAATGTAGCTATGTTGCGTGTGATTGTGCACCACACGCAACACACAAGTCTATGTCCACACACAAGGATCACTCGTCGTCGCTCTCGTCGTCGCTCTCGTCTTCGCTCTCCTCCTCGGGAGCGTCCTCGCCGGTGACTTCCTTCGTCAGCGCGCGGAGCTCAGCCTTGAGGAACATCTTCTTGCGGAGCTTCTGCTGCTGCCACTTGTCCAGCGTGGCGCCCTGCTTCTTCTTCGCCTCCAGCTCCTCGCACTGCCTGATCTTCTTCGCGAGCGCGCGGTACCGAACCTCCATCGGGCCCTTCGGCGCCGCCTTCAGAACCATGCCCTGCTTCCCGAACTCCGTCGAAGGCGTCTTGGGTTTCGCCGCCTCGCGCATCGCCTTCCTCTTCGCGTACGTCATGCCCTCCTTCTTGTCCGCCGCGACTTTCAAGAGCTGCTTGCGGATCTTGGGGTTGTTCGGGATGCCATCGCGCTTCGTGCGCGCCTTGCCGCTGTTGGACTGCTGGCCCATCGCGGAGACGGGGGACACGCACGCGGGTGTGGGGGCGGCAACCGCCGCCGCCGCCGAAAACACTTTCGGGCGTGGCGGAGTCCACCGAAATCATCAACTCGCGCAGGCCGAGGTTTCGTTTCGCCCGCCGCTTCTTCGAGCGCCGCTCTCGGAGCTCTCGAGGCCACTCCGAGGGTCAACCGACACGCGCGATGCGCTCGATCGTCGCGCGCGTGCTCGTCGCGCTGCTCGTGGCCTCCGCGCTCGTGGCGCTTCGCGGCGGGAGCGGCGCGCACCTCGCCGCGCCGAGCCGGGAGGTGTCCCCGCGCTTTCCGGGAAGGGGAGAACGCGGCGAGCCCCCCCGAGACGAGCCTCGAGGCGAAGCGACGCGCCACCCGACGCCGCGACCGGCGTTTTGGAAAACCGACGTGGACGCGCCCGCGCGCGAAACGCCGCGACGGCGTCTGTGCGTGATCGCCCCCCACCGTCCCCGCGCAAACGGCTCGTCTTCCACATCCGGCGAGCCCGAGCGCTTCGCCGCGTACCTCGCCTCCTGGCTTCCAAGAGCGGCGAAGGTGCGTCCGGAAAACTTCTCCGTGTGGGTCGTCGAGCAGGCGGACGAGTACCGCTTCAACCGCGGGTGGCTCATGAACGTGGGCATCGCGCTAGCGCGCGCGCTCCAACACTGCGACGTCTTCGCGCTGCACGACGTGGACCTCCTACCCGTGGACGATAGGCTCCCGTACGGAGCCTTCCCCGAGACGCTCGTCGTCGAACGCGACGAGACCTCCGGCGCGGAGAGATACACGATCAAAAAGAAAATCGTCGGCGCCGCGCACCTTTCGCCTCCCGGCGTGCACCCCGAGTACGTCTTTCGGCACTTCAAGGGCGGGGCGTGGCTGTTCACCTGGCGCGCGTTGCGCGA
>Ga0209666_1003506_pt1 | contig 11384 bp, 6 predicted proteins | sample SaaInlV_125m_DNA_FD_184679 | JGI IMG/M metagenome (GOLD analysis project Ga0209666, IMG submission 184679) | Marine microbial communities from expanding oxygen minimum zones in the Saanich Inlet - Saanich Inlet SI037_S3LV_10m_DNA (SPAdes)... | ecosystem: Environmental > Aquatic > Marine >...
GTAAGTCCAGTGGTGTGCTCAAACATGCTTGAGATGGTAAACGACCCCCTGAGCCGTGAACTTGGATTCGGCGGTTGGCTTCGTCACTCGAATCCTCTGAAATGTTGATCTCAAATCCAATTTTACGAAGGCAATCGACCATGACCTGCGTGTCCTCGCTCCACAAAGCGCCTTCAAGGGTCCTTGTTCCATGACTGAGGGCGGCGAGAATCAAGGCGCGGTTCGTGATGCTTTTTGATCCAGGTACGCCTAACCTGACTTTCGCAGGTGTTTGTATCGGGTGAAGTAGGATGGCTTCAGGTAGTGGCATCACAGTAATGAAGAATGGGTGGAAGTGGTTTGGATAACCTGTTATTTCACATCCTGGTCGAGTCTGCGTTTATTGAAAGTTTTCAGCCAGGAATCGCGTTTGGATTTACCCTCTTTCAGCCATTGATAGAGTGCGGCATCGTCCTCTTCATGGATCCATTTTCTGACTTTTTGGCACTGTTCCTCGAAAGAATCCAATGAATTTAAAAGTGCGATCTTATTGGATGCCAGAATGTCGCACCACATCTCGGGTGAACCGGATGCGACACGCGTGGTGTCTTTGAATCCAGTGCTGCAGAGCTTGGCCTGCTGATCGCCGTGTTCCGGGGCCAGAATCCAGTCCGCCAACATGGTTGCAGTCACGTGGGGTAAATGACTGCAACGTGCTACCCTGATGTCATGCTCTTTCGCGTCCATGAGTTCGGGGATACCTTCTACTTGTCTCCACAGATGTTGAATTTTTTCGATGGCCTTCTCGGGTGAATTTTGTGTTGGAGTAACCACGCAAGTAGCACCCTGGAAAAGATCGGATCTGGCGTGCGCAAGCCCCTGCTGCTCACTGCCGGCCATAGGGTGTGAGCCAATATAAGTGGCGTTTGCTTTTGCAATTAAAGGTTCAAGTAATTGAACTAGAGGGCCTTTGACACTCCCGACGTCCGTGACAAGTGCCCCGGGCTTCAAGTAGCTTTGCATTGCCTCGGTGACAGGCAGCATTTTCAACACCGGAGTGCAGAGCACCACCAGATCTGCGTCCCTGACCACTTCTTCCAGATTCATGGAAGCCTCGTGGGCCACTCCGGCATGGAGGGCTTCATGAATGCGTTCATTACGACGCACAAAACCGGCGACCCTTTTTGCATGGTTGCCGGCGATCAGTGATTTTCCAAGAGAGCCTCCCAAGAGGCCTAATCCCAATAAACTAACTTTGTTCCACTCCATCGTCCTGCTGGCAGGGTGATTTGCAGTATTCGTCAAAGAAATCCCCCACGCAGCCCAAAGACTATATGGATTCAAAGAACGAATCAATCCATCAAAATTCCTGAGATTTCATTGGAAACGTATTCCAATATGAGATCGGGCAAAAGCGGAGATAAACCTACAGGGGTGCTGATCCAGATGCGTTTTCCGTGACGTTCTGTTGGGTTACGCCAAGTCGAGGTCCCTTGCATGAGACTTCGTTTCAATTCTTTTTCCGTTTGTCCGAGTGCAACAGGAATATCCTGCGCTGCATGCGGTCCATCCGCGAGCATGAAAGGCACAACGACGACGTTTTCGCTGGGAGTATTCCATTCATAGATCGCTTCGATGGCGGGTTCCTCTTCGATGAAAAAAGTGCGAACCCCTTGGCATTTTTTTGAGTTCATAGCCAACTTTCCAGCTAATTTATCCACTGATTCGCGTGATTTAGCATGACGCGAGGTTCCGTGTCCGATCAGTGCAATGGATGCATTGGATAAAGGGACTTTGATGGGGAATGGATGCTCTTTCAGTACTCGATCTGCGGATTCGAGTACCAGGCTTTCCATACCTGGATGAACTCCTATAGGTCCTGCATAAATAACTTTTTTGTCTTCAAATATTGAAACCCAAGGAAAGGCCACATCGGGTGTTGCCTGCAGTTGGAAGGCGTCGGGAAAAACTTTTTCAGTGAAATACCCTTTGCTCATCAGCATGGGGACGATGATGACCAGCTTTCCATTTGCTTGAGTCAATGAATCCAGAAGGAACGGAGTGTGTTTGTGAAAAGCAGCTTTAACCTCACCAAAGATGTCCTTGCTACGAATAGAAGCGGCAAGGCTGTTTCCGGCCTCCTCAGGCCGAGTGTCCTCGGTAGAACCGTGTATTGCCAATATCAATGTTGCAGAACTAAATCTCGTATCCATTCAGGGAAAACCGATAACCCCATTTGAGTCCGGATACAAGGGCTGCTTATACTGGCATCGAGAGAAAAGGGGTGCCACAAGGTATGTGTCATACCCTTGCGCAACTCAAAAAAACTCATGACAATTCCCTATTTCCTGATATCATCTTCAACTTAACCCGAACCAAATTACCATGCGGAATCAATGTTTTTTCTCACGAGGTAGCGTTCTTGTCTGGATGCTTTTCTTATCACTGACAATCCCAGCCTTCTCCTTGGTTTCTGCGCAATTGCCTGTGATTCCGGGTGTGGCATGGCAACCACTGAGAGCTCAGGTCAGGAGGTTGATTGAGGCGACTGATTATCTGGGTGTTCCATTTTCCACTACAGAAAAAAACGCCATCGAATCTGCCATGAAGGCAAAGGATCCAGAATATGGTTCCAGTCAGATTCAAGCGATCCTAGACCAGCACTGTCTTTATTTGGTCAATATCAATCCCGAGATGCGAGTGAAAGTAGCTCAGGGACCCGCAGATCCCTATCTCATGCAGCACGGATGGACTCAGTTCCTCGTGAAAGTCAATAATCAGGCTGGAGTCACAGCAGCTTTGAAGACTCAGAGCCCCAATGCTGCTCGGCTTCATAATTCACCCGCAGAAGCGGTTGATGATCGCTGGCTGGAGGTTCAAACATTCGACGCGCAGCCCCTGACCAAAACCCTGTCAGGTTTGGAGCTTGAGTATAGATTGGTCCAGCTTTACAGCCGCGATGCAGGCAAGCGTGAAGCAAGGATGGGATTCAACGTGGGGCAGGGGACACAGGACATCGGGTTTCGAAATGAAATTGATGTTTTGTTTACCTGTCGTCCGGCAGTTGAAATTACGCTCAATGTCAAAGACGAAGAAGGGCAACCCACGACAGGAACGTTTGAAATTCGTGATGCTCTCGGGCGTGTTTATCCTTCTCAAGCCAAACGCCTTGCTCCTGATTTTTCCTTTCATCCCCAGATTTATCGGAATGATGGCGAGAAGCTCCTGTTACCGTCCGGTACCTATGAAATAAAATTTGCTCGCGGGCCAGAATCAATTCCGAGCAAGCGGATTGTGAAGGTCACTGAAAAGACACGTGATTTGCATTTTTCAGTCCAGCGATGGATTGACCCCTCACTTTTTGGTTATTGGAGCGGTGATCACCATATCCATGCTGCCGGATGCGCACATTACACAGATCCCACAGAGGGTGTGCATGCGCCTGATATGTTGCGTCATATTCTGGGAGAAGATTTGAAAGTGGGGGCGAACTTGACCTGGGGGCCCTGTTTTGATTACCAGAAACAATTTTTTACCGGAGAAGACGATGCGGTTTCACGTTACCCCTATTTACTCCGCTATGATGTTGAGGTTTCGGGTTTCGGGTCGCACCAATCGGGTCATCTTTGTTTACTGCGCCTGAAGGAACAGATTTATCCCGGAGGTGATTCCAAGCACCATTGGCCAACGCTTTGTTTGAACACACTCCGATGGGCCAAAACCCAAGGTGCTTTGGTAGGCCCTGCTCATTCAGGTTGGGGTCTTGAAGTGGCAAGCGCTGCTTTGCCTAATTACGAAGTGCCACCGTTCAATGGCATCGGTGCCAATGAATACATCGTTGATGTTACTCATCAGGTTCCTGATCCTGATGGGAGTTTAGTGCCAGCGGTTGATTTTATTTCCACGGTAGATACGCCTTATGCCTGGGAGTTGAATATCTGGTATCACACATTGAATGTCGGTTATCGTACTCGCATCAGTGGTGAGACGGACTTTCCATGCATTTACGGGGAGCGCGTTGGTTTGGGGCGAAGTTATGTCAAACTTGAAGGTCAGTTAAATTACGAAGCTTGGTGTGAAGGAATTCGTGAAGGGAAAAACTATGTGAGTGACGGCCTCAGTCATTTAATGGATTTTAAAGTGGAAAACCGTGCCATGGGCGAATTGGGTAGTGAATTGAAGTTGGATACGGGAAAAGAGGTTTCTGTCAAAGTGCGTGCTGCAGCACGCCTTGATGAGCAGATAAATCCAAGCCTCAGGGACCGACCTTATCAGCAAAAGCCTTATTGGCATGTTGAGCGCGCTCGAATTGGTGACACCAGAACAGTCCCGGTTGAATTGATCGTCAACGGTTACCCTGTTGCGCGGCAGGATATTGTTGCTGATGGCAAGTTGAATGATTTGGAATTCAATGTGCCAGTTCAGTTCAGTAGCTGGGTCGCTGTTCGAATCCTGCCAAGTGCACACACCAACCCCGTTTTTGTGGTTGTCGATGACGAACCCATTCGAGCAAGTCGCCGAAGCGCTGAATGGTGTTTGGCCGGGGTGAATCAATGCTGGAAAAATAAAGAGCGATTCATTGCAAAAAATGAAATGCAGGAGGCACTGAGTGCATATGATCACGCACGACAAACGTATCAAAAATTGATCAAAGAATGCCGCGATGATCGCAGTAAAGTGGCATTTTTTGCGCCTTGATTACTCCATGTTTGAATAGGCAGCTTGACTTAAATTACGGTAGCTTCCACTTCCGCTTGATTGAGGTTTCATCGCACGCACCATGTATTTCGGCTCCACGAACCAAGGATTATCATCCACGAAAGAAGTCGCTTCTGTTGGTGTGTCGTTCAGTAATTGATATCCCTCTGCCGGATGCCTGCGGTAGATGAAATAGCGGCATCCTTCCTCAGTCGAGCCCTCCCAATTCAACGCGATCTGGTTATTGACAAGTCTCGCCGTGACCGCGCGAGGTGGTGTCAGAGGATGAATTCTCAGTGTAGGGTCGCCCATGATGCTCAGCATTCGAGGTGCTTTTCTGTAATTGTCCGTTAAATCACCCATTTCAAGCATGGCCACAGCGAAGGGAGCACCCAGTGCCATTTTCTGCAGTTTCCAGAATTTTGGGTAGTAAGCGGATATCAAGCCATAGTTAGGTGTTGCCAGGACACCACGCAGCCAGTTTTCATCAGTCAGGTTCCAGTCACCAAACCAAGATCCAAACATCATGTAGAACAGGATTGATGGTTCGTTTTGTGCTTGATTCAAATGCCAGGTGTAATGGTTGTAGGTGTTGGAGGCGCGCCCATATTCCCAGCCTAATTGGATGCCGAAAGGTGATGCACGCATTTCGTGATAGCCAAACATGACGGGCACATTTTCATACAGGGGGCGTGACGCAACGGCATTTGCTTTGCCCAAACCAAATAAAGACGAAGCCAAATTGACAGCTTGGAATTCCCCGTTATTCAAAGGCAGGAAACCCAGGCCATTGAAGTAACTTATGCGTTTCTCCACGGGAGTCAGACCGTGCCTGTAACGGTGGTTTTTTTGCAGGTATTGGCGGGTTAATGCGACTTCAAGTGTCCAAGGTTTTTCATCGCTGAGATCAAGGAAATCGGACCCTCCGAACGAGTGAAGATTTGAAAAGTCAATACGACCAACCGGGATTTCAATAATCCGCGGAAGGTAATCGGGGTCCCATTTTTTATCGTTAGGTCGGTTTTCCAGACGCGGATTTGCCCGTGAAAGGCGAGTTGCTTTATCAGTCCAAAAATCGTCATCGAAACTGCCGTAATAACTATCGGCGGCCCAGGCGCCCCGGTGGTTTTCATGACCATCAAACGCCTCCAGACCTGAGCGAGGAACGGGGACATGCCCTAGAAGCAACATGACGTTCGGGTACTCCGGAGCTCTCTCGTACACAGCCCTTGCCTCTGCGCGGATACGGTGAATTTCCGTGGCATTTTGCAGCCAGTTGGTTTCGTTATGGCTTTGCGCAACCAATTCAATCAGGCGCCAGCCATCTCCCGTCAGGTCTGATTTGAATTGCTCGTAATCTAAGTCCAATGACTGAGGTAAGCCAGCCTCAGAGACTAAAATGACATTCCCCCTGAAATGTACAGGCTGCAAATTAATGCCTACTGTCAGTGTGACTCTGCGGAAATCTGCATTGTCGAAATCCGTATCGCGTAATCGGTATTCATAAATGCCCCCCTCTTGAATATCATCATCTATCCAGGAAGCCTCTGTATAGTTTTCTTCCAAGATACGCCACTCATATTCCCCTAATCTTCTCCGCTCTATGTAAACAGAGTTGAGCCCTTTTGCTGAAACTTTATTGATCCTTGAGAGGCGAACCATTGGTGGTGAAAGGGATGTTTCAGCAGCCCATGATCGATCCTCGACGACGACTTTATTCCAAATATTCTGGGGGAAATTATAGCACGTAAGTTCTTCAATAGTGGCATCCACATTCAATGCTCCATCGAGTTGACTGCCAACGGCAAATCCTTTCGCCAACGCTTCAGGCCCTGGAAGCGTAATGGGATCTATTCCGGGGCCGGATCCTCGTTGTATTCCGTTAATGTACAGGAAGGAATTCGCGAATGTTTGAGCATTTTGAGGGGTGTTAACTCCGTATGCAAAAACTGTCTTTGGACCATAATTAAGTTCAATCTCATACCATTGATCTTTTTCGAAATCTAAGCGGTCGGATGTCAGGTGAACATGCCATTGCCGTTCGTTCGGTGCTTGAGATGCCAGATACATGGTGGATCGGTCCTGGTCCATATAAAGCCCCCACCACCCTTCACTTTGACTGCTTTGTGTGTTGATTCGTCCGATTTCCAGCACACGCGAGCCAAAAGGGTGCCCCATATCTCCCGTGCTCCAGTTTGGCTTCATCCAGAAACGAATAGAGCCACGGCGGAGATCGATATTCAGTGCGCCGTTCTCTTCGCGAACTTTATAAATTAACTGGCTGCCTGCTTTCGATTGATACCCCATACCCCCCATTTCAAAAGAGTCTTCGAGTTTTATTGCCCTCGACACGAGAGGTAACTGCGCATTGTTTCCAACCAGATTTTCTTCATTAAAAGAAAATTGACTGAGCATTTGGGGTTTGAACAGGTATGCATCCAGGGGGTTGCTTCCATCCGCAATCTCTCGCCCATCAGGTATTCCGTCTGCATCTGTATCGGGATCATTGGGGTTTGTGTTGTAAATGGTCAATTCCTCAAGATCGCTCAATCCATCGCCATCTGAGTCCGGAGGGGTCGGGGAATAGTCATTAAGAATCTGATTTTGGGAGAGTTCGTAATTGAAAGTGACTAACTCATCCAATACACCATTGATTGCCTGACCGCTTTTGACATCCGTTCCGAGGACCATCCCTGATTCAGTCCTTGCTTCCAATTTCGGAAACTCAATCGTGCCGATTCCACTAGCCATCTTTTGTCCATCAATCCAAAGAGCACTGCCACTGATACTGAAGGTAACTATCACGTGATGCCATTCACCTGCTTTCCAGTCGAGAGTCTGGTCAAAGCCTGAAAATGTCCTGCCCCTACCCTGCATTTGGAGCCGGATGCGGCTTCCATTTTCATGGAAGTGAAGGCTCCACCAGCCGTATCTTTGGTCGGTGGACTGTTCTCCCATTTCAATAATCGGAACGACACCTCCGGGGCCTTCTCCCGTGTTCCATTCAGGTTGAAACCAGAAACGAATGCTTCCGCGCCTGACATTGATGTTTGGTGCGCCGCTCAACTCCACGTCTTTGTAATGAAAAGCATCTATCAATTCGCTTGAAAGTTGAATGCCATACCCTTTCCAACCAGGAACCTGTGGGGCTTGCCCGGAGATGACTGGTATCTGATTGCGATTACCTTCCAGGCGGGCACCCTCAAAATCGAAGGCAGCCAACTGCCTTGGACGTCCATCGAATTCATAATTTGGATCTGTGCCCTCATCCAACTCTTCCCCATCACCTACACCGTCGTAGTCGGAGTCGGGATTGTGTGGGTCGGTCAGGTGGAACAGGTTTTCATCATAGGTGATGATACCATCACCATCTTCATCGGGGCGAGTTGCGAGGTAGTAATCGAGGTTATCTGACTCGCTCAGTGCATAGTTGAACGTTTCAAAATCATCCAGTCTGACATCAGCGTTGAATTCACCTTGAGCAGATCCTCCAATATGGATCCCACTTGCCAGCGCTGTCTCATGTGAGGGATAGGCAGAGACGCCGCTCCCTCTAGCCACCAATTCGCCATTGATGAAAAGCGTGGATTCGAAGAGTCCGTATGTCACACTGACATGGTACCAGCGGTCAGGTCTCCAATTGATCGGATGGGAAATATTAAATTCTCTTTGTCCATTGCCTTGGGTAATGAAGTTCAATTTATCGCGATTTGCATTGAATTGAAGAGCCCACCATCCGTTTGACCCGTCTGGAGACCACGCTCCCAATTCAAGGATCCTACCATCCAGTGTATGATCCGATCCAGAATGCCAATTGGGAGAAACCCAAAACCTGACAGTGCCCCTTGCTGGGTTGAAATTGGTAGAAAGATCGTCTTCCTGAAAAGCATATGAAATGACAGAGGGCGATTGTGTCCCAACATTGATGGCTGCGGTATTCCAGCTTCGAATCCATTCGATATTGAGCTTTTGAGTCGGTAGCTGCCCTCGTTCACCTTGAAAGGTTCCTGTATTGAATTCAAATAAAGCCAATCTCAGGGCTGGGAAATCACTGGCATTATTGGGTTCAGTGCCTGCTTGAATCTCGATCAGGTCCTGGACTCCATCTCCATCGCTATCAGATTGATGGGGGTCTGTTCCATAAATCATCGTTTCCTGGAAATCGGTGATCCCGTCATCATCACTGTCAATGCGCGTGATTTCATAGCTTGAGCGAATATCATCCTCGAGTAAGACGTAGTTGAAGGTCTCCAATTCGTCCAGAGTACCGTTGGCTTGAAAGGAGCCAGTGGCAGAGGAACCAATCCAAAGTCCACTTTCTTGACGATCCGTTGGGGAGGGGTAATCGAAAATCCCAGGGCCGTTGGCGATCTCTTCGCCGTTGATGTATAACTTTGATCGAGATGGCTCGTAAGTCAGTGAGATTTGATACCATTCTCCTTCTTGAAATTCGATTTGATGACTGATTTGAGGGTTGATGAAACCAAAACTTTTACTCGCAAAATGTATCCGGTCGGTAAAGGAGTTCAGGTAAAGTGCCCACCAACCCTTGTCGAAGTCACTTGAAAGTTCCCCTATTTCGAGCAATCGCGCAAATGTTCCCGGCCCCTTGCCGCCCGCTGATTTGCTTGACCAGTCAGGTCGGTACCAAAATCGAATGGATCCACGCCTGAGACTCACCAGTGGCGCCAGATCCTCGCCGAGATATGGGAATTGAAGCTTGGATTGGCTCTCTTGAGAAAAATGGTTTCCCTTGAAAATGAATCCATCCTCTAACCCCACGTTTTCAGCAGCAATAGGATTCAGGTTCTGTGGGTTTGAGCCGTTGGATGTCTCAAACGACAGGTGAAAGAGTCGTCGCGCTTGATAGCTTTCAGGGTTTCTCGGGTCTAAGTCTGGATGAGAGATCTCCTCAGGGTCTGGGATACCATCCTCATCGGTGTCGGCATTGAAAGGGTTAGTTCTGTAATCGGCTATCTCTTGTGTATTTGGAATACCATCTCCATCTGAATCCAGTAATGCCTGAGCAGAGGCGTCGCAGAAAATCGTGATGGCTGCACCGAAGACCATGGCTTTTACCGTGCCATTTATCAGCGCCATCGAATGGGCTGTGTCTATCAGAAAAATTTCACTGTTCTTGTGAATTCCTCCACGCCTCCACAAGCCATAACGCCAACTTTCCATCACTTCAAATACGTCTTTCATAAATTGACCAGTTCACCAAGGTTTACCTGAGGCCAAGGGTAATGTGGGGAGGAATCTCCTCAGGCAAACTCAATAACAATTATCTAACATGAAAAACTGTATTTGACTAGAACGTAATTGTGTGCAGCGAATTTCACAAAGGGGCAGGAATGACTCAATCCTGCGGAAAATATCATGGATGGCCTCTCCTTCCGAGTGGCTTCTACAGATCAGCTTGCAGTTCAAAGGCTATCCACGTAGGCCTGCATTTTATCTTCCTGCTTCTCAATGGACTGAATCAGTTTGATTTGAGTTCGTGTGCGGTCAAGGTTGTGTCGGGGACGGTGAACGCGGAAGTAAGTGTCTCCAGAGAGATAATCGGTCAGGAATCGCAGTCCGATGGTGAAGGTCATCATTTTTCCCGAGAAAGCGATGAGTTTTTTTTCCTTCTTGGTCAGGATATCTTTTGTTGATTTTAAATAACCTCTGGCTAATGCTTTGAAAAGAGGCAATCGCAACTTGACCTTGGTCAAATCCATCTCGTCCTCCATTGTTTGGCTGGTGGTGGTCCTGACCATATCTCCAAAGTCATACAGGATGTTGCCGGGCATGACAGTATCCAAATCAACAACGCACTGTTCTTTGTCTGTCTCTGCATCCAGTAGAACATTGTTGAATTTAGTGTCGTTGTGCGTGATTCGTTCAGGCAGACCACCCGAAGAGATCGCTTTCTCCAGCTTTCTAACGATGGCTTCGTGCTCTGTAAAAAATTTAATTTCTTCGGCGGCGTTCGTGGCTCGATTGAAACGATCTTTCTGCATTGCTTTGATAAAATCATCAAATCGCATTCTGACATTGTGGAAGTTCGGGATCGTTTCATGGAGTCGCGGACCCTCCATATCCGACAAATGACTTACAAATTTGCCGAACGCTTTACCGGCCTCAAAAGCCTGCATGGAAGAGTTGACGGATTCATAGGTGCGGATGTTTTCGATGAATACAAAAGTCCTCCAGAAATTTCCTTCTGGATCCTTGAAATAGCATTTGCCGTCACGAGCGGGTACGATGATCAGTACTTTGCGCGTGACATTTTTCTCTCCATTGGCCACGAGTTTGCTGCGAATATGTCTTGTGACCCGATCGACATTCTCCATGACCTGAACGGGTCTTTTGAATACATTCCCGTTGATCTTCTGGTGAATGTATCGAACCAAGTTTCCGCCTTGACCGTAAGTTGCGGTGTAGGTCTCATTGATGTGGCCAATCTTGCACGCCTCTGCATGGTGGATTTCACCATAAATATGAAATTTGGTGGAAATGTCACTTAGCTGCTTCTCGTTATAAATAAACGCCATATAATTTGCCCCTTTATACAATTCGACCCTATCAGAAAGACCCCCAATAGGCCAGTTATATCAGCGAACAATACTACTTAATTGTGTAAGGCGGGATCCCTTTGCTTGCATCGCCGATCACCCAAAGAAAATCATCTTCAGGGATAGTGTCATCTTCACGATTTTTTT
>Ga0209666_1003508_pt1 | contig 11382 bp, 9 predicted proteins | sample SaaInlV_125m_DNA_FD_184679 | JGI IMG/M metagenome (GOLD analysis project Ga0209666, IMG submission 184679) | Marine microbial communities from expanding oxygen minimum zones in the Saanich Inlet - Saanich Inlet SI037_S3LV_10m_DNA (SPAdes)... | ecosystem: Environmental > Aquatic > Marine >...
CCCCATGGCCCACGTCGCGGCGGCGACCGCCATGAGCGCCGTGAATCCCCCCAGCACGGCGCGCCAGTTCCCCGGCGTGGGCGCTCCTGTCCCGGCGGCGCTCTCCAGCGCGAGCCCGAACAGAGGCGGCGTCGGCACGTCTCCCAGCAGGTGGATGCAAACCGTGACGAGCGAGCACGCCGTCGGGCGTTCGCGCGCGCGCACCGACCGCAACGCGACGGCGTTGACGGGCGCCTGCACGCCGAACGCGAACGTCTGCCCGAGGAAGAAGAGAATCAGGAAAGCGGGAAACGCGTCCACCCAGAACGCCAGCTCCAGGAACACGAACGCGACGGCGCCGCAGACGGCGCAGACGCGGATCGCCGAGCGAACGGACGCGCCCGCGGCGTCGGCGGCGACGCCGCCCGCCAGCGTCCCGGCGACGCCGGCGACGACGGTGACGCCTCCGAGCGCGACGTCCGATTTGCTGGGCGAGCCCAGGTCGTTTGCGTAGACGCCGTAGCCCGCCTTGGGACCCCACGCCGCGTACACGCCCACCGTCCCGGTGTACGCGACGTAACCGGCGAGCGCCACCAGGAACGCGCGGTTGCGGCGCAGGGAAGCGAAATCCTCCGCCGCGGAGGATGATTCTGATTCGATCGATCGAATCCTCTCGACGCCTTCTCGCGTCGCGTCGCCGTCCTCCGTTCGGTCCGGAGCGTCCTCCCCGTCGCCCTCTGCAAGCAGCGCTTCTTCTTCTTCGAATCTCGATTCCGTCTCCTCCTCGTCCCGCGCGTCCGCCTCCTCCTCGTCGCGCGCGTCCGCCTCCTGACCCCGCGCGGCTCGCTCGTCCACGCCGCGCATGGGTATCGGCTTGGAGACAAGGCAGAAGAGCGCCACGGGTAACATGGCGAGCGCTTCTAATCCAAACGCCCAGCGCCACCCGAGTTTGAACCGTTCGGGCGCGCCGGCGATGGCGCCTCCGAACATCACCCCGCCCGCCACGCCGAGCGGTATGCAGAGGTAGAACATCGCGAGCCAGACAGTTTTTCGACCGTTCGGGGCGAAGTCGTCGATGAACGGCGCCGCGAGCGCGCAGAAGGACGCCTCGCCGAGGCCGACGAAGACGCGGCAGACAAAGAAAGCGCCGTACGTCGTCGCCGTCGCGCACCCCGCCGTGGCGAGCGTCCACCCGGCGAGCCCGAGGCCGATGAGCTTGAACGGGTTCCAGGTCTTGGCCATCGCGCTGAACGCGGGCGCGCCGATCAGCAAACCGAGCATGAACGCCGCCTGAAGCGCACCGAAAAGCGCGTACCCGATGCCGAACTCGCCCTGCAGGCCGCTCCCGGGATCGTGCGCGCCGACGCGCGGCGACCCGCTCACCGCGGCGCTGCTGATGACGCCGCGGTCCACGTACACCAGCAGCGACATGAGGCAGAACAGAGCCAGCAGTCTTCGGGGGGTGAACCACCCCGCGGTGACGGCGTCGAGGTGTGCCGTGGAGCTCGCCATCGTCGTAACGAATCTCACCGCTTGGCGGTCTCCGCCGGTCGTTCGTAGCCGGGGATGGTCAGGTCCGGTTGGTAGACGTAGTGCACGACGCTCGCGCCAGCCAGCATAGACGCGAGCGCGACTCCGTACGCGCGAAGCGGAAGCATGCGTCGCGGCTCGTTGTGCGGTCACGGGGGAGCCGAGTTCGAAAAAACACGCGCGGGCGAGGACGCGTCCGACGAAATCGTCGAAGAGCGTGGAAAATGTTCCGAGCGGATCACTCGGGGGTCGCGGCGGCCGATGCTGCGCAGCATCGCGTTGGGTTGCGTCGACCGAAGATCTAAACCTGTCGACAGCAACGTAAGCGAGTCCCTGGAGGACGTCTTGGACGTGGAGCTCGACATGGGGGATGGCGAGTCCGCGTCGAACGACGCCGGGGTGGGGCAAGGCAGATCCGGGAAAACCAAGCTCAACGTGAAGAACGTGATGAAGAGTCACCTGCAAGGCACCAAGCGCGTGCGCACGTGTTTGTTTCTGACGCCGATAGTCATGCTCCTGGTGATGTTCACGCGGCCTCTGTACGCGCCGCTCATCGACGTGTTCGGCCCGACGGAGCAGGAGCTGAAGGCGCGCGCCACCTCGGGGGCGGCCGCGGAGGCGCGAGCCAGGTTCGAGAGGCCGAGGGGAGAGACGGGCGGAGGCGGGAGACGATTGTTGCGCGCGGATATCCGCGCGGACGACGACGCGAGAGGCGCGTTCGGTTTCCACGAAGACCCTGAATTGCGATGGACGGGAACGGACGGCGAGAGGTGACGATGCCCGCGTTCGGGTCAAAGGCGGAGGTGGTGGTCGAGATGAAAGCGCTTTCGTCGCGCCGATGTTTAAAATCACGAACGACGTTTTATCATACTCGCTCGCGTCGTTCAGAAACGGAAATCGCCGGCGCGCGACGCGCCGCGCCGCGCCGCGTCGCGCCGCCTTACCCCCCTCACTTGGTGTGCTTGAACAGGTTGGGGGCGACGCACTTGTCGATGCACCCCCACATGTCGAAGTACTGGCCGGTGCAGTGCGCCTCCCCGGTGGTGTCCTTCTCCACCCGCCCGACGCACCCTTCGTACGCCGTCAGAAACTTGGCGCACTTGGGCTTGCACGCCTCCTCCAGGTCGGGGCGAGAGTCGACCGGGTCTTCGTCGTCCATGGTGCGACTGATGTTTAGGGAACGTTCCGCGAGGGGGAGGGAAGGTCAGCGGGTCCGGCGGGAGGCGTGCCAAACGTGAGCTCGGCAGCATCGCGAGAGCGGCGCGAGACGCGTCGCGGTCGGGCGAATCGAGGCGACGCTCTCGAGCGCGGCGTCGTCGCCGCGCGGCGTCGCCCGTCCGCAGGAGGCCGGTGGAAATATCATCCGCGACCGATTGCCCTAACGACGCGCGCGACGATCGGCGAATCGCGCGACTTTCGGACGCGCGGAGCGGGGTACTCGCGCCGAGGCGACGCATCGCGCGAAACGACGCGGGGCGGGGAGGACGCACGTTGAGTCCCTTCGGCGGTTCCGCGCGGTGAGAGTGACGGGGCGGAGCGAGCGCACCGAGACGTCTCCGAGTTTGTCTTCTGTGAGTTGGCGTCGATCGGCGTATCGATGCAGTGACAGAGCAGGCTTCGAGTTTCGTATGGGCAAACACGCTGACGGCCAGATTGCGCGGTTCCGCAACGTTCTCTTCGCACGCGCCATGAAAGCCCGGTCGCGTACGCACCGACGCCAGTCATCTGGGCGCTTTTCCGGCGACCTCCTCGACCCCGTCGCGCGAGCGACACCTCCCCTCGCGCCCCGCCGCGTCGGACCGAAAGTCGCGCGCTCGCCGCTCGAGCCGCGCGCGTTACCCGGACACTCCGCGTTCGGTCTTTTCGCTCGCGAGGCGACCGATCGGTCGATTTCCCGGGCACCATGACCGAGACGACCGTGCGCGGCATCAAGGGGATGAAGACCGTCATGGACATGCCGGTCATGCAGGTACGTCTCTCGGTAGAGCGCGCATCGTCTGGCGCGCGCGAAGCGACCGGCGCCGCGTCGCGTCGACCCCCATCCCGCGCGCGACGGAGCGCATCGGCACCCGAAACAAACCCTGACACCGTCTCTTCCATCATTCATCGCCCTCTCGCGAATGCGACCGACGCCGACATTCGGCTTCGAACGAAACGCAGGACGGCCCTCCCCCCGGCGGGTACCCGAGCGTGCGTTACGCGCGCCGCATCCCGAGCACGGGCCCCACTGGTTTGGCGTTCTTCGGCGCGTACCTGGGGGCGATGGTGTACGGGTTTTACCAAGTCGGCCAAGGGAACGCGCGCCGGCGGGGATTGAAGGAGGAGAAACTCAACGCGCGAGCGGTGCTGATTCCGTTCCTGCAGGCGGAGGAGGACCGGCGGTACGTCGCGTCCGTGAAGGAACGCCAAAAAAGCGAGGACAAGATCATGGCCGGCGTGCCGGGGTGGAAGAGCGGCGACCAGGGGGCCGTGTACAACACCACGTGGCTCCCGCCGCAGCACACGTACGCGCCCAAGATGATCTGACGGGAGGTGATTTGATTCGCGCGAAGGACGACCGTATGCTTCGACGCTTAAAAAACCTACCGTAGAGTTGTACCCGGTTGTATGATACAAACAAACAGAAACACTCCTGAGCCATTCCAACGTTTCTTCTCAGTGTCTCTGTGCGCGGACACGATCGTTCACCACGCCCGCCTCGACGCCCAGAAACCCGTGCGTCGCGCCGTCAAACACGCCGCGCACCTCGAAGACGCGGTTTAAAGGCGATCCGTCGAAGGAGACGCGAGGAGAGTCATTCGTCGAAACGTTTTCGACGCCGACGACGCCGTCGAAACACGGTCTGTCGTTCGTCGACGCCTCGAGCTCCACGAGTCCCCACCGGCGGTTCTCCGCCGCGCGGCGCCTCGCGCGCCGCACGTCGTTCGCGAGCGCGTCCAGACCCACCGCCACGACGCCGCGCACGGCGCGCGGGTCGGCGCGTTTGAAATCGCCGAAGAGCGCCGCGAAGGAGACGTCGGCGGCGTCGGCGTCGTCGGCGTCGTCGCTTCGTCTTCGCGTCTCAGGAAGATTCGTTATTCTTGTCTCGGCGCTTTTGTTTCTTCGGGGCCTAGCCGCCACCAGGTCCAAAGGGTCCCACACCTCCAGCGCCATCACGGGCGTCTTCTTCGCGGGGTCCACGATGGCATCCGCCGCGGCGCTCGGCAGAGCGACGCGCGCGGTGCCCGCATAACGCGCGCCGACGCCCCCCAGCGCGACGCGCGCCAGCTCGCCCGCCGGGAAGGGGTGGCCGCCCTTCACGATCACCACCAGGACGTTTTCGGTTTCGGCTTCGGTTTCGTTCTTTACTGAAGACGCGAGCGCGCGCACCGAGCCGTCGTGAAGCGTCAGACGGAGCTCGATGTCCGGGTCGGGGGGCGGGCCGTCCACGTCGTCGAGCTGCGCGTCCGCCAACGCCGTCGCCGCCGCCGACGCGATGCAACGCTCGGTGTCGGGGTCGGCGGCGGGCGCGTTTTCGGTCTCGGTCTCGGTTTCGGTTTCGTCGCTCTCTTTCTCGTCGGCGAACCGAGCCAACGCGCACACGAGCGCCTCCTCGGCGCACGCCGCGGCGTCGTCGGCGTTTGTCTCGCCGTCCGGGTCGTCCTCGGTCCCGCCGAGCCACGCCGTCGCGGCGTCGCGCTCCGAACGCGTCGTCTCGCCGCTCGAGCGAACCGACGTTTGACCGTCGTTCACACCTTCCTTCGCGAGACCAACAAGGCTTCCGAGATCCAGGGACGCCGCCGAGCGCACCCACGCGTCGTACAACTTTAGCCCGGGTCCGTCGTCAAACGTTTTCCTCGCGATTTCCTCGTCAATCATCCTTCCCGCCTCGGCGCCGTCCAGCGCCAGCGCGGCGTCAATCTCGCGGCGAAGCATCTCGCACGCCTCGACGGCGTCGCGCGGCGCGTGTCTCTCCTTCTTTTCCTTTCTGCGCCTCCTCGCGCTTCGTTTCCTCTCGGCGAGCTCGGCGTTCGCCCGAGAACGCGCGCGCGCCGCGTCCAGGCGGCGGGACGTCTCGGGCGAGACGTTTCTTTTCGTTCCCAAACGCAGAGCTTGGCGCGAACCCTGAGACGCGGCGTCCGTTTTCGTCGGGGACGCGCCGTTTTCGTCGGCGTCGACTCTTTCGGCGTCGCCTTCGACGTCGTCGTCGAAACCGTTTTCGCTCGACGCAGTATCACTCCCCGCATTTGTCTCCGCACACTCCGCCTCCGCGAGTCGCTCGTTCCGCTCGAACGACGATACTCGGTCGGGGCGGAAGTCGACGCGCATCTCGACGCGGACCGACCCGACGGTGGCGCCGCCGCGCGTGCGCAGCGCGCGCGCGCCCAGCACGGGTCGGCCGAGGTCGAGCCTCGCGACGTCCACGCTGGCGACCGCCGCGACTCTGCCCGTGCGCCCGTCCGCGAACTCCAGCGCGAGCATCGCGGCGTCGCGGCAGTACCGCGCGAAGCCCGCGGGCTTGGCCACCACCGGGAACACGAACGTCGCGTCGGCGTCGCGCGCCGAGTCCAAGCCCACCCACGGCCTCGCGGCGTCCGCCACGAGGTCGTCTCCCCACCAGCGCGCGGAGACGCGCACGTACGGGGGAGGCGCGCGCATGAACCACTCAAGGTCGCGGAGGACCAGCTCGACGTGGCCCGTGTCCCCGCCGGGGCGGGACGTGGACGTCTCATCCTCGGAGGGCGCGTTCGGGGGGAGACTCGCGCCGGTCGCGAATCTCGTGCCGTACTCAGGAGACGACGCGGACGAGTCGCGGCGGTCGCGGCCTCGCGCGGGGGCGCCCGCGCGCGACGCAACCATCCTAGCGCAGAGGGTGACGGACGCGCGCGCGGCGAAGTGGCTGCGCGGTCGAGACGCTCGGTGCCTCGAGGGCCTCGAGGGCCCTCGCCTGCTCCAAGATTTTTAAACTTCGGCCCGAAACTCATTCGGCGAGTGCCAACATTGGCGACTTCGCATTCCTCGGGTCATTGGGCACCCGCGCAGCCCCATGCGTCGCCGTCCCGGCATCGCGGGCATCCAGCAGCGCCGCGACGCGAGCGTCGCGCTTCGCGTGGTGGGCGAAGATGCCGAGCGCCAGCACCTCGAGGCGATGCGCGCGCAGCTCGTGCGGTTCCGCGCGTCGCTGGAGGCGTTCGCGCTGAAGCACAAGGCTGAGATCCGCGCGGACCCCGTGTTCCGCGCGCAGTTCCACAAGATGTGCGCGAACGTGGGCGTGGACCCGCTGGCCAGCAACAAGGGCTTCTGGACGGAGCTCCTCGGGTTCGGCGACTTCTACTACGAGCTCGGCGTGCAGGTGGCCGAGGCGTGTTTGGCGAGCAAAGCGCAGGACGGAGGTCTGTGCGAGCTGACAAGGCTCATGTCGCTGGTGTTGGCTCGGAGGGGCCGCGCGGCGCAGCCCGTCTCCGAGGACGACCTGCTGCGAGCCATCGAGCGACTGCAGTGCCTGGGCGGGGGGTGGAAGGTGCTGACGGTGGGCGGGAAGAAGGTGATCCGAAGCGTCCCGGTGGAGTTCTCGCCGGACCAAGCAGAGGTGATACGCGTCGCCGCGGAGGGCGCGCGCGTCGTCCGCGCCGGCGACGGCGACGTCTCAATCTCCGCCGAGAAAAAAGCAACCGCCCAACGCGGAATGTATCCGGTCGGGTGCGTGAGTCGTTCGGCTCTGGAGGCGCCTCCCCCGTCCGGTATGGGGTGGACGCGCGAGCGCGCCAGGAGCGCATGCGAGCAGTTGGTCAAATGCGGCGTCGCGCTCGTCGACGACGGCGACACGAAACGCGGCGAGCGGCTCTTCTGGCTGCCGTGCGTCTCGGCGCGCGGACGGAGACGAGGCGAGTGACAAACATTCGGAGGGGACATCGACGCGGTAGCGCATCACAAACACAGTAGGGACGGTTTAGAGACATAGTATGTAACACACGAGAGATACACTACCGACGAAGTAGAACGTCGTTTCTGAACCGCTGATGTGCGCTCGCTTTTCGTGCGTTTCGGGACGCGCCGAGCCGAGGGGAGGCGACGGATTGACTCGAAACGCGCGCGCGCGTCTGAAGGTCGTTTTCCGTCGGACGTGCAGTCTTCACTCTGAAAGCATCCTTTTCGCACGCGCGGACGACAGACCCGATGCGCGCGTTCGCGTGCGCGGCGGTTCGCGCGGCGGCCTCCGTGGCCCGCGCGGGGCCGCGCGCTAGGCCCCTGCCTTCGCGCGCGGTCGCCTCAGCGGCATCCAGCGCGTCGCCTCCCTCCCCGGATGACGTGAGGACCGCCACGTTGCGGTGGGTTGACGACCGCGTCATCGGGTACAACCTGTGCCCGTTCGCCAAGGCGCCGAGGGCGAACGACGGCTTGAAACTCGTCGTGTGCGAGCACGACTCGACCGACGCGTTCTTCCAGACCTTCGCCTCCGAGGTGGACCTCCTTTGCGGGACGTACACCGACGCGGACGAGGCGTACGACGACGAGGAGGGGGATGAGGCGGACGCGGCGGCGGAGGGTAACAACGACGACAAAGACCCCGCCGCGGCGCCGCGGTGGCGCGACAGAGAGTTATCCGAGCCCTCCACGACGCTCATCGCCGTGCCCTACGTCCGCGCGCTGGCGGAAGATTTCGTGCTGTTCCTCGCCGTCGCGGAGCGGTGCGAGGAGATCCTGGAAGACAAGGGCGTGACGGACAAAGTGCAGCTGGCGACGTTTCACCCCGAGTACCAGTTTGCCGGCGAGGAAGTCGGCGACCCGGGGAGCTACACCAACCGCTCGCCGTATCCGACCGTGCACCTGCTGCGGTCCGTGGACGTGTCCCGCGCGGTGGACGCGCACCCGGACACGGAGAGTATCCCAGAAGCCAACATCGAGCGTCTGCGAGCCGTGGGGCGCGAAAAGCTGCTCGAGGGGCTCAGGGAACTCGCGGCGTGGCGAGGCGGATGACGCAAATTCGAGCAATCTTCGAACAGTCTCGTCTCGCTCCGCGACGCGTTCCTAGGAACGCATCTCCGTAACGCGCGACGCGAAGATGAATATCATAGTAAGTACTCCTTTCGTAAATACAACAACTCGAGGGTTTCATCATCCGCCCACCACGCCGTATCGCACTCACCCGTGACTAACGTACGGCGCGACTCTTGAGAGGAACCCGTAGGTTCCGCCGGCGACGAGCGCGAACCCGGACGCCGGCGTGACCCAGAAGGTGTACTGCCTGGCGGAGACGATGTTTTTCAGGCTCCCCGTCGCCGTCGCCGCCACCAGCAGCGGCGCGACGTACCCGCTGGTGTACGTGAACAGCAGCGCGCCGCCCGTCACCGGGTCGCCGCTGCTGGCGACGTAGCCGAGCAGCGTGGCCAGCACGGGCGTCGAGCACGGCGACGCGGCGAGCGCGAAGGCGAGGCCGGCGACGTACGCTTTGAGCGCGGCGGGAATCTCCTTACCCAGCTCGCGCGCGTCAAAGTTTTCACCGAAGGAGGGGAACTGGACCATCACGACTTCCAGCAGGTTGAGCCCCATCACGACGGCGAGCACGGAGACGGCGATGGGCAAACCGTCTCCCAGGTTCTGCCCGTACGCCTGACCCAGCGCCGCCGCGGAAGCCCCGAGCAGAGCCAGAGTGGTTGCGAGTCCGAACGCGAACGCGGCGCCATTCGCCGCCAGAGCCACATCCTTCGCGCGCTTCGCCGCCGCTCGCGCTTCGTCCGACGCGCCCTCCGCCGTCTCCGCGGGCAGTACCTCGACGTACCCGCCGATGTACCCGACGGTGAGCGGCAGCACGGACAGCGTGCAGGGCGACAACGACGTGACCAGGCCGGCGGCGAGCACCGCCGCGAAGGTCACGGGCGTCACGCCGCCGGAGAGTTGGCCCATCACCACGTCATCCGCGGACTGCGCCGCGGAGAACAGACCCATCGCAACGTCGTCGCTCACCGCGCGAGGAGGGAGAGCCGAGCCTCCGCGCGAGGGCGCTCCGCGGCGAAGCGCGGACGAACGCGCGCCGTGGCCGACCCCCGCGCCCAAACGCGCGCCCCGCGTCGCGGACCCCGAAACCGAAGGAACCCCGTGCCGATCAGCGGGGGCGACGTGGGCGCGCGCGCCCCGCGAAGCCGCCGCGTCGGCCGCGCGCGCCGCGCGCGGCGCGACCGCGACGCGCGAGGCGGCGAGCGTCGACATCGTCGCGCGCGCGTGGATTCAAGCGCGATTCAAGCTCTCGCCTCCGACGCGCGCTCGGGTGTGCGCGCGCTTATCCTCGTGTGTCGCGAAACGTCGTCACGTGTCCGGAAGAACGCAACGCACTCGTGATGGACAACGCGACCCAGCCTAAAAAAAAAGGAGTCTGACGGAGAGAGTCTCTCTTCTCACGCGCTCTTCGCGCGGTCCGACTACAAACGCAATATATTCTCTCTGTCTACGTCCTGACGACGACCCTCCCCCCCCTGGTGTGATACCGCACGCCCTGGCTGGGCTTGTACTTCTCGTTGCGCACCTGCAGCGTCTCCACCTTGATGCCGCTCGTCCCCACCCCCGAAACCGAAAAGTTGGCGTGGATGTCCACCAGCTCCTGCAGCCGCACGGCGCGGTGCGCGTCTCCGCCGTCGCCGCCCTTCGCGCCTCGCCCTTTCTGGTCGCCACTCGAAAAGTGGTCTTCCAAGCTGAGCTGGATCGTCAAGCACGGCGTCTTATCGTTGGGGAACTTGTCGATGACCCACTTCACGTGGTGGCCCATGTCGTCGTACGTCGCCGCGCCGTGCGTCGCGCTCGGATCGGCGCTCGCGACGCGACCCGGCAGACGCACCTCCAGCGAAACCGACTCCACCGGCTTTTCGAACGCGGGTTTCGTGCCGCACACGATGCTCACTCGGCCCTGCGTCGCCCCGAACGTCGCCTGCGGGCGGATGTACAGAGGTAAAGGCACCTGCGTCGCGTTCGACCCCGCGTTCATCCCGCCCGAGATCTGGCTCTGCGCCCACGCGTTCTGCTTGATGTACCGGGGCTGCCACTGCGGCGGATCCTTCTGCGCGGGGGGGCGCACCTTGTAGGACATGAGCGTGAACACGCCGTCCGCGGGCACGAAGGAAACCACGCGGTCCGCGGCGAAGCGGCTCAGGCGCACGCTCGGGTGGAACGAGTACTCCTCGATGAGGTGCGAGTTGCTCAGGCTGAGCGAGATGTCGGGCATGCCTGAGAGACGCGAATTCACCTCAATCACGCCGTGCACGGCGCTGTTCAACACGCGTCCCTCGCTGTCCAGCGTGGCGTCGATGCTCTCGATGACGTCCAGGTAAATCTCGTTCGAGGCGTACTTGATGTTGTTCGAGCGCCAAGGCAGAGGCAGAAGCTTCAGCGGGTCCTGGTCGCTCACCAGCACGCCCTGGTGGCCGAACACCACGCTCTGCGCGCGATTGAGCAAGTTCGGGGGGGGCACCAGCACCTTCAGCCCGCCGGGGTGCGTGTTCACGGGGATGCCGCTGTCCAGCATCTCATCCAAAAGCTGGTACAACGTCACGTGATGCTCCTGGAGCACAGCCTCGGTGACGTCCGTGAAGTACGCCTTGAGCACAACGTGCAGCTGCGTCAGGAACTCCACCACCATCAGCGGCTCCGTCTCCGTCTCCGTCGTCGCGATGTAGGTGATCTCGCCGCGCGTGATGTGGAAGCAGTACTGCTTGCCCTCGGTGGTGAGCACGTCGTTGTATAGGTTCTGCTTCACGGACTCCCGGTGCGACGCGAACACCTTATCCAGCACCGCGGCGTGCGGTACGGTGGGGCCCCAGTGCTTCAGCGCGCATAGCGACTCCGTCTTGTTGTTCACGATGAACAGGCTGCCGATGCCCATCGCGGCGATTGGCCGAATTGGCG
>Ga0209666_1003509_pt1 | contig 11381 bp, 5 predicted proteins | sample SaaInlV_125m_DNA_FD_184679 | JGI IMG/M metagenome (GOLD analysis project Ga0209666, IMG submission 184679) | Marine microbial communities from expanding oxygen minimum zones in the Saanich Inlet - Saanich Inlet SI037_S3LV_10m_DNA (SPAdes)... | ecosystem: Environmental > Aquatic > Marine >...
CGGCGGCGCCCGCGGCCAGCCCGGCGGCGCCCGCGGCCAGCCCGGCGGCGCCCGTGGCGGCGGCGCCCGCCCCGGCGCTCGACCTGGCGAGCGCCTGGGCCCTGCTGCAGGAGCAGGTGCCGGGCCTCCTCCGGGCGCAGGCGGAGCAGGCGGCGGCGCAGGCGCAGGCGGCGGCACAGGCGCAGGCGGCGGCGCAGGCGGCGGCGCAGGCGGCGGCGCAGGCGGCGGCGGCGGCGGAGGCCTCGCGCACGGTCACGTGCGCCATCTGCATGGACGCGATGCCCGAGATGGTCTTCACCCAGTGCGGGCACGCCGTCTCGTGCCAGGCCTGCACCCACAAGCTCGAGGGGTGGGCCAGCGGGAGCGGCCAGCAGCACCGCAAGTGCCCGGTCTGCCGCCGCTCGGGCAGCGTGATCCGCATCCACTTTGGGTAGGGAGCAGAGTCCCCCAAACTTACTCTAAACTTGCGTGTGCACCGTCGTGTGGGGTGTGCTCAACGTTGGTCCCAATAGCATCGAACAATCGCTCAACTCGGATCCACCAGTGCCCGTTTCCGGGAATTGCGCCCCTCCCTTTGCCACCACAAGCGCCCCCTCCCCTCCCCTCCCCTCCCAGTGCCCGGACAAGCTGCCTGGGGCGGCCCTGCCATTGCAAGCACGGCTTGTGGACGGCCTTGCGGCACGTGCATACTCACACTTTCACACTTTCGCCAATGTCAATTGAAACACCGCCACCAGTCAGGCGCCAGGGCGTGTTCAATGACAATGTCGAATCAGTCAACGCCGTTACCGGCCCAGTCGATGCGGTAGAGGCGGTAAACGCGGTCGCGGATGTAGGAATGGAGACCGTTGCCACAGATGCACCGGGAGAGAAGGGACCAACGGAGCCCGAAGACGGTGTGGCACTAGGCGTGCACACTGTGCACCCGCTCCAACACTTTGTGCCGGTTGCGGTGAAGCTAGACCCCAAGACGCTTAATCCCTTCTGGAATGACTACTACACCAAGCCCGAAACGGGCAAGGTCCTGTGGCCGGATGACAAGAAAGGTCAAGGCTTCGACCTACCCATCAATGTCATGTTCCTGCTCGACTTGTCGCCGTCGATGACGAGGAAAATCGGCACCGATCCCTCGGGCGTCGACGCGCTGTGTTCCTTTCTCGGTGGGCTCGGTGAGTGGTTTGAGACCAACCTCAAGGGCCCCGAGTTTGAGCACTGCGAAGTCAACTTGGCGATTGCGGGGTTCAGCGGCAACTGTGCCTGGGTCGACGGCAACCACTGCGACTTTCAAGACTATACCACTTACGACCGTGCCGTGAAGAAGAACCACAACCTACACAAGGCAGTCCACGAGTCTGAGGTTTTTGACAATGTAATCGACGCCAAGGATCGCACTAAAGTTGACCAATACTGTTCCAACTGGTCGTCCAAAGTGTTGAAGCTTGTCGCAGATGATCCATTCGAACGCGACTCGGGATCCGGGACCAACACCGAGGCGGCGCTTCGATTCGGCCACGCGGCCATGGACACAATCTTGCACAGCAACGGGGGCACGGGAAAGCTGTTCTTGTGCACCGACGGGGCCTCAACGCTGGGCTCGTGCAGGGCCGGCGGCCTCAAGGCAGTGATCGACGCGCAAATTTACCACGGCCTGCACGACCACGGCGTGGGTCCAGTGTTTGGTCATCGCGTGCAAACGCACGCTCTCATGATGGGCGCCAGCCCGAATGCGGCGGTGCTGACCAATCTCCTAGGCACCAAGGGCATGGTAGCCTACGCACCTGAAAATCGCGACATCCAATCCACACTTGAGGCATTTTTCAAGCCGACACTCCTCGCCGCTCGTGATGGCTCGTCCATTGGCACTCTGGATGCCTTGTCCATCGTGCGCATAGAGACGCGCGATGGCGAGCCACTCTCCAAGCCAACCCTGTCAATGTACTCGCAAGGTCTGCTTTCGGGCGACAACTTTACGGCTCTTTTTGGTGCCAAGATGCCCGACGATTTCTACAAGAAGGTGTACGATGGCACTTACCCGAATGCCGAGGCGCTGAACCAGATGGTGGTCCGCGTGCAAGTGTGGGTTGCACCCAGCCTATGCTCTCGGGTGCGTGACGTGGCCTTCGGACTTGGCCGTCCTGAGAAGAAGCATCCCAACCTTGAGAAAGTCAACGACGACGTGATCAATGAACTCACGTCGTGGGGACTGCGTCCGGCTCTCGAAGTGGACGTTCCGCTCTGTGGCGACGCTTGGTGGTCGCCGGCATTCTTGCAGCACGGCCCCTTGCGCAACCAAGTTCCCGTTCCGGGCAAAAGCAAGGCGGACGTGCTTCGTTCGGACCCCGATTGCGGAGCACGCGACACCAAGGGACTCTATGCGTGGGTCGAATCCAAGTACAACATGATGGACAAGTTGAACAATGAGCTCGGAGAAGCCAGGACGCACGCGGATGCCATGGCGACCGCCAGCCGGTTTGCGGACCAGGCCACCCAGTCGGGCTTTCGCACGCTTTCCCAACGGTGTACGGCGCTTCGTGAAGCTTCGCGTTCTATTCAGGAAGAAGAGGACCGCGACCTGGAAGAGGATGCGGACAACGGGGGCTTCCCAGCTCCGCCGCGCGTGAAGCGCGCACGCACATCGGCGTCCCACTTTGCCTCCTCTGCCTTTTCGCAGACGGAGGCGTGAATGCAAGCACAAAGGCCGCATAGGCGCGTGTGCGCGCGTGTGTGTGCGTGTGCGTGTAAGCCATTCGAGTGCCCCTTGCGGTATGTAGGGCGTGTGTGTGTGTGTAAAACAACTTCAAAATGTTCGATTCGTCAGAACAACAGCATCTACGACAGGCCCTGCACCGACGCCTGATGACCTGGTCAGAAAGTGACATACAGGTACTTACCGAGGCATTGGAAGAGCGAATCGGACGCCGAGTTGGGCAACAGTTTAGGAGTGTGATACAGCAGCAGCAGCAGCAGCAGCGCAGCACAGAATTGGTGCTGCGCTTCGGACAGATGGACGCACTGGTGGAGAGGACAGTGCGGCTTCGGACAGACGAACAGCCAGACACGGTACCCGAGCAGGCACCGGACAATCGTGAAACGCCCGGCGTGGTATTGGAGGACCTCCTCGCGAGACGCGAGACTGCGTTGACCGAGTTTCAAGACTCGATGGCGCAATTGCGTCGGATGATGCGCCAAGGCCAATTGGGTGTCTCTCCTGACGCGCAGGAGGAGACGAGCGTTGAGGAGCGCGCACGCAACGAGTTGCTCTTTACCACGGAGCGGTTTCGCCGTCTCGGCTCTGCGCAGCCTGGCCAAATCTTACACGTTGACGAATTTCGTGACGACTCGCCCGCTTCCGATTCGGAGCGTATGCAGTATCTGATGGACATTACGCGGGAGCGGGAGCCGGAGCATCACGCACAGCGCCAAGAGGCGGAAGGCGAAGAAGGCGAAGAAGGCGAAGAAGGCGAAGAAGGCGAAGAAGGCGAAGAAGGCGAAGAAGGCGAAGCGGAAGAGGAAGTCTCGGAGAGCGAGGGCGACTCCGATGGGTCGGAAGATACAGAGGACGAACACGAAGGTGAAGGCGAGTGGGCGACTACTGTAGACGGGATCATGGCAGAGTACGAGTGGTACTATCGCCGCGCGCGCGAGTTGCACGGGGAGCTGAGTATGACTGGAACAGCCTCCGTATCCGGCCTGCTGTCAGAGTTGAAGGAAAAAATGACGCTTCTTGAGGATGACATGGAGCATTCGCGAATCGACGAGGGCACGTACATTGAACGTGCCGGTGCGCTTCGCGACGCGTATCTCGACGCGAAGCGTGTGCACACGCGGTTTGTGGGCACGAGGACGGTGGCAGGTCCGATACGTATCGCAAGTCACAATAGCCCACTCTAACAAGGGCGAACTCGTGTGCGCTAGAGAGTGTGTGTGTATTTCTGCTAGTGAGTCGCTTGCGGAGTGTGGGGGCTGAAAACTGCAAGTCTTACCACGCGGCACGCGCTCCCCCCATCCGACATCCACCACCCAAATGGGCGGGAACAGGAGGAAAGTCCCAGTGAACAAAAGGGACCAGTTAGTAACCATGGCAAAGAGGTTTCAAGACGAGGTGTTAGAGCAAGAAACCCAACGCATGCAACGTGTGCTACTCACGGCCGAGGCTGCCAAGAGTCCGACTGTGGTAGAGCACGGCCCAGACAGACTTACAAGACAAGCATCGTTGGTCTCTGGCGACAACGGGGTGCCCAGTATGGATGTCTTAACGTTTGACTCCAAACCGTTGAGCGGGTTTGGTGCATTTTCAATTGCTCGGGCATCCGAACTCGCACGCGAAGGCGGTGCCACGAAGGCTCTCTTGGATGGATCCTACGACTCTCGACCGGGAGTGAAGAAGCAGATTCGCGAAGAGTGGGACAAGATGCCAGCGCTTCACAACATTTGGAAGGCGATTGCCAGGCACCACGACATTATCCTTTCCGCAAACACGCCACGAGATGGCCGATGCGTGGCCTTTCTTGCGGCCGCTCGTCCAACTGCGGGGTTTGAGACCTTTGTCGCGCATCGCATCATCGAGCAATTTACCGGGTTTGAGACCGTTGCCGCGCATGGCACAATAGATCAATTCGACAATGTTGGATTTGAGTGCCGACACGAGATGTTGGACAAGGTTGCCGAGTTGAGCGATTATCTGGCCAAGGTACCTAGAACGCTAGGGAACCACGCAATGGAAAAAAGCAAACAAAGCAAAGCGTGGCCATACATCAATGCTCTATTCGCGGAGTGGTGGGAGTTTACATCCAAGGAGCGCATCGGGTGGTTGAATCTCGGACTGTGCCTCATGGCCGCCAGGTGTGGCTTCAGAAATCAAATTGCCCACGGATCGCTGGGATGGGGACTCATGTCCAGTACAGCCAATGGCTTTGCAAAAGCAAGCGATGAAGAAGCATACCAATACGTCCAAAACGCGACAGTGGCCAAATTGATACTGGCAGACTACAGCATGGCGCGGAATGGCGGTGTAATCACTTCGTTTGCGGCTCGTGCACTCACGTGGCGACTGAAGCAGACCAAGGGAAACTTTACGTGCATCATCTCGGGCATCATCAACAGGTTGTTGGAGACGGCGGTGGATGAACACGGAACCGCTGTGGCAAAACAGTTTGAGCCATGGGACCGTCTTGTGAACGACGTTGCCGATTTTTCCAATTCGATGTACATCCTCCCCTTCTCTCACCTTACAGAGCACTCGTCCTACCGCATGAACATTGACGACTACTTCATGGCGATTTCGGACAATGTACTTCCGAACAGCCAGCATCCCTTTCATCAAGTAGTGATCCAAATCTGCGAGTCGTTCAAATTTGTGACAGATGTTGGATGGGTCGAAAAGACCGCGACGGCACCACGAATTCCACTCGTAGTGGTGTGCACGGGCGAGGACGAAGACGACTACGGTACCACCAGCGACGATCCAACCGCGGACGACAAGGAACTTCGAGACGAGTGCCTGGTAGCGATTGACAAGTTTGCACAGCAGAGGGCGGACGACGAGGATAAGATACCCAACATGCCAGCGCCCATGCCAGCGCCCAAGCCGGCGCCCAAGCCGGCGCCCAAGCCGGCGCCCAAGCCGGCACCCAAAATGGGACCCATCAGCACGATTTTGTCGGAAACGTCGATTCTAAGCAAGCTACCAGAACAGGCCAGGCAAGACGTCCAGCTGCGTGCGCTGCAAAACAAACTCGAAAAACCGCTTCCTCCCGGTGATCGGCTGATTGCATTGTTGGAGCCCGGTGGGTCCGAGGAGGTGACGATTGCGTCTCTTAGAGAAGCACAGGTTGGCACATTGATCAGTCTGGCAGCCAGTGCCGCAAACTTTGCATCGCACGCAAATACGAGCGCGATGGCCGAACAATCTCAGAGCAATACCAACGACAAGACGCTGTCACAGACGGAGCGGGCGCAACTCGTACGCGATGCAAAGAAGAGGAAGAAGCGTTCCAAATTGCTGCTAAAAATCGACGCCGAGGCAAACTGCCCCATTGACTGGATTCACGAGATGTATGTCGCCTCCATGCCCAAACTCGGCACTACAGGGATAGGATTTTGCGGATACTATGACAAAAATCGGCGCGCCTTGTGGACCATCGGCACCAAGTGGTCGTTAGAACTAGATGACCTTCCACCTCGCATCAACAGCTACATTACCTACGACGATGTGCAAAAGTACGATCAAGACAACCACCTGCCGTGGAAACGCTTGGTGGCAACCATCAACGATGCAAAGCAAAAGTTCCAGATTGAAAAGTGGCAGCTTGCGCACAGCTACACCATCGATCTGGAAGGCAATCAGATTGTCTACAAGGGACCAGTTACGCGAACAACCTATCTGGCGTACCATTCCAGCATCTACTCCGAAGTCACATTCAAAGACGGGCGCGTGGACCGACTGACGATGGCGATGGACGACTTGGACGGGTATCGTATCGTCGACTTGCACTGTGCGCGTATCTACCGCTTGAAAAACCTGGAAATTGCAAGGGAAAAGGGAAAGGCGTGGGAGGCACTGTCTCCAGAAGAACGGAAAAAATCCCTAGTCGAGCAACGGGCAAAGCTGGAGGAAAAGGCATCCGCTGCCGCCAATGAACTCCTGCGTCAAGAAGAGCTGGAGAATCAAGAGCGAGCGTCCAAGGCCAAGAAGAAGGAGGAGGCGCGACGGCTACGCGAACGCGAACAGGCTGAAAAGGCACGCGTGATCCGAGAGGCATCCGAGAGCGCAGCCAAAGTGCTCGCAGCCAAGCAGGCCGAAGAAAAGGTGGCCCACGCCGAGGAGCAACGACGCATCGCGGCCGCCAAGCGCGAGACGGAGCGCCAAGAGGCGGAAGTCAACTTTGCGCGCTCCTTGGCGCAAAAGAACGCCGAGGAGGCGTCGGCAAGGGCGGAGTCGGCAGCGGTGGTGGCGGCAGCGTTGCGGGAGTCGGCGGAGGCGGCAGCGGTGGCGTGGGCCGAAGCCACTGCGCGTCTGGCGCACGAGGCCAAGATCATCGCGACTCGGACGTATACGTCGGAGTCGAAACGTGTCATCGAGGCACAGGCGGAGGTCATGGCTCGCTACAAGCCCAAGGACGCGAGCCATTCGTCTCCTGTGCAAGTCTCTCCGCCGCCTCTAGTTGCCAATGCCGACGACGACGACGACGACGACACCAAGCTTTGTGTGATCTGCATGGACGCGGACAAGACCCAAGCGTGCGTGCCCTGCGGCCATCGCTGCCTGTGCGCGGCGTGCGCCGAAGCCAACAAGCCGGACAAGTGTCCCGTCTGCCGCGCCGACGTGTCCGTTATTATCCGCGTGTTTGGGTAAAGGGCGGGTTTCAAAATAGCCGTTTGTATTCACACGTTACTCTTGAGGCACACGAGACGAAACAACTTGTGTACCGGCTTGGGTAGCCGGTCCTCGGACCGCTCCCCGAGAATGGCCATCGCGACGGCATAATGTGCGTGTTCCAATGCATCCATTGTGATTGGATAACCATTCGAAGTGGCCCCGCCGAGGATCGCGGTTGCTTGGTTCTTGTCTACGCAACAGAGTGAGTTTACTGTGCGAAAGAGTTTTTTGCCCTGGCCCGGACGGTAGTGATACTGTACCATGACGAGTTCGCCAATCTCCACAAAGTGTGTAGTACCGTCGGCGTGTGTACAAGTGCACGTTTTCTCGGACACCTCTATAGCAATCCCCGGATGATACCGCATGCTTTCTTACGCACCCACTGTTCACGTACAGACACCGACGCCTTCACCTTAAGACGCTCACACGCACACACGCACACACGCACACGCGCACACCAGATTCACACATGCCGCAAGTTGCTCGGTCAGCAGTCGGCGCACCAGCTTGGTGGAAAGGAGGCGGCAATCGCGGCTGCCGACCAAACGATGCTAATGGGAAAGATCCAGCAGCCTCGCAGCGAAAGGAGCCGACTTGCCCATGGACTTGATTCTTGCACGCCCCATGGCGACCCTATCTGTGTGAGATCGTCGGCCGTGCTGATTCCTGCCATCAGTGTCATCACGCCAAGCAACACCGCAAACCACACATTCTTTTGATTGTACATGTGGGCGAGGACCGTGTGCACCCCCAATACGCCGAGCACGTAAAAGGCAACGTAGACAAACAGTGCCACCGCGAGGCTGGCGTTTTGTAGACACTTGGCTTCGTTGGTTTGTCTCGCTGCGAGTGCAGGTCGTTCCTCTCGCAAGTAGTAGACCATTGGCCTATAAAAGGGCGTAAAATGGGCAACTGTCGCGTCATTGGACATGGCGCTGGCCCGGCGGCTCAGAAACTGGGCGATTGCGACGATCGCGAGATCGACGGCCCAGAGGTAAAAGGCGGCACCGATTGTAAAGTTTCCAAAGCGCATGTCGCTTTCCTTGTGCACGAGATCAAACTCGAATAATAGTGGCCGACCCAGGTGCAATGTGGCTAGCACCACTAGGTAAAGTGCCGTGAGGAGCTGGCCGAAACGAAATCCGGGTCCGAGCTCGCGCACAAAGGTTGTCATGCAGCTTTCATACGTCCAGTCGAGTGAAAGGTCGCCATTGAGCCAGCTCGCGAAGCGAACGGCACACACTTCCGAATAGGTAGGCTGTGTGGTACCGAGGTATCGGCTGACATCCCGCGAACAGTTTTGATAACGTGGCGAGTACCACGCGTTGCTCTCGTCGACGTCCACTAATCGGTCGGCCGAGAGCGCAACGCGCTTGGTCGTCATGCCGCGCGTAGCACGCGTGCGCTACACGCACGCGTGCGACGCTTTCCCTTCCTCATGATCTTGAAGCGTGCCTAATTAGCCCAACCAGCTGGACTAGAAAGTGTGCCAGCGACTCTTGCGGCACGTGTGCAACGCCCTTTGTAGTCTGCCAATAGTTTGCACGCGCGTGTGTGCACGGTGCTCCAAAATGGCAGCGTCGAGCAGTAATGGCCCATTACTCGACGATGACGACGATGACGACGATGACGATTTGGAAGACTTTGTAAACGAGTTGGAAGGCGAAATGGTAACCGACCAGGACATTCGAAACGAAGTGATCGAGTTTTACAATGAAGACGTGGCTGTCGACGAAATGGTCGAGTTTGAGAGCCAGTGGACCTCCGCTCAAAAGAATAACGCATTTGATCGTCTGACCGCGCCCTACCTGCTGGAGTATGCTGGCCCCATGGACTCTTCAAAAGACCTTTGGAGGCAGTGGATTCGAATCCTCCTCGAAGAGCGTGAGCGATTGACCGAAGTTTCAAACGAGCGTGGCATTTTGGCAAGAACCTACATGGAGTTTGCAACGAATCAGGACTGGCAAGAGGACATGGATCCCACAATCGGGCCTCGGGATTCCGGGCGATCGCTGACGTGGGGGTTTGAGCGGTTTGATCCAATTGTTGCGGGCAAGGTTGGAGACATTGTGTGGCAGCTCATGGCACACGAAAACAATGACCCAATAGGACGCTGGGTGCCACTCGACAATGAGAAGCGATCACCGCTGGCGGTCAAGCAAGCGCTGGATGCTGCGCAACTCCGTCTTCCAAATGGAAGAGTGATCACGATTGCCGGAATTCGACCCATGCGACGCGTAAAAACGCCTGCCGAATTGCACGTGCTCAAGACGCAGTCTAGCGTTTCCAGGAATGGTCGGTCGTACATGGGCGGGAACATGCGACTTGAGCGCGACGTGTTTGGTCTGAAGCGAGAGGATGAGCAACAGTCGGGTATTGCGCTGCAGCGGCGCATTCCTGTGGAGGAGCAGAGCCTTTTAAAAATGGTCCGCATCAAAAAGGGCGACGGAGCGAATCCGCGCACCAATCGCATTCTTCGCGACGGGACCGGACAGCCAATATTACGCGCACGAGAGCGGCTTCCGCCTCGGTCGACTGACGCGATTCGCATGCAAGTCATGTCGGTGCGTCTCAACGAGCACCACTGGGAGTGGATGTACTCGGACTACCTCGAAAATGACCAGATGTTTGACACGCCTAGCATGACGCCCTACCTTCACAATGACGAGTTTAAGCTCCCAAAGGGTGCGGACTACCCTCACGAAACCCAAGCGGCCATTCCCTTGCTGACGCGCGGCACGATGGGATTTGACGGGGTCATGCTCAGTAGTCCAGCGGCCGGCGACGCCAAGCCAAAGCCGGCGATCGCGAGCTTGCAAGACTTGAGGGACAACTGGTCGTCTACTCGTCTGCGTGGCCTACCTCGCATTCACCAGGATATTCAGACCACGACCATTGGCAAGGAGCTCGGCAGGGGAACGTCCAGAAACGCCTATACAAGCGACAATCAACAGATTACATGCTTGCGTCTGCGCAAAACACCGGGCTCGGACGAGCCCGGAGAAGTATGCTGGAAAACGGTGTTCAAGATCGGCGACGATTATCACATCAATGCCTTTTACGGTGACGATTCGGCACTGATGCCTGTCCTCGGAGTCAGTGGCTACAACTCGTGGGGGAATGGCGACGCTTCGCAGTTTGCCGGTCCGCTGTTAACGCAAACACTCCGGGTAGGCTCCGACAAACGGCACGAGCAGGTGTTTCGTGGCTTGCCACTCTACTTTGGCAAAGTGGGCCCGATTGTTCCCGAGGACTGCCCGCTACTAGACAACCCAACCAATGAGGAAAAACGCGGCAACACGATCAAGGGTTACTTTGGCGACGTTCGCGTGCGCGGGGCTGGACACGAGGGCGAAGTCGGCACTGGTCAGAGCAAGGATTACACCGAGGTTTACCGGGAGCTCATGTGGAAGCCCCAGCCCGTTCGTGCGGTGCGCACCCTTCCGGGCGCAGGTGCCGCGTTTCGCTCAACAAGCGAAACGAAAACCAAGGATGTTCCCTCGTCACAGATTCCACGCTACCTGACATTTACGCCGTCGGAGAGGTCGCACACAAGGAACCGAACGAGCAATCAGCAGGCGCAAGAGGATGAGCGGGCCAGAAACCAATACAATCTTGAGGGAGGCATTGCGCCACTCTTGGGCGACCCCCAGGGCGATCGGGAGCATGGCAACAGCGAGATTCATGTCCCATTATTGCAGCACTATCCCGAGGTGTTGATGGCTCATAAGCACGCGTTTCAGACGCGCATTCGCCAGACAAGGTCCATGCTCAATCCGCCTCTTGATAAAAAAAAGGGCACGCGCAAAGAGGCACGCGACAAGAGGATTGCAGACGCACGGGCACTCTTTGTCGAATACGACGGTGACCCTGACACGTTCGATGCGGTGATGAAAAGGGGATACAAAGGATATCAAACGGTTCGTTCACAAAAGGTGCTTGCCGATGCACAGTTTGGCCGACGCCAGGTTCGTGCCTTTTATCGTCTCTTTGAGCACCCAAA